>Ga0210401_10003019_pt1 | contig 18178 bp, 15 predicted proteins | sample IncBWH32MmetaG_FD_150866 | JGI IMG/M metagenome (GOLD analysis project Ga0210401, IMG submission 150866) | Forest soil microbial communities from Barre Woods Harvard Forest LTER site, Petersham, Massachusetts, United States - Inc-BW-H-32-M | ecosystem: Environmental > Terrestrial > Soil >... | reverse complement strand
CTCTCAAAACACTCAGTCCGGGCGCCCAAATCGCCACCGAGCCCCGGAAATCGGGCAAAGGAATCGTCGTATGGCCTCAGCGGCACGATCTCTGTCTATCCCCCTGCCAAACGGCGCCCGCATCTCTCTGATCGGCGTAACGCCTTTCGCCATAATGCACCTGCTCGCCCTGGGCGTTTTCTTCGTCCCATTCCACTGGTCCTATTTGATCACCTGCGTAGCCCTTGTCGCGGTCCGGATGTTCTGGGTCACCGCCGGCTATCACCGCTATTTTTCGCATCGCTCCTACAAAACCAGCCGCATATTCCAATTCGTAATCGCCTTCATGGCCATGACCTCCACCCAGAAAGGCGTCCTCTGGTGGGCCGCCCATCACCGCCATCATCACCGCTTCTCCGACCAGGACGATGACATCCACTCCCCCACGCTCTTCGGTTTCTTCTGGGCCCACATTGGTTGGATCGTCTCCGATCGCTACAACGACACCCGCTTGAACTACATCGCCGACTTCGCCAAATTCCCAGAGCTTCGCTGGCTCAACAAATATCATTTCATTCCGCCCACGATCCTGGGCGTCAGCTTATATTTGATCGGCGGCCTCCCTCTTTTCCTCTGGGCCTTCTGCCTGAGCACAGTCCTGCTCTGGCACGACACCTTCACCATCAATTCACTCTCGCACCTGTTCGGCACCGTGCGCTACGAAACGACGGACACCAGCAAAAACAACTGGTTCCTGGCCCTCTTAACGCTAGGCGAAGGCTGGCACAACAATCACCACCACTACATGGCGGCAGCCCGTCAGGGCTTCTTCTGGTGGGAAGTCGACATCACCTATTACGTTCTGAAAGCCTTCTCGTGGATAGGTCTAGTCTGGGAGCTCCGCCAAGTCCCCGCCCACCTCCTCCACTCCGATGAGCGAGAACAAGAACTAGCCGCTTGATCACCTAGGTCTGTATTCCGAGCACTTGTAGCGGCCGCTTTCCGAAGCGGGCGTTTTTTTCTCTGTGCACTCCAACTTTCCTTTTCTCTGTCCACTCCAAGCCTTCAGCCCAATTCCGATCAATGATAAACTCCCTCGCGCAATAAGGAGCGAATCATGCGCAAACTCTCCCGCCAGTTCCGCGCCCCCAGCTTAAAATTCTGCGCCGTAATTTCTCTCTTTCCGTTCTTCCTAGCCTCCCCGGCTCGCCCCGACACCATCATCCTGCACGATGGCGCAAGCTACGCCGGCCAATTCGGCGGCGCCCCCGGCGGCCAGATTACGTTCACCGACGCTCAGGGCATTCAATACAATTTCCCGCTCCGCGACGTGCAATCGCTCGTATTCACCTCGACAAACGACATCGTCACGCTGCGCAGCGGCAAGGTCTACAGCGGCAACTACACCGGCGTCAGCCCCATCCCCTTCACCGATACCCAAGGCGTCGGCTATCAATTCCCAGTAAAAGACGTTGCGTCGCTCGTGTTCACGCGTTCAATTCCCCCCTCCGCAGCCGCTTCGGGAACCGGCAAGATCATTCCCGTCGGCTCGGAGATCACCATCCGCAACGATGAATCCATCGATTCCAAGGCCTCCTCCACCGGCCAGCTCTACTCCGCGACCGTCAGCGAGGATGTATCCGACGTCTCCGGCAGCATCGCCATCCCCGCTGGTACACCGGCCAAACTCGTGGTGCGAGACATCTCCTCCGGCGGCGCCGTGCATAGTCCCGAATTGGTCCTGGATCTGTTCTCCATCACCGTCAATGGCAAGGAATTTCGTGTGGACACCGCCGATGTAGACGTCAACAACAAAAAAGGCGTCGGCGCCAACCGCCGCACCGCTGAATTTGGGGGCGGCGGAGCGGCCATCGGCGCGCTGCTCGGTGGCATTTTCGGCGGTGGAAGGGGCGCAGGAATCGGTGCCGCGGCCGGCGGTGGCGGCGGGCTGCTGACCCAAATCTTCACCCGCGGCAAACAAGTCAAGGTTCCCGCGGAAGCCTCGCTGACCTTCCGCCTCGACCGCACCCTGGTTCTCCGACCTCATTCGACGGATCTGGCGCTTCGGGTCGTCCCGAACTCCTGTGAGGGATCTGCTTCTCGCACTTCCCAATGTGATGGCGGTCTTCATGCCGGCCACCTGACCGGCGTGGTTAACCGTTAGCCCCCCTCCCCCCGCCTTTTTTTGTAAGTGCGGATTCTAAGAGACTTAGCTTCTTAAATCCTGCCTCGGTCTCGCTTACCAAAGCTGAAATCCCGCCAATGGGTGTCGATCGAAGATTCAGGTCGGGAGTCTCGAAGCCGTAGGAGGGAATTGGCGAACTGGGGGCGGCCAACACGCCAAAGAATACCACGGGTGAGATATCTTTGTCGATAAATTACTTAGGGTACACTATTCGAATGCGGCGTGATCCTTGATGGTTCGTTCGAGCGAAGGGTTGTGGGTCAGTTTCCCATAACTCGACTTACCCGGAGCTAAGCTTCGAAAGTATCACTTCTCGTTGCCCTGTAGACAACCTCGGTTAGCCCAGCCACTGTAAGCAGTCCCAGAGCGATAATGAGCAGAAACGCCGAAAAAGGGATCGGACCGGTCCCAAACAGCGGCTGCTAACCAGAAACACCCTGCGCCTGCAAAGCAGCCGACGTTCAACCATCTTGCGAATTTCCACTGCACAAGTTCGAGAACGATTCCGACAATTGGAAGGATTACCTCAAAAAGAATCTCGATCAAAAGCTGCGGCGCGAGCACGCCGCCGTAAACCTGTGCTCCATAGCCTAATAAACATTAGCGAAGCGACCCCGCCATTTGCAGCCAGAACCCACGCGAGACGAAATATTCTCTTCACTATTCCAGTAAAAGGCACTGAAGACTTTAACGTCAACGAACGGCAAGACATCGTTGCTCTGTCGCGCAACTCCTGATGAATGCGCTTACCGGACTGACCCAGCACCGAGCGAAGCGGTCAATTGACGCGTTCCGTGAATTAGCGTATATACACTAATAGGTCCGTTCGGGAGGTTGAGCGATGGCACGGAAACGATCCGCATCATCAACGCGCGGCAGGCTACCCGCAACGAGCGCAAAATATTTGCCGGACAGTGAACTGGATCTCGTCGACATCCCGGAAATGACGGATGAAGAGATTAAGCGTGCGCGCCGCGTCGGCCGCCCTACGACCGGCTACGCCAAGCAGCTTATAGCCATTCGCATCGCCCCGCGTGTGCTGGCCAAACTTCGCCGCCTTGCTTCCAAACAAAACAAGCCTTACCAGACGTTCATCCACGAGCTCTTGGAAAAGGCCGTGAGCAAGCGCGTCGCATAGCGGGATTGGGAATCAAGGCAACCGGGAGGAGCTCAAGCCGTGCCGTACAGGGTCCCGCCGAGACAAGACGAAGTGGGCCGGGCGGGGCAAGCCCCGCCCCTACAAGGACGCAGAGCAAGGGCCCGCAACCCCCGCAACTACGCGTGAGCCTTCGCCGCATCGGCCCCGATTTGCTGCAAAATCCCCAGTTGATCCGAACTGCCCCATCGTTCCACCAGCTTCCCATCCTCAAATCGCGCGATCTGCACCCCTCGCGCCGAGATCCGCCGCCCCGTCGGAGCCACGCCCATAAAGTTCCCCTTGTGCGTCCCCGTCAAGGTATAAGCAATCGCGATGTTGTCGTTATCGCTGACCGCCTTATCCACCGCAACATTCAGATCCGGAAAAGAAGCCCGCAGCTCGGTAAACATCCGTATGAATCCTTCCGGCCCCAGCCCTTGTCCCGGAGCCGGATCGTGATCGAGCGCGTTCGCGGCCACCGCTTCGCGCAGTCCCTCCAGTTTTCCGCTGTTCACCGCCGCTCCAAATTTTTCCATTGCCGCGAAATTCTCTTGCACGCTCATGTCGTCCTCCTCGTTGGAATAAAGCCAGCCATCTCGATCCGGTTGATCCGCCGCCACAGCCTTAGATGATCGAGCATAACCTGTTGATACCAGAGTTCTTCGTTTTCCCGCCCTCCAGCGAGATCTGGCAAGCCTGCAATCGCAAAAGGCGAACTCATGCCGCAAGAAGCCGCTCGATCAGGACGCCAGCACCCAATCTGACTGCAAACTCGGCGGCCGCACCAGCGTCTGCAAAATCACGCAATACTGTTCCGTCTTCTCTCGCAATCCGCGCAACTGCTCCGGAGTCGCGTGAGGCGCCACAATGTCGTAGCGAAGCCGGATACCCTGAAATCCCACGGGCACCTCCCTGGATATTCCCAGCGTGCCTCGAAGGTCCAAATCCCCCTCGGCAGTAACCTCAATCTGCTCGACCGGTATTCCCATAGCCGCAGCCACCATCTGGCAAGTGATCTGCGCGCAAGCCGACAAGGCCCCGAGGAGCAGATCGCCCGAACACGCCCCAGTGCCCGCTCCCCCGACTCCCGCGTGTGCTTGTGCGTCATAAATGGCTCGTCCGATGGCCACTGAGCATGCGATCGGGGTCTCGGTTTGCCCGCCCCGCGCCTTCAAAGTGATCCGCGACGCTGTGGGGTCATTGCGATATTGTTCTTTCAGCGGTTTTTGCACCGACTCAAGATCCATAACGTCCTCCGGACCAACTCTCAATCGTAGCCACGGAAGACAATCGCACCCCGCGCCACAATGGGCCACCTTGTAGCAACCCTATTTGCTTGTTAGCATGCATCGACGGAGGTTAGCACATGCCAAAGTTCGTCATCGAGCGGGAAATACCCGGCCTCGGAGATCTTACCGATCAAGAATTGCAGGAGATGTCGCGAAAGTCCGTGAGCATATTGCGGGGCATGGGCCCCGAGATTCAGTGGCTGCAAAGCTACGTCACCGGCGACAAACTCTACTGCATCTACCTCGCTCCCGACGAAGCCACCATCCGCGAACACGCAAAAAGGGGAGGCATACCCGCCAATCGCATTTCCGCAGTGCGCAGGTTAATTGACGCCTCCACCGCCGAGTAAGCGGCCCCTCCAGACTTGTGCCAACAGCCTGCCCTATTGTCGGCAAGCAGCCCCAGGTTTCAACACTTCCTCAATAGCCTTCTCGACGGGCATAACCCACCCCTCGAGCCACGCTGTTCTACCTGCTGTTGTCGTCAACGCACGCCGGGCCGGCTCCAGACTCTTGTCGAGTTTGGACCGCTCATTCGGAGTAAGCGGGACACCAATGCTTTGGCGTAGCGCGGCGGCCGCGCCGGCCAGCCGCAAGGAGCGGCCAGCTTCCGATTGTTCAGCCGCGGCAATCGCAAACGATTCCAGCAGGCGCGCGACGCCCCGCTTGTGCTCCAACTTCTGAAATATTCCGATACTCTCGCGGTACAACGAGTCCGCAGTGCCATAGTCTTTTTGCTCTCGCGCCAGGTTTCCCAGATCCCCCAGCGTGCCGGCGATGCCCCACCGGTCGCCCACTTCTCGAAACGCCGCCAGGCTCTGTTCACACAGCGACCGCGCGCCGTCCAAGTCCCCTTGTTCCCGCGCCACGTCTCCTTCGTGGTTAAGAGCCCAGGCGATCCCCCGCTTGTCGCCCAATTCTCGAAAGATCGCGAGACACTCCTCATACAGAGCCCGTGCGTGCGCATAGTCACCCTGTAACTTCGCGCCATTCGCGAGGTTACTCAGCGTTCGAGCGGCCGCGACGGGATCCCGCAATTCTTTCCATAGCACCAGGCTCTCTTCGAACAGCGCTTGCGAAGCCGCAGAATCATCCTGGTCGCTGGCCGTGACGCCTAGTGCGTTTAGTGCTACCGCGATACTTCTCTTGTCTCCCAATTGGCGCGCTCCCGCTAAGCTCTCCCGGATCAGCGGGTCGCCAACAACATAGTCTCCTTGCGCTCCAGCCAGCGCTCCCGCGGCAAAGAGCACGCGCACCCGTGCCTTTGTTGGCTTATTCGCCTCCGCAAGTTTCAGCAACTTTCCTAATCGATCCCGGCCTTCCGTTAAATGCTCCCGCATATCCCAGAAGCGAAAAAGCGCCGCCCCCAGCCGCAAGCCCCACGCTGCGTCGCCGGTTTCCGTGAGCCACTCCAGCGCCGCGCGAAAATTGTCGTGCTCGATCTGGAACCGGTCCGCCCATTCCGTCGAACCCGCGTCCGTCTCGGCCGCATCCCCTTCCTCCGCCAGCACCAGACAGTAAGCAGCCTGGGCGCGCCTGGTAAGGCGTTCTTCGCTGCTCTCCGCCATCTTCTCGCGCGCATACTCGCGAATCGTTTCCAGCATCACAAACCGCGGCTCGCCATCCGTTTGCTCGATCTGTCGCACCAGGCTCTTGTCCACCATCGATGCCATGCCATCGAGCACATCCAATTCCAGATCTTCTTTCGTGTTGCACACCGACTCCACCGCTTCCAGCATGCATCCTCCGACAAAAACAGACAGTCGCCGGAATAGCTTTTGCTCCGCTTCGTTCAGCAGGTCGTAGCTCCAGGCAATCGTGTGCCGCAACGTTTGCTGCCGCGCAGGCATGTCCCGTGAGCCGCCCGTCAACAACTGCAACCGGCTCTCCAGACGTGTAAGCATCGCCGAGGGCGACAGTAATTTAGTTCGAGCGGCAGCAAGTTCCAGCGCCAGCGGCAAACCATCCAGCCGCGCGCAGATATTCGCAATCGCGGCCGCGTTGTCTTCGGTAAGTTCAAAATCCGGCTTGACCGCCTTCGCCCGTTGAACGAATAGCGCTATCCCCGAATACCGCGGCATCTCTTCGAGCGGCGGCAACGACTTCGCATCCGGCAGCGCCAGCGGCGGAACCGGAAACTCGTGTTCATCGTACACGTGCAGCGCCGCGCGGCTGGTCACCAGCAGTTTCAAATGCGGCGCCACAGCCAGCAATTCGGCCAGCATCGGAGCCGCCCCGATCAGGTGCTCAAAGTTGTCGAGCAGCAACAGCACCGGGTCGCGCAACGACTCTTTCAAATGTTCCTTCAGGGTTTCCAGTTGCGATTGACCGGTGGTTTCCCGAATACCGAGCGTTTGCGCGATCGCAAAGGGGATCAAATTAGGGTCGCTCACCGTAGCCAGCGAAACAAAATAAACGCGAGAGGAAGAGTGGCGGGCCATGTCCCGCGCCATCTCCAGTGCCAGACGCGACTTGCCGATTCCTCCGGGCCCCGTCACCGTCACCAACCGCACATCTTTGCGAAGCAAGAGTTCCCGGCCGGCCGCGAGTTCTTTGTCGCGTCCCACAAAAACGGTACTGGGTTCCGGCAAATTGCTGGGGGGCGCGTCCCCGCGCTTGAATTGCAAATCAGAGAGGCGGTCGCGGATGGCCACCAGATCGCGAGCCAGGTCACGCGTGGAGAAGTAGCGTTTCGCGGGATCCTTGGCCAGGCATCGCTCCACCACCCACGATAGGGGAGGGGGAGCCTCGGGGTTCAGCGCACTGATCGATTCGGGCTCTCCGCTAATAATTGCCAAGAGTGTTTGCGCTACCGTGCTCTTTTGAAATGCGCGCTTTCCCGTCGCCATCTCGTAAAGCACCGCGCCGTAGGAGAACTGGTCGGACCGGAAATCGAGTGGCTTTCCGCTGGCCTGTTCCGGAGACATATACCCAATCGTCCCGGAGATCACCCCTGCCTCTGTATTGGAGTCGGTTGTAATGCTGGAGTCGGTTTGTTCTTCGCTTTCCAGCGCGAGCTTGGCCAGTCCGAAATCGAGGATCTTTACCAGGTTCTGGTCGGCTACCATCAGATTTTCGGGCTTCAGGTCCCGGTGGATGATGCCGGCTTCATGCGCCTGGGCTAATCCCTCGGCGACCTGCACGGCGATCGGGATCAGTGTTCGCATGGGAAGTCGGCCGGCGCGAAGTAGCTCGCGCAGCGTTTTCCCCTCCACAAATTCCAATACTAAAAAGTCAGCTCCGTCCTGATGGCCGATGTCGTGCAAAGTGCAAATGTTGGGATGCGCCAGCTTGGAGATCGTCCGCGCTTCGTTCTCCAGGCTCTGCCGCAGATTCGGGTTCTGCGAAAGGTGTTCGGGCAAGACTTTGATGGCGATCGTTCGGTCGAGTCGCGTATCTTTCGCCCGATACACTTCGCCCATCCCGCCAGCCGCTAGAGATGAGATGATTTCGTAAGGACCAAGCCGGGTACCCGGAGAAAGGGGCATAAGTGGCGCAATTATAGCCTGATGGCTGCGCGCGCAGGTATCGACCTCATTCTCTCGTCCACACCGGGCACTCCCCGGCCATTCGAATGCTAATCACTCAATTATATGATTGACCGTATATCAGACTCGTGGTATTATTCCTTGTGACAGTCGACAATGCAGAGATTCCGACAAAGTGTCACAAAACCGCACGTCTCAAAGCGCGCTAACTCATTTAGAATCAAATCACTGCGCCATTCCAAAAGCTAACTCCTATAGAATCAAATCCTTGCGCAAATACCATAGGGGGGCCACCCACCTCGAACCCCCAACTTCCCACCTCCGGCTCACGCCAATTTGTCGGTTGCGCCTCCCCGGCTCACTGCGGGAGAATCGTTTCCCGCACAATATGAGGCAAACGTCATGACCCAATCGATCGGCGAACTCAACCCCCCCAACCGGCTGATGCTCACCCCCGGGCCGTCCTCGATGGACCCCCGTGTCTACCGTGCCCTGGCCACCCCTCTGGTCGGCCACATGGATCCTTGGTTCAAGGGCTGCATGGACGACGTCCAGGTCCTGCTGCGCCAAATCTTCCAGACCGAAAGTCGCATCACGATGCCGCTGTCAGCTTCCGGTTCCGGAGGCATCGAAGCTTCCGTCGTAAATACTTTGGAAGAGGGTGACGAAGCCATAGTCGCCGTCAACGGGACATTTTCCGATCGCATGGCCGTTATCGCCGGCCACACGCCCGCGAAAGTTACAAAGGTGGAAGCCCCCTACGGAAGGGCCGTCGATCCCGAGGATGTGCGTCGAGCGGGCAAAGGCAAGAAAATTAAAATCGTCGGCTTCGCGCACGGCGAAACTTCCTCGGGAGTCATCACCGATATCGACAGCTTCCGCAAAGTCGCCGACGAACTCGGCGCCCTCCTGATCGTCGACACCGTCGCATCGCTCGCCGCCGTCCCCATCAACGTCGACCGCCAGCGCATCGATATTTGCTTCAGCGGCACGCAAAAAGCCATCAGCGCCCCGCCAGGCATGTCGCCAATCACCGTGAGCCCGCAAGCCGAAGAAGTCTTCCGCGATCGTAAGACGAAAGTGCAAAGCTGGTACTTCGATCTCACCACCGCCATGAATTATTGGGGCAAGGATCGCCTCTATCACCACACCCCGCCGATTTCGTTGATCTTCGCCCTGCGCGAAGCCATGCGCATCGTGATCGAAGAAGGCCTGGAAAATCGCTGGGAGCGCCACCGCATCAATCAGCTCGCGTTGATCGCGGGTCTCGAAGCCATGGGCCTGGAGATGCTAGTGAAAAATCCCGCGGATCGCTTGCCGACGGTAACCGCCCTAATGATTCCCAACGGCATCGACGACGTTAAGGTGCGCAATCAACTCCTCGACGAATTCAATATCGAAATCGCCGGCGGCCTGGGCCCGCTCAAAGCAAAAATCTGGCGCGTAGGCTTGATGGGCCACTGCAGTCAGAGACAATACGTCCTACTGTTCCTGGCCGCCCTGGAAAAAACTCTAATCGACCAAGGCTTCCGTCTCCCAAGCGGTGCAGGCGTTGGAGCCGCGATACAAAGTTACACCCACGCAGGCACAGCAGCAGCGGTAAGCCGCTGAAGCCGATTCGGGATGATTGTGACAATGGCCGCCGAATAGGTTTTTGGGTGTCGGAGCTTCAGCTCCGACATAAAGTGCGCGGGGTAAAGGGCTTTAGCCCCTGAAGAAATACTTTTGATTTTTCGGAGCACGCGCAAGAAAAGAGACGAGGACAAACAGTGACGATAGCAGCGAAAGAACACGAGAGCAGCGCAACGAAACGCCCGATGCTCGCCAACTCCGGCGCCATGAGCACCTTTGTCGGCGCGTTCACGGTGACCTCGAAACTCACCGGGCAGGTTTACGAGTGCCGCTTTTCCCACATGTGGAACGGGATTGCCACGCGCCACGCGGACACCATCGATACGAAATTTTACGTCGATGGCGTCGCGCACGTCGTCGGACTCGCGCACACCGCCTTCGTCACCTTCCGCGATCGCACCGGACGCGATCTGACCGATCGCGAGTGCAGCTTCGTTGCCGCCGAATTTTTGCGCGAGCGCCTCGAGGAAGAGGACATCCGCCCGCTCTACGATGTTTTCCACGACGACGTTCTGCGCCTGATCGAAGCCATCGGCATCAAATAGCGCGACATTGAATTTTCACCCCCGATCGTCTCGATGCCGCAGTACATTGCTCGCATGAAGCCCACCCCTCCTACACCGAAGTCCACGAGTGACCGCTTAACCACCGTACTTTCGTACGGCACGCTGCTTCTGCTGATTTACCTGGTGTACCGGATCACGGAACCATTTCTGGTGCCGCTGGCGTGGTCGGCGGTGCTGGCGATTTTCTTCTACCCCGTCTACGAACGCATCGGGACCCGCATGAAGCCTACGCCGGCGGCGCTGGTGAGCACCCTGGGCGTCACGCTCGTCCTGATCGTGCCGGCGATCGTGGTGCTGGTGCTGGCGACGCGGCAGGCCATCGAGGCGAGCGCGCGGATACAAAGCGCGGTGATGGATCCGGACAAGGCCTTGCCGATGCATGCGGTCGCGTGGCTTCGCGGGCATATTCCCGGCGAGTGGCAGGACATGGATTTCTCGGCGCCACTGCGGCAAGCCGCCGAGAAGGTGGGATCGTTCCTGGCGGGAAACTTTGCGGCACTGGTGAAGAATCTCGCGACATTCTTCGTCGATCTGTTCATCCTGATTTTTTCGCTGTTCTTCATGTTTCGCGACGGCGACAGCGTCGTACGAGGCGTGCGGCATCTTATACCGTTTGACGAAGCCATCCAGACAGACATGTTGAGGGAATCGAAGGACCTGATTTTTGCCAGCGTGGCCGTGGGTCTGATTATTGCCGGGATTCAGGGACTTTTGGGCGGGCTGGCGTTCACCATCGGAGGAATTCCCACGGCGGTTTTCTGGGGCGTGCTGATGGCATTTTTCTCTCTAGTGCCGGTCGTGGGCTCGGCGTTGATCTGGGTTCCCACGGCGTTGTGGCTGGGATTCAACGGGCACTGGGGAAAAGCGGCGACGGTTTTGGTGATTTGCGGCGGAGTTGCGGCCGTGGCCGACAACATTATTAGGCCGCTGCTGTTGCGCAACCGCACGCACTTAAACGAACTGCTGCTGTTCATCGGGGTGCTGGGCGGCCTGGAAGTGTTTGGCTTGCTGGGACTGGTGGCGGGACCCACGATCGTGGCGGCGGCCATGGGCGTGTTTCGCGTCTATATGGACCGCCGCGACGCGATGGAAACGAGGGAAGCGTAGCTAGCCGGCGGAATGTTTGTTCAACTGCTTCAGGTACCTTCAGAAATTATTTTTGGCCATTTGCCAAGACCAGCAATGCAATGGTCGCCGCAGTTTTTTGATCCGCGGTCCACGGCGGTCCGATCGACCGGCCTAGATTTGAAATCTGCTGCTTCCGCTTCGCGGCTGTTTTGCCGAAGGCCGCATGAAGACAATCGTCGAGGTCGCGCTCTCGAAAGCCGACCACGGAGAGAGCGAGATCCTGGCAGGTTTTCGAAAAGACCTTGCGAAAGAACTCGCCTTCCGCGGCATGAATTGCGGCGTGAGAGGCGAGGATTTTAGCGAGAGGTGGCAACGGGCGGCCCGAAGCCAGCAGGATCGCGGAGCCGACGACACGATATTGGCGGCTACCCAATTCATTCAGGACATCACGGACGGCAGCCAGAGCGAGGACTTTCGAGGCTGCAAGACAATTGCCGATAAATCTTTCGGCATCCGAGGGCGCGAGATTTTTGGCGAAGTGATAGGGTTGGTTCACTCCGGGAGTTCCGGGCGTGGTGACTACCACGCTGCGGCGATCGAGGACTTCAATCATGCCGTCGTGGTTTGAAACGGCTACGAGCGCACCCCAACCAGAATGCATGCGAACACCGATGGCTGCGTGTTTCATATGCGGCTGACCGATCTAAAGATCGGCCACTACGGTTGCTGGAGTTTAGCAGAATGCGGGAGTGATGGAGGACGCATGGGCGCGAAGAAAGCGAAGAAGAGTGGAGTGCCTGCGGACAAGCTGGCGCTGTTTGACAAGTTGATTGCGGCGCACCCGGAGATTGAACGCAAAGGGGCCAACAATGCCTATGCGGCGGTGAACGGCAACATGTTTCTGTTGATGCAGCCGACCGGGACGCTGGCGATGCGTTTGCCGGAGGGTGCGCGCGCGGACTTTCTGAAGAAATACAAGACCAAGCTACACGAGGCGTACGGAGCGGTGATGAAAGAATACGTCACGGTGCCCGATGCTTTGCTGGAGAAGACGAAAGAACTGCAGAAATATCTTGAGTTGAGCTATGAGTATGCGAAAGGGCTGAGGCCCAAGCCGTCCAAGAAGAAGAGTTAGACGAGGAGCAATCCCTGGTTTGCCCGGCGTGCGCGCTCAGTGATGTTTGAATGCGCTTGTAAGAGCTAACGGTATATAGTGCGGACGTTATGGGTTGCCGACGGTTGCGGATGACGTAAACGCTGAAGGAGACGAAGATGGCATCGGTGCTGATTACGGGAACGAGCAGAGGAATCGGTTTTGAGGCGGCGCTGGCGTTCGGCCGGGCCGGTCATCAGGTACACGCGACGATGCGCAATCCGGCGGGGGCTCCGCAACTTGCGGAAATCGCCGCGCGCGAAAAACTTCCGATCCACGTCAGCGCGATGGACGTGGACACCGACGAGTCGGTGGCGAGCGGCATTGCGGCCATACAGAAGGAGCATGGTCCGATCGATGTGCTGGTCAACAACGCCGGCGTGGAACGCAACGGCGCCGTCGAAGAGCTTCCCTTGGCCGAGTTCCGCGCGGTCATGGAGACCAACTATTTCGGAGTGATCCGTTGCGTTCAGGCGGTGGTGTCCGGGATGCGCCAGCGCCGCAGCGGATGCATCATTAATATCAGCTCGGTCGCCGGACGCATCAGCAGCGCGCCGTTGACGCCCTACATGGCTTCCAAATGGGCCTTGGAAGCGCTTAGCGAAGGGCTTGCAGGCGAATTGAAAACGTTCAATGTGCGAGTGCTGCTCGTCGAGCCGGGCATCATTGACACGGCCATGGCCCAGCGCATTGGAGACCGTCCACAAGATTCGGTCTACCGGCAACGTGATCGGTTCGCCCGTTTGTTCGCGGCATCGCTGAAAAATCCGGCGCCACCCTCGTTGGTCGCGCAGAAAATTCTGGAGCTAGCCGAGAGCGGAACCTGGCAACTGCGCCATCCGGTGGGACCTGATGCCGTTCCGTTTCTGCAGTGGCGGGGTCAAATGAGCGATGAGGCTTGGGTGGATTTGAATGGCAGTGATGACGACACCTGGTACCGAAGAATCGAGAGTGATTTTGGTTTGGATACCAGGCCTCCGAAAGCGAAGGCGGAAGCGAAGTAGCGAAAGACACGAAGAGCAAGGGCACGGAAGAAGGAACTTAGCCGGTCCTACATGCGTTCATCCTAGGCGGAGGCACTATGCACACCTTGGTACAAGACTTTCGCTACGCCTGGCGGATGCTGCGCAAGAACTGGCTGTCGACTTTGGTGATTTTGGCGTCCCTGGGCGTCGGCATTGGGGCCAATTCGGCGGTGTTCAGCGTGGTGGACGCGCTGTTGCTGCGTCCGCTTCCGTATCCGCAGGCGGAGCGGCTAGCGGCGGTATGGCTGCATTCTCCAGCGATCGGAATATTCCGCGATTGGCCTTCGCCGGGCCAATTCATCGACATCCAGAATGAGAACCACTCGTTTGAGGAGATGGCCCTCGCGCAGACCCGCATGCTCACGCTGACGGGCCGCGAACAGCCCGAACGGGTTGCGGGGATACGAACTCAATCCAGCTTGCTGAAAATGCTCGGCGCGAAGACTTTGCTGGGCCGCGTGCTTTTGCCGGAAGAGGACAAGCCGGGCAAACCGGCGGTTGCGATTCTCAGCGACCGAGTCTGGAGGCGCCTGTTCAACTCCGATCCAGAGATTGTGGGCGAGAGCATCACGCTGGACGGGAATTCTTTCACCGTAGCCGGGGTGCTGCGGCGCGGGTTCCTGCTGAACGCCGAAGTGATGCCGGCGGAAGAGCCGATGGATAGGGTGGACGCCTTCCTGCCGCTGCCGCTGGCAGCCGATGCCGTGAGCAACAGGCGCGACGAAAATTACAACATCGTGGTGCGGCTGAAACCCGGGGTTTCCGTGCAACAGGCGCAGGCAGATATCGACGTGATCGCCAGCCGGATCCGGGAAAAGGACAAGCGCGACGGCAGTTTCGGCATGCACGTGGTGAGATTACAGGACGAGGTGGTTGGGGATGTCAGGCGGGCGCTGCTGGTGCTATTGGGATCGGTTGCCTTGGTTTTGCTAATCGCTTGCGCCAACGTGGCGAACCTGTTGCTTACGCGTGCGGCGGGACGTGAGAAGGAAGTGGCGATCCGCACGGCTCTGGGCGCAGGTTGGCAGCGGCTGGCGCGACAATTACTCACGGAAAGCGTTTTGTTGGGAATTCTCGGCGGGGCCTTCGGACTCCTGGTCGCGCGAGTGAGCCTATCCGTTGTTCGCACGATGAACCCGGGCAATATTCCACGGTTGGAGGACATCGGAATCAATGGCAGCGTTCTGGCGTTTACTTTTGGCGTTTCGCTATTGACCGGGATTCTGTTTGGTGTGGCGCCTTTGTGGCGTGCCGTCCGGGTGGATCCCAACACGTCGCTGAAAGCTGGCGGGCGCAGCGCGCAGAGCGACGGTGGTCTGTACCTTCGGAGGCACCGCTTACGCGGTTTGCTGGTGATTTCCGAACTGGCGCTCTCGCTGATGCTGTTGATCGGCGCGGGGCTGCTGGTTCGCAGCTTTGTGCGGTTGCAAAGTGTGGCTCCGGGATTTACGACCGAACACGTCCTGACCATGCAGATTGCCGCTACCGACCCGAAGTATCGCGATGACAAAGCTCTAGCGAATTTATACCGGGAGATCGAAGAGCGTGTCGCCCATCTGCCGGGTGTGGTCGCGGAGGGCGAGGTTTCGGTGTTGCCGCTCACCGGATCGGTAGGTTGGGGGAGCGTCGACGTGGAAGGCTATACGCCACCACACGGGCAGGAGTTGCAGGTAGACATCCGCGTCGCGAGTGCGAACTACTTTCGGGCCATGGAGATTCCACTACGCGCAGGGCGTTTTTTCTCGGAGCATGACACCCCGGACCTGCCACCGGTGGCCATCATCGACGAAAAATTCGCAAAGAGATTCTGGCCAAACGGCGATGCCGTCGGAAAGCACTTGTGGTTCGAGGTGAAGAGGCCCATCACGATTGTAGGCGTGGTGGGAGCGGTCAAACAATACGGTTTGGAGACCGACGGCAAGATCGTGATGTACCTTGCGCGGGAACATAGGGCGCCGAATGGCATGTATCTGGTGGCGCGCGCGTCTTCTGATACGGCTGGACTGCCGGCCGCTATCGCCAGCGAAATTCACAGTATCGAACCCACCGTGGCGGTTTACGAAACCCGGACCATGCAGGACCGCTGGTACGATTCGCTGGCGCGCCAGCGTTTTTCCAGCACCATGCTGGCGGCATTTGCCGGATTCGCGATGTTGCTCGCAGCCGTGGGGCTTTACGGCGTGATGTCCTACCTCGTTACGCAGAATACTCACGATATCGGTGTGTTGATGGCGTTGGGCGCGCGGCCTGGCGACATTCTCGGACTGGTGTTGCGGCAGGGAATGGAATTGGCGGTGATCGGCATCGTGGCGGGGCTCGCGGGGGCGTTCGCTTTGACGCGAGTGATGGCCAGTTTGCTTTTCGGAGTGAGCACGATGGACGCGGCCACGTTCAGCGCGGTGCCGGTATTGTTGGCGGCGGTGGCGTTCGCCGCTACAGCGATTCCGGCGTGGCGAACAACCCGAGTGGATCCGGTGGTGGCGCTGCGGGAAGAATAGCGGTTTCTTTTGAATGCGCTTAGCGGGTTTTTTTCAATGATGAGGCGCGCGTGCAGTCACTTTTGCCTGCCGGGTCGACGATATGAGGATTGCCGCTGATCTTTTTTGCTCAAAAGAAATTCTCGATTGTGCTTGACACCTACATGTTGGGAGAACAGGATCATGTCGAGGTTTCGCCGCTTGAGGCGAGACTCCCGCTTCGAAGTCCAAATGCAGTTTTCGTTGAGGCCAAGCTCCGCATCGAGCGCTAAGAGGGCAGAACCTTCTCGGTTTATTTTCAATCCCTCGCGCGGGGCACAACTTCCTGTTCGACGTACAGGTCAACATACCTCAAGACGCCAGCGGTTACAGGCCAATACCACGCAGGCCCGACTCGCATTATGCGGGGAGGGAAACTCGAATTTCTGAAAAAAGGAGAACTACGCATGTCTGAACAAAATAAAACAATCGTACGCCGTCTATTTGAGGAACTTTGGAACAAGGGAAATCTGCCGGTTGCGGACGAGTTGATTGCGCCCACCTACACTCATCATGACGCAGCGACGCCGGATACTGGAAAGGGTCCGGACGGCGAGAAGAAGAGAGTGACGCTGTACCGCAATGCATTCACCGACCTTCGATTGACGGTCGAGGATATGATTGCCGAAGGCGAAACCGTAATGGCTCGCTGGTCGTGCCGTGGCGCTCACAAGGGTGAGCTCAACGGGATTGCGCCGACGGGGAAGCAGATCGCCATCTCTGGAATAACGGTGTGCCGTGTCGCCAACGGTAAAATCGTGGAAGGCTTTGTGAACTGGGATGCTCTGAGCCTTATGCAGCAGCTCGGAGTGGTGCCGGAGCTCGGCAATAAAGTTAAAGTCGTCGCCGGAAGGTAGCTGTCGAGATTTGCAGAAGAAATCGGAAGGCCCGGCCATACGCGTCGGGCCTTCTGTATTTTCTATGAATCAAGCTGGGTCTATGAATCAATTTGGGATTCGGTGTCCGAACGTGTGGCCCAAGCGCTCCGCCATCAAACGATTCTGGTTGTACGGACAGCTATCGGATGACTACTAGTCGTCACTAAACTATGCGCAACAGGGAGGGTGAAATTAGGTGCGACGGCGTGAGCGTGTGCTAGAGTACCGGGCTGCGATGGGAGTGAATGGTTACAAACCGGCTGCGGTGCATGCGGAGTTGCCTCCGGCGCAGCTGCGTTGGCGGTGTGAGGCTTCGCGTTTGCCGTTTGAAACCACGGCGCAGGCGGAACTGCGCGAAGGGTTTATCGGGCAGGAGCGGGCCTTACGGGCTTTGAAGATGGGTGTGGAGCTTTCGGCGCCCGGCTATAACGTGTTTGTGTGCGGGTTGGCTGGGACCAGCCGCGGCGGAACGATTGCGCGGATGATTGAGGAGTTGCATCCGGTTACGAAGCCCTCCCTGGATCGATGTTACGTCAATAATTTCAAGATTGCGGACCGGCCTCGGCTTTTATCGCTGCCCCGTGGGCAGGCCAATGCGTTCAAGAAGGAGATGCAGGCGGGGATTGATTTTCTGCGGCGGCGGATTCCGCAGGTCTTTGAGGGCGAACCGTTTCAGCGCCAGAAGGGACGGATCGTCGAGCGGTTTACCGTGCGCGAAAAGGAGTTGATGGATGATTTCACGCGGCGGATTTCGAGGGAACAGTTTGCGTTAGGGCATATGCAGGTGGGGGCGGTGGCTTTGCCGGAGATTTTTCCAGTGCTCGAGGGGCAGATGGTGCCGATCGAGGATATTTCGAAGATGGTGCACGAGGGGAAACTTGATCCGCCGTTGGCGGAAGAAATTGAACGGAAGTACGAGCAGTTCCGGCAGGAATTCACTGTGGTGTACCGGAAGACGCTGACGTTGTCGCGGGAATTGGCTAGCGAGCTGAGTTATCTGGAGCAGGAGGCGGCTTCGGTTTTGGTGGATGGAGTGATCGAGGAGTTGAAGGAAAAATATTCCAACGCGGGAGTGGCGGAGTATCTGGAGGAAGTGCGGCACCATTTGCTGGACAATCTGGATCCGTTCAAGGAACGCGAGGGCGAGGGTGAGCACGAGGGTGAGGGTACGCCTTCGATGGATGGCATGCCCAAAATGCCGGGTAGCGGGCCGGAACGCGATCCGTTCCGTTTGTATGGTGTGAATGTGATTTGGCGCATG
>Ga0210401_10003018_pt1 | contig 18178 bp, 17 predicted proteins | sample IncBWH32MmetaG_FD_150866 | JGI IMG/M metagenome (GOLD analysis project Ga0210401, IMG submission 150866) | Forest soil microbial communities from Barre Woods Harvard Forest LTER site, Petersham, Massachusetts, United States - Inc-BW-H-32-M | ecosystem: Environmental > Terrestrial > Soil >... | reverse complement strand
CGCTTATCGCGCAGGCGGAATGCGCAATCTTAGACCGGGTAAGAGAGCTGTTCAATGCTTCCGCAGACAATATTGAAGAAGAGCAAGCTTTGGATGATGCGCTTTACGCTCTTCGTGCATTGAAGAGTTGTCTTGAGCTTCATGGCGGATTCACGATTGCTGAATCCCAGGGCAGCCGCCCAAGATTTCTGCGAAGCGAAGGACCCTTCCTCGCATGAACCCTTGAACCAGTTTTACGCGACCTGAGATTGAACCTGCCGCAGTCGCCGCTCGAGAAATCGGCGTTCGCTATCATTCGTGACCAGCGCGAGGGCCCGCAGGTAGCTCTCCGCCGCTTCGCCCGGAGAGCCAAGGCGGCGCAGCAGATCGGCGCGCGCGGCATGCAGCAGGTGATAGTTGGCCAGACCGTTGTTTTCGGCCAGCCCGTCAATCAACGCAAGTCCCGGTCCGGGACCGTCCGCCATCGCCACGGCTACAGCCCGGTTCAGTGACACGATGGGAGACGGCTGCACTCGCTCCAGAAGATCATAGAGACGCACGATCTGCGGCCAATCCGTGTCTTCAGGTCTAGCCGCTTGACAATGCACAGCTGCGATCGCCGCCTGCACAGCGAACGGACCGGCGCCGCCATGCAAAGCCTCGTCGACCAGCGGCAACGCTTCCGCAATCTGCGCTTGATCCCAGCGGCTGCGATCTTGTTCTTCGAGGACTACGATATCGCCGACGTCGTCGACACGGGCCTCGCGCCGTGCGTCGTGAAGCAGCATGAGTGCGACGAGAGCCGTTGCTTCCGCTGGGGGCTCCGGCATCATCAGCCATCGGACCAGGCGCCCCAATCGGATGGCCTCGGCGCAGAGGTCAGTCCTCACCAGCGGCCCGACTCGAGTGGCCGCATAACCTTCGTTGAAGACGAGATAGAGGACGGTCAGCACCGCTTCGACCCGGGCAGCCATGTCGTTCGTCTCGGGTACCACGTACGGTATGCCGGCGTCACGAATCTTGCGCTTCGCACGAACCAGCCGCTGCGCCATAGTCGGCTCGGGCACGAGAAACGCCCGCGCAATTTCGTCCATCTCCAAGCCGCACAGTGTGCGAAGGGTCAGAGCCACTTGAGCTTCCAGGGCGAGGGCCGGGTGGCAACAGGTGAAGATCAGGCGAAGGCGATCGTCGGGAATTTCGCTGGTGTCGTAGTCGGGTTCTTCTACGGTGCGAACCAACCCCGAAGTGGCGTATGATTCGAGTTTTTCCTCGAACCTTGCATTGCGCCGGATGCGGTCGATAGCCTTGTGCCGAGCCGTCTGGATGATCCATGCCCGCGGAAATTCGGGGACGCCGGAGACCCGCCATTGGTCTACAGCGGCCGCAAACGCTTCTTGCGCAGATTCTTCGGCAAGATCGAAGTCGCCGACCATCCCGATCAGGGTGGCCACGATCCGCCCCCAATCGGAGCGATAAACGGAGTCGACGGCGGCGGCGGCATCCTGGGACATGTCTGATTGTAGATTTTTTCGTCGTAGAGTGTCGATTTGGAGCCTTGGCGTTCGATTTATAGTCGGAGCCACATAATAGTGCTTAGGCCGCGGGGCGTCGAGCCATACGTCGCCATAAAATTTTCTTGTTTAAGGTGTCGATTTTGACATCCGCTGTTCGACTTACTGATGGAGGGGAAAGAATGAAGTACATGTTGCTGATTTACGCCGACGAACAGGCCTGGACCGACGCCGAGCGCCAGCAGTGTTACGGGGAATCGACTCAGCTTGCCCACGCGCTCAAGATAAATGGCCAGTTTTTGGGCACGTCTCCGCTGCAGCCTGTGTCGACAGCGACCACCGTTCGGGTGCGCGAGGGCAAACGGCTTGTGACCGACGGTCCGTTCGCGGAGACGCGCGAACAGCTGGGCGGCTTCTTCATGGTCGAAGCCAGGAACCTCGACGAGGCAATCGACATCGCCGGACGTATTCCGGGCGCACGCAAAGGGACGGTCGAGATTCGGCCGGTGGTGGAGATACCGAACTTGCCCACAAGTTAGAGTTGGCCACGAGCGAACAGCGAGAAAGGAAATGCCCATGTGTCCAGCTTGGGTTGCGACTCGGGGCACTGGAGAAAAGTCAATGGAGAGAAAAATATTTAAGACGACCGGTTGGGGAGCCCTCGCACTGATCGCCGTAATGAGCGTCGCATGGCAAGGGCAAGCCCAGGACGCGAAAGCATCGTATTCGAGCATGGCCTCGATCGATCAATATCTCATGACGGACCGCAATGCCGAGATCGCTCTGGCCCGAAACGCCGCGCCCGGGACCATCTCCCGCGAAGCCAAACTCCTGATCCTTGGAAGGCATGGCTACGAGACCGGAGTCGAGGGTAAGAACGGTTGGGTTTGTGTCGTGGAGAGATCGTGGAAGTCCCCATTCGACAACCCGGAGTTCTGGAACCCCAAACTCCGCGGGCCGATCTGCTTCAATCCGCCGGCTGCACGATCCATCCTGCCCATTACTTACAGGAGGACGGAGATGGTATTGGCGGGATTCTCCAAAGCTCAGATGATCGACAGCACCAAGGCGCATACGATAAGCATGAACTACCAGCGTTGGACCCCGGCGCAATGAGCAGGGCCGGGACCGAAGGGGACGGTAATGTCTGCGACATTCCAACTTGACGGACAAGACTTTTTCGCACTCAACGGAGGCCCGCTGTTCAAATTCACGGAGGCCATCTCGTTTTTCGTCAACTGCGAAACTCAGGAAGAAGTCGATGAACTGTGGGAAAAGCTCACGGCGGGCGGGGGAACACCACAAAGATGTGGTTGGCTGAAAGACAACTACGGCTTGTCTTGGCAGATTATTCCGAAGGCCCTGGGCGAAATGTTGGGCGACAAGGATTCCCAGAAGTCGCAGAGAGTCATGCAAGCAATGCTTCAGATGGATAAAATCGACATTCAACGGTTGAAAGAAGCATAGGGGCGTGAACAAAAACATCACGAGGAGATCTGAAAGCTGAAGCTCCGGGCAGTCGATTCGTAAGAACAAGAAGAGCAACACTAATAAAATAATTAAGGAGAAGAAGATCATGGAAACAAAACCCACTCACGAACAGGCACAACTTCACTTGCAGGTTTATGAACAGCGCCGCGAAGCCCGACTTCGGCAGGCCCGCGACTGGTTCTTCAAGAGCTACTTCGCAGACAACTGGAACGACGCAATGCGAGTCACCGCGCCAGGGACGGAAGGCGGCACCAACTTCATGATGGTGGTCAGCTATTGGGAACAGGCGTGCGCTTTGCTGAACTATGGTCTGCTACACGAGGACCTATTCTTCGAAACCAACGGTGAATTCTTCGGAGTCTGGGAGCGGATCAAGCCAACTATCGCCGAAGGACGGGAACAATGGGCCAATAAGCAGTTCCTCGCGCATCTGGAAAAGGCCGCGCAGCGCTTTGAGTCCTGGATGGACAAGCGCTCGCCCGGTCATATCGCTAAGATGCGCGAGTTTATGAAACAAATGCGTCCGCAGCCTGCAAAAGCGGCGTGAAGGGCGGATTCGCGATTGAGTGGGATTCCACGCTCGGAACACGCAGGGTGGAATCCCACCGGATTTCATCAACCACGAGTTGAGCAAAGGAGGTCGCTATGCAAATAAACCCTTATTTGACTTTCAACGGTCAATGCGAGGCGGCATTCAAGTTTTATGAAAAGTGTTTGGGGGCTAAAATCACGTTCATGATGCCGCACGACGGCACTCCTGTGGCAAACCAAGTTCCCAGCGATTGGCGCAGCAAGATCCTTCATGCCAGCCTACAGGTTGGCGACCGGCTGTTGCAGGGATCTGACTGTCCGCCGGATCACTATCAGAAACCCGCGGGCTTCTCGGTGAAGCTCGATCCCCAGGACGCGGCAGAAGCGGAACGTGTATTCAGCGCGTTGGCAGAAAATGGGACGGTGCAAATGCCGCTTCAGGAAACGTTTTGGGCGGTACGATTTGGTATGCTCGTTGATCAATTCGGCATCCCGTGGATGATCAACTGCGGCCAGACGGCATAGATTCGAAAGACCTCGGGTAGGACACAGCGGATGAGAGAACGAATGAATTCCAAATCACGGGAACGGAGCGACGCATGAGTAGAGTTCGAGTTCTGGTTGGCACACGCAAAGGCGCTTTTATTCTCAGCTCAGACGGTAAGCGTGAGAAATGGGACGTTAGCGGCCCGCACTTTGCGGGGTGGGAGATTTACCACATGAAAGGTTCGCCGGTTGACCCGAATCGAATTTACGCGTCACAGACCAGCGGTTGGTTCGGGCAGATCATTCAGCGCTCCGACGATGGCGGTAAAACGTGGCATCAACCCGGAACTCCTGCCGGCCAACCCGCTACGCCAGGTCCTTCACAAAGCGAAAGTAACAAGTTCGCCTACGACGCGGCCGCCAAGCCGCTCACCACGCATCAGTGGTACGACGGCACGCAACATCCGTGGGAGTTCAAGCGGGTATGGCATTTAGAACCTTCACTGACTGACGCAAACGCGGTTTACGCCGGCGTGGAAGATGCCGCCATTTTCCGGTCGACCGACGGCGGCCAGAACTGGCACGAACTTCCTGGCCTTCGCGGACACGGCACCGGCCCCAAGTGGCAGCCGGGCGCCGGCGGCATGTGCCTGCACACCATCATTCTCGATCCGAAGAACCCGCAGCGGATGTGGACCGCTATTTCGGCGGCGGGGGCATTTCGCACCGACGACGGTGGTGCCAACTGGAAGCCGATCAACCGTGGTCTCTATTCAAAATACATTCCCAACCCCACCGCTGAGATAGGCCATTGCGTGCACCACGTTGCTATGAATCCAACCCGCCCGGGCGTGCTCTTCATGCAGAAGCACTGGGATGTCATGCGCTCCGATGATGCCGGTGATAACTGGACAAAAATCAGCGGTAATCTACCAACCGACTTCGGCTTCGCGATTGACGTTCACGCGCACGAGCCAGAGACTATTTACGTTGTCCCGATCAAGAGCGACTCGGAGCACTACGTGCACGAAGGCAAGCTGCGGGTCTTCCGCAGCCGCACTGGAGGCAACGAATGGGAAGCACTCACGAACGGGCTGCCGCAAAAAGATTGCTACGTGAATGTATTGCGCGATGCCATGGCGGTTGACTCTCTCGATAAGTGCGGCATATATTTCGGCACCAGCGGCGGTCAAGTGTACGCTTCAGCCGACGCCGGAGACAGCTGGGCTCCGATTGTCCGAGATCTTCCAGCCGTGCTTTCGGTCGAGGTGCAGACGCTGGCGTAAGGAGATCACGCCTGCTGAATTGGAAATGGGCACGGATATCACCTGTGCCTTTGCTAATTACCTCTGATAATATTTACGACGCGAGTCGTCGTAATGACCGGTTGGCATACAGCACTTCTTGAAACCTACGGCCGGAGCCGCATGGACAGGGATCATTTCTGCCTCGCTTCTCGAAGAGCTCCTGGTCACTGTGGACGACGCGGAAAGCCGCGCTTGACTTTCGTCTCGGACGGGAATCCTTTGCCACGTTGGCTGCTTGGTTCGAAGAAAAATTCGCTGCTCACGGCAGTATCTACTTCAGATGGATTGCCCGTCACATCCGAAGGGGAAGCCGTCCATTGATTCTAGCTGAAGACATGCCTGGGTAGGCTGACCTTTCTACCTCGATGAGTCTGAACATGATCCGCGTCATACTTCCGCACCACCTTCGAACCTTGGCGCGCGTTGGCGCTGAGTTGCAACTCGAGGTCGAGGGTTCGGTCACGCAGCGCTCGGTCCTTGATGCTCTTGAAGCCCGCTATCCCATGTTGCGCGGGACCATCCGAGAGCACGACACGCTACTGCGCCGGCCGTTCCTGAGGTTCTTCGCGTGCGAGGAAGATCTCTCCCACGAATCACCCGATGCTGCGCTGCCTGACGCCGTCGTGTCAGGGGCGGAGCCCTTTCTCATCATAGGGGCAATTGCCGGCGGGTAGAGCCCGAACTCGTTAAAGGCTGGTAAGACGCAATCGGAGCGAGTACCCTATTCGTTCATTTATCTATCCATCCGAATCCACCAAGGAGGGACGTCCGTTGAAGCGATGGATCGTGTGTGCGCTTCTCGCGCTCGTACCAGTCAACTTTGTTGCGGCCCAGCAGCCGAGCCAGAAAACTACTGATTCTTATCAAGCAACCTTGGAGCGGCTGCAGTCGCTAACTGCTCTACCGCTTTCCGAGTGGCGGTTTCACGCGGACGTACCACATCCTGAGGATCCGTCTCTAGATGACTCCGGCTGGGAGACCGCAAAAGTCGGGGACAAATGGTCGACCGGGTCTCGTGTGCTGCGCCGCTGGGTCGAGATTCCGCTCAAGATCAACGGTTATGCAGTGCAGGGCGCCCGCGCGAAATTGGATCTTAGATTCGACTTCAATTGGAACAACAAGGGCCCGGTCACGATCGCAGTATTCTCGAACGGGTCGCTGGTGTCGCGAGGAGATGATGACATGCAGCAGCCGATCCTGCTCACCGAGAACGCACAGCCCGGGCAGAAGTTTCTGATTGCGGTGCGAATCGATGCTCCGGACGTGGGGACTGAATTTCATCACGCACAGTTGAGCATTGAACCTCCTGCTAATCGGCCCGATCCGGCGATGTTGCGAATAGAAATCCTGGCAGCGCGCCCGATGATTGCGGCGTACGAGGAGGGTCGCGCGGAACGCCAGCAACAGCTCGACGCGGCGGTCAAGGCTATCGATTTCTCGCCGCTCGACAAGAATGACCAGGCGGGCTTTGATGCATCCCTTCACCAGGTGCAAGACAAACTGCAAGAGTTGAATCCGTGGTTGAAGCAGTTCACGGTTCGCGCTGTCGGGAACTCGCATATCGATATGGCGTGGTTGTGGCCGTGGACGGAAACGGTCGAGGTCGTGCGCAACACGTTTCAGAGCGTTCTGGATTTGATGCGCGAGTATCCGGACTTCAAGTTCACTATGTCCTCGGCGCGAACCTATGAATGGATGCAGGAAAAATATCCGGACATGTTCGAGCAGATCAAGCAGCGCGTGAAGGAGGGACGCTGGGAAGTCATCGGCGGTATGTGGGTCGAACCTGACTTGAATATGCCGGACGGCGAATCGCTGGTGCGTCAGATTCTGGTCGGCAAACGATATTTTCAGAAAAATTTTGGCGCCGACATCAAGATCGGCTGGAATCCGGATTCGTTTGGATATAACTGGCAGCTTCCGCAAATCTACAAGAAATCCGGCATTGACTATTTCGTGACCAGCAAATTACTGTGGGCAACCGACTATACGAAGTTCCCTTACCGGTTGTTCTGGTGGGAAGCGCCCGATGGGAGTCGTCTGCTAACATATTTTCCACACGAATACGCCAATGACTTCAACCCTGAGCAGATGACGAAGGACCTGTCGCTCTACGCCCCGCTGATCTACGGCACCAAACTCGCGGATTCGGCGGAGATGCTTTACTTGTACGGAATCGGCGACCACGGCGGCGGCCCGACTCGCACTATGCTTGATCAGGCCAATCGCCTTCGTGATCCGAACACCGTCTTCCCCAAGATTGACTTCACTACGGCAAAGGCATTTTTCGCCGATCTGAATCAGGAACTCACACGTCTCACAGTGCCTACCTGGAAGGACGAGCTCTACTTCGAATATCACCGGGGCGTGTATACGTCGCAAGCGGACACCAAACAGCGTATTCGGCATGATGAGGAACTGATGCTCGACGCGGAGAAGTATGCGTCCGTGGCTTCCCTCTTCGGCCGGCCGTATGCACAAGACCAATTCGAGCTCGCCTGGAAGAATTTGCTATTCGATCACTTCCACGATGTCATGCCCGGCTCCGGAATCGCCGTGAACTATCTCGACGCCAAGCGAAATTTGGAAGACGTTGCCCGTTCTGCAACGGAGCTCACGCATAGTGCGCTCGACGAGATTCTGGCTCACATCAATACCCAGGGGGACGGTGCACCGGTCGTGGTTTTCAATTCCCTTTCCTGGCCGCGCGTGGAAGTGATTGAGGCTGAGGTACAACTTCCTGGTCCCGCCAATCAGATTGAAGTGGTCGATGCCACGGGGCAACGAGTTGAGTCCCAACTCCTCGCATTGGACTCGGCAACCAGTCGGGCGCATCTCCTAATCCTTGCGGCCACGCCGGCAATGGGCTACAAGACCTATTTTGTGCGTTCCGTGGCGAAGACTGCGGCAAAGTCTGCTGACATATACAGCGGACGCCCGATGCAAGTTGTCAGAGCCTCTGCCAGTACGATGGAGAATGGATCCGTTCGCATCAGAGTCGATGCGCAAAGCGGATGCATCACTAGCCTCTTCGATCTGCGAACTCAAACGGAAGCGCTATCTCCCTCCGAGACCGACACGGGAGGCAGCAAGACGTCTGCTTGCGGAAACCTCTTACAGGCGTTCTACGACAAACCCGAGAAGTGGGACGCGTGGAACATCGATTCCGATTTCGAAAAGCAACATTGGGATCTGGACAAAGCCGACGAGGTGAAGTTGGTTGAGAGTGGGCCACTTCGAGCTATCATCCGCGTAAAGAAGCATTTCCAGAATTCCACGTTCGTGCAGGACATCACAATATACGCCGGGGTGCCGCGGGTCGATGTGAGGATGCAGGCCGACTGGGACGAGAAACATATTCTGCTGAAAGTAGCATTTCCTTTGAGCGTACACAGTGACAAGGCTACGTTTGAAATTCCCTACGGTTCGATCGAGCGTCCGACCACTCGAAACACGCCGGCCGAACAGGCTAAATTCGAAGTTCCGGCGCAGCGCTGGGCCGATCTCTCTGATACCAAACACGGATTCAGCCTGCTGAACGACAGCAAGTACGGATACGACGTGAAGGACAACGTGCTCCGCCTCTCGCTGCTGCGTTCGCCGGAGTGGCCCGATCCGCGTGCCGATGAAGGTCATCACGAGTTCACTTACTCCTTATATTCGCACGCCGGAACCTGGAGGGACGCTCAGACCGTGCGCCGTGGCTATGAACTGAACTACAAGCTGCTCGCTGTGCAGTCGCAGAAACACGATGGAACGCTCCCGGCTGAACATTCTTTCGTAAAGATTGAATCGGATAACGTTGTACTCACCGCCGTCAAGAAGTCTGAGGACGATGACTCTCTTGTCCTGCGTTTCTACGAGTGGGCTGGGAAAGAAGCGGATGTGAAACTTCAGCTTCCGGCAGGAGCGCAGTCTGCGTCAGAAACCGATCTGATGGAGAGATCGATTGCTGATCTTGCCAACCACGACGACATGGTCACGGTGCATACCAAGCCGTATGAGATCAAAACGCTCAAGGTGCGGTTTGCTTCTCACGCCCCGTAGGGAGAGGCCTAGATTCCGAGCAAGTTGGTTCTTAGCTTCACGAATCCATGTTCCTGGGCCCAAAGATTTAGAGGGATGGTTGCCAGTTCGTCGACGATCGCCACCGCGAGGCCGTTCTTCGTGAGGTCCACTGTCTTGATGTAATGGTGGCAAGTGTCGCAGCCTTCGACACGTACATGGTTGAACTCGGCCGCGGTGTACACGGCAAGCTTCTCCACAGCCTCTTCGCCGCACGAAGAACAGAGAATTCGCCGGAACGCCCACTCGGTGGCACATAGCGCGCAAATCAGAAATCGTTTTGCACCGTCTCCCTCCGGGCGCAGGACGCCGACTAGTGGTTTTCCTCCGCAAAAAGGGCAGAGCGCAAGACTATCGTTACCGGGCCCGTGTTCGCTGCGATCGGCGAGACATTCCGCATATGGTTGTAGAAATATCCAAGCGAGCAGTGCTTCGGTCTCGCTGGGAGCGGGCTGAGAATCTGACGCTTTCCGCCAATGAAAGGCGAGAAGTTCCTCAACTCTCGCGGCGGACTGAGTCCTCAAACTACCAGCGGATTCGGCAATCGGGCGAGGGCTGAAAGCACTCAGGCGTGAAAGGAACTCGGGGAACTTAGGCAGCAGAAGGGGAAGATTGAGATCTTCATCGAATAAGCCGGCAACCTTTTTCCGCGAACCATTCCCGCGGGCTGCCTCGACGTGGGCGTAGAGTTCCTTCTGGAAAGTGGCGATGCCTTTGTAGAATCGCAACGCCTCAGCCGCGAAAGGATGTACGGGTGTCAATTCATCCGCACGTTGAATTCGCAGATCCCACTTGGATCGCTTCATTTCCGCGGAGGTATCTTGCCGGTGACCTGTTCGTACCAGAGGCGATGGTGCGTCTTCGCCCAGGCAGTAGAAACCTCGCCGCGAATGATTGAGGTAAACCCGCCACGGACCATGGCGGTTCCCATGTAGACATGAATCATGAATCCGCCGATGGTGGCGAGCGCGGCAGCGACGTGCACAGTGACGGCCAAATACCGCAGCCAGCGCAGGCTCCACGCTATGGATTCCACGAACCAGAGCCCGAAACCCGAAAGCACCAGCAGGAACACGCCATAAAACATCAGCCAGAAAAACAGTTTCTGTCCGTAATTAAACCGCCCAATGGGCGGAAGTTCCTCGTCTTCATTGCGGATGTAATGCACCATGGCCTTCTTCCAGGCGAGATCCGCGGGGGTGGTCTGCATGTCGCCATGCCACATCTTGTACATCCAGAACATTGAGAGCGTGAAAGCCACGCCAAACCACGGATGCCAGAAGCGAGCCGTGGGTCCGCCGCCCACCAGATCAGCGAGCCAGAACATGTACGGCGACCAGAAGGCAAGCCCGGTGATCAGGCAATAGATATAGGTGAGCGCAGCGAGCCAGTGGTGAACGCGTTCGCTCAGCGTATACCGAAGAATTCGGCCGCCGCCCTTTTGGCCGGCGTGTGCGGAAGAGATGACCTGCGAGGTGCTCATGGCTGTGCTCCATTCCCATTCTTCCGGTCGTCCACTTGTTTGGGGCCATAGCGGAGGTAGTGCATGGTCACTCCGACGACGCCGAAGAGCATAGCGAAATTGCCGATCCACTTCGCCGGGCCTTTCCAGAAGCGCACGACCCACGGAATGTGCGGGTCCTTCGGCAATCCGCCGTACGCCTCGGGATTGGTCACGTCGTGGAGCACATAGATTACGCCGGTTCCGCCCACGCCCGGCGGATCATACACGCCCGCCTTCTCAATACCGTAGTGCTCGCGCAGTTGTTTGGCTCGCGTCTCGGCCAGGTCCTTCATGTCATCTTTCGTGCCAAAATGCAGGCACCCCGTGGGGCAAGACTTGATGCAAGCCGGCTCCAATCCTTCGCTCACGCGGTCAGAACACAGCGTGCACTTGAACATCTTCTTCGTGCCCGAATTGAACTTCGGGATGTTAAACGGGCACCCGCTGACACAATATCCGCAACCGATGCAGTGTTCCTGCTGAAAATCGACGATGCCGTTGGAATATTGCACGATGGCGCCGTCCGCCGGACACGCCGCCAGGCAACCCGGTTCGGCGCAGTGCATGCACTGGTCCTTGCGCATCAACAGAGTGACGCTGCCGTCCTCGCGCTCGTGCTCGTTGAACTTGATCAGGTTCCAATAATTCCACGCCGTCTCCGGCATGGTCTGATAGCTGTTGTCGAAGACGGTGTCAGTAAACGTGTAACCGTTCCACTCCAGACAAGCCACTTCGCAGGCCTTACAGCCGATACAGGTCGTGGTGTCGACCAGCTTGCAGACCTGCTCGGCCCTCTCAACTCCAGCGCCAGGGACTGGTCCGGCGTGGCCCGAGATTTTGACGATTTGCAAAGTTGCCTGGCTCATCACGTTGCCTTACGCTTTTTCCAGCTTGACCAGAAAGCCCTTGAATTCGGGGGTATACGCATTGGGATCAACCACAGTCGGAGTAAGACGATTAGCGATCGTCCTCGCGTCCCGGCCCGCATCTTCCTGAATTCCGCGATAGCCCTGGTGAATGGGAAGACCGATCTGATAAACCTTTTTGCCATCAATCATCATCGGCTTGATGCGCTTGGTGACGAAGGCTTTTGCCACGTAGTAGCTACGGGCACTCGTCACCTTTACCTTGTCGTTGCCTTTGATCCCCAGTTCCTGCGCCAGTTCGACGGGAATCTCGACGAAAGGCTCGGGGATGAGCTGCACGTTCATGGGATTGTTCTTGGTCCAGTAGTGATATTGCTCGGTGAGCCTGTACGTGGTGCAGACGATGTTGAATCCGTCTCCCGGCACAGCATACTTGTCCGCGGGCGTGGTCAATTTCTTCACTACTGGATTATTGGACTGGTTGGGGTGAAACGCGTTTTGCACCGGACTCTCGATTGGCTCGTAATGCTCGGGGAACGGTCCGTCGGCGAATGCGCCTAAAGGCGCAAATACTCGACCGACCCCTTCCGGTGTCATGATGAATGGGCCCATGTGTTCCTTGGGGTGCGAATCCGGCTTGAAGTCGGGAACATCGTTGCCGACCCAGAGTTGTGCTGATTCGTTCCACCAGACCTGTTTTCTTTCGGCATCCCAAGGTTTCCCGGACGGGTCGCAGGATGCGCGGTTGTAGAGAACGCGGCGATTGGCCGGCCAAGACCACGCCCAGTTGGGATAAATGCCTTGGCCCGACGGATCTTCCGTGCCCCGGCGCGCAAGCTGCGGGCCTGCCTCGGTCCAGCATCCGGAATAAATCCAATTGCCACTGGAGGTAGTGCCGTCGTCTTTCAGCCACGCGAATCCCGGCAATTGCTGTCCGCGCTTGATGACCTGCTGCGTCTTGGGATCGGTGAGATCAGCGAGGGCCTTGCCGTTGATCTCTTTCGCCAATTCGGCAAGCGACGGCTCAGCATTAGTGTAAGACCACGTGAGGTTCAGAATTGGGTCTGGGAACTTGCCGCCTTCCTTCTTGTAGAGTTCCCGCACCTTGAGAAATATCTCCGAGACAATGTCCTGATCGAGACGGCATTCGCCTGGCGTAGGCACAGCTACGTTCTTCCATTGCAACATGCGACCCGAGTTGGTCATGGACCCGTCTTTCTCGGCGAATCCGGCGCATGCCAGCCGATAGACGGTGGTGTTGATGGTCTTCATCTCTTCGGGAGTAATTCCAGGCGACTTCCAGAATTCACTGGTCTCGTCGGGATAAATCTCGCCCACCACAAGGAAGTCGGCTTTCTTCAGCGCATCAATGTTCTTCTGCGAATCCGGCCCGATGGCTACTCCATTCATGCCGAAGGCGAGCATTCCCTTAACTGAGCCGCGATACATGTTGTCCCAGATCTGAGTCCACGAGTAGTTGCGATCCACCTTAGGCATGTAATTGAAGGCAAAATCGTTCTCTTTCGTGGCCGCCTCCCCGAACTGGGCCTTCAAGTAGGAGATGGCAAACTTCGGCGTGTTCGAGTAGTAGTTAAACGACTCCCATGGCGCCGGTTTGGAGGCGGTTGGCGTGATCCGTTTCAACCAGGCGGCCAGGTCGGTGTCAGCGGGACTCGGAACCTTCAGGTAGCCCGGCAAACTGTCGAACACGCCGCCCATGTCGGTGGCGCCCTGGATGTTGGAATGACCGCGTAGCGCATTTACTCCGCCACCCGCGCGCCCCACGTTGCCGAGCAGCAATTGCAAGATTGCAGCCGTGCGGATGATTTGCGTGCCGAAGGAATGCTGTGTCCAGCCTACCGCGTACATAATCGTGGCGACCTTCTTCAGGTCTCCGTCTTTGCGCACAGAAGTAAACAGGTCGGCGGCTTTCAGGAACTGATCTTTCTGGATTCCGGTAATGCGCTCGACCATTTCAGGCGTGTAACGCGAGTATTGCTGCTTCAGCAACTGGAAGACGCAACGGGGATGCTGCAGCGTCAGATCGTAAGCCACTTTGGGAGGAAGAGGCGGTAACGGAGCTGGCGTCGTTGCCGCCTTTCCCAGGGTCGTTCCAGCGGATTTTGCCGCGTTATCGGTTGCAGCGTGCGCGACTGGCACAACGCCACCCGCGTCGTTGCCGTCCTCGTAGTTCCAGGTGGATCTGTCGTAGGTTTTGGTCGCAGGATCGAAGCCCGAGTACAGTCCATCTTCGGGCAGCTTGAAACCTTCCTTCACGATGAAGGCGGCGTTCGTGTAGTTGACGAGGTAGTCTTTCGCAATCCGGTTATTTTCGATGGCATAACTGACGATTCCGCCGAGCAGCGCGATGTCAGCCCCAGCGCGAATCTGAAGGAATAGATCGGAGGTCGCCGCGGTACGCGTGAAGCGAGGATCGACCACAATCATTTTCGCGTTGCGATTGCGCTTGGCTTCGATCGCCCACTTAAAACCGCAGGGATGGTTCTCGGCGGGGTTCCCGCCCATGATCAACATCATGTCGGTGTTTTTGATGTCGACCCAGCCATTAGTCATGGCCCCGCGTCCAAATGTTGGTCCCAAACTTGAGACCGTGGGTCCGTGTCAAACCCTGGCCTGGTTTTCGATAAAGGTGAGACCCAAGCCTCGCATGGTCTTGACGACCAGGTAATTAAATTCGTTGGTGTCAGTGCAACCACCAATCCAAGCGAGGCTTTCGCAGCGATTTACGGTTCGACCCTGCGCGTCTTTCTCGATGAAAGTATTATCGCGCGTCTTTTTCACCCAGTGGCCGATCTCATCAATGGCTTGGTCCCAAGCGATGTCTTCCCAGTGATCCGAACCTGGGCGCCGTACCTGCGGCTTCAGAAGCCGTCGTTCATTGAGGATGTCTTGCTCGAGTGAAGCTCCCTTCGGACACAGCGTGCCACGATTGATGGGATGGTCGGGGTCGCCCTCGACGTGAATGACCTGGGGGGTCACGTTCTTGGCTTTGTCGCCGATCGTGTAAATAATGACGCCGCAGCTTACCGAGCAGTAAGGGCAAGTGGATCGCGTTTCGGACGCTCGGGCAATCTTGAGTTGGCGAAGCTGCGCGTAGGCCGGGGCGAGGTCAAACCCAAACAAAGTCAACGCCGCGCCTCCGAGCGTGGACACTTTCAGGAAATCTCTCCGGGTGTTGAGCATGAGTCTGACCATCCTTTCGCAACCGGAAGCTATTGGGTTCTTCCGATCAAACAGCTACAGGAGTCCACAGTCAAAAACAGGCGACGCCAGAAATCGGCATTTGCGTTTATAAAGCATACTCGTGCTGAAGAATGACTGCAACAATTCCAGGAGTGAAAAAAGCGGCTCTCGATCAGTCGGGTCTCTTTCAGCCGATTTGAACGGCGAGCATGGAAATGGAGCCTCCATCTACCCCTTCGACCGGGAAGATGAGGCGCTCTCCGCCAATACGTGTACCCAGGACATACAGGAGCGGCAGCAGTGGTCTGGGGTTGGAATCGACAGCAGTGCATCGCGACCAAGGCTCTCATAGTTGACAAGGGGACGATCGTTGGCAGCGAGTAGGAGCTCTTTCGCATTTCTTTCAAAACGCACGGCCCAATCGTACGGCTGCACCGTGTGCTTCCCCCACGCATGCGCGTGCAGATTGTGCACCAGATTGCCGCTGCCCACGATCAAAACCCCTTCCTCCCTCAGGGGAACAAGACGCTTGCCGATCTCGCAATGAAAAGACGAGGGCTGATTTTCGTCGATGCTAAGCTGAACCACTGGCACATCCGCCTGTGGATAGACGTGGCGGAGCACGGACCAGGTGCCCTGGTCGAGCCCCCAATTCTCTTCCAGTTCAACCGACAGGGGAGCGAGCAACTTCTTCACACGACGGGCCAGCTCGGGATCACCGGGTGCTGGATATTTCACTTTATACAGCTCTCGTCGAAATCCGCCAAAGTCGTGGATCGTGCGGGGAGCAGTGTTCACGGTTGCAGCCGCAACGGTCGCATACCAATGGGCAGAAATGCAGAGGACCGCTTAGGGGCGCGGAATTTTATCGCCGATCGTGGCCCAGCCTTCTGTGTAGGGGTTGTGGGGTAACGCATTCATCGGATTACGATGTCCGAAGAAGATTGCAGGCAGAATGGCCATAGTCCAACTCAACCTCGCATTGTAAGCTTGGATTCAGTCGGCGCAAATTCGACATTGTTTTGGCCCAGCTCCCTCTTCCCTGTAAGCGGCTCGCAATGTAGGCTTAACGACCAGAGGATTCGACGAATATGGTTCGAACGCGTCTGCCAAGTTTGACCTGGACCTCTGTCATCCTCTCGATTTTCCTGTTTACTCTCGAACCCCGCGCGGGGATGCCATCCTCGGAACAGGCTGCCACCGGCCTTGTTCCCGTCCTGCACTATATCGAATCTGACTGGGATGCGCTGACACGTTCCATGACACGTTGCGACAGCATCGTGGATCCGAAGTTGCCAGAGGCTGCCTTGCTCTATTTGCCTGCGAGCTTCTCCGAGCCCGATTCGGTAAAACATCTCGAACAAGCCTGCAAGCTGCACGTCGAACACTTGCCCATAGTCATTCAGCATCCCGGGCAGGCCGGTGCGGATGCGGTCTCGCCGCAAGGTTTGCTGTTCCTGCCAAATAGCTACGTCGTGCCCGGCGGCCGGTTCAACGAAATGTATGGATGGGACAGCTATTTCATTATTATCGGGCTGATCCGCGATCGCAGAGTGGACCTGGCGCGCGGAATGGTGGAGAACTTTTTCTTTGAAATTGAGCATTACGGAACGGTGTTGAACGCCAACCGCACTTACTATCTGACCCGCTCCCAGCCACCATTTCTGACTTCCATGATCATGGAAGTTTATAACGCGGAGAAGGCAGCGGGACATGAGGACAAAAACTGGCTTGCTCGTGCTTACGGATTCGCGGCGCATGACTACGAGATGTGGACGCACGAGCCTCATTTAGCGGAATCAACCGGGCTCTCGCGCTATTACGATTTCGGCAACGGGCCAGCTCCTGAGAGCCTTCAGGATGAGACGGGGCTCCGTCGCAAAGTTATCCGCTACTTTCTCCTGCATCCCGAAGTGGATCGAGCTTATGTAGTGGCGAAAAACAGTGCGCAGCCGGCGCAGGAGGCCGCTGGCCCTGATTACAGCGTCGAAGTCTGCGATGTCAGCAAGACCAAGGCGCGCCCGGGATGCGACCCCGCGGGCACGGTTCAGTTGAGTGCCGATTACTACAAGGGAGACCGCAGCATGCGCGAGTCGGGATTCGATATTTCTTTTCGCTTCGCGCCCTACGGCGCGGCCACACATCACTTTGCTCCGGTCTGCCTGAACAGTCTTCTTTATAAGACGGAGAAGGATCTGGAAGAAATCAGCCTGTTGCTGGGGAAGACGGCCGAAGCCGGGCAATGGAAGCAGCGCGCGGAACAGCGCAAGCAGCAAATCAACCAATATCTTTGGGATGATCGGCGGGGCTTGTTCTTCGACTACGATCTTCGCACTGGAGCCAGATCGACGTACGAATATGCGACCACATTTTATCCGCTATGGGCGGGATTGGCAAACCCACAACAGGCGCAAGCGGTTGCTCGCAATGTGAAGATTTTCGAACAACCGGGAGGGCTGGCGACGGGCCCAATCGATACCGGCATGCAGTGGGACTATCCGTTTGGATGGGCGCCGCTTCAATCCCTCGCGGTGGAGGGACTGCGCCGTTACGGCTACACCGCTGACGCGGACCGAATTGCGTACAAGTTTCTTTCCACTGTGGCGGAGAATTTCCGACGAGAAGGCACCATCCGGGAAAAGTATGATGTGGTAACCCGTTCATCGGAGGCGCATGTGAGCGCCGGGTACCAAGCCAATGTAATCGGCTTCGGCTGGACCAACGGGGTTTTCCTCGAGTTTTTGCAGGAGCTGCCCAAGGAAATGATCGACCGATTGGCTAAGGAACAGGACGCTGCATTGCCATCAAGCCACCAGTGATCGGTAACTTTCGATGACGCTGTCAGTGGACGTCATTCATGATTTGAGGAGGGTTCCCGGAACCGCCGCGGGATCTGATGCGAAGAAGCAATATGATGAATTCGCCGTCCAACAACTGTGGGGAGAAATCGTAAGATTAAAGACAAGAGGCTGCCCTACTTGAACTGTACGCGCAGCTGGCGGAGTCCAATCTGCTCAGCGGCAATCCCACCGTTCAATACCACAATGCGTACCACGGAATCGTCGTTCGCTCCAGTTGGCAGGCCTTACCAGCCACTCGAGTAAAGCACCGGTGAAGACCAGCGCGGAGGGAACGTTTCGCTTAAAGGGCGTTCTGGCGGGCCTGACCGCAGTGTACGCGAGCAAACCAGAGTCCGGTTATCCCGATACTAGCTTTGCCTTTTACGGTCAGAAA
>Ga0210401_10003016_pt1 | contig 18181 bp, 23 predicted proteins | sample IncBWH32MmetaG_FD_150866 | JGI IMG/M metagenome (GOLD analysis project Ga0210401, IMG submission 150866) | Forest soil microbial communities from Barre Woods Harvard Forest LTER site, Petersham, Massachusetts, United States - Inc-BW-H-32-M | ecosystem: Environmental > Terrestrial > Soil >... | reverse complement strand
CATCATCAGTTTCCCGAAGAAACCTCGCCGGCGCGGGTCCAGAAATAGCCACGACAACACGCCGACCAGGGCCGGAGGACGAAACTGAGGATCGAGCGCTCGGCGCCGATCGAGAATTCCGGTAAGCGTTTCCCGCGGCCGCTCGCGAAAGTCGTCGAGCATGGCGGTTTGATGAACGCACGAAATTGTGCAGAATGGCGCACAGCCCTTCGGCCGCGCCGCTTCGCGCCGGATATCGTCCAGAGTGTACTGATCGAGCGGAATGCCGGGCCGGCCACGCTGTTGCGAGCAGTAATGCACGAGCCCGTCCTCGCAGACATACAGGAACCGGCCGCCGGCGCGGCAGTGCCAGTCATTGGGCAATCCTCGCCCGATGTTCTCCTGAAAATGATCGAAATGCGCGAACGAAAACAAACCGGTTTCGAGGCGCCGGAAACGATCATAAACACTCCGTTGCTCCTTCGCGAGCGGCTGAAGCTGGCCGCCATGATCGTGCAAAATACCGACGGTGCTGGTGAAGCCGAGTTCGCGGGCACGTCGTCCGACCACGATAGCGTCCTCCGGATTGAGAACGCCCCCGCCCAATACGGAGTTGATAGTGACTCCGAACTCGGCGTATCGAGCGAGCCATTCGAGCTTCCGGTCAAGCACGCGCAGGCTCTTTTTCGAAACGTCGTCAGGCGCAATGTTGTCGATGCTAATCTGCAAATAATCCAGTCCGGAGCGATTCAGCGCGCGAATCCGGTCCGGAGTCAGGAGCAGGCCGTTGGTGATCAGAGTAGCGATCGCACCGCGGTTGCGAATTCGACGGATGATCGCGTGCAGATCAGGATGCAGCGTGGGTTCGCCGCCGCTTAGCGTGATGATGGTGGTGCCAAGATCGGCAAGGCGATCGATCCGCCGGAGCATGGTCTCGAGCGGCACGGGCATGGAAGTTTTGTCGTATTCGTTGCAATAGGCGCAATCCAAATTGCAACGTCGGATGGGCACGATCTGTGCCAGAATCGGGTGCGAGGCCGACTGCATGGCGCGAACGAACATTCGCGTCTCGCGGAGCTTCCGGTTGAACCCCCTGACAAGCCTCATTGATCTTAGTTTGACCGATCTTTTCCGGAGTGGAAACAACAGCCCAATCTACCCGATGCATGTATAGGAGACCGGCCTGGTAGACCGGGTTGTGAACGTGTCGCGCTAACCCTTTCGATGCAGGGATACTACCGAAGGGTTCAGCGCTGAAAGAATGCTGCGAAATCGATTCGCAACACTGCGTTCATCCTGTTGCGATACCGGGAACTTATAATTATCCCATCGGAGGACGAGTGGTGGCGCGGGAGCATGACCGCGACGTGCTTGTTCCGCCCCCGAACAGGTAGTGTCACCCAGAACAACCACAACAACCTTGCTCCCGCATGGGAATAATAGACCCGGATCACGTCGCAAGGAAAACTGAACCGTACCATAACCAAACCCCCCGGCACCGCATGGCACCGAGGGGTTCGGGTGTCAGGTTAAAGGAATAGTGGTAGCTGGAATCGTATCACACCGGCGCACAGGCGGGACTGGGTGCAGGCGGGGCGGCAGCTACGGAACGAAATAAAAAAAGGATCGACCATCATTCCCGGCAACCGGTCCCTGGTGGATCTATGAGAAGTACCCCCTCGTCGGATTCCCCACGATCATTACCGGTGCTTGGATGAAGAAAACCCGGTGACCTTGCCAAACGTCCCTTGAGACCTATGCTGTATCCCAAGGGCAGGACCATCCTATCACCGTCGGCGGTGAGAAGAAACCCCCGCGCCGTCGGGCACCCGAGGGTCGCTTCAGGCGACTTTGCTTAGCCGCACAGCACCGGGGCTGGTGGTGCGACGAACGACCTAAACACACCTATCACACAACCACGTCCCATCGATCTTCTTCAACCGTTGCCCACATCGCGGACAGATGGCAGGTTTCCTAAACAACCGTATCGACTGATGGATGATCGCGACCACACCAAATCCCAGCGCGATCCAGACCAGCCACGCGAAGCCGGGTTCCATGATCAAAGAACTACGATGGGGGACGTGGGGATTGTACACCCAAACTACGTTGGAGGGAAGCGGCACCCCAGCAGGTGGACTTCGGATTGTGGTATGAACTTCGATGCGGCTGCGAGAATCCAAAGACCCTCCCGAAGGTTACGGGTCCACGGGAGGGTACCCGATCGGTTCCGTGCTTGGAGGATCAATCCACACGGAAGGAATCGTGATACGGGCATACTACCACGGTCGGCGATGAGAAGAAACCCCCAGATAATGCTGAACTGCGTCGTGAGACGATCGTCTGAATACAAAAGGGACCAACCGCCGTTTCCGGCTACCGACGCCTTAGGCGAGCGGCTACGTTTTTTCAAGCAGCTCGATTCTTAGTTTCAGCCCCCTCAGTTGATTCCAGGCGTCCTGCGTTGGAAGGTGATAGGGAATTATCTCGGTCACGGGAACCCCGGTATCGTTTCGAATTTGGTAATCGCGTCTTGGAAGCTGCAGTTCAAGTTCGTCTTTTTCTTCTGAAGGTGGTTGGTCGTTTCCGGCAAGACCCCAATGGTACATGAACGGAAAAAGAGTCCATGGCGGGCGCGCCGCGCAGGGAGATCGTCGGCGGTTACGGGCTGAATCCCAGTCTACCCCTACGCCAGGTTCTCCGAGTTGTATCATTCCGACTCACCCGAGGACCGATCAGGCCAGGTAATCTCGCCCAAGTCGTCGATCGGGCAGGCGTCGAGCAAATCAGAAAGATGCACCACGAAGTCTCGTTGCTGCCACATCACACGAACCATGACAGCCTGGTCGTGCTGTTGGATTTGGATCGTGGCACCACTCGGAAGTGTAGTCGTGTTGGTGGTGCCGACTGGGATGGCCACGATCGGCTTCGCCAGCGTATACGTGCCGCGCATCGTCCGATGCCATCAGCACGAATTAGACCAAGCGCGATCGGCGGGATTGCAAGTGGATATAGCACGCCCGGATATCAGGCACTGCACGCCGTACTTGGCTTTAAGCAGAAGCCGTATGCAGCTACCCCCCGAACGAGACGGGGCATAACCGATCGATTCCACACAGTACGCGATCGGTTCTCCAATACCTCGATAAACACGACTAACGCATTGAAAAGCCTCGCGTGAATGGTTGAGAACTCTACGTGCATGACGTGTGAGCGTGGGACGAACAGAAACACTGATCTGCGGCGAACGTAATCGACTGGCGGAAGAATACGATACCTGCGTCGATCGCTTTCGACTTGCCGTGTCCGCTCTCAAAAACCTACACGGCGCTGACTTTGATCGCGCCTATCTGACGAGTGAGAAACACCGCGTGGCTTTGGAAAAGGCAAGGATCGCAGGGGATCGGCATCGCGTGGATCATCGATGTTAGGGTGTGCAGGCATGGGAGGTATTAAGTGGGCTTGGAAAATAAGCGCCAAATAATCAAAAGTCAAGCAAAGGAAGTTCACCAATGGCGTTAGCAAGATGCGAGAAGTGCGGGCGACCTCAGGGCAAGAAGGTCCGTTATGCCCATTCCCACCGACTCGCCTCTACGAAGTCTCGCATCTTTTGTGGGTCCGGGAACTGTACCGACCTAGCGATCGTTTGCTGGCTGACGGATGAAGAAGAACAGCAGTATCTTGGCGGGGAGCGGAGCTTCGCAGTTCCCTTTCGTGGGATGGTGCGGGTGATGTGATCCGGACCCATCGTAGTATCCCGCCCATGTTGAATTTCGGATATTATAATCTCTGCCGGATTCACGGCACGCGTCAACAGATCACATGCATGTGGGAACCAATCGAGCCTAAACGGAGGAGTGCAAGATGGACAAGTATTGTGACACGTGCAGAGATGTGGAAGCCATTCATTACGACAAGACTGAGTTTTACGTCAGCCTGGTGGAGCAACAGAACAGATTGTGGGCGCAAGGAAAGGCCATAGAAGCAAAAGCGGTCGATAGCGTTATTTCAAAGGCTGGACAAGCAAGGGCCGAAGCACAAAAACAGTTGCTCATGCACCGCGCAAGCCATCGAGCCAATGAAAGTCATCCACGTTGAACGGATCAGATCGACTTATCGCGCAAGCCTCACTGGAGACGAGGGTTTAGCCGAAACCGTGATCTGCGGAGGAAGCGAGCAACTCATCGCCGCACTCGGCGACTGGGGAGCTTCGCCAATCGGGATATTCGATATCCTCAAAGAGCTTGAAAGTTCGATCAACGCTGAACTGCGTCTACAATAAAACGAGCTTGCCCCATCCGCCGAGTTGATCCGGCCCCAAGATCCGTCCGACCACGACAACTACATCCCACTACCCCAGCGATAGATATACACCCACGCGTCGGTGAGAATCAGCAGAAGAATTCCGAGCAGGAGCATCGTCTGTGCGAAGGAGTTCGTGAGCACTAGCCAGATGATAACGAAGCGAAACGGTTCTGTCACATCTCTAGACGAAACCAGCTCTGCCACGTCGTGCATGGGCTTGTAGCTGTAGCGGCGAAGGCATAACTGCCTCCGCCATCGGCTCGTGGACGAAAGCACGGCCTGCGGGCGAAACTCAAGGCCAAACGGCCGGTCGAAGTTTAGACTATCCAACAACGCAACGAAAAGTAGCGATGCCGATCGCAGCGGAGTGGGCGTCGCCGATGCCGGGGAGTACTCTAGCTCATCCTGCCCGATCAGGGCCGGTTCATGCGCCCAGGCGCTCTATCTCAAGCCGATCGTAAATCTCACGGTGTAGCCGCTCACAATGGTTCTTCTCGATCTCCGCGAAGTCCAGCAGAAGCTGGCACTCCGGTTTCGATAGAACTTCCATCGCGCCGCGCAGATACCGAACAATCACGCCGTATTGCTCAGTTGCGGTTTGATAATCCTTCAGCAATTCGGTGAGATTGGGAGCTTTTGCAGCGGGGGAACGTTTTGCCACGGTCTTCACGCGCATTGATACTGCTTTGTGCGCCATGATCGTTCGATGCTGTCCACGCGTCGATAGTTTCGATTTCGGTGCTCAGGTTGTTCACAAACGCTATGTCACATAGAAAACATTGGCAAGTTGATTTGTTGTTGGGGAACTCGTTAATCTGCCCTTCGGGCGATTCCATCTACTCCACGCCGGGACTATGATTGGGTCATGAAGTACGGCAAGCTAATCCCAGCTCCGCTCGCGGCGTGCTTGTTGACCGTCGGTTTACCCGGTCAGGTGCGACTACCACAATATCCACCGCCAGATATCATTTCACCGGAAGTACTCAAGACTCGGGACGCGCTACAGGTCGATACACTGCACTACCGACTCGATTTTGAAAACGAGAAGATGCGGGTTCTGCGGCTAACACTGAAACCATCGGAGACCGTGCCCATGCACGACGATAAAAATGCTCTGGTCGTGTGTCTGAAGGAATGCCACGTGCGCTTCACGTCCCCAAATGGGCGCTCGGAGGACATCCACATGGAAGCTGGTACGTCGCGGTGGATCAACGGCGAGACGCGATCGGACAAGAACTTGGGGACGAAACCGGTCGAGATGTTGTTCGTGGAGACAAAAAGTGTGAGTGCGCGGTAGTCCCGTCCGCCTGGCCCTGCTGGTAAGTCTCGGAGCAGGGGTTAGAAAGAGCGGCATAGGGTTGTGATAATGCCTAACCGACTGCTCATTGAGGAAGTGACCGGTGTAAAGTCCTACCGACCCAGAGTCATTGGTCCACGAACCGCGCCAATTTTCCCAACAGTTCTCCACCGCTACGAAGGTCCTCGGCAAGCATGAGGAGAACTCTGCCCCCATAGCGAATCTTGACGAATGCATCCTCGTCCATGTCTCCCCCCACAAGAACGACCGTAGCCTTCGCTGGAATGGGGATTACGCTCCGTTGATCGTTTTCAGACAAAATGGCTTTGCTGCGGTTTTTCATCTTGAAGATGCTTCCCATCATTCGTCCTTTTCCTTTCAGGCTAAATCCCTAACGATGAAGCACAGACAAAAGTAGATGCAGGAAATTTTCAACGCTTAAGAAACGCGCTTAGATGCTTCCATTCCCTCCGAAATAGGCGTATGATTACTTCCGCTGGAGGTAATTATGCTGTACCAGCGTTCCGCCCTACGTCATCGAGTCGTTCCGCTGTCGTTACGTCCTCACGGATTCCCAACGCCACTACACCAGCGGTTCCTCACGAAGCCGCAGTGGCCGGTCATTTGGATCGCGGCCAGTGTGCTCTCACTGGTTGTGCTGGGCGGGATTCTAGCGACGCACTGGTCGGACACGCAATTCATCCGCTCACCCAGGCAATAAATGACCTTTTTCGGTGCCCAAAATTGCGGTGGGCTGAGTAAAATACCAGTTGACGGCAATAAGAAACCGCCATACAATCCCCTCAAGCAGTCTGCCTTTTCGATAGCATTCTTGCTATCCGCTGCGTCTTCGGCTCGTGTATAGGAGGAAATATGAAACCGAGAGCTGCGTTGACTCTGCTGGTAACGGGGTTTCTGAGTTTCTGCCCAGTGATTCGCGCCGCTGCCTACACTTTCACGACAATTGATGTCCTAAATAGCAGCTCTACAGTAGCTTTAGGCATTAACGATGTCGGCCAGATTGTAGGACTTTATAGTGGGCCGCCCCCAAGCCCGTCGGGTCAGCATGGATTTCTAGAAGCGAATGGCGTATTTACAACCATCGATCCCCCCGGAAGCCCTCAAACGCTGGCCAGCGACATTGACAACGCCGGGCAGATCGTCGGGAGCTACGTTTCGACCTCCCCATTCACACATTTCGCCGACTATCTAGACGAAAACGGTGTGTTCACTACTTTCGGCCCTCCTCCAGGTGGAGGGTTTGCCGGTGCCGACGGTCCGCACATCAACAATGCGGGTCAAATTGTTGGGTCTTTCAATGAGCAGTCGGATTTTGCTGGACGCGGGTTCTTATACGAGAATGGCGTGTTCACCACGATCAGCGTTCCAGGTGCTGCGAATAATACTGTCGGGGGTATCAACGATTCTGGCGAAATTGTCGGGTCGTATACTGACAGCCGTGGGAACTTTCTTGGCTATTTAGATGACAACGGTGTGTTCACCACGATAGATATTCCAGGGGGCGGAAACATCTTCACAACTGGCATCAACAACGCTGGACAGATCGTCGGATACTACCAGGACAGCTCTGCCGTTTGGCATGGCTTTGTAGACAATAATGGTAATCTCATCACGATCGATACTCCGGGTGCCTTCCCCTCGGTGGGAGGGGGTACATACACTGGTGGGATCAACAACGCTGGCCAGGTTGTCGGCTACTACTTTGATAACGACCGTGTAGAGCATGGCTTCCTCGCGACACCCGTACCTGAACCCGCTTCGCTCCTTCTGCTTACTTCAGGACTGGCTGGGATTGTCATCCTGATCGTGCGTAGGCGAATGGCTAGGACTCGCGCCTAGTTACGGGCTACAATCCCAATTTCCCAGCACTGTTTTTGCGGAACAAACTCCCGTCCCTGATATACCGCCGAACCATCTGAACCGACCGATGCCCGGTCTGATTCATGATGCTCCGCTCCGATGCACCCGCGATCGCAGCGCTGGTGGCGTGCCCAGCGCGAAGGCTGTGCGCCGCATACTTCGCCGCATCCAAACCCGCACGCTCGGCGAGTTTCTTTACCACGCGTGCAACGTCGACGCCGGATAACCGCCCTGGCTGCACTCGCACATGCCGCGAGATCGACCGAAGCAGCGGGCCGCTGGTGATACCGGCTTGATCCATCCACGATTGAAGGACGCGAACCGGACACGTCTCGGGATTCGCGCCGTAGGGGATGCCGATCTTCCGGCCAGCTCCATCTTGATCCGTCTTCGACCGCCGCAACGTGATCGTCAGGCCGTCCTTGCCGAAGGCACAATCTTCGACATCCAACGCCACCAGTTCAGAACGTCGAAACGCGCCTGCGAATCCGGCCAAGACCAGCGCCCGGTCACGAGCGCCAATCATTCCGTCGCCAGCCGCGTCTACCATTGCCCGGATATCGTCCGTCAGTGCCGGTGCCTTCTGTGCGGGCGCCGTCCCCTTCGTTCGTCGAATGCCTTTCATGGTGTTCGTGACCATCGCGTGATGCGTTGGAGATTCCAGACCGATAGCTTTATGTGCTTCGGCGATTGCGTTTATGCGGCGCTGAATGCTTCCAACCTTGAGCCGTCCCGCACATTCGGCGATGTACGCCGCGACCGTCTCAGGACTTGCAGGCAGCGGTGCCGTTGCTTGCGATTCGCACCACCCGCAAAACTCCCGCCAGTCCGTACGATACCCGCGCAAGGTGTTTTCCGATTTGGACACGCGGATGTATTCCCGTACTTGTTCAAGTGAAGAGGACGGAACTACGTCCGTCCCCTTGGTGTCCTCAACACCGACGATGACCGCGCGTCCGGTGTTCATGCCAGCCTCCGCGCTTGTTCGAGATCGTCTTCTGCCGTGTCGATGGCGAGTGGTTGTGAGCCTTCCACTTTCGGCGCATTTGCGTCGCTATCGTCGAACGGCACGTCAACATAGACGTTCTTACCGGCAGCAATGAGCTTGTCCGCGTGTTCAGCGGTCACGTGCTGCAATCGCCCCAGCGGATCACAGTACGTGTGTTCGAGCGTGCCGTGGTATTCGCGGAGCTTCCACAAATTGGCGCGATTGGATAGGTTGAACTTTTGAGCGATCAGTTTGCCGATGATGCAGCCTCCGCAGTGCGGGCCGATGTACCGGCCCGCTGAATCATGAAGTCTGCCGCCTGTTGCGCTTTGCTGGCAGCGGTAAAGATAGCCCGCTTGTCTGCCTTGAGAACCTTCAGCCATGAATCGATGTACTGAGCGTGATCTTTCCGTGGTTCCGTGCTGAGTTCCAAATGGGCGCACGTGAATGCGGCTCCGAGTTCTGCTATCAGCTCCTCGGCGGCATACGCGTTATCGCCGAATCGTTTGCCTAGCTGCCGGTCAGAGCGGTCAGCCTTAGCGGTCCAGTGTGTATGTTCATGGGCGAGTGTCGAATAGTACGCTACGTTTTCACCGAAGGCGGCAAACGGCGGCATCTGGATATGGTCGGAATCCGGCGCATAGTACGCTCGATTCCCACCATGCCGAACGTTCGCGCCGATCGCCTGAAAGAATGCATCGGCCCGTTCAATCCGTTCCGGCATTGGCATATCCGGATCAGCCTTTGGCGTGTAGCCATCCACTTGGGCGGCATTAAATACGCTGTATCCGCGAGTGAATAGGAGGCGAGAACCGGACTTAGGCGAATCGTCGCCATCTTCGCTTTCGGCATTGTTGGCGAACTTCCAGAACACCACCGTTGTGGCTTTCTCGCCTTTGCGAACCTGAGCACCCTTGTCCTGCCATTGCTGGTACGTGGCCCATTCGCCACGCTCGTAGCCTTTGGCTTGGGCAGCGGCCCAGAGACATACGGTATTGATGCCCCTGTACGGTTTCTTGCTGGAAACATTGATCGGTGAGAAGGCAAACTTGCCAGACGTGTGCCAGGGCATACGCCAGGTTCCTACACCGTTTTCGATTGCTGTTATTATTTGGTCCGTCACGCGCGCGTAAACGTCCCGTTTGTCAGTTGCGGTACTGTCAGAAGTAGACATCGTGAAAAATACCTTTCGCGCTGTTTAGGGGCTGTGCCAGATTGCCGTCTGTCGCAGTCCCGATTCGCTCTAGTGTTCGATTCCTTCTAATAATCGAACATCAGAACCACGCTCAGAATATGCTAAACACGCTTTAGATGCAAGTACCATTTTGCACTCTAAGGTAACTTTTATCTAAACCGTCGTAAGATGGGATCGTGGACAAGAAGACAAAAGTGTTGTTCCGTGAGATCATGCGCGAGATCGGACGGAAGGGCGGCAAGATCGGCGGCAAGCGTAGCCTTGAGACCATGACGGCAGAGGAACGCTCGGCACGAGCTAAGAAGGCTTCGCTCGCAGCGGCCAAGAAGCGGACTGCGGCGCGACTAGCGCGGGAACGCGCAGCCAAGCGAAAGTGAACGGATGAGACCCATGCCGGGGGACCCAACGAGACCGGGGGGCGGGTCGGTTTATTGCAGGAAACCTCGCGTCAGGGCAGAGGCGCTGTCCATGACCCTCACTGCTGAACCGTGTTCAATCTCGAAAATTAGGCCCCTTATGTTTCAATAGTTTACAGGCTCGATTTGCCATAGGTCCTTGAAAACACAGAACATGAAGAATACACAAAACACCCGGAATTCGCCGAGAAGAATACATTTCCCGCCCCCGGCCGCGAGAATCCCAACACCGGTCGGGCGGTGTGGCGGCGCCCCGAGCGGGACCCCGATGCACATTATATAGGTAGGTCGCGCGAGAGCCCGAGAGCCAGCGCACCACGAGGATCATCACCCAGGAGGAGTTCGACAGGCACATGGCCGATCGGAACGAATGCTGCGGAATCTGCCTGGCCGGGTTCGACGAGCGTCACCCGGCCCGCATCGACCGGGCGGGCGATGGCCGTGTTCGCGGGCTGCTGTGCCCGCGTCGGGGTGAGCACGTTTCAGGACGACTCGGACCGGCTGCAGCGTGCGGTGGCGTACCTGGCGGGAGACAAAGATCGGATTTGAGATATACGCTTCGTAGCATGCCGGTTGGCGTCACAGTCCCACCGACGACATTCAGAGCCCCCTCCGACTGGACCCCGTTCGAGATGGTAGCCTCCCGACCCGGCAATCGATCCGAATGGCTCCGGTCCGTACGCGATAACCCAGCAAGCGACCCAGCCGAACTCTTGACCAACACACTACCAAGCCTTCTCGGAGTTGCCTGACGACGCTTCATTCGATATCCTCGCCGGATATGTGTACCATCCGAACGCCTCCGTCCAGCGATACGCCTTGACGGGCTGTCATATTGGCCGGACGAGTACACAGTGCGGGAGCTAAAAGGCCTTTTGCAAACGCGAGGAACTAGCGATGCGAGTTCGGCTACCAACTTGGCGCCGACGGAAAAGACCGCTAGCCAGACCCAGCCGAACAGGTAGTGCTGGACGAAATCCGGCGGCTGCAGCCAGAGCGCGGAATCGCAGCGGTTCACCATCGAGGGCACCGGGCCGGGCGTGGTTCCGGCTGGCGGCTGGCGAGAGTCACCACCCCGCTCGCAGAAATGTCGCAAGCTAATCGTTGATGTACCGATAAACGCGTTGAGGTAGCGATCAACCCGTTGGTAGTTCTACTTGAGGCGGCGGGCTGAGCAGCCAGATCAACAACGCTGCGGTTATCCAGAACAGAAGCGAGAGCGCGATGGACAACAAGGTAATTATCCACAGCGATCGCGGCGTACGCCAGCCATCCCATAGCTTCCACTGCAACCAACGCTCGTCTCGGAGAGTCATATTGCACGCCTCGCATGCCGGGAGGTTGGTTCGGCCGGCGTGGGCGCTCGGAGGATGCGCCGCGCGGGGCTTTAGACCACGTCCCCTCCCGGCAATTCCATAGTAACGCCGTCAGGCTGCTTGTGTATCTCCCCTGCTACCGGCTCGTGACCTTCGCGGCCGCTCTCGTTGTTACACTAGCGGCCGGCTTTTTGATGATCCGCTGCAATCGCTCCGCGAGTTCTCGGAACGCGAGGCTGGGAGTATAATCAGAACCGCCCTGGGAGCCACTCCGCGGGTCTTTTGGATGGGGTTGAACATCTACCGGCTTGCAGTAATAGCTCCCAGGCAAAGCTCAAATCGGATAAAATCAACGCCCTCTTCTGCGAACGCAAGTAAGCGGCATAAGGCTCGATCGCTGCCAGAAGGCGCGCGATATCCTTCGTCAGAAAGGTCAATAGACATGCTTTTCAGGTCTGCGGCGTCTTTTCCGCGCCTGAGGGAAGAAGACCGTTTCGCTATGCGCGACGGTTGAGGTTCTATGAGTCGCCGCTTCCCGCCCAAGGAACGTGTGAGCCGATGGCGAAGCCTGCTATCTCTTCGCTGCTCAGCTCCGTAAAGTCCGCGGGGATACCGTAGTCTCATATGCCCAATACCTGCGAACGCTGCAGCAAGCCGCGTCACGTTGTTCAAAGAGGAAAGGAATGGGGGCACATCGCGGCGGCCTCGAAGTACGAAGCCCAACGCGCCGCGCATTTTTCAAAAAATCGATCAACCCTGGTCCCGTGCGCTCCGCCGGGAACGGCGTGGCGAGCAGCACGAATGCTACAACTGTCTTTCCACCGCAGCGTAGCCAGCGGGTAGAAGCCGGCCTGGCGGGCCATGGCATGCAAGGCATGTGTTTCTTCGTGAAAGCCAGCGATGGCCTCGGTAGTGGAAGGCGCTATGATCGCTGGTAATGGGTCGCGATCTACATCAATGGCCCTCCTCCCTCACTTGCTGGCCGCGGGGCTTCATCGAGTTTGACTTGCGGCGAGTAATGCAAAGAATCCGACGCCAGCCGCAACCGCCAAAACTGCGAGCAGCGCTCAAACAATGGGAAGAGAAATGGCTTCCACCCACTCCAGAAACAGCGGGGAAAGCCGTAGATGAGCTTCTCGCGATCCTCAGGAAGTTCGATCTGTAGTCTTACGCGGCCGCGTTTTCATAGGCCGCGACCGGGACGACAGCGCGGCCAGGAAACTGACGGCTTTGAGGCGCGGGACTCAGGTAAGCATCTGATGACTCGGGGACCAGAAATGAGCATCAATCTGGAGCGGTTGAAAACTGAGCGTGATCAAGCGGAATCCAAGATGGCGTCCGCTGTTCGGGATGCTAATCGAGCCAAAGAGTGGTTCATTGTCGATATACATGCTTATGACGAATGGCAGGCAAAGAAAAACGCAAGCTCGGCGGCGATGGCTGAGTTCAGGAAAGCCAACGCCGCTTATCTAAAAGCTACGCGGCGGGCCCGATCTGGACGGGACCGAGCTTCAGACACCGGGCAGGGCGTTGCTGTCACAAAAACGGAACCTAGCCAGAGAACGCGACCGGTTTAATGAACGGGATGCGCGTCCCCAAAGCTGTCCTTCCAGCCGACTCAAAAGATTTTGATCCAGTTATGCAGGAACTGCATCCACCCAAGCGTGACGGTTTTACGCCAGTTTGGAAGGAGAAATCATGATTCTAGGAAAATTCACCTTTGCGATGTTTTTATTGGCTGCTCCTGCAGTTTGGGCGCAGTTTAGTAAAGTAGATATGACGCAGTTGGCGACGGATCGAATCGACACGGCCGCCAAGACCTTGAACTTGAGCCCGACTCAAGTAGCTGCGATCCAACCGCTTCTCCAATCGAAATGTGTGTATATGGGCCAGGTTAAAGATGTATACAGGGCGAGCGATAAGAGCGATGCCGCAAAGAAGACAGCTAAGGAGTCGCTAAAGGCAATTCACGACAAATACAACGCCCAGATCGCCGCGTATCTCACTACGGAACAGGCGAAGGCATGGAAGCGCATGCAGAAGGATTGGAAGGACGACCTCATCGTGCCGAAGTCCTAGCCACGCCTTCCGGCAGATGTACGCGTGCCGGGAAATTGATTTCACCCCCAGAATCCCCAAGAATCTTGACAGCCTACGCGCCACGCGATAATCTTACTTTCCCGGTTTTTTCATCCGCTCTCGCGGGAATACCAGGTTCCCACCAGGTTGGTATGAGAAGAAAGCCTCCCTCCTCCCACTCTGGAGGGGGCTTTTGCGAAACCACTTGATACTCTTGTTTGCGTCACCTTTCCCGACAAACCTTAACCCGCCGCAGTCGATGCTTTCGGTTTATTCTTACTCCCTGGCGGCCGACCACGTCTCTTGACCGCAGTCATCCACGCAGGCGGCCTGCCTCGGCGTTTGCCCCGGCCTACTGCCATCCGTTCGAGCACCATAATCGCCTCGCTCACTTGGTCGCGTTCTTGGCGTAATTCCGCCAGCATTTTCGCAATATCCATGCTCGGTAGGATACCGCAGGTGTAAGAGTCAAATGAAACATTCCCATCGCCAGCGTTTCCACGCTCATTAGAGCTTGTGGGGTAGTATCAGGTTGGCATAGCGATACTGATTTTGTCACCCCATAAAAAAAAGTGACTGCGCCCGCCAAATCGCCTCAATTAGCTCGTCATCCGCCTCAGGCGAAGTTGAAATAAGAGGGAATCTCCGAATGATCTCGAAAACCGGCGAACGAATCGCGACGCGTCTATCGAAGAATGGTCTATGGCTATCACGCAGGAAATCTTTGAAGCGTTTCTGAAATGCCACACAAAGGCCCATCTGATCGGCCATGGTGTTGCCGTCGACCAATCAGCTATCGATCCGCCGTTGAAGGAACTGGATGATACTTACCGGCACCGCGGCTCGGACGAATCGCGTGCGGTTTTGGCCGACGGCGAACTGTACATCGGCACACCATCCGTGCAGGCAATCAGGCGGCGGCTCTATGCCCTTATCGCTGACTGTAGCCTGTCAACGCCAAATCTGAAAGCCCAACTCCATGGACTACGTTTAGTTCGTGGAACCGGACGCGCCGATGGGAACGACTACATTCCCTTCCGATTTCTTTATAACGAGAAAATATCGAACACCGACAGGATGTTGTTGGCATTTGACGCGTTCGTCTTTTCGCAGGCGGTTGGAATATATCCGCGCCATGGCGAGTTCATTCATGGACGGGAGCGACGGACGGCAAAAGTACCATTGACGCCGCTGTATAACAAAGTCCGGTCTGCCCTAACGGCTATTGCCGCACAAGAGGCAGAATCGGCGCCTCCACCCGTTGTACTCAACAAGCATTGTCCGGAATGCCAGTACGCGCTGCGCTGCGGCGCAATCGCCAAGAACGCAGATGACCTCAGTCTTCTGTCAAAAATGAGCGGGAAGGAACGCGAGAAACGTCATCGGAAAGGCATCTTCACGGTGACGCAATTGTCGCATACATTCCGGCACCGCAAGCGTAGCGGCGAAGCTCACCACGACCACGCATTGAAGGCGCTCGCCATACGAAAGAATCAGGTTCACGTGCTTGGCAAAGTCGCGTGGAGTTATTCGGGCACTCCGGTTTATATAGACGTAGAAGGGGACGCGGATCGCGATTTCTACTACTGCATCGGCCTCCGCTTCGAGGTTGCGGGCTCGATTGTGCAGCGCTCGTACTGGGCCGATGACCCGTCAGACGAGGAACGGATGTGGATAGAGTGTCTTGTCACACTGAACGCCATTGATGAGCCGCGGCTGATTCACTACGGAAGCTATGAATCATCCTTTCTCCGGCAGATGAAAAAACGCTACCCGAATCCCGGACCGGAAATCGTACTGGACGGTCTGCTTGAGTCAACAGTCAACCTGCTGGCTGTCGTCTATGCCCAAGTCTATTTTCCGACATACTCTAACGGCCTGAAGGACATCGCGCGACATCTCGGCTTTCGCTGGTCGCACCCCACGGCGTCAGGCTTGGCTGCACTAAGTTGGCGGCGACAATGGGAGGCGTCGCGAGAACCGGAGTTGAAGGAGAGGTTGCTCGTTTACAACCAAGAGGACTGTGCCGCCGCGCAGATCGTAGCAGAGGCGCTGTCGGCGCTTTCCCGATCCCTGCCTGTCGGCGCAACAGACTTTGTTGACGCTACAGCGCTGAAACGCGAATATCCCAAGCGCTTCGGGAAAATCGACTTCGCGCTACCGGAGTTTCAGCAGATCAATGACGCCGCCCAGTGGGACTACCAGCGCGAGAGAGTGTATCTGCGATCCAGCAAGCGTCTTCGTCGTCGACAGGAGGCATTCCCGACGAAGGCTCTCAGCCGCATAGACCGCCACGTGCAGGTAGAAGAGGAACGGCCCGCTAGCTGCGCCCAGTGCGGAGGAACGGATATCAAGCGTTGGGGCTGGCTGAAACGGGTCACTCACGATCTAAAAATTTCTCGCACCGGCATCCGCCGATGGGTGGTTCGGCATTCCTTTCCGCGATACGTCTGCTGGAAGTGCAAAGCCACGTTCCATAAATTCTCCCTCCCGCGCCGCAAATACGGCGCGGCCCTCTGTGCTTACGTTCTATACCAGACCATTGAGATGCAATTGTCGCAACGCGCTGTAGGGAAGAGCCTTCAGCAGATGTTCAGCATTCCGGCTTCGGGGAATTTAATCAACCGTCTGAAGGCAAGTGCAGCCCTGCGTTACGAAGACACATACCAGGCTCTTCTCAAGAAGATCGTGAGCGGCACGCTGGTGCACGCCGACGAAACGCGGACCAACCTCATTTTGAAGCAGGGGTATGTCTGGGTGTTTACGAACCATGAGGAAGTCGCCTTCGCGTTCAGCGAGAGCCGGGAGGCAAGCACCCCGCAGGACATTTTGAAGGAGTTCCGAGGCGTGCTGGTGTCCGATTTCTATACCGGTTACGATTCGATCAACTGCTCTCAGCAGAAATGCCTCGTTCATTTGATGAGGGACATCAACGAGGACCTATGCAAGCAGCCGTTCAACGAAGAGATCAGGGATATCGCCCGGAAGTTCGCCGCCCTGCTACGGCTGATCGTCGAATCAGTGGACCGATTTGGTTTGAAGACACGACACCTCCGCAAGCATCGACCGGCTGTTGACCGCTTTTTCAAAGAAATACTCGGACGTGTCTACCAAACCGAGGTGGCGACCGGATACCAAAAACGATTCGCGAAGAATCGGGATCGATTGTTCACATTTCTGGATCACGATGGCGTGCCTTGGAATAACAACAACGCTGAGCATGCGATCAAAGCGTTTGCACGGTTGCGAAATATTTTTGGCGGTACGAGCACGGTCAAGGGTATGCGGGAGTACCTCATTTTGCTGAGCATCAGCGAAACGTGCAAGAACAAGGGCGTCCGGTTTCTCGACTTTCTATTGTCAGAAGAAACAGACATGGACCAGTTTGCGGTCCGAATGCGGCGTTCGCACAGGCAATCGTAACGAGAAAGCCGTTCACATCTCTCGAAAGAGACAGGGCGGGGTAGCCTTAAGTCTTCAAGTTAATTCCAATCACGTTTTCTGGCTATTTGTCTCATGGTCAGTTCCTTTCAAACTATGATTCGGTGGCTGGGAACATCAGTCCCTTGTCATCGTCAGACCGGATACTATGACATCCGTGTTGTGCGCGAAACGCAGACCATACGTCCCGTCAGTGGATTTCAGCCTGCCGCCGGTTACGAGCAGGGCCTTGTCATATCTGGCCACGACCGTCCCGTTGATGGAGCATTGGACATTGCTGCCCTTAACCGAGAGCGCGACATCCTGAGTGACGGGCTCGCCCTTTCCAGCGGCCTTGTGAACAGCGGCATTGGCCTCACCCAGAAAACCGTTCATCTTGAACGGCCCCGGTCCGAATCCCCGCACGACAAACTTGCCGTTTCCGTAAGCGGCGCAATAAAGGTCGGTCTGATCCGCTGTTCCCATATCATTGCCGCCGATGAACACACCGTAAGGATGCGGATGCGTGTTCAGGTTCATATATTTCGGCTCATGGAATGTGGCCTTCACCGTGTAATCCCCGGAGGCCTTTGCATCGTTCATCCAGTAGCTCGCGGCGGGACCCGTGGTGGCGTGGAGGGCATCGCCTTCCTGCGCCAGCTTCGCATCCATGATGCTCATGCCGGCCTTTTGTTCCGCGGCATCCACCTTTCCGTTCCAACCCGCAATTTTGATCCCGCCATCGCTGACGGCACGCGAGCCATCCTCGGTCCGGCTTCCTGGAAAACCGACGAAGGGGCCTTTCAGGTAGAACAGCGCGGCGACCAACGCCACGACCGCGAATAGGGAACCGAAAACGATCAGGGCGATCTTCTTTTTCATTTGTTCTCAGTCCAAAATACCACCCTCGGTTCGCGATGTCGAAGCATCCAGCGAGTGCCGGACGATTGTTGCGGAGTTCTGCGTCGCTGTCCCCGGCGCTTCTTCACTAGTGCCTCACCCAGTCGGTCTCGATCAGCACATCTTGCGGAACTCGAAGTTTCTTCTCCCGCTCGTGGCGATGCCGGCCAAAAGCCGCCATGGGTTTATACTGTGGCTAGCCAAGATGCCAAAATGGAAATCTTGGTTAAGGAGGGATTGATGCCGCCGTACACGAGACGTAGATTGGGGAAGTTGGTGCTAGCCAGTTTGCCCGGCGTAACTTCATTGCTGGATCTCAGGCATGCGTTTGCGGCCCCTCCTGCAAAGCCGAGTTCCACATGGGCTGGCGTCCAAGTCGGCATGAATGTGCCGTATAATTTTGGC
>Ga0210401_10003015_pt1 | contig 18182 bp, 12 predicted proteins | sample IncBWH32MmetaG_FD_150866 | JGI IMG/M metagenome (GOLD analysis project Ga0210401, IMG submission 150866) | Forest soil microbial communities from Barre Woods Harvard Forest LTER site, Petersham, Massachusetts, United States - Inc-BW-H-32-M | ecosystem: Environmental > Terrestrial > Soil >... | reverse complement strand
ACCAGAGATGGAGCCGTTCCGTACGTCCTAGGCAGAACCGAGCGGAGGCTTGCGGCCATAACCGGACCCGAGGGAGACCGTGCCGACATCTGAGCGGGGAGGTTCCTTTGCGTACCCGCACTGGGAGTGATCACTCCAATCAGTTTGAAAGACTGATGACAACGAAAGCAGTCCGAGAAAGACGAAACACTGGAGAACTAAACAGAAACCGGCGCCGCAGGCGCTAAGAAAGCGAGGACAACGAGCAGCGAGCCTCGAGCTACGAGCTACCAGCTACGAGCAGACCTGAGACCTAAGACCTAACACCTGAGACCTCACACCCGTCTTTCCCTGCAAGAGGAAACCTCTGCCCCGTTCCATGAAAGTGCCAAGCTAGAAGCCAGGAGCCAGCAGCCAGTAGCAAGCAGCTGCCTTTCTGTGACGTTGGTAACAGCATTGCCTCCGACCCGCATAGTAGAATCGCCTCGAATGTCGCCAGAAATCGCCACCGCCGCCGCGAATCGCGCCGCACAACTCGAGACCACGCTCCGAAAGGTCATTCGCGGGAAAAACGACGTCATTCGCCTGGCCCTGGTCTCGATCTTCGCCCGCGGCCACCTGCTGATCGAGGGCGTGCCCGGCGTCGGCAAGACCACTCTCGGACAAGCTCTTGCCCGCGCGCTCGACTGCAGCTTTCAGCGCATCCAGTTCACCAGCGACATGCTGCCCTCCGACGTCCTGGGCATCTCGATGTATTCGGCCGCCGAGCAGCACTTCGAGTTCAAACGCGGTCCGGTGTTCACCAACATTCTGCTCGCCGACGAAATTAACCGCACCACGCCGAAGACGCAATCGGCGCTGCTCGAAGCGATGAACGATGGGCAGGTCACCATCGACGTGCATTCCTATCCTCTGCCGCAACCGTTCCTGGTTCTCGCCACGCAGAACCCTGTCGAACATCACGGCACCTACCCGCTGCCCGAATCGCAGCTCGACCGTTTCCTGATGCGGGTTCACATGGGATATCCCGATGCCGAGGCCGAACGCGAGATCCTGCGCTCCGCGGCCGGCGCGGCGCAACTCGACACGCTCAAGCCCGTGCTGAGCGACGCCGACGTGCTAGAAATGCAGGAGGCCGTGGCGACGATTCGTGTTGATGATTCGCTGGTAACCTACGCCCTGGCGATCGTGCGCAAGACGCGCGAGTCGGAATTTCTGTCTCTCGGCGTCTCGCCGCGCGGCTCGCAGATGCTTTATCGCGCCGCGCAAGCGATGGCGTTCCTCGAAGGCCGCTCCTACTGCACGCCGGAAGACTTCAAACCGCTGGTCGTCCCAGTATTCGCGCACCGCGTCGTAGTCAGCGGCTCGTACTCGTCGACTCTCAAAAAATCCGAACAGGCCGAGCAGGTAATGCGCGAGATCGCCGAGAGCGTTGTGGTGCCGGTGTAGGAAAGCAGGTCACAGGTCACAGCTGACAGGTGTCAGATGTCAGGTGATAGGTCTCAGGTGTCAGGTGATAGGTCTCAGGTGTCAGGTGATAGGTCTCGGTGTCAGGTGTCAGGTCTCAGGTCTCAGGTCTCAGGTGATAGGTCACAGCTTCCCGTCCTCAGTTCCAGTTCCCTGTTTCCGGTTCCCTGTTTCCAGTTCTCTCTTCCCAGTTCTCTCTTCCCAGTTCTCGGTTCCCGGTTCTCTACAGTTTGTCATCCTGAGCGGAGTGAGGCGCCAGCCGAACGCAGTCGAAGGACCGCATACCCGGCGGCGATACTAGAAGCCTCAAGAAGTTTCCAGCATGGACCGACGATGATCGGTCACTATGCTTGGAGAGCCCATCATGGAGGCGCCGTTCGCGGTAGAAAATCCTCCGATGGGCCATAGGCATTTGCTGACTGACAAGGGGTCCTTCGACTCCGTTCGGCTGGCGCCTCACTGCGCTCAGGTTGACAGGTTGAGGAGTTCCTTATGTGACGTACAACCTGAAAGTGACGCACAACCTGACATGTGACGAATAACCTGACGGGACCCACCCACCTCTCTGCAAATAAAGCCAAGGAAGTGGGAAATCGCAAGCGTCCCTTGCAAACTCGCGCCGCGACCAATACCCTTTCCGTGCATCCGCGTTTACAGCTGAGAGCTGAGAGCTGAGAGCTGAGAGCTGAGAGCTGAGAGCTAAGAGCTGAGAGCTAAGAGCTGAGAGCTGACGGCTGAAAACTGAAACCCGTCACCTGTAAACTGTTTCCCTATGGCCTTCCTTCGCTTCCTGATCTTCCTTTCGCTCACCGTCTGGGTCGGCGGCATCATTTTTCTTTCTTTCGTCGAGGCGCCGACTGCGTTCAGCGTCCTTCCCTCGCGGCACATGGCAGGATCTGTCGTCGGACACTCGCTGGGAATGCTGCACTGGATGGGGCTTTTCTCCGGCGTGGTCTTTCTGGGCAGTTCGATGCTGCTCTCAAGTCTCACGACCGGCTCGGCGCGTCCCTTCGCGCTGCGGCACATTTTTGTTTGCGGGATGCTGCTGCTCACCGTGGTGTCGCAATTCGGCATTTCGCCCAAGATGGCAGCGCTGCGCACGCAGTTCGGCGACATCGATACCGTTTCGCCCACCGATCCCGGCCGCATGCAATTCGACGCGCTCCACGTGTGGTCGGTGCGATTGGAAGTAGCGGTGCTCGCACTGGGAATCGCCGCGCTCTTCTGCACCGCGTGGCATCTGCCTTGAGTGGCAGTACGCAGTGCTCGGTACTCAGTACTTAGTACTCGGTACTCGGTACGCAGTTGTCAGTTCTCGGTTCTGAGTTTCGGCTCTACGCTCAACAATTGGAGTGGTATGAGTACTGGATACTGAGTACTGTCTGTCCCTACCCGCTATGCCGAATGTGCAGTACGTCGCCATCCTGGACGATGTAGTCTTTGCCTTCCAGACGGAGCTGGCCCTTGGCGCGAGCGTTGGCTTCCGAGCCGGCTTCGAGGAGCTGGTCCCAGCGAATGGTTTCGGCGCGGATGAAATGCTTTTCGAGATCGGAGTGAATCGCGCCGGCCGCTTCCACCGCGCGCGTGTGAATCGGGATCGTCCAGGCACGGCATTCGTCCTCGCCGGCGGTGAGGAAGGAAATCAATCCGAGCAGGTGATAGGTCTGACGAATCAGGCGGACCAGGCCGCTCTCCTTCAAACCGTAACTGGAAAGAAACTCGGCCGCGTCGGCGTCGCTCATTTCCGCAAGTTCGGCTTCGACCTTGGCGCACACCGCGGTGGCGCCGGCATTGGGGCGCGAGGCCACTTCGGCCAGTGAACATTTCGCCACCGCGCCTTCCAGAGCCTGACCCAGCTCCTGCGTTTCGCTGATGTTGAGAACGTAAAGCATCGGCTTCTCGCTGAGGAACATGAACCCGCGGATCCGCTTCTTGTCCTCGGGCGTCATCTCCATTTCGCGCAGCGGCTTTTCGGTTTCGAGGTGGGCTTTCGCCTTGATCAGGAGTTCGTTCTCTTTCTCAAGTTCGGGGGAACGCATTTTCTTGAGGTCTTTCACCAGACGCTCGAGGCGCTTTTCGATCTGGCCCAGATCGCTGACCATCAGGTCGAATTCCACATTCTTGATGTCGCGCAGCGGATCGATGGGGCCGACGTGGGGAATGGATTCGTCTTCGAAAGCGTGCAGCACGTGCACGAGCGCGTCGACCTGGCGCAGGTGACCGATGTACGCCGTCTCCTTGAGCGCATCCTGGCCGATGGCGCCCACGTCGACGTACTCGATGGAGGCGTGCGTGAGTTTCTTCGGATGGTACAGAGCGGCGAGACGGTCGAGGCGATCGTCGGGCACCTTGGCCACGCCGATATGCGCTTCGCGCGGGTTGGCGAGCGCGTGCGCCGACAGGGGCGCCTTGGTGAGCATGCGAAACAAAGAGGTCTTGCCGACCTGGGGCAGGCCAATGATTCCAGATTTCATGAGTCCGCTTTCAACCGACAGCGATCACTGCTGTGGCGGATGGATTCGAAACATTACAGAATAAATGACAGGAGGGGCGAGACCCAAGTAGCTGGTGGCTGTGGCTGCCGACGGCTGATGGTGGATAAAGTTTCCCGCAGCGGCTGAAGCCGCTCTTATTTCTTCTCGGTTTGGCGCGCCCTTCGACTTCGCTCAGGGCAGGCTCTGAAGGCGCGCGCTGTTACTAACCCACACGGCGAGGGCAAGATGCCCTCGCGACAGCCGGCGGGACGCCGGCGCTACAGTCGTTTTCCCAGCCTGTGAAGCCGCAGTTTCTTGCTGGCCTGTTACGGCGCAACTGAAGCCGCCCCCCGATACGAATCCATCGCACACCCTGATACGAACCCAGAAGCGGCTTGCCGCTTCTCGCGGGTGGTTGGTAGCTGATGGCTGATAGCTGGTGGTTGGTAGCTGATGGCTGTTAGCTGATGGCTGGTAGCTGGTAGCTGATAGCTGACGGCTGATCGCCGGTGGCTTGCACTGAGTACTTGGCACTGAGTACTGGGTACCGACTACTCCTCTGCTATCATCCCCCAACAAATGAGCCCCATCCTCACTGCTGTTTTGCTCGGTTTGACCGCCGCGGGGGCGAATGTGTTTGGCGGCGCGATCATCGTCCAGAGGAATTGGGAACGGCGCTACCTGAGGTACTTCGTGGCTCTGGGCGCGGGGTTCATGCTCTCCACTGCAATAGTCGAAGTCGTGCCTGCCAGCCTGCAACTGGGCGGCCGCTATGCGGCGTTTCTCATCCTGCTGGGGTACCTGATCATCCACTTTTTCGAGCACACCGTCACCCCGCATTTTCATTTCGGCGAAGAAACGCACGAGGACCAATTTCTTCATCCCCACAAAGGCTTTTCGGTGCTGGTGGGCCTGACGATTCACACCTTCTTCGACGGCATTGCCATCGCCGCCGGATTTCTGGTCTCGAACTGGCTGGGCTGGGTCATTTTCCTCGCCGTTTTTCTGCACAAAATTCCAGAAGGCTTCACGATTGCTTCAGTGATGCTGGCGAGCGGCCGCAGCCGCGGCGTTGCCTGGGGCGCGTCGGCGCTGCTGGGCGCTGCCACATTGGCCGGAGTCCTGACCATGACCCTATTCCGCCACCAGGTGAACGAAGGCTTGCCACTTGCCGCTGGCGTGACCATCTACGTCGCCGCCTCCGATCTGATTCCCGAAGTCAACAAAGAACCCGGTGTGCGGATGGCCTTGATTGTCTTTCTGGGAGTGGGCGTGTTGTTTGTACTGGATTATTTCTTTCATGGGGGCTGATGAGGGGGACTTCTCAGTTCTCGGTTCTCAGCTTTCGGTTCTCAGCTTTCGGTTCTCAGCTCTCAGTAACCTATCGCGCCTCTCTTCATCATGTCATCCTGAGCGGAGTGAGGCGCCAGCCGAGCGCAGTCGAAGGACCCCATGCCCGACGGCGATGCCCGCGGCCCGTCGGAGAATTTTTGACCACTTACTTCTTCGTAATCGACTCGCCGGCGAATGCTATCTTCCATCCCCACTTTTCCGCGAGATCCTCCCATCGCTGGTTTCGCGACTCGATCAGCGCGATCTTCTTCGACCTGCGCCAGCCCTTCAACTGCTTCTCACGATCGATTGCCTTCCTTATGTCATCAAACCCTTCGTAATACACCAAGCGCGTACAGTGATATTTGCTCGCGAATCCCTCGAACTGGCCGCTCTTGTGCTCAAACATTCGCCGCTCGATGTTGTTGGTCACGCCGATGTACAACGTCCCGCTGAGGCTGGCGACAATCTAAGTCCAATAGGAATGGTCCATGCCAAAAATATTCCTGAGGCTTCTGGTGTAGCCGTCGGATATGGGGTCCTTCGACTCCGTTCGGCTAGCGCCTCACTCCGCTCAGATGTAATGAAGACGAAAAAAGGCGTGCCTCCAAGGGTAGAGTACGTGCTCGAAGCACAAGCCCTGAAGGAGGCACGAGATGATCCACGTTGGCGTAGATCTTCACCAGAGATTTTGTTACATGACGGCGTTGGAAGCAAGAGGGAAGATGGTACAGGCCGGGCCGGTGACGAACGAGAAGCTGGCGCTACGCAAGTATTTCCGGCAGTTTCGCGGGAAAGAAGTGCAGGTGGCGGTGGAAGCGTGCGGCTTCTGGCCAGCGTTTCGCGAAGTGGTGGAACCGGAGGTGACGCGGTTGGTGCTGGTGCATCCGCAGCGGGTGAAGGCAATCGCCTCGGCGAAACTGAAGAACGACCGGGTGGATTCGGAGACGCTGGCGCATTTGCTGCGTTGCGACTTGTTACCGGAGTCGTGGAAGGCGGACCGGGAGACCCAGGCGCGGCGGCAGCAGGTGCGGTTGCGGGCGACGCTGGTGCGGCAGCGGACGCGGCTGAAGAACCAGGTGCACGCGGTGCTGCATCAACAGGGGCTGCGTTCACCGGTGACGGATTTATTCGGCAAACGCGGCCGGCTATGGCTGGCTGGGTTGAAGCTGCCGGCGGCGGCTGGGGAATCGGTGGAGGTGTGCCTGCGGCTGTTGGATGGTTACAACGAAGAAGTGCAAAAACAAAATCTCCAACTAAGTGAAAAAGCAAAACGGGACGAGCGAGCGCAGTGGCTGATGACGATTCCGGGGATCGGAGAATGTTCGGCGATGATGTTGCTGGCCGAGATCGGAGACCTGGGACGCTTTCATGATAAGGAAGCGCTGTGCAGTTATGCCGGACTGGTGCCGCGGGTGCGGGAGTCGGCGGGCAAAGCGGCGCGGGGCGGGATCACGCGGCAGGGTTCGTCCTGGATGCGCTGGATCATGGTGGAGGCGGCGCAGGTGGCGACGCGTTGTTCTCCGGCGGCACGGCGTTACTTTGAACGGTTGTCGCGCAAGAAACATAAACACGTGGCGCGCGTGGCGCTGGCGCGCAAATTGCTGATTGCGGTCTACGCCCTGCTGCATGACGGCGTGGCCTTTGACGAGGAAAAGTTTGCGGCGGTGTAAGGGGAATCCGTCAGCTCGAAGTCATCCTTGCTCTTCGAGAGCGACGCTCAGATGGAGCGGCGGAGTCCGGACATACCTTATGCGCTTCGAGCGCGAATAGAAGCCTGTCCGCATCGCCGCAACAATACCTGTGGACAGGTACGCCTGTTTTCATAGAAGGATGACAACTATTTTGGATGACAACTATTCAGGATGACAACTATTTTGGTTTGATTTTGGTTTGATCCCGATTGATGACAACAGCAAAAACGAATCCGCCGACTTTTCAGGAACTCATCCTGAAGCTCCAGACGTTCTGGGCGCAGCGAGGATGCGTGCTGCAGCAGCCTTACGACGTAGAGGTGGGAGCGGGGACGATGGCGCCGGAGACGTTTCTTCGCGTGCTGGGGCCGCAGCCCTACAAAGTGGCGTACCTTCAGCCGTCGCGGCGTCCGGCGGATGGACGGTATGGTGAGAATCCCAACCGTTTGTTCAAGCATACGCAGCTGCAGGTGATCCTGAAACCGCCGCCGGAGAACGTACAGGAGTTGTACCTGGAGTCGCTGGGTGCCATTGGCATCGACCTGCGCCAGCACGATATCAAGTTCGAGGAAGACAACTGGGAATCGCCGACACTCGGTGCGTGGGGTATCGGGTGGCAGGTGATGCTCGACGGCCTCGAGATCACGCAGTTCACCTACTTCCAGCAGTGCGGCGGCGTGGACCTGCTGCCGATTTCCGCCGAACTGACCTATGGGTTGGAGCGCATCGCGGCATTTTTACAGGATGTTGATTCGATTTACGACATCGTGTGGGCACGCGATCCTGAGACGGGGCATCCAACGACTTATGGGGATGTTCGGCTCGCCGATGAGCTGCAGTTCTCGGTCTACAACTTTGAAGCGGCGGATGTCGAGAGAACGTGGAAGCATTTTGAGCTTTATGAAGCGGAGTGCCGGGCGCTGCTGGATCGCTACGCCGAAATGGTCAAAGCGAAGGCAGATGCGGCAGAGAGAAAGCGGTTCCCGCTACTCGCGGCCTACGACCTGTGCCTGAAGTGTTCGCATCTCTTCAATATTCTCGACGCGCGCGGGGCGATTTCGGTTACGGAGCGAGTGGGCGTGATCGCGCGAGTGCGGGTACTGGCAGTCGGCATTGCTAAGGCTTACCTGCAGCAGCAGTCGAGCGAAGAGTCGCCGGCCGCGGAGGAAGAAGCTGCGGTGGTCGAAATTACCGCAGGCAAGGCGCGAGGAAGGAAGAAAGAAACGGCGCCAGTGGGATAGCGATTCAGGTCAGCGGGCGAGACGCCCGCCGGACAGCCGCCAAGATGGCGGCGCTACTTGTGACCGTGCTCACATGCAGGATTTCGTGATTCTGGGAATATAGATAGATTGATCGATGCCAGACTTTCTGCTTGAAATCGGGTGTGAAGAGATTCCGGCGCGCATGATCGACGCGGGCGCCGGCGAATTGCGCGAACGCGTCACCAAATTGCTCGAGCGGGAGAGACTGGCTCCATCCGGCGAAGTGGGCGGGTTCGATACTCCACGGCGCCTTGCGGTGATGGCGGCTGGTGTTCCGGCGGCGCAGCGCGATGTTACAGAGCAGCACACCGGTCCCGCGGTAACGGTCGCGTATAAGAATGGAGAGCCGACTGCCGCGGCTCATGCTTTCGCCAAGAAGCACGGAGTCGATGTCTCGCAACTCGAAAGAACTTCCACCTCCAAGGGTGAATACCTTTCCGCGAAAATCAACAAGAAGGGCCGTGCCGCCAGCGAAATTCTGGCTGAACTTCTGCCGAAAGAGATCAACTCGATCTACTGGCCGAAGAACATGTATTGGCGCAAGCCAAACGAGCGCTTTGTGCGGCCGGTGCGCTGGGTGGTTGCGATGCTGGACGGGGAAGTGATTCCGCTCGAGTTCGATGGGGTTCGAGCTGGAAACATCTCCCGCGGGCATCGAATTCTGGCGGATGGAGCTGTGACGATTCCGAAAGCGGGAGCGGCCTATATCGACGCACTGGCTGGCGCCAAGGTTCTGAACCGTCAGGAGAGAGAAAAGCAGATCCGCAAAGCGCTGGACGCTGCCACACGCAAGATTGCGGGCGCGCGGTGGCGCGAAGATAAGACGCTGCTCGATACGGTGGTAAACCTGACCGAATATCCGTCGGTCATTCTGGGAAATTTCGATCTTCAGTTCCTCGAGTTGCCCGAGGAAGTCCTGGTGACCGTGATGCGCGATCACCAGAAGTATTTCGCGATTGAGGACGAGCACGGGAAACTCGCTCCTCATTTTCTGGCGGTGCTGAACACGGACCAGGATCGTGACGGAACGATCCAGCACGGAAACGAGCGGGTGCTGCGGGCGCGCTTCAATGACGCCCGCTTCTTCTGGAAAACGGATCAGAAGCAATCCCTTCGTGAACGTCTGGAATTACTGAAACACGTTACCTTTCAGAAGGATCTCGGCACCTACTACGAGAAGACGATCCGTACACAACACCTGGCCAGCTGGCTTTCGGAGACGTTGAAGCAGTGTGGTGTTGCGCTGCGGCCGGGCATCATCCATAAGGCGGCTTGCCTGGCGAAAACTGATCTGACGACAGAGCTGGTCAAGGAATTTACGGAACTGCAGGGAATCGTTGGCGGACTCTATGCTCGGGTGCAGGTGCTGGATGAGCATTTGGGCGACGATGTGCGCCAGGGGATTTCAATCGCGATATACGATCAGTACAAGCCTGAATCGATGGACGACACCGCACCGCGGACCGTCGAAGGCGCGGTCCTGTCGATTGCCGATAAGGCCGACAGTATCGCGGGCATGTTTGCTTTGGGATTGGTGCCTAGTGGCTCGAAGGATCCGTTTGGATTGCGGCGGCAGGCCAATGGCATCGTCAAGACGGTCGCAGAACACAAGCTGCCGTTGAAGGTGTCGGCTTTAATGGCCGATGCGCGCGTGCGGTATCGAGGTTCCGCAGCGGAGAAGAAGTTCCCGGCAAATCTCAATTTCGACGAAGCGATCCGTTCCTTCTTCCACGAGCGGCTGGAATTTTATCTGCGCGATGCGCGTGGATTCGCCTACGACGTGGTCAAGGCTGTGCTGGCGGCCGATGCCGATGATGTGGTCGATGCGCTGGCGCGGGCGGAGGCGGTGGCGAAAGTGCGTCCGTCAGCGGACTTCGAATCAATCTCGGTAGCGTTCAAGCGCATAAAGAACATCCTGCGGCAAGCAAGCGAAGCGGGCAGGGAAGTCGCGCCGAAGGTGGAATCTGCGCTGCTGCAGGAGGACGCGGAAAAGGATCTGGCTACGCAGCTTCCGGCGGCTGCCAAGAAAGTAGAAACTCTACGGGCGCAACGCGAATATGAAGGAGCCTTGCTTGAGATCGCGAAGCTGCGGCCGGCGATTGACCGCTTTTTCGACAAGGTGATGGTGATGGCCGAGGACGCAAAAGTTCGGGCGAACCGGCTGGCGCTGCTGCAAACATTGCTGAACGAATTTTCAACAATCGCGGATTTCTCCGAGATTGTGACCGAAGGCAAGGAACCCAAAGAATCTTCGAAACCGTAAAGGACTCATCATGGCGACAACGACTCTCCCTGAGACCGAAGTGGAAGTTCCCTCTAAACGCGAAGTGAAGTACGTGTATTTCTTCGGCGGCGGCAAGGCCGACGGCAACGGCAAAATGAAAGACGTGCTGGGTGGCAAAGGCGCCGGGCTGGCCGAGATGACCAACGCCGGGTTGCCCGTACCGCCGGGCTTCACAATTCAGACCGAGGCGTGCCGCGAATACATGCGGCACAACGCGGTCTCGAAGGAAGTCGATCGCCAGATGGAAGAAGCGCTGAAACATCTGGAGCAGCTGCAGGGTCAGGCGCTCGGGCAGGGTGCGAATCCGCTGCTGGTGAGCGTGCGCTCGGGCGCGAAGTTCTCCATGCCGGGCATGATGGATACGATCCTGAACCTGGGATTGAACGACGAGAGCGTCGAGGCCCTGGCCAAGCGCGCGGATGCCCGTTTTGCTTACGATTCCTACCGTCGTCTCATACAGATGTTCGGCAACGTGGTGCTGGAGATCGAAAAGTCCGCGTTTGAGGAAGTGTTCGACGAGAAGAAAAAGCAGAAGAAAGCGAAGCTCGATACCGATCTCGACGCCAAGGCGCTCAAGGAAGTCATCGCGGAGTACGAGAAGGTCGTGAAAAAACACGCCAAGCGCGATTTTCCGCAAGACCCGCACGAGCAGCTGGTGATGGCGCGCGATGCCGTGTTTCGCTCATGGAACAACGACCGCGCCAAGCACTATCGCCGCATCAATAATATCTCCGACGATCTCGGTACCGCAGTCAATGTGCAGGCCATGGTTTTCGGCAACCTGGGCGACACCAGCGGCACCGGAGTCGGCTTCACGCGCAATCCGGCGATTGGCACAAAGGAATTCTATGGCGAGTTCCTGCTGAACGCGCAGGGTGAAGACGTGGTCTCGGGCGTACGTACGCCCGTGCACATTCTGGAACTCGAGAAGATCATGCCCGAGGTTTACAACCAGTTGCGCGACATCACGACGCGCCTGGAAAAGCATTACAAGGACATGCAGGATTTCGAGTTCACCATCCAGGACGGCAAGCTCTACATGCTGCAGACACGCAACGGCAAGCGGACGGGCTTGGCGGCAGTGCGCGTGGCGCTGCAGATGGTGGAGGAAGGACTCATTACCAAGGAAGAAGCGATCTTCCGGGTCGAACCGAATCAGCTGTACGACTTCCTGGTGCCGCGCCTCGATGAGAAAGGGGTGAAGGTGGAAGTGCTGGCCAAAGGGCTGCCCGCATCGCCGGGGGCGGCCGTGGGACAGATTGTCTTTACCGCCGACGAGGCGGTTGAGAAGGCTGGTCTCGGAAAGAAGGCGGACGTGATTCTGGTCCGTGCCGAAACTACGCCGGAAGACATTCACGGAATGGAAGTGGCCAAGGGCATTTTGACCTCGCGTGGCGGCATGACCAGCCACGCCGCAGTGGTGACGCGTGGCATGGGCAAGTGCTGTGTGGCCGGCGCGGGCGACATCGAGGTCAACGAGAAGGCCGGCGAGATGCGGGTCAAGGGCCAGGTATTCAAGTCCGGCGACTGGATTTCGCTCGACGGTACGACCGGCCGAGTGATCAAGGGCAGGTTGAACACGCTGCCACCGTCGCCGGACGACAAGGAATTGCAGACGTTCATGCGTTGGGCCGATCCGTTCCGCAAACTCAAAGTGCGCGCGAATGCCGACATTCCGCGCGATGCGATCCAGGCACGCGCGTTTGGCGCCGAAGGCATCGGCCTGTGCCGCACTGAGCATATGTTCTTCGCCGAAGACCGCATTCCACATATGCAGGCCATGATTCTGGCGAACAACGAAAAGGACCGGCGCGCGGCGCTAAAGAAGCTGTTGCCCATGCAGCGGGCTGATTTCGTCGGTGTCTTCAAGGCGATGGACGGATATCCCGTGACCATCCGCACGCTCGATCCGCCGCTGCACGAGTTCCTGCCACGCCGCGAGGATTTGATGGTGGACATTGCGGTTCTTCCCTACGCGAACGCGAAAGAGAAGAAGTCTCTGGTGGAGAAATACAAGCGGTTCGGAGCCAAAGGGGCGGCGGATTTGAAGAAGGTCATACCCGCGCTGCTGCGGCGAGTCGAAGAACTACATGAGTTCAACCCGATGCTCGGCCATCGCGGCTGCCGGCTGGGAATCACCTATCCGGAGATTACCGAGATGCAGGCGCGGGCGATTTTCGAAGCCGCGGTGGCCGTCTCAAAACAAGGTGTGAAGGTGTATCCAGAAGTCATGATCCCGCTTACCGCCACCTTGAAAGAGATGGCGAACCAGGGCGCGATCGTTCACCGGGTCGCGGCGGAAGTGTTTCAGGAGAAGGAACACAAAGTCGACTACATGGTGGGGACGATGATCGAGCTGCCCCGGGCTGCCCTGGTAGCGGATGAGATTGCCAAGGAAGCGCAGTTCTTCTCTTTCGGCACGAATGACCTGACCCAGACGACGTTCGGGTTCTCGCGCGACGACGTAAACAAGATCCTGCCGACGTACCTGGAGGAAGGCATCCTGAAGCAGGACCCGTTTGCGGCTCTGGATCAGGAAGGCGTGGGACAACTGGTGAAAATGGCCACCGAACGTGGCCGCAAGACGCGGCCTGATCTGAAGGTGGGGATTTGCGGCGAACATGGCGGCGAGCCCTCGTCGGTTGAGTTCTGCCACCGGGTAGGCCTGAATTACGTTTCCTGCTCCCCGTTCCGTGTGCTGACTGCACGGCTTGCGGCGGCGCAGGCGGCGGCGACCGATCAGCTGAAAGTGGAAGGTGGACGCACGAAGTAACTGTGCTGTTGTCGATCGCATAGCGTGACGGCCGACATTCTGCCGACATTTTGATGGAGTGACAGGTTCCTGCTGCGTGGCGGGCCCCGTCACTCCATTTTGTTATTGAACTTTTTGTAGTCGCGCGATGAGCTTCTGGGCGAGATTGTCGTCTGAATCGGACCAGAGCAACCGCCCATTGGCATGGGCATTTTTTTCGACCTTGCTGGTGAACTCCACGAGTTTTTGAACATTGGCGCGAACTCGATCTTCCGCACTGTTGTCGAGTTCCACGTGCTCCTGCAAGAAAGCACTATCGAGGCCGAAATCGATTTCAATTTGCCCGGTGGTCTCCGCACTGCGCTCCTCGAATTCCGGACCTTGCGCGATCAAGCGAACAGGACTTGGAGCAAGGGTCCAATTGCGTCCACTCGCGTCCGGTGTCCACAAATCCCAATCGATATCGAAGACATACGCGTAGTCGTCATGTAGCAGATCAGCGGCAACGTTCACGGCAATTTCGGGCTCGACCCCGGGATCGAATCGGCGCTCGAGAATGGTGGGCTCGTTCCACGAGACGGGATGAACGGCAAGGTAGCTGATTCCCGGCCGCTGCGCGGAAAAGGGAAATTGCTGCAGCACCGAGAAGACGTGAGGCATCATCTCCTCTTCGCCGAAGCTAGGGAACCACAGACTCAAGTAAAGAGGGTCGGCCAAGCAGATTCTCCACAGGCTTTGACGTCGTTACCTTTATTGTAAACGGCAAAATGTGTGTTGAGGAAAGCCCAATGGATTTGGGAGCGGTCAGACGCAGCGCGAGTGCCACGCGAACGCGATGCAAACTGGAGCAAACTGGACGCAAACGAGGTTCGCTCTGTAGCTGAGGGATCGGGCGCCAGTCCGGGGTTCGCCTACGGCGACTAGCCGAAGAACTCGCTTTGACAGCAGCGCTTTGACAGCAGGAAGATACGCTCGGTCGTATCGGGGTTTCGCGAGACAATCCTGCCTTGCTCAGTCACGTCCCCGTCGTCTAGCCCGGCCCCTAGGACATCGCCCTTTCACAAGGGCCATGATTCCGTGTCAAGTTGCACTCATAACCCAAAGGTCGGTGGTCCAAACCTTATTGGCCCGGAGGAAGCGTCAGGGGCGCGGACAATTGGAACGTCAGTGCCGACTCGGCCGGGATCTCAACTTGCTTGTTCCCGGTCATTGCCCCTCCCACCAATCCGGCACCTGCGCCCACAAGAGCACCAATGCCAGCTCCTTTTCCTCCGCCGGCTATGCCGCCAATCAATGCGCCTCCTGCTGCTCCTCCACCCGTCGTGGCAGCGGTCCTCTTGCCCTTCCCTTTGACGGTGGTGTCCAGCGGGCTAGTCTGGATCGAATAGGTTTTCCCCTTCACTGTAACGCTCATGAGTGCGAGACTCAGTTCTCCCTCACCCTTGAACTTGCCCTTCGCTTTCGCGTTCACCACCGTGCCACTGACGGTTGCTCCTCCAGGAATCGCTGTCCGACCTCCAACACTCACCGATTGCGCCACTGTGGCGAGAAAAGTTTGGCCCGTCTGGCTGGTTTTGGAGCCCAACGCTTGGCCCACTCTGACGGTAAGAGAAGTTCCTGCGGGCACAACAATCGGTTGAGGCTTAGGCTTCTCCACAGGCGGAGGAGGCGGGGGTGGCGGCAGGGCAGCTTGTGTTGCCTCCGGCTGGATCGAGGTTTGGTCGTCAACGCCAGCAGTTCCCGGTTCATCGCGGGCGATCTGCTCCAACTTCTGCTGTGCCGCCGGTGTCTTAACCTTACCGCTCAGCGTGACTTTCCCTTCCTTGGACGCTACTGCAACATCGGAGTCCTTCGTTTCAGGGTCAGTGGCAGCCTTTGTCTGAATGTCTTTTTGGATCTGTTCGTCTTTAGTGCGGCTAGTACAGCCGACCACCATCCCAAGCAATAAGGTCAGCAATACAAACGGTGCAGTACGTTTCTGCATAACGATTCTCCAGCGAAAAGCTACTGTAACCCAAACGCTCCCTTGTGGTCTGCTCCACGAATTTCCTGAAAGGCTCTGCTGCTGCCTCGTACAAAACCAGCCTGCACAGTGCCAACAAAGCAAGTACGATGCGGGAGCATCTCGGCAGTAGCGAAATCTCCGAGCCGACGCGCGAATCTGATCTGCGGCTTCCCAGTTTGGGGTAAAGTCTCTGAAAACCGGCGGAGTTACAACTGGCAAACTTGACAGGGGCATGCCCTGGGGCATTCAAGTGGTCGCATATTCCGCAGTGAGCACGGGCTGCGCTTTCACGCCTTGGCCCTTCAACGAATCATCATTGACTCTGGAAGTCGATCACCAAGAGGGTCAGGTCGTCCTGCTGCCCTTGTCCTTTAGGATTTTCTGACCAGCACGCCAACTCATCAAACAGCAAATCGGCAAACATGTCTGCTTTCATATCATGATGAGATTCCAGAAATCCTTTGAAGAGGTCTGCCCCAAACTCTTGTTCCGACGGGCTCGTGGTTTCCGGTATTCCGTCGGTGTAGAGGACGGCCTTGTCGCCCGGTTCCACGGGCACCTCCACTGCAGAGTAGGCTGCTGCGGGGAGCAGGCCGAGTGGCAGACCGTTCTCGGACACTTCTGAGGCTCGTCCTGTTGAAGTTTGCCACAACAGGAGCGGCGGGTGTCCTGCGGCGGCATAACTGATGAACGGCTTTTCCATGTCCACGAATACATAGGCCGCCGTCGCAAAATGATGCTGAAACTTACCGCACAACGACTGATTCAATCCTGCCAGGACTTTCGCGGGATCGAAAGCATGCGGGATTTGAGCTGAGAGCGAAGCCTTTAGCATCGAGGCGATCAAAGCGGCAGGCAGGCCGTGCCCGGAAACATCCGCGATCAGAATCCCGAGGCGTTTCTCGTCCACGACGATAAAATCGTAAAAATCACCTGCCACCGAGGTCATCGGAAAGTAGCGCGCAGCAACTTCCAGGCCACTGATCTTGGGAGTCTCGTGTGGCAGGATGGATAACTGAATCTCCCGCGCCATCTCCAGTTCGCTATTTATGGATAAGAGTTGCCGGGCTAATTTTTCACGGGCTTCGCGAAGTACGAGATGAGTGTGGACCCGCGCTTTCATAACTGCAGGTGAGAACGGTTTGTGAATGTAGTCCACGGCTCCAACCTCAAAACCTTTTGTCTCGTCATTGGTTTCCGTTTTCCCACTGAGGAAAATGACTGGTATATCCCTGGACTCTGGTGCGGCTTTCAGGATGGCACACACTTCGTAGCCGTCCATTTCTGGCATCGTGACGTCGAGCAGGATCAAATCCGGCTGCGGCTTGGTCTTAACCAGAGCTAAGGCTTTTGCGCCGCTCGTGGCGACGCGGATCTTGAAGTCTTCCTTCAGGGTAGAATGCACCACCTGAAGGTTAGCGGTGGCATCATCCACCACGAGCACAAGTTTCTTTTCTTCAGCGTGATTCATTTTGCCTGCTCCAAGTTCATACCGTATTCCGTAGTGATCTGATCTAATTTCAAGAGCGCGCTATCAAAATCAAACTCATTGATAGCTGCACTGAGGGCGAAAAGTCGCAGCTGGGCAAAGGTGCCCGCGAGCGCGTCTTCCAGGGCCAGAAATGCCTCGGCAGCATCGCCGTCACTCGCCTCAAGGAGGACCCTGAGGTGCGCGATCGCCGCCGCTGCCGCTCGGGCGTCAAAACCGTCGCTGCATTTCCCCTCCACCGGCCGGTTAGGCATGACATCGCGTATTGCCTGCTGAATGGTCTGAACCTGGCGGCGCAGGACTTGAGCGAATTCCTCGACCAGCGCGGGGACGGACGCATCCTCCTCGCGGATGGCTCGCTCCAGCTTTTCCGCGGCAGTAAATACCAGGCTGAGTCCAATATTTCCTGCGACGCCCTTCACCGTGTGGACCGCTCGCTCAGCTAGTTTGCGGTCGCCGTTCTCGATTGCGGTTGAAATCTGCGAATCCACATCGCTCTGTTTGGCCGCGAACTGCAGCAATAAGTCACGATAGAGGCGCTTGTTTCCGGCAACGCGCCTGAGGCCGCTTTCCACGTCAACTCCGGTAATCTCGGGCAGAATCATGTCGTCGGCCGGTTTTGCAGGCCTGGCTGCAACTTCGGCAGTTGGCGCTTGCCGCGGCTTCACCCAACGCATCAACGTCGTAAATAAGGCATCTGGATCGATGGGCTTGCTCACGTGGTCATTCATCCCCGCTTCCAGGCAGCGTTGCCGCTCCTCAACCAACGCGTGCGCGGTCATGGCGATGATCGGAAGGTCCTGAAGCTGAGGCTCCGCCCGCAGAAGCCTGGTGGCCGTGAAACCATCCATCTCAGGCATTTGCAAATCCATAAACACGATGTCAAACGGCGGGGGTTGTTCGCCTTTCGTCAGGATTCTCAAGGCTTCGCCTCCGTGATTGGCGATCTGCACACTGGCACCCACACTCTCAAGAAGTTCGGCCGCCACCTGCTGGTTTACCTCATTGTCTTCGACCAGGAGAATTCGGATGCCGGTAGCGGCGCGAGAAGTCGCGGCAGCAGCTCTTATGGCCCGCGATGGATCAGCGTCGTGGCCCGCACCGCCGAACAACTCTACCAGGGTGTCGTAAAGCGTCGAAGGAGTGATCGGCTTCAACAGATAGCCCTCAATCCCAATCCCGTCGGCCTGCGAGGCGATGTCTTCCCGTCCGAAACCAGTGACCATCACGATCTTGGGGACGTGTTTGAGACGGTCACCGCGCTTGATGATTCGGCTGGCCTCCAGGCCATCCAGGCCTGGCATATGCCAGTTCATCATGACAAGCTGATAGGGGTCCCGCGAGTCATCGGCGACGATTGCTCGAATTGCGTTTTCGCCGGAGGAAGCTGACTCGACCCTGAGCGCGAGTGTCTTCAGCGAGTCGGTAAGGATCTCGCGCGCCT
>Ga0210401_10003014_pt1 | contig 18189 bp, 14 predicted proteins | sample IncBWH32MmetaG_FD_150866 | JGI IMG/M metagenome (GOLD analysis project Ga0210401, IMG submission 150866) | Forest soil microbial communities from Barre Woods Harvard Forest LTER site, Petersham, Massachusetts, United States - Inc-BW-H-32-M | ecosystem: Environmental > Terrestrial > Soil >... | reverse complement strand
GTGTGCTCTCGGTCTCGGGGCGGGGCGGGGTGACCGGGATTGGCCGCAGTGGCAACGACGTGGTTGTTGGTCAGGATCAGCCCGTCCGAAGACAAGATGATGCCCGAACCCTCCTCGGACTGACGGCCGAGATTGGTCTCGAGCATGACCACACTAGGCACGACCTTGGCCGCGACCTGTTCGACAGTGCCCATCGGGGGGTTCGCGGCCGGCAAGCTCGGAGTCCCGCCACCCAGCGACGATCCGTCACTGGCGATCGGGAGCTGCCCGTGGTGCTCGATCACCGACGCCGCCGCACCGCCGATACCGGCCGACACGACTGCGATCGCCAACGCACCGACAGCCAATCCTCCTGCGCGGGAACGCTTTCGCGGTGGGCCCAGGTGAGGTGGCGGTGGGCTGCCGGCGAGGCCGGGCTGACCGCCACCGAACGAGCCGTACGGCTGCTGCCGGTACTGCGGCTGCTGGCCGTAACGCCAGTCATAGTGCTGCGGGTGTGTTTGCTGCTGCCCATGGCCGGAATAGCCTGGGGCCCCACGCTGATCGGAGCCCGGGCGGTACCCGGGCTGCTGCGGCGGTGGCGAATACCTCGGGTGATTCGTCATGTCGCTAGGTCGCTCTTTCCTTGAACAGTCGGTTCAGACTCGACAGTAACTGGATCACCCTGCCTGCGTGGTCTGAGATTCGACTGAGATAACGTTCGCTGCACCTGATGAGTTCCCGGAATTCGGCCAATCTGAAACATCCGGCGCAGCAGCCTCAGGAGTCGGGTACTCCGAAGTCGGGATCGGCCGTCCGGGCAGTAATACAAAAATTGACGTTCCCGGCGGTTGGCCGCCCGGCACGGTGTCTTCGACGCGCAGCGCCCCACCGTGGTTGAGGACGACCTGTTTGACGATCGCCAGCCCCAGACCCGAGCCGGGCATCGCACGCGCCGAGGTCGAGCGGAAGAACCGCTCGAACACCAGCGCACGCTCAGCCGTCGGGATCCCCGGTCCGTGGTCGGACACCAGCAGTTCAGCGTGCGTAGCGTTCAGCTGCCGCAGCCGGATACCGACGGTCTCCCCCGACGGACTCCACTTGGCCGCGTTGTCCATCAGGTTCAACACCGCGCGCGACAGGCCGGCGGAGTCGCCGTAGACCTGCCAGGGCGTCACGTCAACATCGAACTCAATGTCGTTGCGGCGCCGTCGGACTCGCTCCAGGCTGCGATCGATGACCTCGCCGATATCGACTGGCTCTTGTACTACTTCGCCGGCGTCGCCTCGGGTGAGATCCACCAAATCGCCGACCAGCGTTGACAATTCCTCAATCTGCGCGATCACATCGGTGCGCAGATCGACCATCTCCTGTTCGGGTATTGGTGGCGCACCCGGTTGCGTCGACGCCATCAGCAGTTCGACGTTGGTGCGCAGCGACGTCAGCGGAGTGCGCAGTTCGTGGCCGGCATCGGCGACCAGGCGGGTCTGGCGTTCCCGAGATTCGGCCAGGGCTCGCAACATCAGATTGAACGCCTCGGTCAACCGGGCCAGCTCATCGCTCCCGAATACCGGGATCGGCCGTAGATCGTCGGTGCGGGCCACCCGCTCGGCGGCCTCGGTCAGGCGGCCCACCGGTCGTAAACCGGCCTGGGTGACCATCCCGCCGGCAACCGCGGCCACGGCGACGCCGACCCCGCCGACGATCAACAGCACCCAACGCAGCTTGGTCATCACCGCATCGGTCGGCGCCAGGCTCTTGGAGATCAGCAACGAGCTCCCGTTCGGCAGGTGAACTGCCAACACCCGCTGACCGGCCGCCGTGCGCCGCGACATGAACAGGTCGCCGCGGATGACCGCCTTCTCCGGCGGTCCGACCGGTAGCGTCTGGCCCTCCTGGTTGGCCGTGAAGATCGATCGGCCGGGGTTCACCAGCATCGCGTTGACATCCGAATATGCAGTGCCCTCAATGGCTTTCGCAGGATCGGCGGCCAACGATCCGCTGGCGATCAATAGCTGAGCCCTGCTCTGCAGCTGGTTGTCGATGTCCTTGTACAGCGCCGCGGAGATCACCGCGTACACGGCGACGGCCATCAGGACGACCACCATCGCCACCATCGACATGGCCAGCAGCATGACCCGCCACCGCAGCGACAACGAGGTGCTGGCTCGCAACTGCGCCCGACTCCGCCGGTGGAACGGTGTTTTCAGCGGCATCAGGGCGGTGTTTCGCGAAGCACGTAACCCACTCCTCGCACGGTGTGGATCAATCGCGGCTCGCCATTTGCTTCGGTCTTGCGACGCAGGTATCCGACGTACACTTCCAGCGCGTTGCCGGAAGTCGGAAAGTCGAAACCCCACACCTCCTCGAGAATCCGGCTGCGGGTCAATACCCGTCGCGGATTGGCGATCAGCATCTCCAGCAGAGCGAATTCGGTGCGGGTGAGGCTGATCTGACGTTGCCCGCGAGTCACTTCTCGGGTTACCGAATCCAGGGTGAGATCCCCGAACGTCATGGCCACGGATTCGCCTGAGTCATCGATCGTGGTACGGCGCAGCAGGGCCCGCATCCGGGCCAGCAGCTCTTCGAGAGCGAACGGCTTGGGCAGATAGTCGTCGGCGCCGGCGTCCAGGCCGGCGACCCGCTCGGAAATAGTGTCGCGGGCGGTCAGCACCAGGATCGGCAGGTCGTCCCCGGTGCTGCGCAGCTGGCGGCACACTTCCAGGCCGTCCAGCCGCGGCATCATCACGTCGAGAACGAGCGCATCGGGGCGGTCGGCGGTGATCATCTCGAGGGCTTCTACGCCGTCTTCCGCCAACGCAACCGAATAGCCATTGAAGGAAAGCGACCGGCGCAGTGATTCGCGCACCGCTCGGTCGTCGTCAACGACAAGAATTCGCACGGCCACTAGTTTCGTCCAATCGCCTGAGAGCGCGCTGAGAGGCGCAGGGGCTAATTGCCCAGCTCTTCAGCGGGCCGCAGCGCGGCCCGCGTCGTTGCCGGGCGGCAAGGCTCATGGCGAAAAGTTAGCGGCGATCCAGGTCGATGAGTCCGAGGCGCGCCGCTTTGAGCAGCCGGCGCGGCACCTTGTGCTTCTGGCCGGCCACCGTCACACCGACAAGTTCGGGCTTGGCAGCCTTCCACTGCGCGCGCCGACTCCGGGTGTTCGCGCGCGACATCCTGCGCTTTGGCACAGCCATAATCGGGCCTTACTACTGGTAGGGGGGTCGCCGCACGAGCAGCCTCGATGGCGAAGTTGAAACCAATAATAGTCGGTGACCTGCTGGTCACAAAAATCGGCACCCATCGCGTCGCCGCACAGCGGGGAGCATCCTTGACGTGACACCCGCGGTACCCGCTAACCTACCGGTTGGTTGGTGCGTCCGGCCGGCGGCTGGAGGGAGGAGGACAACGCATGGCTTCTTCTTCTGTTTCTTCTGGCCCAGTACGGATCGGGAACTGTTCGGGGTTCTACGGCGACCGGCACTCCGCGATGCGCGAGATGCTCACCGGCGGCGACCTGGACTACCTCACCGGTGACTACCTGGCCGAGCTGACCATGCTGATCCTCGGCCGCGACCGGATGAAGCACCCCGAACGCGGCTACGCCAAGACCTTCCTGACCCAACTCGAGGAGTGCCTCGGGCTGGCACACGACCGCGGCGTACGCATCGTCGCCAACGCCGGCGGCCTGAACCCCGCCGGCCTGGCCGATGCGGTGCGCGCCCTGGCCGAGCGCCTGGGCGTACCGGCCCGCGTCGCCCATGTCGACGGCGACGACCTGGCGCCCCGCGCCGAGGAGCTGGGACTGGGCACACCGCTGACGGCCAATGCCTACCTGGGTGCCTGGGGCATCGTCGACTGCCTCAAGAGTGGCGCCGACGTCGTCGTGACCGGCCGGGTGACCGACGCATCGGTGGCTGTCGCGCCGGCGGCCGCGCATTTCGGCTGGGGCCGGACCGACTATCACCAACTGGCCGGTGCCGTGGTCGCCGGCCACGTGATCGAATGCGGCATCCAGGCCACCGGCGGCAATTTCTCGTTTTTCACCGAAATCCCCGATTTGACCTATGCGGGTTTCCCGCTGGCCGAGATCCACGCCGACGGCTCGTCGGTGATCACCAAGCACCCCGGCACCGGCGGGCTGGTCAGCGTCGACACCGTCACCGCGCAACTGCTCTACGAGGTCACCGGCGCCCGCTACGCCAACCCGGACGTCACGGCCCGGATGGACACCATCGAGTTGTCCGCCGACGGCGCCGATCGGGTGCGGATAAGCGGGGTGGCCGGCGAACCACCGCCGCCGACGCTGAAGGTCTCGCTGAACAGCATCGGCGGTTTCCGCAACGCGATGACGTTCGTGCTGACCGGCCTGGACATCGAAGCGAAGGCCGAGTTGGTGCGCCGCCAGTTAGAGGGCTCGCTCACCGTCAAGCCCGCCGAGTTGGAGTGGACGCTGGCTCGCACCGACCACTCCGATGCCGATACCGAAGAAGCGGCGAGCGCCCTGCTTCGCTGCGTAGTCCGCGATCCCGACCCGGCGAATGTTGGACGCCAGTTTTCCTCGGCCGCAGTCGAATTGGCGCTCGCTAGCTATCCGGGCTTCACCGTCACCGCGCCGCCCGGCGACGGTCAGGTGTATGGGGTATTCACTCCCGGCTACGTCGACGCCACCAAGGTGGCCCACACAGCTGTGCACGCTGACGGCGCTCGCATCGAGATTCCCTCTGCCACTGACACTCTCGAGCTTGCGCCGGCCGATGCGCCGCCGCTGCCCGAACCGCTGCCCGCGGGGCCGAGCCGGCGTGTGCCGCTGGGCCGGATCGCCGCGGCGCGCAGCGGCGACAAGGGCGGGTCGGCCAACGTCGGAGTATGGGTGCGCACCGACGAGCAATGGCGCTGGCTGGCCAATACGCTCACCGTCGACATGCTCAAGACGCTGCTGCCCGAGACGGCCGACCTGCCGGTCACCCGCCACCTGCTGCCCAAGCTGCGCGCGGTGAATTTCGTCATCGAGGAGATCCTCGGCCAGGGCGTCGCCTACCAAGCGCGTTTCGACCCGCAGGCCAAGGGGCTGGGCGAATGGCTGCGCAGCCGCCATGTCGATATTCCGGAAAGGCTCCTGTGAACATCTGGGCCACGCCCGAACGCAACCAACTTCGCAAGACGGTCCGCTCATTCGCCGAGCGGGAGATCTTGCCCCACGTTGACGAGTGGGAGCGGATCGGTGAGTTGCCGCGCGAGTTGCACCGCCGTGCCGGACAGGCCGGGCTGCTGGGCGCGAACTTCCCCGAGGCGGTCGGTGGCGGCGGCGGAGACGGCGTCGACGCGGTAATCGTCTGCGAAGAGCTGCACGAGGCGGGTGTCCCCGGCGGCGTGTTCGCGTCGCTGTTAACCTGCGGCATCGCGGTTCCGCACATGATCGCATCGGGTGACGAGCGGCTGATCGAGACGTATGTGCGCCCGACGCTGGCCGGTGAGCTGATCGGCTCGCTGGCCATCACCGAGCCCGGCGGGGGATCCGATGTCGGACACTTGCGGACCGCCGCGGTCCGCGACGGCGATCATTACATCGTCAACGGCGCCAAGACCTACATCACGTCCGCGGTACGTGCCGACTACGTCGTGACTGCGGTGCGCACCGGCGGCCCTGGTGCGGCAGGGGTTTCGCTGCTCGTTGTCGACAAGGGCACTCCCGGCTTCGAGGTCAGCCGCAAGCTCGACAAGATGGGCTGGCGGTCCTCGGACACCGCCGAGCTGTCCTACACCGACGCCGCCGTGCCGGTGGCAAATCTCGTCGGCGTCGAGAACACCGGCTTTGCCCAGATCGCGCAGGCCTTCGTTTCTGAGCGTATCGCCCTTGCCGCACAGGCGTATTCGAGTGCGCAGCGGTGCCTGGATATCACCGCGCAGTGGTGCCGCGACCGCGAGACGTTCGGCCGGCCGCTGATATCGCGGCAGTCGGTGCAGAACACGCTCGCCGAGATGGCCCGTCGCATCGATGTCGCCCGCGTCTACTCACACAATGTGGTGGAGCGCCAACTGGCCGGCGAGACCAACCTGATCGCGCAGGTGTGTTTCGCCAAGAACACCGCCGTCGAGGCGGGCGAATGGGTGGCCAACCAGGGCGTCCAACTGTTCGGTGGGATGGGGTACATGTCCGAATCCGAAATCGAACGTCAATACCGCGACATGCGGATCCTCGGCATCGGCGGCGGCACCACCGAAATCCTCACCGCACTGGCCGCCAAAATCCTTGGGTATCAATCATGACCGCGCCGGCGACGATGCAGAGCGCAGCGATGAAGAGGAGTGGCGCCAGATGACCGCGCCGGCGACGATGCAGAGCGCAGCGATGAAGAGGAGTGGCGCCATATGACCGTGCTGCAGTCCAGGATCGACCCGAACGCCGACACCTACACCGAGGCGGCGTCGGCGGCCACGTCACGGCTCGACGAGATCGCCGCCGAGTTCGCTAACGCGGTAGACGGTGGCGGGCCCAAGTACGTCGAGCGCCATCACGCCCGCGGCAAGCTGACGGCGCGCGAACGCATCGAATTGCTCGTCGACCAGGACTCGCCGTTCCTCGAACTAAGCCCACTGGCGGCCTGGGGCAGCGCATTCAAGGTCGGCGCGAGTACGGTCACCGGAATCGGCGTCGTCGAAGGTGTCGAATGCATGATCGTCGCCAACGACCCCACCGTCAAAGGCGGCACCAGCAATCCGTGGACGCTGAAGAAGATCCTGCGGGCCAACCAGATAGCGTTCGAAAACCGGCTTCCGGTGATATCGCTCGTGGAATCCGGCGGCGCGGATCTACCCACGCAGAAGGAAATCTTCATCCCGGGCGGACGGATGTTCCGCGACCTGACCCGCCTGTCGGCGGCCGGGATCCCCACCATCGCTTTGGTGTTCGGTAATTCCACCGCGGGTGGGGCCTATGTGCCCGGGATGTCCGACCACGTGGTGATGATCAAAGAACGCTCGAAGGTCTTCCTGGCCGGCCCGCCACTGGTGAAGATGGCCACCGGCGAGGAGTCTGACGACGAGTCGCTGGGCGGCGCCGAAATGCATGCCCGTATCTCGGGTTTGGGCGACTACTTCGCCGTCGACGAACTCGACGCGATCCGCATCGGGCGCCGCATCGTGGCCCGGCTGAATTGGGTCAAGCAGGGGCCGGCACCTGCACCGGTAACGGAGCCGCTTTTCGACGCCGAGGAACTGATCGGCATCGTGCCCTCCGATTTGCGCATCCCGTTCGACCCGCGGGATGTGATCGCCCGCATCGTCGACGGCTCCGAATTCGACGAATTCAAAACGATGTACGGCTCGTCGCTGGTCACCGGCTGGGCCCGCTTGCACGGCTACCCCCTGGGCATCCTGGCCAACGCCCGCGGTGTGCTCTTCAGCGAGGAGTCGCAAAAGGCCACCCAGTTCATCCAGCTGGCCAACCGGTCCAACACGCCACTGTTGTTCTTGCACAACACCACCGGATACATGGTGGGCAAGGACTACGAAGAGCGCGGCATGATCAAACACGGCTCGATGATGATCAACGCCGTCTCCAACTCCACGGTGCCACACATCTCGCTGCTGATCGGCGCGTCGTACGGCGCCGGCCACTACGGCATGTGTGGCCGAGCCTACGACCCGCGGTTCTTGTTCGCCTGGCCCAGCGCCAAGGCCGCCGTGATGGGCGGCGCCCAGCTGGCCGGGGTGTTGTCGATCGTGAGCCGGGCCGCCGCCGAGGCGCGCGGCCAAGAAGTCGATGAGGAAGCGGACGCGGCGATGCGGGCCGCCGTCGAAGGCCAGATCGAGGCCGAATCGCTACCTATGGTGTTGTCCGGGATGCTCTACGACGACGGGGTGATCGACCCGCGCGACACCCGCACCGTACTGGGAATGTGTTTCTCCGCCATCGCCAATGGCCCGATCAAGGGGACGTCGAACTTCGGCGTCTTCCGCATGTGACGCTCATGGAAATCACTCGAGTTCTGGTTGCCAACCGCGGCGAGATCGCCCGACGGGTGTTCGCCACCTGCCGCCGGCTGGGGCTGGGCACGGTCGCCGTCTACACCGATCCGGACGCCGGGGCGCCGCACGCCGCCGAGGCCGACGCCCGGGTCCGGCTGCCGCGGACCAACGACTACCTCAACGCCGAGGCGATGATCGCCGCGGCCCGCGTGACCGGCGCCGACGCGGTGCACCCCGGCTACGGATTCCTCTCGGAGAACGCCGAGTTCGCGGCCGCGGTGCAAAACGCGGGCCTGGTTTGGGTTGGGCCGCCGGTCGACGCGGTGCGGGCGATGGGCTCCAAGATCGAGTCCAAGAAGATGATGGCCGCCGCCGGCGTGCCGGTGCTCGACGAGCTCGACCCCGACACGGTCACCGAAAGCCAGTTGCCGGTGCTGGTCAAGGCCTCCGCGGGCGGTGGCGGTCGCGGCATGCGAGTGGTACGCGAATTATCCGCTCTGCCTGGTGAAGTCGCCGCGGCCCGGCGCGAGGCACAGTCCGCGTTCGGCGACCCGACCGTGTTCTGCGAGCGTTATCTGCCCACCGGCCACCACGTCGAGGTCCAGGTGATGGCCGACACCCACGGCACCGTGTGGGCCGTCGGCGAACGGGAATGCTCGATTCAACGGCGCCACCAGAAGATCATCGAAGAAGCGCCGTCGCCATTGGTCGAACGCATACCGGGTATGCGGGCCAAGCTGTTCGACGCCGCCCGGCTGGCCGCCGGCGCGATCGGCTACACGGGGGCCGGAACGGTGGAATTCCTCGCCGACGATAACGGCGAGTTCTACTTCCTGGAGATGAACACCCGGCTACAGGTCGAGCATCCGGTCACCGAGGAGACCACCGGGCTCGACCTCGTCGAGCTGCAACTGGCGGTGGCCGACGGCGGCCGACTGGACGCTGAACCCCCTGCTGCTCACGGGCATTCGATCGAAGCCCGCCTCTACGCCGAAGATCCCGCCCGAGGCTGGCAGCCGCAGGCCGGCGTGGTCGACACGTTCGAGGTGCCGGCCGTGCGTTCCGAGTTCTCGTCGCTCGAAGGGCGTACCGGCATCCGGTTGGATTCGGGCATCGACCCCAATGCCAGCGGGTACGCGGTGTCGATTCACTACGACCCGATGCTCGCCAAGGTGATCTCGTACGCCCCGACCCGGCGGCAAGCGGCGCTGGTGCTTGCCGACGCGCTGGCCAGAACGCACCTCCACGGCTTGCGCACCAACCGCGAGCTGCTGGTCAACGTGCTGCGTCATCCGGCCTTCCTCGACGGCGCCACCGACACCGCGTTTTTCGACACGCACGGCTTGGCGCGGCTCGCCGCGCCGCTGGCCGACGCCGGCGTGATCCGACTGTCGGCGATCGCCGCGGCGCTCGCCGATGCCGCGCACAATCGCGCCGCCGCCACCGTTCTCGGCTCGATTCCCAGCGGATGGCGCAACCTGGCATCGGGATACCAGGCCAAGACCTACCGGGACGACGCCGATGACGAGCACACCGTCGAATACCGCTTCACCAGAACGGGATTGATCCTCGCCGACGACGAGGCGACACAGCTGCTCTCGGCGGTCCAAGACGAAGTCGTGTTGGCCGACGGCGACGGCGTGGCGTGCAGTTTCGCGGTCGCGTGTTATGGCCACGACATCTATGTCGACTCGGCACGCGGCCCCGTGCACCTGGTCGCGCTGCCGCGCTTCCCCGAGCCGGGCTCGGCCGTCGAGAAGGGCTCGCTGGTAGCGCCCATGCCCGGCAACGTCATCCGGCTCGGCGCCGCGGTCGGCGATGCGGTCACCGCCGGGCAGCCGCTGATCTGGCTGGAAGCCATGAAGATGGAGCACACCATCACCGCCCCGTCGGACGGTGTGCTCGCCGAGCTCAACGTCAGCACCGGCCAACAAGTCGAAGTGGGCGCCGTCCTGGCAAGGGTGGAATCGCCCGAAAGCGTTCAAGAAGGAGAATCGCAATGACCGACACCAGCTTCATCGAAAACGAGGAACGCCAGGCGCTCCGCAAGTCCGTGTCCGCGTGGGCGTCCAACTATGGCAGCGAGTACTACCTGAAGAAGGCCCGTGCTCACGAACACACCGACGAATTGTGGCAGGAGGCAGGAAAACTCGGCTTCCTCGGCGTGAACCTTCCCGAGGAGTACGGCGGCGGCGGTGCCGGAATGTACGAGTTGTCGCTGGTGATGGAGGAGATGGCGGCCGCGGGTAGCGCGCTACTGCTGATGGTGGTGTCGCCCGCCATCAACGGCACGATCATCAGCAAGTTCGGCACCGAAGAGCAGAAGAAGCGCTGGATTCCCGGCATCGCCGACGGCTCGCTGACGATGGCGTTCGCGATCACCGAGCCGGACGCGGGATCCAACTCGCACAAGATCACCAGCACCGCCCGTCGCGACGGTGGCGACTGGATCCTCAAGGGCCAGAAGGTTTTCATCTCCGGCATCGACCAGGCGCAGGCCGTGCTGGTCGTCGCCCGCACCGAAGAAGCCAAAACCGGCAAATTGCGCCCGGCGCTGTTCGTCGTGCCGACGGATTCGCCCGGCTTCACCTACACCCCAATCGAAATGGAACTTATCAGCCCCGAGCGGCAGTTCCAGGTCTTCCTCGACGATCTCCGGTTGCCGGGCGACGCCCTCGTTGGCGCCGAAGATGCCGCGATCGCACAGCTTTTCGCGGGTTTGAATCCGGAACGGATCATGGGCGCGGCCAGCTCCGTCGGCATGGGACGCTACGCGCTGGAGCGTGCGGCCGACTATGTCAAGACCCGTCAGGTGTGGGGAACGCCGATCGGCGCACACCAGGGCTTGTCACATCCGTTGGCGCAGTGCCACATTGAGGTCGAGCTTGCGAAGCTGATGATGCAGAAGGCGGCGACGCTCTACGACAACGGCGACGACGCTGGTGCCGCCACGGCCGCGAACATGGCCAAATACGCTGCGGCCGAGGCCGCGACGCGATCGGTGGACCAGGCCGTGCAATCCATGGGCGGCAACGGTCTGACCAAGGAGTACGGCGTTGCCGCCATGCTGGCGTCGGCCCGGCTGGGTCGCATTGCGCCGGTGAGCCGGGAGATGGTGCTCAACTTCGTGGCGCAGACGTCGCTGGGCCTGCCCCGGTCCTACTGATGGACCGACTGGTCGATTACGCAGGGCCGAGGGCCCACGGAAAGCCCTTGGTGCGGATGACGCTGAACTCACCGCACAACCGCAACGCGCTCTCCGCCACTCTGGTCAACCAACTGCACCAGGGCCTGCGCGATGCGGCCGCCGACCCCGTGGTGCGGGCGGTGGTGCTCGGCCACACCGGGAATACCTTCTGCGCGGGCGCCGACCTGTCGGAAGGGTCGGCAACAACAGGTGCCGATCCGGCCGAGATGGCCGCCGAGCGGGCCAGGGAGATGGCCGCGCTGCTGCGCGCGATCGTCGAGTCGCCGCTGCCAGTGATCGTCGCGGTCGACGGCCACGTCCGTGCCGGCGGTATGGGCCTGGTCGGCGCCTGCGATATCGCGGTCGCCGGTCCACGCAGCACCTTCGCGTTGACCGAGGCCCGGATCGGAGTCGCGCCGGCGATCATCTCGCTGACGCTGCTGCCCAAGATGTCCGCCCGCGCCGCCGCCCGGTACTACGTCACTGGCGAGACGTTCGACGCCACCACCGCCGCCGCGATCGGGCTGATCACGATGGCCGCCGACGACGTCGATGCCGCGGTGGCATCGCTCGTCGCCGATATCGGGCGGGCTTCACCGCAGGGGTTGGCCGCGTCCAAAGCACTGACCACCGCCGCCATCCTCGACGGCTTCGACCGTGACGCCGAGCGGCTCGGCGCCGAGTCGGCGCGATTGTTCGTTTCGGACGAAGCCCGCGAGGGCATGCTCGCTTTCCTGCAGAAACGCCCGCCACAGTGGGCCAGCCAACAGGGAAGCGACACAGTTTAGCCAAGTTCCCTTGCAGCAAATTCTGATCGTCGTACGCTCGTAACTGATGAGCGATTCAGCGCGGCGGGGCGCGCCAGACCAGCGGAACGTCACAATGCGTGCCGCCGATACCGACCGCATCCAGGTCGCCCAGTTGCTCACTGACGCCGCCGCGCAGGGCCGCCTGCAGATGAGCGACTACGAAGACCGGCTCACCAGGGCATACGCGGCCCAGACCTACGACGAGCTGGATCGCCTGCGCTCCGACCTGCTGGGGTCGTCGGTGAACCCGCAACGAGGTGGCGACTGCAAACCCGCGCCCTCGATGCTGCTGCTGGCCATCATGAGTGCGTTCGAGCGACGCGGCCGGTGGAACGTTCCCAAGAAGTTGACGACGTTCGCGTTGTGGGGTGGCGGCGTGATAGACCTCCGCTACGCCGACTTCACCTGCGCCGAGGTCGAGATCCACGCAACCTCGATCATGGGCGGACAAACCATCCTGTTGCCCCCCGAAGTCAACGTCGAGATCAAGGGCCACGGCGTGATGGGTGGGTTCGATCACCAGGTTGCCGGTGAAGGCACCCCGGGCGCACCGACCGTCAAGATCCGTGGTTTCGCACTCTGGGGCGGTGTCGGCATCAAGCGGAAAAACCGCAAGACCCAGCTATAGCCATCCGCGAAAGGCCAGCTCACAGCGGCTATAAGTGACTGGCCGATGGTTTGTCGTATGGGATACTTGGCCGATGGCGGACAAATTGCGGGTCGATCCCACAGCGTTGTCTCATGCCGCCAACGAGGTGGCCAACCACGGTGAAGATCTGCTGGCCCGGCAGCAGTCATGTCATGGCGAGGCCGCAGGCGCGCACTCCGGCTGGGTGGGCTCTTCAGCGGGGGCGTTGTCGAACCTGTTGGACGGCTGGGAGACGACCAGCGACGCCCACCTTCGCCGTTTCGGGAAGCATTCGACCGACATGCACTTCGTCGCGGCCGATTTTGCCGACACGGAGGATCGCAATACCGAGGCGGTGCGCAGGGTCGGCGAGGCGGCCAGTGGTGAGAGTCCGCGCCGGTAATGGCGTTGACCCTGGCCGACATTGAACGCTGGAGCCCAGAGGCCATCAACACCGTTTTTCAGGCCGCGATCAAACGCGCGCACGGCACCCGCACCGCATCGGCGGCGCTTGGCCAAACCATGCAATTCCTCGATTGGGGCGGCGACAGTGCTGACGCGGCACGAGTCGCGACGCATCGCACCATGCTGAACCTCGACAGCCACGCCGATGCGTGTGATGCCGTCGGCCGGGCCGCGGACAAGGCGGCCGGAGAGGTCGCGGCGATCAAGGCGCGGTTGAAAGGGATCCAAGACACCGCCCGCGATTACCACCTGACCATCGACGAGAACACCGGGACGGTCAGCCTGCCGGAGAACCTGTCGTCGTACTCCGCGGCCGATCAGAGCGAGATCGAGGCTGCGTGGCTTCGGGTCGCCCAGGCGATTACGCAGCTGCTGGCCGACGCCCAGACGGCTGACGAGGATCTGGCCGCGGCCATCCGCGGCGCCGACGGCGATTTGTCGCCGGACCAAGTCAATGCCGAAACCTCGCACGCGCCACCGAAAATGCCGACGGTGCCGCCGCCGGGCACCGCACCCGCCGACGTCAACAAATGGTGGCACGCCCTGACGCCCGCACAACAAGACCGCGTCAAAGATTGGTTCCCGCAATCGATCCGCGACCTCGACGGCATCCCGACCAACATCAGGAATGAACTCAATCTCCCCGTGTTGCAAAGCGAGATCACCCGGCTGCAAAACGGCTGGCTCGACGGCAACGGCGTCTGGCATACCGACACCGCCAAACTGAACGACCTCACTAATCTGCGGGACACTCTGGCAAATAATCCGGGCACCAGCCTGATACTGCTGGACACCACGAGTAACCCGAACAAAGTACTGGCCGCAGTTGGCGTAGGCGACGTCGACAACGCCGAACGCGTCGGCGTTACCGTCGGTGGCCTGAACACCCGGGTCAGCTCCAGCGTCAGAGAGATGGTGCAGGAGGCCGAAACTCAACGCGCCGAGGCAAGCAGATTACGCGGCAACGCGGGAATGGCGAATCCCGATGCGGTGGCGTCCATCGCCTACCTTGGCTATGACGCGCCAGACAGCCTGGTAGGCGTTACTCACGACTACCTCGCTCACGACGCCGCCGGGCCCCTCAACAACTTCTACAAAGGGCTAGCGGCCACCACTAATGTTTCGGATCAACACATCACCGCCTTCGGCCACTCCTACGGTTCGCTGGTCACCAGTTTGGCGCTGCAGCAGGGCGCGCCGGTGAGCGACGTCGTGCTCTACGGTTCGCCGGGTACCGAGCTCACCAACGTGTCGCAGTTAGGGGTTCAGCCGGGGCATGCTTACTACATGATCGGCGTCAACGATCACGTCTCCGATATTATCCCCGAGTTCGGCGCCTTCGGCCCCGCACCGCAAGACGTACCCGGATTTACTCAACTGTCGGTCAACACCGGCGTAGGCCCGGGCGATGGTGCTGTGCATGAGAGGGCCTGGGGGCATTCCGAATACGCGCGCGATGGGAACAACCAACAGCTGCGCATGAGCGGGTACAACATGGCCGACGTGCTGGCCGGTGTTCCCGAAGACAATGACCACCACTACCTCGTCAAGCCGCCCGTGCTACCACCACCGACCATTCCCAGCGGACCGGGACCGTTCGGGTTGCCGATCCCCAACCCCGACTATCACCCGTGAGGCAGGCAGTGCGTCGGCTGATGCTTTTGCTTCTCGGGGTCGCCCTCCCCCTTGCGGGGTGCGTGAAGCCCACCACCTTAGACCCGTACGCCAACCCGGGGCGCAAGGAATTGGACCGCCTGCAAAAGATCGTGAACCAGCGGCCCGATCTGGAAACCACCGAGCAGCAACTTGCCAACCTCAACAGCGCAATCGAGGCGGCAATCGCGAAATACTCACCGCAGAGCCAGTTCTCGTCAACCAAGGTCGACCAGTCGACGAATGGATGCAACGATCCGTTCAATCGCTCCATCGGCCGGCAAGAAAAAAGCGACAACTACTCCGGCCAACCTGCGCCCACATCCGAACAATGGCTGCAGATCGTCACCGAGCTGGCGCCGGTGTTCTCGGCCGCGGGCTTCCGGCCCAACAATTCCGCACCCGGAACACCGCCACCACCTCTGGGGAATCCGAACGACTCGCAAATCCGCGACGACGGCGCGCTGATCAACCTGATCAACCTGGTCAACGGGAACACTAGAGGTCCGTTGAACTACTCCTATGACACCGGTTGTCATCTCCCGGCCGCCTGGCGCACCGCACCGCCACCGCCAAACATGCGGCCCGGCAATGACCCTGACGTCCACTATCCATATCTGTATGGGTCACCGGGTGGCCGAACCGGCGAAGCTTTCGGCTAAGTAGCTACCGCCGGCGGCGGGCTCGCAGATAGTCGCCCACCACGGCCGCGCCCAGGCCGTCGAGATCGGGAACCACAACCCGACCCTCGACGCGGCGGGCAACCTGGTCGATGAACCGGGCCAGCCCGGGATCGCTGCCCAACCGGAAGATGGTGACCTGGGCGCCCAGCCGCGCCATGTCGTCGAAGCCGCGCACGGTGTGAGCGATGGTCCGTGGATGCGGCGGGTAATCAAAAAACACCGAAGACCCTTCGCCGTCAACGTCCTCCAGATGCGCGGTCGGCTCGCCGTCGGTGACCACCAGCAGGACGGGCTGGGCGTTGGGGTGCCGACGCAGATGCCGGCCGGCCAGCGCCAAAGCGTGATGCAGGTTGGTGCCCTGCTCGTACACACCTTCCAGGCCCATCAGCTCCGCGCTGGACATCGTTCGCGCGTAACGGCCAAACGCGATGATCTGCAACGCATCCGAACGAAATCGGGTCCGTACCAAGTGGTCGAGCGCTAACGCGGTGCGCTTCATCGGCAGCCAGCGATTCTCCATCACCATCGAGAACGAGGTGTCGACCAACAGCGCCACCGCAGCCTGGGTCCGCGTCTCGGTCTCGGAGACCTCGACATCGTCGACGGTGATTTTGATGGCCGGGCTCGGCCCGTCGAGAGTCGACGTTCCGGCCTGCCGCAACACGGCATTGGTCAGCGTCCGGGTGACGTTCCACGGTTCGGTGTCGCCGAACTGCCAGGGTCGAGTCGCCCCGGTCAGCTCGCCGGCCGCACCGGCGCGCCGGTGATCGCGTTCACCGCGACGGCCGGAAAGTTGTTGTGCCACATCATGTAACGCCGTTTCGCCCAGCCGGCGCATCGCCTTCGGCGACAGCCGCCACTGGCCGTCCGAGCTGCGGTCCAGGAAGCCCTGATTGACCAGCGCCCGCTCGAGCTCGGCGAGTGTCTGCGCGTCAATGGCGGCATCATCACCGAGCTGGCGTGCCAGCGCGTCGAGATCGACATCGTCCATGGTCGCACCCGGATAACTCTGCGACAGTTGCTCGGCCAGTTGCTCCAACTCGCCGATATCGGCCAACGCCTGGGCGCCCTCACCCATACCCAGCGGGTTGTCGCCGGAGAACTGTGCCGACCCCTCCCAGTCCTCGCCAGGCCGGGCTGCCTGCAGGTGGGCATCGAGTCGATCCAACGCCTGCATCAACGCCGGTGACCCGAATGCCTGCTGCGCCAACGCATCCAACTCGGCGCGCTGGTCCGGACTCAAGCTGTTGCGGAACCGCTGCGCCGCGGCAGCACGCTTGGCCAGCGAGTCCAGCAGCTCGTCGACATTTTGCGGGTTCTCCGGGAAGAACTCGCCGTGCTTGTCCATGAAGTCTTCGAAGTCTTGCTGGGTGTCCTCACCGCGAGCGTGCTTGTCCAACAGGTCGTTCAGGTCGTTGAGCATTTCGTTAACGCGCTGACGGTCCTCATCGGTGGCGCCTTCGAGCGCCTGCTTCATGCCGGCGAAGCGCTGATCGAGCATCTCCCGCCCGAGCAGATCCTTGATCTGCTCGTATTTTTCCCGCGCCTCGCTGCTGCGCCAGTCGTAGTCGGAGAGTTCCTGCACGGCTTTGGCCGGCGACGGCGACAGCGCATCCAGTTGCAGCTCGCCGAATCGCGCGTCGTCGTCCAGCGCGCGGGCCAGGGTTTTGCGCTCGGCCAGCACCGCCTCGTCGAGAAGCTTTTTGATCTCTCGCAGGGTTCCGTCTAAATTGTTGTTGCGCAGCAGCTCTCGTCGTCTGCGATTGGCCTCGGCCGCCAGTCGGTCGGCCCCGGGCATGTTCTTGGTGCCTCGGCGCAGCAGCTCGGACAGCGCCCGGCGCGGCGAGGTGCCCGCCATGACGTCCTGGCCGATCTGCTCAAGGGCCTCGCGCAGGTCCACCGGCGGAGCCAGCGGATCGGGCCCGCCGGTGTACGCCGAATACCGTGACGAATGACCGCTAACCATAGACGGTTTCGCCTTCCCCAGACACCTTGTCGACGCGTTTGGCCAAATACAGCGCCTCCAAAGCCAATTCCAGCGCCGCGGCGCGCTCACCCTCTGATTCCGCACCCAGCCGCTTGGCGACCGCCTCGATGACCGGCAGATCCGGCAGCGCCGCCAGCACATCCTTTGCCGACACGCGCTCACCCGTCGTCACCGCGGAACCTCCCTCGACCGCGGCCACCAGCGGACCGACGTCGAGGCCACCGAGTGCTCTGGACGCGGTGTCGGCCGTGGCGCGGCGCAACAGGTGCTCGAGAACGGCTTGCTCGCGTCCTTCCTCGCCGGACTCGAACTCCAACTTGCCGCGCAGCACATCGATCACGGTGCCCAGATCAACCACCCGGGCAACCGGATCCGTCTCACCCAGCACCGCGCCGCGATGCCGCGCCGCGGCGGCAACCGTCTCGGCGGCCGCGATCGCGAACCGCGCCGAAACCCCGGAACGCTGGTCGACCGAATTGGATTCCCGAAGGTAGCGGGCGAACCGGGCGATCACCTGGATCAGATGCTCGGGTACCTGCGCGCTCAGGTGCGCCTCTTGGAGAATCACCCCCACCTCGGCATCGAGTTCCAGCGGGTAGTGCGTGCGGATCTCGGCACCGAAGCGGTCTTTGAGCGGGGTGATGATGCGACCCCGGTTGGTGTAGTCCTCAGGGTTGGCGCTGGCGACCACCAATACGTCCAGCGGCAATCGCAGGGTGTAGCCGCGGACCTGGATGTCGCGCTCCTCCATCACGTTGAGCATCGAAACCTGGATGCGCTCGGCCAGGTCGGGAAGTTCGTTGACCGCGACGATGCCGCGATGG
>Ga0210401_10003013_pt1 | contig 18193 bp, 20 predicted proteins | sample IncBWH32MmetaG_FD_150866 | JGI IMG/M metagenome (GOLD analysis project Ga0210401, IMG submission 150866) | Forest soil microbial communities from Barre Woods Harvard Forest LTER site, Petersham, Massachusetts, United States - Inc-BW-H-32-M | ecosystem: Environmental > Terrestrial > Soil >... | reverse complement strand
TGCTCTGTCCATCACGATTGATGTAGGGCCCATTCGGGTCCTTCGGGTTGGGCCAGAAGTAATCCGCTTGGGAATAGAAATCGTGCAATCCACCTGCACTGCGCTTGGCGGGGAACGCCGTGATCGTGAGGGGAGTTTGAGAAACATACTTGGCGCCGGCTTCTAGAATTCGCTTGCGGTCCATTTCGCTAACCAGACGGAAGGCTTCGGACTCTTCAGAGTAATCTGACAGACTGAAGGCGAACCTGGTGGCAGTCAGACAACTGGCCGCCGCGGCCGCTTCCAAGAATCTTCTTCTCGAGAGCGTATTGGGCTGGAGCATCTCGGATCTCCTTTTCTAAGTTGAGGAATATACATTCTCGTACAGACTTGTGTCTGTCGACGATTGACGTGGGACAGAATCGATAACGGACATCATTCTTACTCATGTATTGCGGTGGACTGTCAGTTGGGCAACAATCACCGAAATATATAAACGCTCCCCTTGGAAAGGTGTCCCTCGTCCAGCCTCATCTCCTTGAGGGCATCAATGTGGGATGAACTAATCCAGGGGGACGCCTTTCCTTTTTGAGTGCGCAAGCCAGCAGTTTCCCGGTTACCCGTGCGTTCGTCCTTTGAAAAAACTGCGAAGGCTCAGAATTCCGGCAACCCCGAGGCTGAATATTCCGAGAACTGCCCAGTTGTTCCAAACAGACGGTCTCTGGAGCGGGAGAGAATATTCGCCTTTCAAGATCCGCCGATACGGTTCAGGCATGACAATGTAGAGGTAGAAAGGCAAACATAGTAGCGTGGCCGTTAGCGCGAATGTGGCTGCAACTCGTGGGAAAAAGACTGTCAGAAGCAGCGCCACGAGAAATAGCGCGAAGCCCAGATCGGCCATCGCAAATAGTTTTCCAGTGAGGCGACCACCACTGAACTCTGAAGCACCGAAATCATCCAGGTGAATCCAGAGCACGCCTGCACATGCGAGATAAGCGATGCCCTGCCATTCCTCTTGCTTGCTGGTTTTTTTCATCACACTCTGTCCAAATGGATTAGCTGGATTATGAACGAAGGACACATGCCTGGTAAACGGGGCAGGGGTTATCGGACAAGTGCCAACTGCGGACTAGCGACCTCTTCCAAAAACTATCAGAACAGCGGTAGAATCCTGTTCCCCGTTCCTTTACGAATCCTCCGTTTCCTACCATGAGGATTCATGAAACCAGTAATGATGGGAGCAGCATTACGTCCCCGCATCTGTGTTGGAAGTTCAGAAACGCTGGCAGTTCAAATCACTGCCTGCCCTCGGTGCAAACAAACCCTCCGCCTGATGTGGCCGGAATACATTCTCCAAATTCCATTGCATCGCGTCGTCTACCTGGAGTGCCCAGCTTGCGCGAATTCGTTTTCATTGATTGCGGCGGACTTGGTTCCGGTTTGTGACGGCGGAGAAGGATATGTACCCGCTGTGGTCAATCATTTGAGTTAGTTAATTGCGGTGCTCGTGCATCCACAGCCGAATTTTTGAGTCCCGCTCAAGATAGGCAATGGCCCGGCTGACACATGGAACTCGGGACTGGTAATTTACTCCCTGCGTAAACGAAGCGGAAGACCACAATCGGCGGGGAAATCGTCTGCAAGAACACAGCGCTTTTAGCGAAGGTAAGCCAGGTCAAATTCGACGGAGACCGGGTTTCCTTCGGGCGGCGTGATATGAATGACGGCGGTCTCGGACGGAAAGGCTTCGGCGGAGAATTCGTAGCGGAGAGTGGCACCGGAGAGATCGCAGGCGCTAGTAGGTTCTGTGCAACTGACGACGGAGTCCCCTGATGAGGAGAGAGGCTTGACGGCTTTGTCTTTATTGAAGACTTGCACGGCAAAGTCCTTCCAGAAGTCGTAAGGGCGCAGCATGAAACCAGTTGTAGAACTGGAACCTGTTCCCACGGGCCGGGGAATGAGAGGGCCGTAAGTGGCCGTCAGTTGAATCTGAATGATGATTTCGACGGTTTCGTCCTGATTGCGATGATCGAGTTCTACTTGCTGGGCGCTGTACCCCGTGGAGCGCTGCATAACATTTTGGACAACAAGGGCGTAGGGAGTGAGAAACGTGACAGATGAAATTTGCGGGCCGGAGTCAGGCGCAGGAAGGTATTTGTTGTATCTGGTGAAAAAGTCGGCCACGGATTTGTCGTGGCGCTGTGCGAGGTAATAGGCGTCACGGACAGCTTCGGGAGAGAGAGGCGTGTCGTAGGAAAAGAGTTGCCCAGGAAGCAAAAGGACGATTGTGAAGACCGCGACGCTAGGACGAAGCGCTGAACGCATAGTCGAGGACCTCCGCTACTTATTGGACGTATGGAGTGGTGGAGCAGTTGCCTATTGCCCGACCTTGATAACGTGATCGAGAAAATCGAGAAGCACCGAGCAAGTGGCACAGCCTAATCAACTCGGTTAACGAGCATGGAATCCTGCCGCGTTATGCACTTCTTCGTTTCCGGCGTAAGCGCCAATTCCCAGCATGAATCCAAACTCATATGGCTGATAGAAAAGGGGAATCAAGCACTCGGTTTGATATAGCCCAGACGCGCTCACGAAGTTAAAACCGGGAGTTAAACCGGCACTAACCCTGCTTCCCATTCCAGCCCTGCTTTGCCGATCCACATAACTTCGCACCGCACAGGCTCCGCTCGCCTCTCGTCAAAAATGATTTCGACAAGCTGTCCGCGAGTAAGTCTGAAGTCACCGCGCAATCTGACGCCCTCTTGCGACCTATCGACAATGAGACAGGGGATAGTTGTTTGCTTTTCTCCCGTATTGACGACGAGCTTGGCGGGCTGCTTCATGGCGATCCGTCTGGACCTCCGGCCTCCAGGAATAGCAGAGCTTTGCACAGTCCCCCCGTGCTTTTCGAAGTCAGGGCATAGGGTTAGAGGGCTAGGGTTTTGAGATTGTAGCGAAGTTGGATTTTGTAAAGCCATAGTACTAAATCAGGACGCGGCGGGCATTATTCCCCATCAACTCGGCACAGCGTCAGGCCAGACTCACGGGCTTTGCTATCCCCACATTGCGTTTCCCGTCGATTGACTTCGCGGCACTCGAACGGTACGTTCAAGCTGCGGGAAAGCAGTAGCGATGGACACCCAAACACATCGGACAAGAAGTAGGGAGGCGTGGTCAGTCCGCCTCCCCGTAATCCCTTTCGGGAATCCGACTATGCCCTGGGAGGGTCGATAATCGGTGTCTAGTTGCTCTGATTCAAGAAATGTAGAAAGGTTTCAAGGTTTCTAAAGCAGAATTGCGACAGGTGGGATCGTCGTGGGCTGGTAAAGATTTGCAAAGCCTGATGCTTATTGTCTGACTTAAATGTGGAAATTGGGCAGGAAGAGTAATGGACAGAGGATTTTTGAGGAAGGATGATGGGGAAATGATGGAAATTGTTATGCGCCAAAAGACGAAGGACCGCGAGGCGCACATTCAGGCAATGTGGCTCCTGTTCTTGTTCGCACCGTCCGCGCTCAGTCCCGAGCCGGATGGCTTCTTCAACCTTGGAGAGATCGGCAGCGACGCGGGCAAGAACTGGACGAGGGCAACGCCGTATTCGCTAGTAGAACTAAGGACGGTACAAATACGGACGGAGCAGTAATGAACAGAAAATTCAACGACCTAGAGAGATTGCCCACTGCCGCAGAAAACTTGGATAGATTTAGTCCCATCTTGATCGCTCTCCTTACGCGTAAATAGGTCTCGCTTGCCTGCCAAAACGGACTGAACAGATGGATGCGAACGATTCCAAAAAGACTTGATTTTGGAAATCAGGACGTTGGACGTTTTGACGCCGAGAAAGTTCGAAAATCCCCACGATGGGGTCACAATGTTTTTGGAAAGGCGTAGGTCTCCAAACATCGTGCTGAGAACTACATCTGAGTGACCGTCGTTGAGGAAAGGGACTCATCCTTCGGCTTTTTGGAAGAATTGTGAAAAGCTCGATACACGGTACCCACGCCACAGCTAAGTTGGCTTGCAATTTCCGGCCAGGAGCGCCCAGCATCTCGAAGCTTGGCGATGCGATAAACATCGAGGATGACCCGCGGCCGCCCGAGCCGCTTCCCTTTCGCGCGGGCGTTCCGCAGTCCGGCCTTCACGCGTTCGACGATGAGGCTGCGTTCTAGCTCGGCCACAGCACCAAGCACTGTGAAGACCATCTTGCCGGCGGGCGTGGACGTATCGAGCGACTCACGCAGGGACACGAAGTCGATTCCGAGTTCTTGAAACGTCTCGAGAGCCCGCAGCAGGTGCGACACGGATCGCGCGAATCGATCAAATTTCCACACGATGACTGCGTCAAATTGATGGCGGTGCGCGTCCGCCATGAGCCGGTCGAGCTCTGGCCGGCGGACTTTCGACCCGGAAATCCCGAGGTCCACATACTCCCCGGCGAACTGCCAGCCGCGGTATGCAATGAATTCCTTAAGTTCTCGTGTCTGCAGGGTGACATCCTGACCATGATTGCTCGTACTCACTCTCGCGTACAGCGCGACTCTCGTGGGCTTTGTGTCAACCATTTCGCACCTCCACCGACTGACCATTTCTGCAAAGGCGATTTTCTGCCTTGGCGAAACTACAGCTCGAACCAGCCGCCGCTTTCGAGCCAATTCTAGTTAGAGGGTGTCCTTTAGAGTCTTGTGCACAGTCGTCTGATTCTAGGAGGGCGCGTCGCAGGCATGGAATTTGAGCAAATTGGGGGGGTAAGGCCTTCTCCGCTTTCGTAACCCTAGCGAATAACGGCGCCATGACCATCCAAATTAGCGGGGAGCATTACAGAAGATATGACTGGTCGACCCTGTCGACTGAATCGCTTAGAAAAACACTGCCGGTGAGACATGAAAGCGTTGACTAAGCTTTTCCATCTGCTGTCTGTTCAATTGCCGCTTTTTCTTCAAAATCAAGGACACAATACTCTCGCCGCCCAGGTCGTCCGCAAGGTCCTTTTGTCGGAGTCCATTGGCATCCATTAATTCCCTTAGCACCTCGACGCCCGAAGCCTTTTCGACAGTGAACTGTCTCGTTTCGTAGTCCGCGATCAAGACGACCAGCAGTTTGGCCGTTTCTGTCTCTTCCGCGGTTCGATGTGCTTTGCGTTGCAGTTCCAGAAGCCTCTGAATATAGGCTTCATGCTGCTCACGAGACGCAATGATCTTCGGAGCCTCCGCTTTGACAAGATATTTGGCTGGCAGTCGTTCAGCAATTGCAGGCACTTTTCCACCCTCCTTTCTCGTACTCCTTATGGGTCAACACCGCCAACACAGTAACTGTTCCCATCTCATAGCTTATGTAGGATATCAATCTGGCTTCGTTGTTCTTGATATCGAAGACCACGCAGTCTCCAACGGGGTCCGCATCCTTGCGCGTTCGCCTGACCGCACGGAAATTGTTCCAGGGAGGGTCCACCCCTTCAACGATCCTGACCCAAGAAGCGAGAGAGCCTTTCCAGTTCGCATGCTTCTTCTGCGCAGCTTCTATCAGATGCTTGCCGACGATCTGCACGATCAAATCTTAGCAATCTGCTAAGTTCTTTGTCAAGGGCAATCTAAAAGTTCGCATATTATGGGAACTTTGTTCAACTTCATATAGCCACGAGGAGGCATCAGCCTGATCGCGCAAAACGATCAAATTCCCACACGATGATAGTGTCGAATTGATGCCGGCCCGCATCCGCCTTGAGCCGGTCGAGCTCTGGACGAAATAAGAGAACAAGCCATCAACATGTCGCCGACACTTACTGTCCGTTTAAGTCTTAGGCTCCATGTTCTTTCCCTTTCTCCTGGTCCTCCATTGGGCAATCCTCCTCCGGTTTCGAGTGACTTTATTTACCATATTCTTCCTCGAGCCTCGGCTATGCCCTTATGCTCGCGCGCGGTTGCGATAACATAAACATTTGTTTACTTCTAGTCTTATACTGCTGAGCGGTTCAGTCCGCGAGTATTACCTTTGATATCTTTCTCAGCAGGTAGCCGTGAAAAATCCGCGTCTCCGGTTTCCGAAGGGTGCGTGGACTCAAAACCCGATGTCCGCATGCAATGATTGAGGGTGGGCACACGGGATATTATTTCTGTCCAGTATGCGGAAGCTGCCGTGATGACTGTTGGAAGGCAGAGTCGGCGATGAAAGATGTAGCTTCTCCAGTTGCATGGAGATTCTTACTTCCGAAACCTGTCTGTGGTTCTTTGCTGGGAACGATCTGCCTGCCGATTTACGCGGCGGTGGTGTTCAACTCTCCCATCGAACACCACCGCCGCCCGGTTTTTGTTTCGGAGGCAAATACCGGGGCCTACATCTATGACAACGAGAACGAGGAGACAAACCCTTCAACCGCCTTAGCGAATATACCTGGTGTGGCACGAGTTCTCGGGCGTGCAGTTCCGGTAAAGAAAAACCGAGAGGCCCTAAGTCACCGCACTGTTTGCATTGAGTGGCGCAGCGTCTGAATCGGCTCCTCGCGCACGATATATCCCCAACTGACCTGGCTTTTTAGGCTTTCGCGACCGCGCGTGTGGCTCCTGCCCTAGCCTCCACTGTTATTCACAACGATCGAGACGCAGTTGGCGGGGCGACTCGCATATAAATAGCTTTTGTTTTCTTCTTTGCTCTGAAGGCCTTCCTTGCTGCACGGTGGAACGGCAACGCCACCTCCGGTGCTTCCCTGCTTCACCTCAAGCAAACTCCTTTCCTCCTTATCCCCGTATTTTGCGCATGCCTTGGAATAGCAGGAGGCTAATTGAATCTGGATCCCTAAGACTAAGCTCAGCGCCAGGAATGCGTCATGACTTGAGTATGCTGGGTCACCCGGTTCAGCGCGAAAATGGAGCACGACAGGATCGGTGACGCCATCGTCTTTCCAATCTCCACCCACCAGGAAAGCCTGTTCGCCGGACTGAACGTCGAAGTCAGCGCGCAACACGGTTGGCAGGTATTGAAGCTTATTTAGGCCTGGAACCCCGGGCAAGAAATCGCCGCCAGGCATAGTTCTTTGAATCTGCCGGAGGGGTGACAGCATCGCGGGGACCGGAGTTACGAGACTACAGAAATTCTGACCTGGATCCACCGTCCCAGGCCCCAAGACCGGAACAATGGTGTTATCAAGAGCTAGAGGAGAGCTCGATCCCTTAAAGCCAATGAGTGCAAGAGGAGCGCCAGCGCAGACCTCGTAGCCTTCGCCTTTCACGCCATATCCACACCTGTATTCGTGGGCGAGCTTACCGAGCATTGTGACCTTCGGCGCATGTAAGACCAGTCCGTTAGGCTGCGCATCGACCGCGACGGCTCCGTGTATGTAAAGGTACAGTTTTCTTGGCTTGCGAGCGATAGGTGCTCCTTCGAATTCACCCCAAAGTCGCGATGGCCCCACAGCAAGGGAAGAGGCTGCTAACCCTGCCAGAACCGACCGTCGTGAGATATTCGACATGGAATGGCTCCCTTCTTGGATTTTGATTGTCATTAGTCCTGGGCAAAAACTCCGAAACCAGCCCAGTAATATGGGTGTCGGTACTCGGAATCCTCAGCCAGCTGCGTAGAGGCCGCACGAACCGCATCCACACTTGTCTTCCCGGAGAGCAGGCCTGAATACAATTTGTCCATGAGCCTTGCCGTGACGCGTGAGTCCACGTTCCATCGGCTTGCTATGACTCGGGACGCTCCAGCCCGAAGGAGAGGGCGGACCAATCCGTCAGGATCAAAAAGACCAAGTTTTTCTCCAGAACCCGTGGAACAGGCCGACAAGACGACAAGCTTCGACCTACGTAGCGGGAGGCTGGAGGTCACGCCCGGTCTAGAGTTTTGTGCAATCTCACTGTTCAGAATGGATCCCAGCACTGTGCGACCCTGCATGCCGGTTGGCAAGTAATGCCCCGCATAGTGGAAGACAGCGCAGCGTCGTAATTCGGCCTGGATCTCGTCCACGCGCGTTCCCTCGCCCAAGAGCAATCTGTGATTTGGGAAACGCGCTGCTATCATCTCCGCTTCTCTCACAGCGTCGGGCAATGGCGGGAGGGGACGCGAAGATGGGGCAGGGAAGAGCGATGAACTAACTACGAATGCATCGTCTGACGCGCTAACGCGCGGTTCTTCCGCCCGCTGCTTGCTGGTGGCGCTCGAACGATAAGCGATCGAAAAATTCATCAGTAAGGGAACGCCGTCGGGATCTACCAATGCCTGGAAGGGGAGAAAGGATAGGTCACCATCCGGTTCGATCCAAATCGTTCGTTCCGGGGATAGAAAGGATTGAATCGGAGAGACAAGCCACTCGTAGAGCTTCTTAGCGTTGAGCTGCAAGACGGCGACATCGCTCGTCGGGTCAGAGCATAAGCGAACAAAGGTTTTGCCAACAGCCGTCACCTCAGCGATGGGTACCGGAATGCGGCGGAACGTGATCCCTCGGTCATCGTAGGCCCAAAGGGCAATTCCGTCTTTCAACTCCGCGTAAGTTAGGAATGTGACTCCAGTTAAGGTGGGGACAAGAGAGCGAAGGTCCGCTTCGCCCGGTCGTGGCGGGTTTGTTACCAGCTCTGCAAGCGTTGATTCGGGGAAAAGATGATTTGCTCTCAAGGTCCGGAAGGGCAAAGAACGATGCCACTCCCAAACACGCAGCGCCTCTTCTTCGCGTCCAGGTTGCGCGAGCAAGGTTCGTACTAAGCTCCGATAGGCTTGACTGGTCTGCTGATCCCAATTGATCCGGTCTCTATCCCTTCCTAGAGCAGATAGCCCGCGTTGAGAGACGGCCACTGCGGAAGAGAGGCTCTTTTCGGCGGTCCGCCAGTCGCCGTCCAACACTTGCTCTTCGGCAAGCGTCTGGTAGTACTGAAAGACAGTCTGATATTGATCCACGTTGAGTACAGACGCGGCGATGGCGTCGAGGCGAGTCCTCGCTGCTGACCGCTCTCCGCGGGAAAGCTCGACGGCCGCGAGGGACGCTTCACTCGCGACTTGATAATTCAGCGTAGCTGCACTCTTTGGGAGGGAAGAGAAAATCTGGGTCACTTTGCGAAGTTCCTGATCCGCTTCGGGCTGCCTTCCGACTGCTATTTCTTCCGCAGCAAGCTGGTATCGAGCGAGGCCTTCAGTAGAGCGGTTGGCGGTTTTTCCGACTACCCGTACCGCTTCCGACCAGAAGGCCACTGCGACCCAGGCCTGGTCAGAATCTTCCGCGAGATATCCGAGACTCGCACAGAGTGCATAACCGCGGATTGCTGGAAATGATCGATTCCAAAATTGCTCTAACCCCGTTTGGGCTTCCTTCCAGGCAAGGCCGCGGTCGCCTTTGTCCGCAGCAAAGTCCGATAAAAAAGACAGGCCACGCATGTAGAGAACCTCGAATTCTCGTTGGGTTGCAATTCTTTCGGCATGTGACACACTCTGCTCGGCATCTTCTAGACGCGCGGAGCTCGCGTAACAGGCCGATGCTTCAAGCAGCAGCTTCGCTTGAATCCAGTAATACGGAAGACCTTCAAGCTCGGCTCCAAGTTTGCCAGTGGACTGCACGCACTTCTCATCTTCTAACGACCGTTGGAGCGCATAGACGCCCTCCAATCTGGCGCGCAAAGCCCCCGCCTGATTGGGAATTCGCCCAAACAAACGCGCCGCCCGGGCTGCCTTTTGGCGCGCCATAGAAGGGTCTCCTTCTGATGCAGCTGCAACAGCGCTACTTAGAGCCTCAGCAGCGTCCGCGAAACCTGGTGCGTTCGCTGATTTCAGAAGATCGGACATCCAAGGGTCGCCATGGCGCGTTTTCCAGAGTTGGGCAAACGTCTGTAAGGCTCGACCGTAGGGAGACTCCTGAATTGACTTTCCTCTCCGAAGATCCTTGGCCAAGGCGGAAAGCCACTTTTCGCTCGCCAGATCTAGGTATTGTTCGTCGATCGAGTCGTCATCGCCATGCGTCGCGGGGTCTTTGCGAAGCCGCTCACCGAAGAACATAGCTGCCGCCAAAGGTTCCTCAATGGGCACTTTTTGCGATTGATCGTGCTTTTGAAGCTTGCTTCTAACTTCATCGAGGCGTTGCCGCGCTTCTGCGGCCCATGGACCGGTTGGATCAAGCCGCAGGTATGCCTCCCAGTCCTTTTCCGCGTCGTCATAGAGAAACATTCGTTCGTCGATGACTGCACGATTGAAGAGGGCGACGGCGTCATCCGGACGCTTTGCCAGCGCCTTGCCGAGCTCTTGCATCGCGTTTCCGTAGTCAATTGGTCGGTGCTCGATTTCCGCCCGTTGGAAATAGGCGGTTGCCAAGTCGCGAAGCACGTCCGACGAGTCCGGCTTGGTCTCCAAGACTTGGTTGAAGCTCCGAATCGCGTCTTCGTAATGCCACTCGAGCAGTGCGGATCTTCCTCTTGCGACCAACCACTTTGAGTCATTCGGCGTCTTCTGCAATTGCCGCTGGATGAGCAGCTCGGCCTCCAACAGGGCCGCAGGCTTAGAGAAAGATGATCCTTCAGCCCCGCGTTGCTGGCGGATGGGAGCGTAAGCAGTCTCTGCAAGACGCAGTTCGATAGTTCTCTGTTCGGAATATGCTTGCGCAATGAGCTTATCGGCGGAAGGATTTCGCAAACCAATAACCAACCACGATCCAGCCAGCGCGGCTAGGACCAATCCGGCCGCAGCGGCATAAACCCAGTGGATGCTCGCCGTGAATCGAATGAGGGTATCGCGCCGCGTGGTTGAAGCTGAAGCGGGGGGCGCCGGATGAGGAGCACTCGCAGACGCGAGTTCTCCGGCAAGACTCGCCTGCCATTCTGGCTTGCCCGACTGGAGTGATGTGAGAAGAGTGTTCTCTTCCCTCTTCTGAACAGGATTGAGAATCTCGGCTGCCTGACGCAGGAAGGGGCCACAGTGATCGCATTGGACAGTGTGTTCCAACAGTTTGTCAGCTTCCTCGAGACCCATCACACCCGCGGCCAATTCGAATAGTGATATCTCGGATGGACAATCGCGGGTGGTCTCCTTCGCGACGTGTTCGCCCAATTGACGAAGGATTCGATCTCCCGCCCTGTACATCGAAACCAACCTCTGGCACGCCTCGCAGTTATCGATATGGTTCTGCGCTTGCTGGAGGTTAGCCTGCCCCTCGTCGCCCGTCCTATCGAGCCCACTGCCGATTAATTTCTCCATCTGCTCGATATTTAAGTGTTTGTCCTCTTGATTCACTTTCGAGTACTCCCTATTACAACGATTCAGCTGGCCGAATCCCTTCGCCAGATTTTTCCTCACTTGGTTGCTTTGGCCTGGGGCTGCTGAGCCGTTGTCGGACTTGTCGGGTCAACCGTAGCAGAGTGCTCTCAACTCCCTTAGTGCTCAACCCGATCGTGGGAAGTGCAGCGATCGCGCTTGCAGCTAACCCAACGCGGTAATACAACCAAAAAATCCTACGATCACGTTCCGAATCGGGACCTGTGCTAAGGCACGCGTCGATCTGTCGGATCAATACTTGGCGTTCCACGGCTGAAGCCGTGGATGTTGAGCTCCCAGGGGAGCACGCAAGCCCCTCATCATCCAAGGAAGTAGTGACGGTCCCACCGCCCCGTTTCTTGGAACGTGATCTCTTGAAGTGATCGTGGATCAGATTGGCGGTGAAAATCTTGATATATCCGTACATCGCGTCTGGATGATTCGGAGTAGCGAACTTGAAACCCCGAAGTCCGGCTGCACACAGCTTCAGGTAAGTTTCCTGGACAAGATCGTCGATGGCTTGCGGCGAGCGCTCACCCCAGTGACGAGCCACTCTAATAACGACACTTGCGATCAACGGATGAAATCGCCTAATGAATTCAGTCCAGGCCGCTTGGTCTGCGCCCCTAAGGCAGTGAAGGGCGAGTTCGTCCGCAGGTGCGTTCGCATAGTCCAATGGGCTGGGCCTCCCAAGTGGACGGATTCTAACTGAGTTCGTTTACTTCACCCTAGAGTTATTTGCTCGACTTTAATTTATCTATGTCTATCCCAAACTCTTATTCACATAGCGCTTAGTCGACAAGCTTGATTAATCACGCCTTCTGGCTGTCCGGTCTATTTCTCGAAGGGGTTTAGGCTCGATCGTTGTTGTTGCGCGAAGAATGGGCCAAGAGTTATTTGTGTGTGCGCACGAGGAGGTGCTATACCTCCCTGGCAAATAAACATTCTTGTCTTATTTCCCATTGAGATTGAGACCTGACCGGGGCGTCTCTTGCCCATCAACGCCAGAATTCATTTATAAAAAAGGGATCCTGCTGCAGGTTGCGTTCTTGCTAACAGAAGCGGCTCTAAAACCGCTAAGCGTTAGGCCGATTGGTCTGCAACCTATGCGAGGTGTTGGGGGATTCCCGATGAGGAAACACCGGTTATGAACTCTCACTTGCATATTGTTTGTGCCCTTTGCGGGCGGTTGCCCGGACCTCAACCAAGTTCAGCAGCTAGCCAAAACTGCAGATGGCGCGGAGGAAAGTATCGTGATAATCCGAAAGTGTATTCTTGCGGCTTCACTGGTCGCCGTATTGTCGTTGATGGGGTGTGCAGCACGGCTGAATCAGTTCAATACATTCGCGCAGGCGGGAATTAACTATGTGTCGGCTAGCCAGACCGTATTACAAGCGGCAGGCACGGCAGCTGTAAATACCGACTCAGCTCTCTTAATCCGGCACAGAGCTGATCTTGACGAAACGAAGCGTAGAGCAATTGTAATGGAATCCGATGCGTTGCTAAGACAGCGCTTACAAGTTGTGCAGCTGATAAGTGCTCACGGGAAATTATTACAAGCATATTTTCAGGCACTCGCGTCGCTGTCTGACCCGAAAGCAACAGACACGGTAGGGACTGCTGCACAAGGAGTCTACGACGCAATAGCTAAGATCAGTCCTGATCTGAAAAATGCAAAAATGGGTGGGACTACTGTTTCCAGCTTTATCCCTACTGCTACGGCTCCTCTCGTTGCAGCTTTCAAGTCACACGCTCTTGATAAGGAACTTAAAGCTCGGGCCGGGGCGATAGCCAACGAAATCGCACTGCAAGAAGCTGCATTTGACGCTATACAATCCGAACTTAAGACAGACCTCCAAGAACAACAGAATTTTAACGAGACGGATAACATTAACCAGTATGTTGGCGTCCCGCCTCTCCCGTCGAATTGGGCCGACGAAAGACTCGCTCTGCTGTCGACGCCAGCTGCTGTTGCATCAGCCGATTCAGCCTCCAAAGCGGCAGCTCAACTTCGGAGCGCCTTCACTGCAGTAGTGGAAGGCCGTCTGGATACTGCGGGCTTTACGAGCCTTATGGGCGATATTTCTAATATGTTGACGATAGCCGGAACTATTAAAACTGCTATTCAGTGAGGGATACAATGGACGCAGCCAATCTCTATTCTTTGACGTTGTCTCAATTGGATGCAATCGAGCTTGCGATGACTTCCCCACAAGGCGATGCGCTCATACAAGGCGCACCACCTACCGACCATCAGCAAGCGGTGCAGCAACTTCTTGATGTTCATGAGGCGCGGCTTGCGCTAGGCAATGCAACTCTGCAGTCCATCGCAGATAAGCTCAATGCAAACCAAGCAGCCATCACGGCTGGGACGGCAGCAGTTCAGGCTGCACTAAATTCACTCAACAATCTTTCTCAGATTTTGAACACTGTAACCAACTTCATTGGAATCGTGGCACAGATTGTGCCGATGCTCTAGCTCCACAGTGCTGATAGTGGATTCACAAAGCGAACATAGCCGGTTAGTTCATGAAATCCTGTTCCTCGTCGGCTTCCGAAAGGTAGAACATGTCTGGATTGAAGCATTTGGGGATGGGCTCGCAATTCAAACAATGCGTCTTTGTGTGCTTGTTGTTGTGGGGGATCGGATGCTCCACGATTATGGCTCAATCAAATCAGCCCACACCTACAAAACCGGGTCAGGGTAGTTCGCCAACGAGCGGTGATTCACATTATCTGCGGATTACAATCAACCCTTCCACGGCTAACATTATCGAAGGGGCGGTCTACGGACTCGACGCAGAGATTGAAAATATGTCGAACGTCCCGGTCACCATCGATATCAGTCAGATCGAGCTTGCCGTTCAACCGGAACTCGCCCCCCCTAATGTTTCGTGTACCTGGTTTTACGATGCTGTGTCGAACGAGAGCGTCCCTTCTCCGCTGGTGATGCGACCGGGCGATCATTTCACCGTATTTTTTGATGCAGGCTCCTCAGCTCGGCCAGACAGCCTGAAAAAGGTCCCACAGTGTGAAGCTACGTTTTGGACCAGCCTGCGAAGACGGCTCGACTTTGTACCAGGCAATTTTTCCTTTGTTGTGACTGGAATATTTAAGTTTGCGCCACCTTCTACGCCTACAGGCTCACCGTCCACAGCGGCGAACGGTCAGTCTACGCTGGAGGAGCACTATTTCACCGAGAAAGCGAGTCTCCCGGTTACCATCGATCAAGCTCAGATCATCATTTACGCTGGGCTTGGCGGATTGCTGGCATTTCTGGTCATGACGTTTCGTAGCGCCAATACCCTTTGGGAATATGCGGGGAGAGTTCAGACCTCCCGCAAAGGGAGTGTGTCGAAGGCTATTATTATCCTGCGCCAGGCTAGCGCAGCTGTTCTGCTGAGCATTACGGTAACAGTTGTTGCTGCTCGCCTGTCTACTACAGCTTTCCCAGTGAAGGTTTCGGTTGAGGACTTCTGGGGAGCCCTCACCGTAGGCTTCGTGGCTTATTTCATTGGGGGACGATTTATCGATAAACTGTCAGAAACGCTAGGGGGCAACGGGGCTCCAGTCACACCAGCTCCAGTCACACCAGCTCCAGTCACACCAGCTCCAGTCACACCAGCTCCAGTCACACCGGCTCCAGTCACACCAGCTCCAGTCACACCAGCTCCAGTCACACCAGCTCCAGTCACACCGGCTCCAGTCACACCGGCTCCAGTCACACCAGCTCCAGTCACACCGGCTCCAGTCACACCAGCTCCTGCCACACCAGCTCCTGCCACACCGGCTCCAGATGCGACCGATGAAGGGTTGTCAAACTCGGGGAATTGAGCCAAGAAAGCCGTACAAGCGACGGGCAGGTCCTCAAAAACACATTTCTCGCGTACTTCCCAAAAAGAATCAGAAATCACTTTTCCGCGCTGTTGAATTCGCCTTTTTCGTGTGCTCTTTCTCGTGAGCGACCAATTTGCGTTTCGTACAGTGTCTCACACGGACATTGCTTCCCGATTGCTCTTAGCAACGGCGTCGCGCTCGAAGGCGGCTTGGTAGGGGCGGTGGGGATCGAACTAAAAGTGGTGTTGAAGACACGTAAGTTGCTGATTCTATTAAACGAGAAAAACGCCAAAAACACCGAATGCGCCCAAGTGAGGTACACGCGGGGTACACAGGAAGGATCGTTTTCTAAGCTGATTGAATCTGCCATTGAAGTTTGGTGGAGCCGATGGGATTGTAAATCGGCTATTGAAGAAAACCGAAGAAAAACCGCTAAATTCCCGAGTTTATTGCCGCTTACTGATTTTTCCGATGTCCCTGAGAGATCCTTAGAGCCTCTCTGGACACCTGTATAATGCATGATTCTGGCAACAGTTGCTTCATGCGTGAGTTGAAGGGGTACAACAGTACAACAAAGAGCGGCCGCACAGCAGTTTGTGGTATGTAGCGCTACGGGAGTTTGCGCGACGAACGGAAAGAGCGGGAAGTCATGAGTTCAGGAGATTTCGGTGTCGTATGATCCGGTGCGCGGAGCTAGGGGGCAGATCACCACGTTCGGGTTGGCCCGAACGCGTGCTTCGCGGCGACACAAAAGCAATTTGAAAATTCACTTCCTTTGCATCCTACGGTGCGGCTCTTCACTTCTTCGTTGGCTGTGGCTCGTCAAAATTTGAGACGACCCGGACCCGATGAGGCAAGTCGAAGGACACTTTCGTGGGCGGATCTTGGTAGATTTTGGGCTCTTCTAGGCGATACTAGCACGTAAGTTCGAAAGTTCGTTGCGATCCTTTATTGAAAATCCACTTACGAACGTTCTGTTGAGATTTTTCAAGGAGGAGCGGATTTCCGGTGATGCCCGTCACGGAGATAACGTTTCCGTCTGTCCCCACCGTGACGTTGAGCTTCACGTCTCCTTTAATCCATGCTTGCCGAGCTAGCTGATCGTAAACCGAGGACTATAAATCCACTACGCAAACATTCTCCGGCGTCTCGCCCGTTGTGCCCACATCGCAACACAACAGAGCAAAACAGCTAAGAGAGAAAAGCCATCTCTTCTTCATTGTTTCTTCGCCGCGTTGATTCTCTTTTTAGGAACGCTTCTCATTTTTGTCATGTTGCTCTCTAGTGCGAAGCGATGCCATTTTTGCGTGGCACGAGCCCTATTGGATTCTCTCGGGCGAGCACCAAGCCCCAAGTTGTATTGTTCTCTCGGATCGTATTCTCACCGGCACTCAATGAGTTTCTGGCTCTAAGTCTCCGTGTTCCGTAGGTCCCTCCTCGAGGAATCTATCTGTGGCCCAGCGATAGTGCACTCGAATGTATCCGTTTGAACAGCAGTCGCCGCTCCGTTTCTCGGGGTCTGCAAAGTCCAAAGTCAAGACCTTGTTCTGAATGAAACCGCGGATGAGCCCTCCGTACGCGCGGGAACCGCTTTCGAGTCGGTCCAGCAACGTGAGTTGGCCGTGTTCAAGTTTATATACATAGAGATAATCCCAGTTTGCTGTACCGCCTGTGCTGTAGTTCAAAGCGACCGCTGCTTCGTCGATCCCGTCTCCGTCGAGGTCACCGTAAACAGCGAAATGGAATTTGACATAAGGCGAATGTTCGCGCACGACTTGGTCGGCATGGGGATCAATAAAACGATGGATACCGTTTACAAGCGTAACTCTCCCTTGTTGCGGTAGGCCAACCCACTCCCAGGTCGAGGAACCAGTAGCATCCTCCCAGGGATAGGTGAAGTTCTTGAAATCCACGTCGCGGACTGACTTGTAATCTGCTGCGCGGATGACGACAGCAACTGTCAACAAGAGTACAAGTGTCCTTAGCAGAATCCTGGCCGAATCCTGATTGCTGGCTTTCATTGTGGAAAACCGAAACACTCTCTTGCAATCGCCAATACGTTGCTGACGTATGTCGGGTTGCCGGGTGCGGTACCGCGGTCCGCGAATTGGGAAATGCCGTCTTGATCGACGGCACGGAGCCGATTTCCTATGCTATATCCGGCGTTATATGCGCGAATCCCCCCGGCTAGCTGCCCCCAGGGTCCATATCCCAGTCTTTGGTAGTGTTCGATACCCTGCCTCAGCTGGCCCGCAGCGGCAACAAAGGCAAACACCGGATTGGCATTTGAAGCCCACGGGACGACACCCCAGGTGCCTGTGTCAAGTTGCATCCAACCTTGCCCACCTCCACCCCCTCCACGTTCCGGGCCGTTATTAAAGCCGTTCTCGCGTATAGCCATCGACGCGAGAATGCTCACATCCACGCCTTGATAGTTCGCGGCCTTCTGCAGAGCACCCCAGAATTGAGTGGATTTCGCAAGAACTGAGGGTTTCTGTCCGGCTTTCTTAAGAGCCTTCTTGCAAAGTTCGGAAACTGGTGGAGGCGGCGGCCCTTGCGGAGATCCCCATGTGGGCAACGGCCCGCCGGGTATTCCCGAGCCGAGATCGGGAGCATCCGGCGAAGATTGCGGATCTTCCGGGTCGGCGTTCACCGTGACCGAGTCGCCGGTCGATGTGCAATTGCCGTTCGCATCGCATGTCGTACTGCCGTCGGGGCTCGTACAGTTACCATTCTCGTCACATGTTGAACCGTTGTTTGAGCCGTTGTCTCCGCTGTTGTCTCCTCCGTTGTCGCCGCCTGTATCGCCCCCACCTCCCCCCCCTCCGCCGCCTCCTGAGTCACCACAACCATCATCAGTCCAAAGTGCTGCAACCAAGCCTAGGAGGTACCTGTCCAGAGACGCTACCTGGAAACTTCGTCTCTTGTGGATTCTCGCGTCGTCCTCCCCGCAATCGGGGTCTTTACCGGTACTGTCAGTGAAATGCACGGGACTGTTGCGAACGTAGGCATAGCGATTTAGAGACTGTGGGTCTCCGAGGTCGCCTGCGATTTTGTCAGGTGAGCTAAACCGGCCAAGACGGCTAATATAGAAGCGGGCTTTGGCATAGTCGTTGCCGGATTCGGAGTCACGCTCGTAGCTTGCGAAGACGAGTTTGTC
>Ga0210401_10003009_pt1 | contig 18212 bp, 16 predicted proteins | sample IncBWH32MmetaG_FD_150866 | JGI IMG/M metagenome (GOLD analysis project Ga0210401, IMG submission 150866) | Forest soil microbial communities from Barre Woods Harvard Forest LTER site, Petersham, Massachusetts, United States - Inc-BW-H-32-M | ecosystem: Environmental > Terrestrial > Soil >... | reverse complement strand
TCTCGTCAATTCCCTGCGCGAGTACTTTGAATTGCCGGGCACGCCGGTGCGGATTTCGTTGCGCGAGAAGGCCAATCCTTTCGCGCACAAACGGAAGCGACCGTCATGAGCGAAACCAGTGCCGTCGGCGTGCCGCCTGCGCGCGGCGCTGCAGTGGCCTTCATCTTTGTCACGATCCTGCTCGACATGCTCGCGCTCGGCCTGATCATGCCGATCCTGCCAAAACTGGTCGAAAGCTTCGTCGACAACGACACGGCGCAAGCCGCCCGCATTTTTGGCGTGTTCGGAACGGCCTGGGCGTTGATGCAGTTCGTGTTCTCGCCGATCCTCGGCAACCTGTCGGACCGGTTTGGCCGCCGCCCGGTGGTGCTGTTGTCGAATTTCGGGCTTGGGCTTGATTATGTGCTGATGGCGCTGGCGCCATCCCTGATCTGGCTGTTTGTAGGCCGGGTGATTTCCGGCATCACCTCGGCGAGTATTTCGACCGCCTTCGCCTATATCGCCGATATCACGCCAGCGGAACGCCGGGCCGCGGTGTTTGGTAAAGTGGGCGCGGCCTTTGGCGCCGGATTCATCATAGGTCCCGCCGTCGGCGGATTGCTCGGTGATGTCGACCCGCGGCTGCCGTTTTGGGTCGCGGCAGGCTTGAGCTTTGCCAATACGATGTATGGCCTTCTGATCCTGCCGGAGTCGCTGCCGCGTGACCGCCGCGCCCCGTTTCGCTGGAAAAGCGCCAACCCGATCGGTGCCCTGCATCTTTTGCGTTCCGACCGCATCCTGGCCGGCCTGTCGGTGACGAATTTCTTTGCCCAGTTGGCGCATGCAGTGCTGCCGTCAATTTTCGTGCTCTATGCGACCTATCGATATGGCTGGGATTCAAAGACCGTCGGCGTGACGCTGGCGATGGTCGGCGTCTGCGCCATGCTGGTGCAGGGCGTGGGCATCGGGCCGATCGTGCGGGTGTTCGGCGAGCGCCGGTCGTTGTTGCTGGGGCTTATCTGCGGCGCGGCCGGTTTTTTCATTTTCGCCATCGCGCCCACCGGGCCGCTGTCCTGGCTTGGAATTCCCGTGATGTCGTTATGGGGTGTTTCGGGCGCGGCGATTCAGGCCTTGATGACGAAGCGGGTCGCGCCTGACCAGCAAGGCCAGTTGCAGGGAGCGAACTCGAGCGTGCAGAGCATCTCCCAATTGTTGGGGCCGTTCCTGTTCACGCTGACCTTTGCCTACTTCATCGGCGCACAGACGCCGCTGCACCTGCCGGGCGCGCCGTTCTGTCTGGCATCCGCGCTGGTGCTGCTGGCGCTTGTCATTGCAGCAGGCACGCTCTCCGGCGCAAAGTTTCAAGACACGGCTGGCACTGATGCAGCCCGCAGCTAAGCGGGACTGTGAAAACTCAGAAGCTTTCGCGTCGGGTAGTCGTAGAACTTGCCGGTCTCGTTCCACGATGGCAGGCACATCGGCACGATCAATTCGGCTGCCTGCTCGGGTGTATTGAGTGTCAGCGGATCCTCGCCCGGGAAGACCGTGGCACGCATGCGGGTGCGGATCGGCCCCGGGTTGAACAGATTGACCCGAAGCGCTGTCGATGCGGTCTCGGCGGCCCAGACCCGCGCCAATGTTTCGAGCGCGGCCTTCGAGGCCGCATAGGGGCCGAGATAGGCGGAGGCCTTGTTGGCCGCGCCTGAGGTCACGAACACCGCGCGGCCCGCGTCGGATTTCCTCAGCAGCGGCTCCATGCAGCGGACCAGCTGAAAATTCGCCGATACATTGATCGCGAGCACGTCGTTCCACGGCTTCATCTCGATATGGCCAAGCGGCGAGGAGGGCCCGGAGACCCCGGCATTGCCGACGAGGATATCGAGCTTGCCGTGGCGGTCATTCAGTGCCGCGCCAAGCCGCGCGATGCCGTCGAAGTCGGTCAGGTTGAGCGGCACCAGCGTGGCGCTGCCGCCGTCCTTTCGGATCTCGTCGTCGAGTTCTTCGAGCCCGCCCTGCGTGCGTGCCACGGCCACGATATGCGCGCCGGCTCTCGCGAGGGCCCGCGCCGTGGCGTAGCCGATGCCGCGCGAGGCGCCGGTGACGAGAGCGATACGGTCGGCGAGGGGGAGGGTCATGATCTTAATCCACGTTTGCGGCGGGTTTTACAGACGTGGATGGCCGGGACAAGCCCGGCCATGACGAAAAACGCTGCCATTGCGGGATGACCCGTACGGCCGCCCTTTAATCGTAATGATACCGACTATGAAAATCGAGATCCCGGGGTTCGCGTTTCACGCGCCCCGGGATGACGCTGCGCGTCAGCTTGCCTCCGCCAGCAGCGACAATTGCCGCGGCTGCGGCTCGACCTGATCCTGGTCGGTGAGGCTGGTGGGATAGACCCCGGTAAAGCAATGGTCGGAGAATTTGGGATTGGCAGCGTCGCGCCCCTGATAGCCCATGGCGCGGTACATGCCGTCGACCGTCAGGAACGCCAGCGTATCGGCGCCGATCAGTTCGCGCATTTCCTCGAGATTATGGGTCGCCGCCAGCAGGCCGCCGCGATCCGGCAGGTCGATGCCGTAATAGTCTGGGTAGAGGATCGGCGGCGACGCCAGACGGAAGTGAACCTCGCGGGCGCCGGCGTCGCGCATCATGCGGACGATCTTCTTCGAGGTGGTGCCGCGCACCAGCGAATCGTCGATCAGGATGATCCGCTTGCCCTCGATCGCGGCCCGATTGGCCGAATGCTTCATGCGCACGCCAAGTTCGCGCACGCTTTGGGTCGGCTGGATGAACGTGCGGCCGACATAGTGATTGCGGATGATGCCAAGCTCGAACGGCACGCCGGAGTGCTGGCTATAGCCGACCGCGGCCGGGACGCCGGAATCCGGCACCGGCACGACAACATCGACCGGCACGTGGCTTTCTCGCGCTAGCTGCGCGCCAAAGGCCTTGCGTACGTCGTAGACCGATCGGCCGCCGACGATGGAATCCGGCCGCGAGAAATAGATGTATTCAAAGATGCAGGGGCGCGGCGGCTTGGGCGGAAACGGCTTATGGCTATGAGCGCCGCGCTCGTCGAACACGACTATCTCGCCAGGCTCGACGTCGCGGACGTATTTGGCGCCGATGATGTCGAGCGCGCAGGTCTCTGACGCCAGGATCGGACGGCCGTCCAGTTCGCCGAGTACCAGCGGCCGGATGCCGAGCGGGTCGCGGGCGCCGATCAGCTTCTTGTTGGTCAGCGACACCAACGAGTAGGCGCCTTCGATGGTCCGCAACGCCTCGATGAAGCGGTCGATGAAATGGTTGCGCTTGGATTGCGCCACGAGGTGCAGGATGACCTCGGTGTCGGTGGTCGACTGCATCATCGCGCCACCACGCACGAGTTCGCGGCGGAGCGTCAGCCCGTTGGTCAGATTGCCGTTATGCCCGACTGCAAATCCGCCGGCATTGAGCTCGGCAAACAACGGTTGGACGTTGCGCAGGATGGTTTCGCCGGTGGTGGAATAACGGACATGGCCGATAGCGGCATTGCCGGGCAGACGCTCGATCACCTCGCGCCGGGAAAACGTATCGCCGACGAGGCCGAGCCGTCGTTCGGAGTGGAACCGGGTCCCGTCGAACGAGACGATGCCGGCCGCCTCCTGGCCGCGGTGCTGAAGCGCGTGCAATCCAAGCGCCGTAATAGCGGCTGCTTCGGGATGGCCGAAAATGCCGAACACGCCGCATTCCTCGCGGAGCGTGTCGCCTTCTAAATCGGAGTCTTCCAGATAGAGGGAGCCGGTATTCGGCTCCTGAGCTTTGGCGTCGTCGGAAGGGCCTTGTTGACTATCCATCGCGCCTCTCTTTTGACCAGCTATCACCGTGCTGCGGGCTTTTCGATCAGCTTTTTAAGGCTGTCACGGGCAGGTTTACTATATCCGTCGCCTGATGCCGGTGTCGCCTGGTCGGCGTCAGTTTGCTCATCTTCAGGTTTATTCTTCTTGAATCTCTTCAAGATGGTGTTCTCGGGGTCGTCCGGCAAGAGTGCCATTAACCAATCCCCGGTTCCCTGCAGGACCACCCGGGATTTCGCGCCCGTCACCCAGTCCGGCCGCTGCTTGTCAGGAACCAGCCAGGTAAAGAACAGGAAGGCCACCACGACGATAAGCAAGCCGCGCGCCAGTCCGAACAGGAAACCGAGCGTGCGGTCGAGCGCCCCGATTCGGGAATCCAGGATCATGTCGGAAATTCTGACGGTGATAACGGAAACCACGATCAAGGTGCCGACGAAGACGCCGGCGACCACCACGAGGCTCGCGACCGTATCGTTGTTGAAATAGGTCTTGGCGGTCGGCAGCAGCTTGGAGAAGGAATAAAGCGTCACCAGCGCGGCGGTGCCCCAGGCAGCGATCGACAGGATTTCGCGCATGAAGCCGCGCACCACGCAAGCAGGCCGGAGATCAGCATCACGGCGAGCAGAACAAGATCGAGAATGGTAACTGGCATCGGCTGGTCAGGTCCGCAAACAAGGGTTCAAACCGCGAATCGGTTGGAACCGCCACACTAGCTGACGGTCCGATCGGGCACTCGGCAAGGTCGGAAATCGCGCCATCCAGCCTCGCGGGCGATGTATAGCGGCGAGGGCGGGTAACGTCACCTGCGGCTAGCCTTCCTGGCGCCGGAATCTCGCAGGTGTGGCATTTTTTTCCGCGGGCGAATTCTCCCTGTTCCCTCTAGGGGATCCGCGCGCGGCAATTTCAGCGACCAGGCTAGTCAACCCGCCCACAGGGTTCAACGAAAGCCCGGAATCGCCGCCGGCCTCGCCACGGGCCGATTCGGGCAGTACCGCACGGCCGAAGCCGAGCTTGGCGGCCTCCTTAAGCCGCGCCGAGGTCTGTGCGACCGGCCGCACCGCGCCCGAGAGCGAGATTTCCCCGAAATAAACCGCATCCGCCGGCAACGTTGCATTGACCAGCGAAGACACCAGCGCAGCGGCAGCGGCAAGGTCCGCGGCCGGTTCCTGAATGCGTAACCCGCCGGCGACGTTGAGATAGACATCGTGGCCGGACAACTTGACCCCGCAATGGGCCTCCAAAACCGCCAGCACCATCGAGAGCCGGCTGGGGTCCCAGCCGACCACGGCGCGGCGTGGCGTGCCGAGCGAGGTCGGCGCCACCAGCGCCTGCAGTTCCACCAGCACCGGGCGTGTGCCTTCAATGCCAGCGAACACCGCGGTGCCCGGACTGCCGAGATCGCGCTCCGACAGGAACAGTTCGGAAGGGTTGGAGACTTCGCGAAGGCCTAAGCCCGTCATTTCGAACACGCCGATTTCATCGGTCGGGCCGAAGCGGTTCTTCACCGCCCGCAGGATCCTGAACTGCTGCGAGCCTTCGCCCTCGAACGACAGCACCGCGTCCACCATGTGTTCGACCACACGGGGTCCGGCGATCTGGCCGTCTTTGGTGACATGGCCGACCAGAATGATCGCCGCACCGGATTTCTTGGCAAATCGAATGAGCGCCTGCGCCGAGGCGCGGACCTGTGTCACCGTGCCCGGCGCGGATTCGACCGTATCGGTCCACATCGTCTGGATCGAATCGATCACGATCAGCCGCGGGGTAGCGCCTTCGGAAAGGGTTGAGACGATATCTTCCACAGAGGTCTCGGCCGCGAGCTGCACCGGCGCGTCCGCCAGCCCCAGACGCTCGGCGCGCAGCCGCACTTGCGCCACGGCTTCTTCGCCGGAGATGTAAACGGCGCGGTGTCCGGCGCGGGCGAGCAGGCTTGTTGCCTGTGTCAGCAGCGTCGACTTGCCGATGCCGGGGTCGCCACCGACCAGCAGCACCGAGCCGCGCACAAAGCCGCCGCCGGTGACGCGGTCGAGTTCGGCCATGCCGGAAGGCAGGCGAGGGGCGTCCTGGCTCTTGCCGGTCAGACTCTCCAGCGCGAATTGCCGGCCCTTGCGCTTGGAGCGGATCGAGGCCGGCATCGTTGTGGCGCCGGTGACATCCTCCTCGACCAGCGTGTTCCACTCGCCGCAGGACTCGCACTTGCCCTGCCAGCGGTTATAGGCCGCGCCGCAGTTCTGGCAGACGAAAGAGAGGGATGATTTGGCCATGTGGAATTGGACAACAGATTCGAGCGTGAGTTCTTACCCATAGCATGGATTGACGGCCGACGAGGCCGAAGCTGGAAAGTGGCGGGGATTTACGAGAATGCCGTCCAAAGCATGGAGAGTCCGGCCGCGAGCATGATGCCGTCCATCAGCAGGCGAAACGCTTCGGGTTTTAGATGCAGCACGAAGCGTTTGGCGATAAAGGCGCCAGCCATCAGCGATGAGCCGGCGATCAGGCCTTGCAGGGCGATGTCCCGCGTCAGCGCGCCGAAACGCTGGAAGGTCACGGATTTGCTCACATACATGCCGAGCGAACTGGCCGCTTCGGTCGCCAGAAAAGCGCCCTTGGTCAGGCCGTAAAACAAAAACAGCGGCACGCTGAGCGGGCCGGTCGAAACGACAATGCCGGTGAGATAACCGACGACCGCGCCGCCCACCGCAAGATGCCAGAGCGAAAGCTTGAGGCTATGACTGGCGAGCCAATGCCGCGCCGGGACCATCGCGATCAGGAACAGTCCGATGGAAATATCGACAATATGCGATGGCAGCACCAGCAAGGTGCGCGCGCCGAGCGCGGCGGCCGGAATGGCGGGAATGGAGTAGGCGGCGCAGGCGCGCCAATCGACCTCGCGATACCAGGCGAGAATGCGCGAGAGATTGGACATCACGGCGGCGACAGCCATGATCGGAACGGCCTGCTTGGGTCCGTACTGATAGATCAGAACCGGCATCAGCATGATCGACGAGCCAGTACCGACAATGCCGGAAATGGTGCCCGCGATCAGTCCAACCGCGAGGACGAAAAGGAAACTCAAAGCCACCGGTCTCTCTTGTCGGGCTGCGCAGGCTCTCCGCCAGAGGCGATACTCGTCATGCCGCGTCAAGGCAATGGCGGCACCCCGGTCATCGCCGGATGCAGAGCGAGATATCACGAGGCTTAATTGTTAGGGAGGCGTTTCAGGGAGGCGCTTTGCCTCACGCGGCCAGCGCGACCTTGCGGAACGCCTTGACGAGCGGGAGCTCCAGCTTGCCGTTCATGTCGCATAAAATCTTGTAGGCGTCCTGCCGCGACATCGGCGGTCTGTAGGATCTGGACTCGATCAGGGCCGCGAAAATATCCGAGATGGTCAGCAGCCTCACCAAATCGGAAATATCTTTCGCCGTGAGCCCGTCGGGATAGCCTGAGCCATCGAGATATTCATGATGGTGCCGCACGCCATCCAGTATTTCCGGACTGATGTCCGGAATATCCTTCAACAATTCATGCCCGATCACCGGGTGGCGTTTCATGATCGCATCCTCTTCCGGATCAAGCCGCCCCGGCTTGTCGAGAATGGATAGCGGAATTTGGGCTTTGCCGATGTCGTGCAGCGTGGCGGCCATTCCCAGCCGCTTGATGTCAAGGTCGACAAATCCGATTTCGATCGCAAATCCCACCGCGACGCCCGTTACCAGGAGACAGTGCTGGAAGGTTCCCTCATGATATCGTCGAACGCTGTCGAGCCAGGCGGTAAGACCGTCGCGCTCGATGCCGGTAATGACGCGCGAGGTGATATTCTCGGCATCTGCAAGGTCGACCGACAGGCCTTGGTTGATCGCGGCGAACATCGTAGCGAAGGCTTTCGCACAGTCGTTCGTTTCGGACCGGACGGTTCCGGAATTGTTTCCCGAGGCTCTCGCGGCGGCCTCGATTTGCGCCAGCTTGGGCGCGATCTCACGGTTGCTACGAACCACCGAAGTCGCCCCGAGCGCGTAGGCTTGCGCGACCATGTGGTGAAGGTGTCGCTGGACGACAAACAGCTTCTCGCTGACGGCGCGCAGTTCGCCCAGAGTCTCCTTGATCTGTTCTACCCGAGCCATGACGCGCAGGTCGGCATCAACCATGAGCACGCCGTCCGAGCCGAAAGGCGCCTTGTCGCCCAGTAGTCTGGGAATGATACGATGATGCGGTTCCAGCACGGCACGAATGGCCGGAATCTTGGACGGTTCATCGGTAAGATAACAAACGAGCATGTGATCCTGCTAAAACAGGGGTTATAAGCCGCTCATTTCAAACATAAAAAATTAAACTAGCGATCGAGCCTATGTCGATTTCATTAGTAAAGATTAAACGGATTGGGCTCTTTCCACGGCAATAAGCCGCAGGGGAACCCGGGCTAGCCAAGGGTAATCCAGCCTGGCGCGTGGTCGCTGGCGCCGTCCTCGCCGCGCATCAGGCGGTCGACGCCCGCTTTCTTCAGGCGCGGCGCCAGCGCCGGGCTGAGCAGCAGATGATCGAGCCGCAAGCCGGCGTCGCGCGGCCAGCGGTTGCGCTTGTAATCCCAGAACGTGAACATCGGTTTTGAAGGGTGAAGCGCGCGGATCGCATCGGTCCAGCCTTGTTTCATCAAGGCCTGGAATGCGGCACGGCTCTTCGGCTGGATCAGCGCATCCTTGTCCCAGGATTTCGTCGGATAGATATCGAGCGCGGTCGGCGCGACGTTGTAGTCGCCGGCCAGTACCACAGGAACGTTTTGTTTGAGGAGTTTGCCGGCGTGTGTCCGCAGCCTCCTGAACCAGTCGAGCTTGTAGTCGAATTTCGGTCCCGGTTGCGGATTGCCGTTCGGTAAATAGAGGCTTGTCACGACGATGCCCCTGATGGCGGCTTCGATGTAGCGCGCTTCGTCATCCCCGCTGTCGCCGGGCAGCGTGTTGCGGATCAGCACGGGATCGGTGTTTCGCGCCAGGATCGCGACGCCGTTCCAGGTCTTTTGTCCGCGCCACACCGCGCCGTAGCCGGCCTTCTCAAGAGCTGCTCGCGGAAACTCGCCGTCGGTCGACTTCAATTCCTGCAGCGCGACGATGTCCGGCTTGGCTCGGCTGAGCCAAACCAAAAGGTTCGGCAGGCGCCGGTTGATGTTGTTGATGTTGAACGTGGCAATCTTCATGGCGGCGACGAGACGGACGTCGAAATCGCGATCTTAGCCCTCAACCGGCTCGCCCTTGTAGACCCGCGCGTAACGTCTACCCAAGCTCGTGAGCACCTCATAGCCGATGGTGCCGAAATGGTGGGCCAATTCGTCAACCGTGATGCCTTCGCCGATCAGCGTGACCATGTGGCCGCGCCGCACCGCGTTCTTTTCGAGATCGGTGACATCGACGGCGAGCAAGTCCATCGAGATGCGGCCCGCGACGGGACAGCGCCTGCCGGCAACTATCGCCTCGGCGCCGCGCGTGCCGTCATTGCTGCTGCCGGCACGGAAATAGCCGTCGGCGTAACCGGCGGAAACGATGGCGAGTTTAGTCGGCCGCCGGGCGGTCCAGTTTCCGCCATAGCCGACGCTTTCACCACGTTCGACGTCGCGGATCTGCACGATGCGAGCCTTCAAATCGACCACGGGCAACATCGGGTTGTCGGCCTCCGGCGTCGGATTGACGCCGTAGAGGGCAGCACCGGGCCGTACCATGTCGAACTGGAATTGGCTTCCCAGGAATATGCCGGACGAGTTCGAAAGCGACGCAGGTACGCCTGAAAATGCGCTGGCAATCTCGCGGAAGGCCGCGAGTTGTCTCGCATTCATCGGGTGATTGAGGCTTTCGGCGCAGGCGAGGTGGCTCATGACAAGCGATATACCGTGATCGCCGGCATTGATCCTTGGAATGAGGCCTTGCGCTTCGGCAACCGTGAGGCCGAGCCGCTGCATGCCGGTATCGATGTGGATGGCCACGCCGCCGGCCCAGCCGGTGCGGCGGCAAAAGACATCCCACTCGGCCAGTTCGTTGAGGTCTCCGATCACCGGCCGCGCGTCGACCTTCGCATAGGCGTCGCCGGTGTTCTGGACGAAGCCGTTCAGTACGTAGACGGCGGCCGATGGAGCGGCAGCCCGAACCGCGGCTGCCTCATCAAGGGTTGCGACGAAGAAGGTCTTGCAGCCGGCCTTGGTGAGCGCCTGGGCGACCGGTTCTGTTCCGCAGCCATAGGCATTGGCCTTGATGACCGCGGAGCATTCGGCGGGCACGGCGGTTTTCTCGAGCTTGCGCCAGTTGGCGACTAGCGCATCGAGATCGACTGTCAGAATGCCACTGGCGGCAGCGAGCGCCGCCGCCTTGTTGGCTTCCGACGAGAGAATGGAATCGGCCGGAAGCGACTTTGGATCGGGGGCGATGTTCATGGCCTCATTTTACGCGCCGGCCGACCGCGGTTCAACCGGTGCAGAAAGCGGGCTACGGTACCCGGTAGGGCAGATTGTCCTCTTCTACGAAGTCGCTGAAGCGAGTGAATTGCCCTTCGAACTGCAATTTGACGGTGCCCGTCGGTCCGTGGCGCTGCTTTGCGATGATGACTTCGGCTTTGCCGAGCGCCAGCTCCATTTCGAGTTGCCATTTTTCATGTTCGGCGGTGCCCGGCTTGGGCTCCTTGTTCTGCAGGTAATATTCCTCGCGGTAGACGAACAGAACGACGTCGGCGTCCTGTTCAATCGAACCGGATTCGCGCAAGTCCGACAATTGCGGGTGCTTGTCGTCACGGCTTTCGACCTGCCGCGACAACTGCGACAGCGCAATCACGGGAACATTGAGCTCCTTGGCTAGCGCCTTCAGGCTGGTGGTGATCTCGGTCACTTCCTGCACGCGGTTGTCGTTGCCACGCTTGCCCGATCCCTGCAGCAGCTGGATGTAGTCGACCACGATCACGTCGAGGCCTTTTTGCCGCTTGAGCCTGCGCGCCCGCGCCGTCAACTGCGAAATCGACAGGCCGCCCGTCTCGTCGACAAAGAGCGGCAGATGTTCGAGCTCGATCGTGTAGTCGCGAATCCGGTCGAACTCGTCCTGTTTGATCCCGCCGCGGCGGATCATGCTCGACGCAATTCGGGTTTGCTCGGCGAGGATACGCGTGGCCAGCTGCTCGGCGGACATTTCGCAGGAGAAAAAGCCGACAATACCTCCATTGATCGACTTCTTCGTGCCGTCAACCAGAACGTCCTCTTCGTGGGCGCGCGCGATGTTGTAGGCAATATTGGTAGCCAGCGCCGTCTTGCCCATGCCCGGGCGTCCCGCGACGATGATCAAGTCGGACCGCTGTAGACCGCCCATCTTGGCGTCCAGGTCGCGCAGTCCGGTGGCAATGCCGGACAATTTTCCGTCGCGCTGGTAGGCATTGGCCGCCATATCAAGCGCGACTTTCATCGCCTGCGCGAAGCGCTGGAACCCGCCGTCATAGCGGCCGGATTCCGCCAGCTCGTAGAGCCGCCGCTCGGCGTCCTCGATCTGGGCGCGCGGCGCAAAGTCCACCGGCGCATCGAAGGCGACGTTGACCATCTCCTCGCCGATCCGGATCAGATCGCGGCGCAGCGACAACTCATAGACGGTGCGCCCATAGTCCTGCGCGTTGATGATGGTAGTGGCTTCCGCGGCCAGGCGCGCCAGATATTGGCTGACCGTCATGCCGCCGATGTCGGTATCGGCGGGCAGGAAGGTTTTCAGCGTGACCGGAGTCGCCACCTTGCCCATCCGGATCAGGCTACCGGAGGTCTCAAAGATGGTCTGGTGGATCGGCTCAAAGAAATGCTTGGGCTCGAGAAAGTCCGAAACCCGGTAGAACGCGTCGTTGTTGACCAGAATAGCGCCCAGAAGGCTTTGCTCCGCCTCGATATTGTGGGGAGCGCTGCGGAAAGCCGGAGTTCCCGTGTCGGGAGCGAGTTTCAGAACGTTCGAATCAAGCGATGGCATGAGGGATGAGTGTTCTCGAAAGTTTGGCAGATGAGGGGCACCGATAAAGCGCCTCTCCTGCGTCAAGCGGAAGCGGCAACTGGCCTTATGCACGATTCACACAATCGGGTTTGGGAAATCGGCAGAGTGTGTCGCCGGGGCGCTTGACGCGATTTGTTCGGCAGAATCGGCGCGAGGCGCGTCAAAAATTTCGTCAACCGGATGAACCTTCTCCGGCGCGGTCAATACTGAATATCCGGAAGCAAGCGTCTGGCAGGAAAGGGAAAGCCGTCAGATCAGGATGAGATAGACCAGCGCAAGCAGAGCGGCGCCCGTGGCCATCGCGATCAAGGCATAATCGGTGCGGATGTCCGAATGCGCGGCAGGCGATGATCGGTGGGTTTCCTGAGCCATATTGGCGGTTTAGGGCAGGGCGTCGAAGTCCTTTGTGAAGTAGTTCACACTTGGCGATTTTCTTTCAGATTTTCTTTCGGACGGTTGGCGCGGAACGAGTTGATGGGGTTGGTATTATCCCCCACCGGGTTTTCTCGAGCTGACAGGGATGGAAAGCTATGAAGCAGCAACTTCCGTCTTGGCGGACCCAAAACGGCCAGACCCTGTGGTTGTCCGGTTTGATCGCGGCCATGGAAAGGCTGTCGCGTTCCAAACGGCGGACGCGTCCGGTTGATCCGCTCGAACTTGTTGCGGTGCGGGCCCGCCTTGCACGGCCTGCGACGGTTCAATTAGCCCGTGGATCTCGTTTTCAGCCTGCGAAATTAATACAGGTCTATTCACCGGCAATTTGCAGACGCGGTTTTTGGCCGACCTCAAAGCGCCGCAGCTTGTCTTCCTCGCGGGCCAAATAGTCGCGCGTTATCGGCACCACACCCTGACGTTTGGTCAGCTGGATCTGGAAATTCATCAGGTTTTGCTTGCGGAAGGCCATCTCCGAGCAGGCCAGATAGAACTCCCACATGCGCGCGAAGCGCTCATCGTAGAGCTGGATCGCTTCCTCCCGGCGCGCCATGAAGCGTTCGCGCCAGGCTTTGAGCGTTTCCGCATAATGCAGCCGCAGGATTTCGATGTCGCATACCAGCAATCCGGCGCGCTCGATCGAAGGCAGGACCTCGGAGAGCGCGGGTATATAGCCGCCCGGGAAAATATACTTCGCAATCCACGGATTGGTGACATCGGGCCCCTCGGAACGGCCGATCGAGTGAAGCAGCATGACGCCGTCCTCGGTGAGGAGCTCCGCGCAGCGCTTGAAATAGGTGTCGTAGAAATCGACGCCGACATGTTCGAACATGCCGACTGACACGATGCGGTCGAATGGGCCTGGAATGTCCCGGTAGTCTTCGAGAACGAATTTCGCAGACTGGGTGAGCTTCTTCTCCGCCGCACGGGCATTCGAGACTTGAAGCTGCTCCGTCGACAGCGTCACGCCCGTGACGTTGGCGCCGGCTGTCTCGGCCAGATAGAGGCCGAGGCCTCCCCAACCCGAACCGATATCGAGTACCCGGTCGCGCGGCCGAATCAGAAGCTTGGCGGCGATGTGGCGTTTCTTGGCGAGCTGGGCATCGTCCAGCGCCATATCCGGATTCTCGAAATAGGCGCAGCTATACTGTTTGTCGGAATCGAGAAAGAGCGAATACAGCCTGCCATCGAGATCGTAGTGGTGGGCGACATTATTTCTGGCGCGGCCGCGTGGATTGAACTGGCGCAGATGCCTAGCCAGATAACGCAGCCACCATTGTGGTTTGGCCCAGTCAGGCAGGACGTCCGGTTGATCCATCAGGATGGCGAGCGCATCCGCAATCGAACCGTTTTCGACGACGAAACTGCCTTCCATGTAAATCTCGCCGAGCGCAAGTTCGGGGTTAAGCAAAACCCGCCGTTCTGCGTCCGCGGTCAGGAAGCGTGCAAAAATATGCGGCCCAGTGCCATCGCCGCAGGTGAATTTTTCTCCGCTGGCGGTGGTAAAAGTGATCGCACCGCGGCGAATGAATTGCCGCAGGAAGTAACGCAACAATCGGTCCATCGAAACCACCAAGAGAGCGATCCCGCAAAAACCAAACCTAGCCGTCGCATTCGACGCGCACGGAACCAATTGGTTCCGGTGCATCTCACCCAACATCATAAAAGCACTGGCAGGCCGATCGCTAGTGCTTTGTATACAAAGCAGATATTCCGGGAACACGTGTCCACCTGGTTTCGCCATCAGTCCGCTTCCATTCACGGCATAATCGTCTAAAAGGTGACGCCGCCGGTGCCCTTCGGAAGAGCACTGGAAGCGTTTTCCGCATCTGGAGAATAGGGAATGTTGAGCCGAGCGCGCATTTTTGCGGCGGTCACGCTTTTGGCCAGTTGCCTCGCGGGCCCGGACGCATGGGCGCAGGCGCAGAATCTCGAAGCGGGCAAAAGTGCTTCCCAGCTTTTTGCGGGCACGTGCACCGCCTGCCACAAGAGTCCACGCGGTCTCTTGAAAACGGTTTCGCCCGGAACGCTGCCGGGTTTCTTGCGGGAGCATTATACGACGAGCAGCGACATGGCTTCGCAGCTCGCTTCCTTTCTGGTCTCCAACGGCGCGAGCGACGCCCGGCAGGCCAAGCAGGGCGCAGGCAAGCAGGGCGCGGACAAACAGGGCGGCGCCGATCAGGCCGACCGGCCGGGCCGCCGGAACAGAAATGCGCCGCCCCAGGAAGCCGCGCGGCCGGACGATGGACAACCTCCCGCCGAAGGTGGACGGCAGAGCCGCAAACGGTTGGCCCATCCGGGGGAGCCATCTGAGGAAGCAAAGCCTTCAGCCACGCCGGCGCAGGCTGCCATCGAGCGCGGTCCTGATGGCCGCAGGCTTAAGCGCCCCGGCAAGCCTGGCCGGCCGGGCCCCGAGGAGCCCTCGATGGCCAACGAGCCGCCGAAGGCTGAACCTGGCGCGGATGACAAAGCCAAGGGCGAAGCAACGGTGAAGGGTGAGCCGGCTGCGGAAGACATTGGTAAAAAGGAAGATATGGGCAACGCCGAGCGCGCCAAGCCGGATGCCGCCAAGTCCGATGCTGAGGGCAAGTCCAGTAACGAGGCCAAATCCGAGCCTGCCAAAATGGAGGCGCCGAAGCCGGCCGCGGCCTCCTCAGCGCCTGCGTCCACACCTGCACCTGCGGTCGTCTCGGGAGGGTCGCCTGAGCCGGCTGCGTCAGCGCCTCAAGCGCCGGCGCCCGCGGTTCAAGAACCGCCGGCTGTGACGGCTTCCGCTCCGCCACCTGCACCCCCGTCATCAGGGCCACCGGCACCGCCGATTTCCCAGTAGCGGTAACTGCTCAAGCGCTGGCGTCGGCGACTTCGCCATCAACAAAATAAAAGCCCGGCCGATTGGCCGGGCTTTTTTCGCCGATGGTGTGGAGCGGCTTACTCTTCGGACGCAGGGCTCGGCTGCGGTGCGAGATCGCCGGGCAGGGCTTCGGGGTCGAAGAATTCGCCGGCGGCAGCGATGGCTTCGGCAGCCGCATCCCGATCTTCCTGACGCGTCGAAATGTCCTCGCCGCGGTTGATGCGTTCGGCTTCGTCGGCACTGCGCGCGACGGTGACGGTGACGCCGACTTCGACTTCCGGATGCACGGCAATCGCGATCGCATGCTTGCCGATGGTCTTGATCGGCGCGTCCAGCATGATCTGGCTGCGGCTGATACTGACGCCGTCGTTCTGGAACGAGGCAATGATGTCGCGCACGCTCACCGATCCGAACAACTGGCCGGTCTCGGAGGCCTGGCGAAGGATGACGACGTTACGGCCGTCGATCTTTTCGGCGACCTTGGCGGCTTCGGTCTTGGCTTCAAGGTTACGGGTCTCGAGTTCGGCCTTCATGCCGTCGAACTTGGCGCGATTGTCGGCGGTCGCCCGAAGCGCCTTGCCGCGCTTGAGCAGAAAGTTGCGGGCAAACCCGTCTCTGACACGGACGACTTCGCCCATCTGGCCGAGTTTGGCGACGCGTTCCAACAAGATGACTTCCATATTCGTGTTCCTTTCAGATGGTTCGTGATTGGAGTTTCGGTTTTCAGGGTTTCGGAAGGGGCGGTGGCCTGCTGCGCAAGTAACGTTGCCGAAGCCCGAAGACGGCGTCGGCCACCCCGAGCAGGGCGACCGCCAGAAGCGCCCAGGCAAAGCCTGCGACCACCGCGTAAGCACAACCAAGCCATAACGCGCGGCTCTTCATGGCGAGCGTGAGAGTGTGCAGCACGGCAAAGCCGGTCATCGCATAGACGATCGACAGGCCGGCGGTCAGGACCTGCGCCAGAATGGCCAAAAGGCCGCCGGCAAAACAGCAGACGACAGCCGCAAACAGCGCGGCGATCGTCACGGCCGGCAGCGCGATGCTTTTCAAATCGGGCCATGGGCGATGCAATCGTCCCGACGTCGCTGCAATTTTCGCAGCAAGCCACAGGTTGAGGGTCAGCATCGCCATGGCGGCCATTTCGGCACCCATCGGCGCCATCACCACCAACGTGTCGAGCGTGGAATCGTTGAGGGCAAGGCCAGTCGTTTCCAGAAGTTCAACCCAACCCTTGCGAATGGTGCTCTGGATGGCCGCAGCGTCGGTGCCCATCATCATCAGCGTCGCGGCTGTAATGATCGTTGCAAAAATCAGGATCCAGATCAGGATCCGGCCGACCGGATACCATTCCAGTTCTTCATTGGGACCCGCTGCGGCGACGCCTCCTCGCTGGCGCGCGAGCAGGACAAGATGCGCCAGCCACCAGGCTGGCAGTACGTTCACCAAGGCAAACGCGATGCAATAGGGCAGGCCGAACAGGGCGGCGATGACAACCGTCGCGGCGATGCCGCCGACCGCGGCACTCAGGGGACCCCATACCAATCCCACCACCATCAGCGGCAACGGTGCGAGATTGATCAGCAACAGCGAGATCGCCGCGCCCGACGTGATCGAGGCGAACATCAATGCCGCCGCAAAGCCGGCCGCTAGCGCTATGGATATCGTCGCGATCATCAGCTGTCCCGCTCCTTTCGAGCGGTTAGAGGTCGTATCGACCCCAACCATCGGCAACCGGACGACCCGGAAGCCTTATGAATGAGTAGTTCGATCCGCGGCATTTGTGCCGCGGATCAAAGGTCATCGTTAGCGAATGACGTAAGGAAGCAGACCGAGGAAACGTGCGCGCTTGATGGCGCGCGCCAGTTCGCGCTGCTTCTTGGCGGAAACCGCTGTGATGCGGCTCGGCACGATCTTGCCGCGCTCGGAAACGTAGCGCATCAGCAGCTTGGAATCCTTGTAGTCGATCTTCGGCGCATTCGGGCCCGTGAACGGGCAGGTCTTGCGACGGCGGAAAAACGGACGGCGTGCACCAGCTTCAGCCATTGCTCTTACTCCTCTTCCGCCACTTCGACTTCGTCACGTGGGCGGCGCGGGCCGCGATCGCCGCGGAAGCCGCCACCGTCACGATCGCCACGGAAGCCACCTTCGCGATCACTTCGGAAACCGCCGCCACGATCGTCGCGCTCGCGGTCGCGATCGGCCTTGCGCATCATGGCCGAGGGGCCTTCTTCAAGCTCTTCGACGCGAACGCTTAGATAACGGATCACGTCTTCGCTGATCCGCTCCTGACGCTCGATCTCCGCGACAGCGGCCGAGGGCGCGTCGATGTTGAGCAGCACAAAATGCGCCTTGCGATTCTTGTTCATGCGATAGGTCAGCGAACGCACGCCCCAGTTCTCGGTCTTGGTGACCTTGCCGCCCGCCTGTTCGACGATGCCGGTCATCTGGGTGGTCAGTTCTTCGACCTGCTGGGTGCTCGCATCCTGACGCGCGAGAAAAACATGCTCATAAAGAGGCATGGATGTCCTTTCCTGTGTTGGCGTGGAGCGCCGGCGGCAAGCCCTTCGAACCCTTCGGAAAGGACTCGGGATAAGCTCAAGAAGGCGGAAGCACGGGACGACGGGCCGACTGGCCCTGCCACATCAAAACACCGGATAGGGTGGAATTGCTGAGACCGTCCGTTCAGCTCCCGGCCAGGGACCCACGGATGAGCGGCGTTATAAGCATTTTGGGCGCGCTGGCAAGGGAAAGCCGAGGGGTGTGGACCCGAGATGCAACCGGAGAACCGCGCCGCGTCTTCGCTTGACAGGGAAGGCTCCCACGGTGTCTTTCGGCCCGGCTTGCGGGTGCAATCGGCGGTTTAGTGCGCATCCCAGTTCTGGATTATCTCGTAAGATATTGAAAAATAAAATATATTCCTTATTTCCCCGCTTCAAAAAGGGAAAAAGGAATGTCCGAGGACGCTTATGACGGCAGCATTCACCTTTCCGGGTCAGGGTTCCCAGGCCGTTGGCATGGGCAAGGCGCTGGCGGAAGCTTTTCCGGCGGCGCGCGCGGTGTTCGACGAAGTCGATGCGGCGCTCGGCGAAAAGCTGACGGCGATCACTTGGGACGGCCCTGGCG
>Ga0210401_10003008_pt1 | contig 18219 bp, 20 predicted proteins | sample IncBWH32MmetaG_FD_150866 | JGI IMG/M metagenome (GOLD analysis project Ga0210401, IMG submission 150866) | Forest soil microbial communities from Barre Woods Harvard Forest LTER site, Petersham, Massachusetts, United States - Inc-BW-H-32-M | ecosystem: Environmental > Terrestrial > Soil >... | reverse complement strand
AAGGGTGGCGAGCATGCGCTCGTGCTCGGCGGTGAAGGCGTTGGGATCGGTACTCTCCAGATCAAGAACGCCGATCAGGCGATCCTGCAAGAGCAGCGGCACCACGAGTTCGGAGCGCACGACCACGCCGGCTTCGCACTGGATGTAGCGAGGATCGTCGAGCGTGTCGGCAACGCGGATGGTGCGTCGCTCGCCCGCGGAAATTCCGGTGATGCCCTGATGAAGCGGCAGAGTGAAGCGCGAAGGGATGGCATCGCCGTAGCGCATACCGAAAACGCTCTCGAGGAGCTGGGTGTTTTCGTTCCACAGCATCACGCTGAAGACATGGTAGTTGACCAGCTTCTTGACCCGATGCGCCACACGCCGCAGTAGCTCCTCGCGATCGAGAATCGAGGTAATTTCGCGGCTGACCTCGTAGAGCAAGCTGAGTGTGCTGGCCTGTTCGGGATAGGAAACGAACAGACTTGCCGGGACGGGGTCGGCGTCGCCGACCAGTGGAAATGGAGCGAGCTTGGATTGATCGTCCATATAAGAAGTATACGGCCGGTTCCCAGAATCAATATCAATTGGATGTGAGAGAAACGGATGCGTTGCGTGGGCAAAGAGCGGCGCCGATTCGAGCCTGGTGTCTAGCGCGATGTGGATCGGGCTCTAAGTGCTCCGAGATCTAGGGCTTAGAGGCGTGGGCGGATGGTGGATGGATGTCGATTTCGATTTTGGCCTGGGTTTCGGCGGGCTTGCTGTCGACGTAGGTTGGCTCGTATCGCCACTCGCGAATGGCTCTCGCCACGTTCGGCAGCAATGTATAGGAGCCATAAAGAGGCTGAAGGTTAGTGACGTAACCGCCTTTATCGATGGTGGCTTGCACGGTGATGGAGCCATAGGGAACGGGAAGCTGTGAGACTTGCGGATCGACGCGTGAGGTGAGCTCGCCGACGCTGACTTTCATGTGTCCGCGCCTTATCAACCTTTCACCGGGGACTCTTTCGCGGGGGATCCGAACGGACCGCTGGATGTGCATGGTCATCGAGCCCGATCGAAGGACTCGCTCGCCGGGCAAATCAACGTAGGATGCCACCAGACTTCTTGGCGGGGTCACCTCAACTACGGGAGCTTCCGGGACGTCCATTTGTATAGCGGAGGAATTGGTCGCGTTGGACCCGCGCGCGACAAACGAATTGCTGGTGGTGCCGGCCCTTGATGTTGACGGCAACGATGAACCATCGGACTCGTAGATGGAGCCGGCGATGGCCGACTTGCGTGGGGGCATGTTCACGGAAGGACTCTTCGCGACAGAATGATCGGCAGAGACGTTGGCTGAAGGCTGATTTCTCGCCGGAGATGGCGCTGCATTTGCCGTAGTTGAGGACACGGCTGGGGGAGCCTGCACTGTGGCGACGGGCGCCGGAATCGGTTGCGAAACTGAGGCTGGCGCCGGGATCGTTTCATTTTTCGCGATCAAGGCCGGAGCCGCTGGGGCGACGGCCGGAGAATCCGCGACGTAAGGATGCGGGGGCTGGGGCGTTACAGCGTCGCCGAAGTGCTTTCGCGGAGCGTTCATGTCTAGCCTGGAGGCGGGCAAATTGGGTTCCTTATGCTTGGGCGTCGCGACTGTTGGCCCGCCAGCAGTCGGCGTCGCGGTCGGAGCGGAAGGAGAAACCGGCGACGGCGTGGGTGCGGCAGCGTTGTGGTCCGCACCGGAACTTGCCGCAGGGTTAGAAGCCGCCTGGGTTGAAGGGGCCACGGTGGAAGGGGCCACGACTACAGGCTGATCGGGAAGAACCGAAGAGGAATTTTGGTCTACTGATGGAGTGCTTTTCTTCGCGAACAGCGCGGCCGACCAGTGCAGCTTGTCCGCGAGTTGCAATTTGTCCGCGAGTTGATGACGGAACGACCATGCTGCTCCCAAACAGATGGCCACTGCTGCGGTCCAGAGGAGCACGCTCGCAATGGATGATCGTGACTTTGACTTTAAGGACTTTAGGCGAGGCGCGCTATGACGATGGCGAACGGGGAGAATCTCTTTCTTCCTGCTGGGAGGCGGCTCATAGGTGAACTCGCCGTGAATAGGCAAAGGCATGGGAGGAAACTCGGGCTTTGCTTGCGGTTTGGGAGTCTCTGGCGGGGGAAGCTGAGCGTCCTCGTGTGCTGATTCGTCTTCCGAGGCCGAAGGAATAGGAGCCGCCGCGCGTCGTGTTGAAGCTGTGGAGGGCTCCGCTTTTTTGGGCGAAAACCAGCCCTCCAAACTCTCATTTCGAGAGGTTTGCAGCGCCACCCAGTTGCGGATCTGTTCGCGGTCTTGCTCGGAAAGATCCAGTAGCTGGATGCCGGCGCTATTTTGCGCGTGAGAGGTCCAGACGGTACGAACGCTGACGGTAATGGCGCTGGACGCACCATCCAGAGACAGATACACGCGATAAACCGAATTGAGGTCGAGCGGATCCGGGGTCCCTACCGAGAAGCCATTCTCGCTGACGTTCAGAAGTGTTCCCAGGTTGTTCGATCCGAATGCGACATAGATCGGCGCTGACGGCGTGACGCGCGGATAGAAGCGCCGCTCGATGGGGGTGTTCATTGCAGCGACGTGATCAGTCGATGTGGACATTAGTCTCCCTCTCGCGATTCGCATTACGGGCGGGTCGGAATGCGAGTGAATGTTGAAGCTGGGAGGCCGAGTTGATCGTATCTCATATTAATACGAGACGACGACGCTCGTGCGCGTACCGCAAAACCAGTACAAGGGCCGGGGACGTTCACAGAGCCAAAACACGGTCCTTAACCCTGCTAAGGGTGAAAAGTTCCGCAATTTGAATACTACGTAAGGCAGGAAAGGTTACTAATCGCAGCTCGACCGAGTTCTAGTACTATACTCCTGTAAGACTCGAATGGGAATGGGAAGACGGATCTATGCTGTTGAGGAAGTCTTGGAGGGCGGCGCGATACTTTGCAGGAGCGATCAGGGAGGATTCCTCATGGCACAGGCCGTCGATTTGCAGGAACCGCTTGGGGGACGGGGCAGAGTTGTAGACGGCTTGGCCGAACGGGAAGGCGATGACACGATCCTCGGTGCAGTGGACGATCAGGATGGGCACGGAGGTTTCGTTCAGGCGCGCAGCCGTGTTGAGCTGGCCGCGAACAAGGAACTCAATTCCCGGAAAGAACCAGAACAGCTTGCGGGCCAGGACCGAAGCGGAAGGGAACGGCGCTTCCAGGACTACCGCGCCTACTTCTCGGCGCGCCGCCAGGTTTGCGGCCACGGCCGTTCCGAGCGATTGCCCGAAGGAGACGATCGACCTCGGAGCGATCGCTTCCGTGTCCACGAGATATTGATAGGCAGCGTCAGCGTCGCGGTAGATGCCGGCTTCGCTGGGTTTGCCCTCGCTATGGCCGTAGCCGCGGTATTCCAGAGCAAATACGTTGGCCGGCGTGCCGCGGAGAAATTCGTAGACCTCCGCGCGGTTGGCAATGTTTGAGGCGTTGCCGTGGAACGCCAGGAAGGTGAACTTGGCGTGGTCCTTGGGCATCCACCAGGCGTGAAGTCTTGTGCCGTCCGAACTGCTCAGCCAGACGTCCTGGACAGGAAGGTTGCGCGGGTGCCAATCGCCTTCGAGCCGGCCCGGATAGTTGGGGAAGAAGATGAGGTGTGATTCGAATAGGCGAATCGCTACGAGCGCCAAGACGTAAGCGATGACGACCGTAACCAGCAGGTTCACGAGGCGAGCGCCGAGAGATTTGTTTTGCTCACGCTGGACTTCCATTTGGCCGACGTTAGTTTAGCGGAAAGTCCCACGTTATACTTGTGCGCGCTTCCGTAACGCGGGACGTCGAGTCGTTTCTTCTGTGCTATCCGTTGTCCTCATGCCTCGGGCGTCACTTCGGTCAACAAAACGGGCGTTGCCTGTTAAGGGTTAGCGATTATGGGAGGCCTGGCCCTGCGGGCTATTGCTGGGTAAATTGCCGCTGCGTAGAGTTATTTCCAGTGGGTTTGCCGGGCCCTCGATACCACAGTAACAACTAAGGCCCCGGCGCCGACCCGGAGATTGCCTGGTGCCTTTGCGATGAATCCCAAACGTGTCGCTTATTTGGCCGTAGTTGCCTGCGTGGTCTGCGGCGTTGCTGCTGCGCGGATGAGCATCGCTGCCGCGCAGACCGTCCCGGGCGACGCAGGCTTCGCCAGCGCGATTTGCCCGATCGTCTACCCCGTGGATGAGACCCCCGCCGAGCGCGGGTATCAGTATGCGTTCTATGGGAACGCGTTTTTTATCAGCCGCGAGGGGTATTTACTGACCGCGGCGCATGTTTTGCATTCCTTTCGCAACGGCGGAGAGCCGCATATTTTGGTGCAACGCAACGATGCGCCTCCGGTGATCCTGCGGGCCGAAGTCGTGGCTGTCGATAAAGAGCACGACGTCGCGGTGCTGCGGGCAACGCCAAATCCATTTAAGGGAAATTATCGGGTGGGGATTCTTCCTCTCGGAGACGAAACTCCCGCGCGCGGCGACGGTGTAGTCGTGGCGGCGCTGCGGCCTTCGCGACGCCGGCCCCACAGCTTCGAGACGGAGTTGCAGGACCGCTCGGCGGCCCGAGTGGTGGATTATCAATCGAGCCAGTTGGAGAAAGGCTTGGGCGATACCGAATTGTTGCTTTTCAATCACGAAGTGATTTTGGGCCAGAGCGGCGCCCCGGTCTTGTCGGCGGACGCGCACGATGTCGTGGGATTCATTGAGGGGCAGTGGCTGCGTCCCGCGGCGGGGCTCGCGGCGCAGATGGAGCAGGGGGCGACGTCTATAGGGGCAGCGGTGCCGATTCGCTACGCCATCGCGGTGCTGAAGGAGAAGGGAATTTCCTGGCGCGCCGACACGGAGAAGTCAGCCGCGCTCGCCGCACACGGTAGGGAAGCGGAGAGGTTTTAGGCCGAGACTGTCGTTCGTCGGCGTGACCGAGGTTGAAGGGTCCAAGGACAAACGCTATACTAATTTCATCGACCACGACCTACAGCGATCGGCAATAATGGCCGATGGTGAAAGTCGGCGTGCCGGAAAATGTGGCAACGAGATTCTCTGGGCACAGAACCCGGAGCATGTTGACCGACACCACATCCTCGACACGGACGTGGTGAACGCAGTTGCGGAAGGCACAGGTTAAAGGTCTGGTAGCAAGGGCGGAAGTTTAGTGAAAACCTAACCATCACCAGACCGTCCAAACGCTAACCACTTTGTTTGCAACTCCTGGGAGGTCGTCCAATTGGTAGGACTCCAGACTCTGACTCTGGCTATCCTGGTTCGAGTCCAGGCCTCCCAGCCAATCTTTTAGAATCAACGGGTTACCTGCCTTTCTAACGTCCTTTCTAATGATGTTCGCGAGTTTCCCTCAAAACCGAGTAATAAACTGCGAGGGAAACATGCCGAAGAAACTCAGCCTCTACAAATCAGCGAAGACCGAGCGCGGATGGCGCTACTGCAAAGCCGCGTTCCACAGCAACGCGAAGGTTAAGCCGAACATCGTCCTCGTCGACGGCGTCGAAGAGAAGCACGCGGAGGGGTCATACTTCACGCTCAGCGACAATCAGTGGGTTGCGCTCGGTGATGATGCTCTTGACGCGCAGCGCGAGCTAATGGCAATGAACGCGCAGCGTGAATTCCAACGCCTTAGCCAGAATCCCCAGCAGCGCGAGAGCACGGTCCCTGCGGTGAGCAACGGTCGTAAGCTCATCTGCGAGGAAATCGAGCGGTACCTCGAAGGTCTCGTCGCGGCGAAGCGACCGGCGAAGAGCGTCCGCATGAACAGAAACTTCCTGAACGCATTCGCCGGCGTGGCGAAGAAGCAGTACACGGATGAGTACGGTCGCGACGACGTGATTGCGTTCCGCAACGACTTGCTCTCGAAGGGGTACGAGCATAAGTACATCGACACGCAGATGGACTTCGTGCTGACGTTCTTCAAGCACCACCTCAAGCGTCCCATTGTCATGGATCGCGGTGACCGGCTCAAGGTTGCGGCGAATCCTCCCGAGCCGTACGCGGACGAGGAAATCATCGCGATGGAGCGCACAGCGACCGGCAAGCACAGCCTGCTCATCCGTCTGTACCGATCGACGGGATGTCGCTTGCAGGAAATCTCGCACCTGCGCAGTGAGGACATCAACATCCACACCAAGACGATGCTCATCCACGAGAAGCCGTGCAAGGACTGCGCGGACTGCCGGGCGCAGGGCAACAAGTGGAAACCAAAGACCACGGCGGGCACGAGGGAGATTCCCATTAGCGACGCCATGGTCGCGGAACTGCTGGCGCTCGGCAAGGGGATTCTGTTCCCCGACAAGCACGGCAAGGTAGAAAGTCACATGCTGCGGGAGATTCAAGGCGCGGTGAAGGAGTCGGGCGTACGGAAGGTCAAGATGCACCGCTTCCGCGACACCTTTGCAGTCAACAAATTGCGTGACGGTGTGGACGTGAGGACACTGCAACGATGGCTCGGGCATGAGACTGTCGAGCAGGTCATGGAATATTGCGCTTGGCTCGATTCGCAGAGCGAGGCAGCTCGCCGGCACGCCAACAAGGAAGACACCCGTTACCGTGCAGCGGCTCTACCCGCGCCATCCGACAAGCTCGCCTTAGCCGAAAAGCAAGTCCAGATGGCCGAGATGAACAAACAGGAGGAAGAGGAAAAATCCACCACAAGCAAGCCAGCCTCTCCGAAGACAGCAAAAGTCATCCCCAACGACAGCGTGGGTGTTGTCGTGACGGGGACGCCCTGTCTCTGATTCTGACGTGTGCATGGCCCGTGAATTCTCACCACAGGAGTCTGACCTCAGGATACGCCGAACTGCTGGCATCACGACCACATCAACGTCACTCGGTCCTACGCGGCGTGGCTGGACAGCAAGAGTAAGGCTGCAAGAGACTCTGCAAACCGAGAGGATACTCGTTACCGCAAAACGGGCACTGAAGGCGACTGAGAATTGACTCGACAGTTGTGTCCGACGCCGCGGACTCGAAATCTGAGGTATGGCTGGCGTGACCGCAGCGATCCGTGTAACTGAGCCTCGAAACTACTCAAATTTCAGAACAGCGCCTCGAAAAACCCTCAATTAGCTACCCGGCTGTAATTCGAGCCTAGAAAAGGTCGAATTCTGAGCTTGGTATTAGTACGAAAGCATCATTTCGCGAGATTGTTCGAAGATTCTGAATCAAAACCCTTGTCGGCGGCAGCTAATAAAGGAGAGCCGAAATCATCGGCGCAAGGAGAAGCAAATGACGAGGGCTAAGGGCAGGAAGCAGGCAAACCAAACGATTAGGGAACGGATCAGACCCGTCGAAGGAGACGGCATGATGCGCGTGTGCATGTTCTGCGGTCGTCAGGCTAAGCCGACCGAGTTCGACTGCGAGTGCTTCCGTGGGCCGAGGAAACCGTGGGGTCCTCCCGCCAAAAAGAGCGCCATGTGGCGGAAGCACGAGACGGGCTGGGGCGAGTATGCAGTCGTCGGCATAGCAGGCGAGAAAATGAGCGCGTTTCAGCGTCTTCGAAAATTCGGCCTGGTGCGAGAGATGAATTTCCCACACTACAGGTTGACCAAAAAGGAGAAGGCGCAGGAACTTCGCTCGTTGTTCAAATACGGCCCCGCAAAGATCTCCGATGGCGAGATCGAGCAGACCATGCACGCACAGGGCTTCTGCTGGTCCTACCACCCGCACTCGTGGGAAGTCCGATGCGGCGACATGCCCACACCCATGGAAGTGTTCATGGACGACGTGAAGCTGATGAAGGTCTTAGACAAGCGTGCCTACCACGGCAGCGTCAGCAGCCTCACTGACAGCGAGGTGCGCAAGGGGCTGAAGGCGGTCGGGGCGCAGGGCGCGTCGAACTTCAGACCGACAGCCGCATGGGCAGTCTATGACAAATATCTGCCGGATGGTGGCTGCACAACGCGAGGCGAAGGCTGCACGGCGTACGAAGGTGAGGGCTACACGGTGTATGACCCCAGCATGGGATGGGGCGGCAGATTATTGGGCGCTGTGGGATGCCTGCGGGTCAGGAAGTACATTGGCTGCGATCCATCATCCAAAACGTTTGCCGGGTTGCAACAGATGGAAGCCGACCTGAAGCGCATGATGCCGCAGCGCAACCTGCAAACCGAGATGCACATGGTCGGCAGCGAGGACTTCCGCCCCGTTCCCGGCAGCGTCGATCTCGTCCTTACGTCTCCGCCATATTTCGAGGGCAACGGCATCGTTGAGAACTATAGCAACGAGCCGACCCAGAGCCACGTCAGGTTCCCCGACAAAGAGTCGTGGCTCGAAGGCTTTCTCGATCAAACGATCCGCAACTGCTACGTGGCGCTCAAGCCGGGTGGAATTCTTGTACTCAACGTGAGCGACTATCTTGCAGACCCGACCACCGAGATCGCGACCACGAACGGCTTCGCCTATGTCGAGACCCTGCGCCTCAGGCTGTCCAAGATCATGGGCAGCAAGCACAGGGTGGGCGGCCCTTGGAAGACCGAGCCTGTGCTGGTATTCAAACGGACATGAATTACGCCAAGCTCTCCGATCTCAAGGAAATCTACGGGCATTTCCAGAAGCGGAAGGACGTGTTCCCGCACGTCCGGCATGACAAGCTCCGTCGCATGATCGAAGTGGGCCAAGTTGTCTGGCAGGACGGCGTGGTGATTACGTACCAGGAGTACAAGAAACGCACCCGGGTGGGCGACATCGACATCCCTGCCGGGGCGATCATGCTCCACCAGATTCTCAACACCCAGCAGTTCAGCGGCGCGGGAGGGCGGGTCTTCGAGCGGTTCGTCGGGGAGATCGTCAAGCCCTCGGGCGGCGACCTGTACCTCTCGGTCAGGAAAGAGAATGCAGTGGCTTGCTCATTTTACGAGCGCCACGGCATGTCCGTTGCGGGCAGAGTGTTTTGGTCTGGCGGCACCCTCCCCGGTCTGGTGTACAGACTTGCCCTGGCGCAATGTGGCGAACGACGAAATTCACAGTATTTCTAACTGTGACGCTGCCCGAAACAGGGATGGAGGTAACAGCAATGGATGAAGCGCGGGTTGATTTCAGGGGTGATTGGGGAACCCCCATCAGGTACGAAGACATAGTGCTTTGGCGGGACGTTGTGTTTCTCGTGTGGGACCGTCCCTACGACGAAGAGGTACAGTCGATGGGGGCGCCTGCCGTGGGGACCTTCAACTACACGGGTTACTTAAATAAAAGAGAAGGCACTTCTTTCGGGATGACGTATTTCTCCCTCGTCGTGGCTGACGGACACATGCCGATCAGCAACGGCACGAGAATTCTGGCGGATGGGGGAGTCAGTTATCAGGGCATGGCGTACGACGAAAACAGCATGAGGTTCTGGCGGACCGGGAAACTGGTGGTTACGCCCAATGTAGCGGAGCAAGAACGCAAGCACATCGAGCATGAAGCCGAGGGAGAAAGGCTGATCGCCGAGTTGGACACAATCATCCAGCACAAGATGGCACATGGGACGCTAGAGACAAAGCAACATGATCGCGCGCTTGCCTTGTACCTAGAATGTAAGAAGCCGAGCAACGGTTTCGGAACTCCGGCTTGGCACCGTCGCCAGCGAGTACTACGCGCATTCGAAGACCAGTTCCTCAAATATCCCAATAAATAAGTACCTCTAACTGGACAAGCCGCAACGTCCCAAGATTTACTTCTAATCTCGGACCCCGATTGTCCAGCCACTCACGGGGTCGCGTTGTCACAGCTGCGGCATCGGCAGCGACTATGACAACGCACCACGACAACGGCAACGACCGATCCTGATTCTAAAGGAGTTCTGGGAGGGGTATCATTCCTATCTCCCTTACAAACCCTCTTTGCTTTTTCTTATTTATATGCGAATGAGGAAGGGACTGCTCGGATTGAGGGGATGAAAGGCATTGAGGCTCTCCCGAGATCAAGGGCATAAGCAGCCCGGGCATCCCGCCCACGCGCCGCAACTTTTCTGAAATCGCCAAAACCTCAGTATCTCTTCTTATGCAAGCGGTCGGGGTGGGTCACTCACCAGGATCGAGGGTCGGCTGGTTCAGCCTAGCCGACCCGAACAAAAGGCTGACTTACCCGTCGTCTGAAATTCCCTGCAAATTCTAAGGCTGCACCAAGGAACCATGCAAGAAGAGTCGTTCGAGCAAGAAGAAGTCTTCATCGAGCCGCCGCGCGCCGCACAACCAAACGGTAACGCGGGCGTCGCGACACCAGCAACAAAACTCCAACCGAAGCCACAGTCGAAGTTCGCTTCAGTCGGAGCCGACACGATGCGCAAGGCAAAGAAGGGCGGCGTCAACAAGAGCCGGACCGGAAAAGCGCGCCAAGTGACCGTTGAGTTCGGCAAACCACCCAAGCACCTCTACGTCAAAGTCCACCCATCACCCGCTTACCGTCAGTACGGCGTCCCGGTCTTCTTCGATAAAGACCGCGACACGGCGCACTACGTCCCCGCGGAAATGTACGAAGGCGACGTGCTGCCCGAACGCTTCAAGCGCGCTTGCACGATCACGAATGTCTTCACCGCCGCGCTGGCAGACGGTTCGTTCATCTTGTGGACGATCAACCAGTCGGCGACGAAGTGGTTCAAGGCAGCCATGCGTGCGATGGAAGCTGCGACCCACGAGTTCGTTCTCGTGGAAGCGGTGAAGGCTCGCTCAACATACATGATCGAACCGAGCGATGGGACCGTTCCCGAACCGAAGTGGGAGACGTTGCCCACGTTCGAGGCGCTGCTCGAAGGCGCGTTCGACTCCACCATCATCGGCGCGAACGATGAAGTCGTTGCGCGTTACATGTCCGGTGGGCACTGGGAAGACTTCGACGGCGAGGAGAACTAACCATGCCGTCTAAGGTAGCAATCGCGGAGGGGCTGACGTTGTCAGCCCTCATCCCGGCCCGCTTCACAGAAGTCTGGTTCATTGACACCGAGTTCATCTCGCTTGACGGCGAGCCGAACTTTCCGGTCGCGCTCTGCGCCTTTGAACTTCGCAGCAAACGGAAGATCGAGTTCTTCTTTGATCATCCCCACGAGAACCCCTTCACGAATCCCGACGCGCTCTTCGTCTGCTACAACGCGGTCGCCGAGTGGAAAACTTTCCTCGCCCTCGGATGGCCCATTCCGAACCATTGCGTTGACCTGTTCATTGAATACAACCGCATGGTCAACGGTGTGTGGCGCGGCGCTACCAGCCTCAAGGAACTTGGCACAGGTTTGGTGGACGCCATGCGCGAACACGGTCTAGACCCGATCAGCGCGGGCTTAGACGGCAAAGAGACCGAGCGCGCTTACATCCGGGACTACGGAGTCACAGCCCCGGTAGAAGAACAGACCACCACACGCATCAATCGCGACGGCAGCACCACGCACTTGCGCGCAGACGGCAGCGAATTCATCGGCGTACCCGCTGAGCCATGCAGTCAGGAAGAGCACGCAGCGCGCATCATCAAGTATTGCTGGGCGGACGTGCGCGGCACTTACAAGCTGGCGCTGCGCGTGTTCGCCGACTTGGACTTCATCACCGATGGCGGCACCGGAAGTCAGGCGCTCTGGCGGGGACGTTATCAGGAACCTACCGCACACTTTGAACACAACGGTCTCCCGGTGAACGTCACGCGCTACCAGCAAATCGCTGAGCATCGCTCCGAGCTAAAGATCGAAATCGCCGAAAAGGTCGAGCAGAAAAACGGCTACGGAGTTTTCGTCATCGAAGGGACGAAAAAGAATCCGCGTGAGAAAGCCGTGTTCAAGATGGCGCGCTTCACGGATTTGCTGGCGCGGCTCGGTCTGCTTGAATCTTGGCCCAAGACCGACAAGGGGCGGCCTAGCACTGACGATGAAGAAGTGTTCGGTCCTATGGCGAAGGCGCATCCCTACCTTGAAGACCTTCGGCAAGGACGCAAGTCAATCAACGACCTTGGACGCTTCGGTTCCTACGTTGGCAAGGACGGCAACAACCGCGCTGCGATGTGGTCGTTCGGCACAGCCACTGGACGCAACAATCCTAAGGCTCGTGCGTTCCTGCTGAGCCGCCCGCACTGGGTGCGAAATTTGGTGACGCCACGCGAAGGTTACGCGATTGTCCACGGCGACATTGTTGGCGCGGAAAGCTGGCTGGCAGCAGGAATCTCCCGCGACCCGGAACTGATGCGCATTTATTCGTCTGGCGCTGACCAGTACATCGAGTTCGCGATGGTCACAGGCGCGCTCCCTCCCGGCAGCACGCGCGACAAGTCCAACCGCCAGATGGAGCGAATCCGTGCGATGCACAAGACCGCTCTGCTTGCTATCAACTACGGCGTGCAAGCAAAGACGCTCGCTCTGTATCTGGGTGTGCCCGAGTGGAAAGCAGCCGCCATCATCAACGCGCACAAGGCGGCTTACTTCACCTACTGGAACTGGGCAGAGGAGAACGTCGCGGCTGCCAAGGAGCGGGGTTATATCGAGACGTTCTTCGGCTGGCGCTTGGACGTGGAGCACGCACCGTTCAACACGATCCTGAATTTTCCGCAGCAAGCCTCATGCGCCGAAGTCTTGCGCGCCGCCTGCGTTGGGCTTTGTGACCGTGGCTGGGGACCGTATCTGGCAGCGCCACACCACGACGCCATTTACATGCACGTGCCAATCGAGCTTGCAGAGGAAGCCAAGCGAGCCTTGGAAGAGTGTCTCATTAACGCCGGGGACGCCGTGATGGATGACCCGGACTTCCAGCTGCGCGTGGACTCTGACATTGAGACTTACCCCGGTCATTACGTTGACCCGGACGGTGCAACCCTGTGGAAGATTGTCGGCGAGTTTTTCCAGTGGAGTGAAGTATTGAATTCAAATCAGGAGGCAGCACATGTCTGACCCAGAACTGTTCTACCACGGTGAAGGTGGTTGCGGCTACGAAGCTGAAATCGAGGAAGAGGAAATTCCAGAGGACGAGGAATTTCAGGACGAGGAAATCCCGGAGAGCGAAGAAGAAATCGACGAAGACGACGGGTGGATGCAAGGTTGGCATCCGAGTCGGAACAAGCCGAGCAATCTGTGCAAGTACGTGCGCGGTTACGGGCTATGCACGGTGTTCCCATACGGCAACGCCTACAAGCTCGTCGCGGGCGGGCAGTTCTACGGTCCTTTCCCGACGCAGGAAGAGGCACAGCTTGCGGCTAAGACCCTCAAGCCGTGAAGAGGTTTCAGCACCGGCTAAGGTCGGTGCCAAGGAGAGCAACATGTTAGAAGAAGAGCAGCAGCAAATGCAGTACGCCAGCAAGGCGCAGTTCGACAAGCTGGTCGCGTATGTACAGGAGCTTGTGAAAGACCACAACGCTCTGGAGCAGCGGGTGATCGAGCTTGAGCGACGTGAAGAAGCGCCCCGCAACCACGAGAACCAACAGCCGGGCGTTGGCCGCGACAAGACCGACCCGAAGTTTCAGGGTCGCGACGCGGCACTGGAGGCGGAGGCATCGTGAACCGCGCGGCCATGTGGCAGGAGGCGCATGACCGCGCCTCCAAGGCCCTCGACATCGCGGGGGTTGCAAGCGTCTTTTCCGAGCTGTTCAGTGGTGTTCATCGTAATAGAACGACTTTCATTTCCATGTGTGAACAGAGGAATCGGTTTGGCTGCTCGGGTCAAGTCCTTTCGAATCAGCAGGCGGTTCCTCTATTTTCACTCAAAACTGGGGCGCATGCGCCCCGTGGAGGAGTCCTCAGCAAAATGAACGTAAGACCTTCACTCAAAGAAGCGGCGCTCGTCCAGCGCATGATTTTTTGGCGGCTTCGCGCAAAGCACGGCCCCATCGGAAACTGTTCAAAGTCGAGGGGAAGGAAAAATTATTTGGCATTGATCCGCCGACACCCGGTGTTGGCTGAGCGGCACGGGCTGCGAGAGACCGATATTTTTTGACGCGCCCCAAACTACTTGACCGAAGACCGATGCCGCTCACGACGGGCAACGTCCCCATGGCCACCGACGCGTTCCTTCACCGCAAAGTTCGAATAGCCTCGATCCGTGCTCATCCGTGAGGATTTCACTTGGTCGAGGGTCGCCTGATCCGAGATGCGTGGTTTCCCATTTACCATCTCGACTTTAGTGGTCGTACCTTCGTCAAACAGTTTCGCGATCTGCGCGTCCAACTCATCCTCTGTTTTCATTCAGGCTCCTCGTTCATAGAATCGGGCGCGAGCGCCTTCGTGGAGGATTCACGGGAGATGAATGCAGGATTGGACATCAAGGACGCTTTGCTCGTCCAACGAATGAGTTACTGGCGCATACGCGGGAAGCACGGCCCTATTGATAACTGTTCGAAACGGCGCGGGCGAAAGAACTACCTTCACCTCGTGAGGAAGCACAAGCGGTTAGCCCAGCAAAACAATTTCCGAGTGTCTGACGTGTATTGAGGTTGCGCCGTGGAGTTGGGGCGGCTGCCAGCAGCTTGAACCCTCGGCTCCGGTGAGAACGCACGCGCAGACCAAGTTTCTGGCTGCCAATGAGTATTAGATATGGTGGGCGGTCAGGACGCGGATGCCTGAAGTTCGAATCTGCTCGAAGGGTATCTCATCCGCGAGACCGCAGGCTGTTTGCTAGGAACGCCGCCCTTACTACTTAGCCATGAAGGTTCATTCCGAGGAGAAAACTATGAGTGATATTGACGACGCTATCGCAACTGCCGAGCACATGTTAAAAGTGCTTAAGGTCATCAAGCAAGAAGGTCCACATCCCATTCGTCAACAAATTGTACTGGGTTGTTTCAAACCCATCATCAAGGCGGTTGGTGTACCGAATGGCAGAGTCATCACGTTTGACCGAGTTGTTCTGGCAAATCTCGAAGACATCATCACAACATTCGCCAATCTATCAACCAAGGTCGGGATTCCGGCTTCGGAGATGGTCGCTGCTGGCGAGACCGACGAACCTTGAACGAATGCGACACGGGAGCAGCCCGCACCTGTACGGGGGCACAGCCCATCGTGGAGGATTCACGGGAGATGAATGCAGGATTGGACATCAAGGACGCTTTGCTCGTCCAACGAATGAGTTACTGGCGCGTACGCGGGAAGCACGGCCCTATTGATAACTGTTCGAAACGGCGCGGGCGAAAGAACTACCTTCAACTCCTACGGAAGCATAAGCGTTTGGCGCAGCAACACAATTCCCGAACCAGCGATTTGCAAGATTTATTTGCGGGTCCATTTCATCTGGACAATTTTTGAGTCTCGCCTGTATTACTTAGCCCCAGGGCAAGTTGACGATCCGAGAACTGATGGAGGAGCAGCGGAAGCGAGTTCGCTCCCGTAATCCAGCGGAGCGACTCGCAGCGGCACTCATGATCCCGGCCGAGCTATCCAGACGGCTGTGGCTGCTTGACAACTCTGAACTCGCCCAACTGCTGGACGACCAGGTCTGCGCGAACATGAGCATCTTAGCCCCCGAGGCGACGATCTGCGATGAAGCCGCGTTTCGTCTTCGGCGAGCCACGAACAGCCGCCAAGTTTGATCCCCCGACAGGAGGAACTGAGCAAAACCCGATGCTGAAGTGGCTGCTGAAGTCCCTGCTCATTGCCGCCGTCTTCGTGCCGTTCGCAATGGCGCTGCCCGTCGCCTCGTTGTGGCTGTGCCGGACGCCGGACGGGGCGCAGTTCTTCTTCTGGTGTGGCCCGTGGAGTTGCTGCTTCTGGTCGCTGATCCTATCGGTGTTGATCGGCACCCGATTCTGGCGCGGGCGGGGAGCCGTACTGGCGTGGCGTGCGGAGCGAGGAGGCTACGTGCGGTCTTGCATGAAGTCCACGGGGGTGATGTTCCTCGCTCTGTTCGCAAGCTACGGAGCGGAGTTCGCCTACATCTTCCTGCTGCGCTCCTCGCCGACCGCCCTGCAATTTCTCCCGGCTGCCACCTACGCGCCCGCAGCCTTTGCCTTGTGGAGGGCGGCCCGTGGCTAGGATCATTCCCTTCAGAAAAGCTCCAGTGCGGAAGCCACGGCGCATGAATCCGCAGCTGCTCGCTGAGTTGATCGCTATCCACAGCCAGTGCCCGTTACAGCAGAAAGGCACGTGTGGGTTGACTATCTTCACTGCTCCGCTGGTCTGGGAATTACACAAGGCGATGAACATTGCCGACGAGACCGGCAAGGCTTTACGCAGGGTCGATCCTATGTGCGCAGCACGACCTTTGGAGCCGCAGAGGTTCGAGACGATGACACCCGAGCAGATCGCGGAGTCAATAACGGAGGAGCCTGAATGAAAGAGTTGATTAGCGACGAACAGACCCTCGCTGAGATGGACGCACGCAACATGGAAGAGGCATGTCGCCTGTTCTTGCGAGCCGAGCAACGGTTCCAGAAGCTCTGTGACTATCCCGACAAGGTGACAGACCCCAAGGTGAATGTGGCTTGGTGGGAGGCATTGGAGAAAGTCTATGAGCTTGAGAAGATCGTGTGGCGGCTCTTCGTAGGCGAACAGCCGACCATGGGGGACAACAAGCTCTACGCCAATTTCCGAAGGCTCTTGCTAGAAGGCAGCAAGCTGAAAGCTGACGCGTGATCCCGTGCAACAGACTTGGCCACCGATGATGGTTTGAGTTCCCCGCTCGAACCAGGTCGACAACAAAGATCACGAGCAGGAGGAGAATGCCTAAAGCCCAGTCCCGAAAAGTTCAACCGGCGCCGTCGCTGCAGCGCCACCTTCGTCATCCTGGACGAGGCTCGCATCTCAGCCGGCTCCGCGTTGCTTCGGCCATCGCCGATTACCTCGCCGACGTCCGTGCCCGACGATCCGCACAAGCAGCGGACCGACTCAAACAGCTTCTGAATGATTTCCGCAGGACATGCCACAGAAGGCATTTGCGGGCGATCAATCGCCGAGACCTCATCGCCTACATGGCCGCCCTGCGCGACCGTGGGCTTGCCGATCGCACTATCTTTAACCGCACGTCGACTGTGCTCACTTTTCTGCGCTCGTTTGGTGTCGAAGGGCTTTTGTCACGTCGCGATCTGCCCCGTTACACGCAGAAATCCGTCGATGCGTACAGCGAAGCCGAAATTGCCCAACTCCTTCGAGCTGGCAACGAAAGATCGCGGCTGATTTGCGGATTCTTTCTCGGCACCGGCTGTCGTGAACAGGAAGTTGCGTACATGACCTGGAACGATGTCGACCTCGAGCAAAAGATTGTTCGCGTCGCAGCGAAACCACAATGGAATTGGAAACCGAAGGACTGTGAGGAACGCTCAGTACCCGTTCCCAAGTGGCTGATCAACAAACTGACCCGACTAAAGTCGAGGAGCTTAAACTCCCTGCTTTTCCCCAATCAGCTCGGCCGACCCGAAGGTCACTTCCTCGCAAAATTGAAGAGTCTTGCCTTGCGTGCTGGGTTTAACTGCGGACACTGCGTTAACAAGCGCGGCCAGTCGTGTAAGGACAAACCCGTCTGTAATCGCTGGTCGCTGCACAAATTTCGTCGTACGTTTGCCACGATGCATCACGAGTCCGGTGTTTCGGCGCGCACCTTACAGGCTTGGCTAGGACACTCGAATCTTGAAACGACCTTGCGCTATCTGCGAATTGCCGATCTGCGTAGTGATCGCATCCGGTTGCAGGTGGACAAGACGTTTGCGAAGTGCGTCCGCAAATTACAGACTCGCAAATTCTGATTGAAGAGCTGAGCACTGCGAGCCTGCGGAAAGCCACTCCCCGCCGGCTTGGCAAGTTTTGAAAGAGCAGGGATGGCTGGCAGCCGTCCAATCATGACAATAGTCTCCACCTATACCAAAAGATGGCTCGGCACTTCGTCCGCAAATCGCTTTTGCAGCGTTCTCTCGTGGTAGCTCTTCATCCATTCGTATTTGGACAGCACTGCTGGAGTTCGAGAATACTTCTGCAGTCCTTTACGAATTAGGTCCCGATGGTGTGACACAAACATGGGATACTCCTGCTCGGGAACATTGAGTTCCATTTCAGACGCTCGCAAATAATCCAGATACACCTGGCCTCCTGTCCCTCGCCAAAATCCAGAATGCGTTTGAAATGAATAGCATGCGGACGGGCCTGTAACATTGTTACGGGACGAGATTTATGGCCTTCCAGAGTTTTGGCGAATGACAGGTTCGCAAAATACGGTCTGACGCTCCACCCGGAGAAGACCCGGCTGGTGGACTTTGGGCGATACGCGGAGGAACATGCGAAGCGGCAGGGGAAGAAACCAGCCACGTTCGATTTCCTCGGCTTCAC
>Ga0210401_10003007_pt1 | contig 18229 bp, 14 predicted proteins | sample IncBWH32MmetaG_FD_150866 | JGI IMG/M metagenome (GOLD analysis project Ga0210401, IMG submission 150866) | Forest soil microbial communities from Barre Woods Harvard Forest LTER site, Petersham, Massachusetts, United States - Inc-BW-H-32-M | ecosystem: Environmental > Terrestrial > Soil >... | reverse complement strand
AACATCGCGGAACCCGCCAAGCGGCTAGGCCCGGTTTTACAGGCCATTTTATGTGATCGGGAAGACAACCACAGAAAATCCAGCGAGGAGTATAGCACCGAAGAGAGCCGCCGCCAGCGGCGACCCGGTACTCTTTCGGACAACATCCATACCTGTACGTTGGAACAGGCAGAACATCGCTAGATACGGTGCAAGCAACACCAGCAGGATCTCGCCATTGTGCAAAACGAGCACACCCAAAACCAACGCTATCCAGGCAGCGAAGCGAATCGCCAGGGCTAGGACGAAACGCGCCCGGCCTGAGCGCGCCCGCGGAGGGCCAAGGAGCAATTCTTCGGCCGCGTGGTAGGGAACCGCTGCGAGAAATAGCGCGGGCGTGCGCAACCATCGTGCGGACGTAAGCCATGCCTCGGTTGCGGCGAGATCGAGCCAGGAATAAATCAGTAGCGGCAAGACTAAGGCCGCAAAAGCTGCGGCCAGAAGTGTGGTGGGCTTCCACTGCCGGAAGATGCCGACCTGCTTCCAACGCACGAGCAATAGAATGCTCCCTAGAATCAGCAAGAAACCCCCGAGGTAGTCGCCTTCGAACACATGGAAGAACGCGAACGGATTCCACGAGTGAGGGAAAGCCCGTAGAAGAGCGACGATGACAATCGAAGCCGCCGTCACCTCGAGTAGAACGCGGCCAAACGACGCCGCGATGATAGGAGATCCGGGTTCGGCGATGCCAGTCGTGTTTGTCTGTATAGCAACGGCTGCCTCATCGTGCGCTCGAATTGTGGTCATTCCTAGGGTTTCGCGGAGGAAAGGCCCCGCCAGGAGAAAAATGCCTGCCAACCCTGCGAAGGCCCCGGCGAGCGGCGTTCGCGACGGGAGCGCGGGCGTAGCCTTCAGGTTCAAGACCTGCGCGGCCCATTCTTGCGAGGCTCGTACCACCGCTGGATCGAAGAGCAAGCTCACATGGGTCGAGCGAGGAATTACGATGTATTTGCCGGTGGTCGCGGCGCTTCCCGCGATCAGGCTGCGGGCTGTGTCACGAACACTGCGCGGTATGAAGGTCTCGCTGAGAACTAATGTATTGGCCGGCGCGGGCTGAGGATCATTGAAGAGCAGTACGGAAGCGGGGACACCGTAAGTGGTGGCCGTCGGTGCCGGGGAGAGTGCGATCGTACCCGCAACAGGTATGCGCGCGCCAACCCGGACAGCTATAGCTCCGCCCATCGAGTGGCCTGCCAAAATCGTGCGTGATGGGTCGATTGCGCCCCGCGTGATCAGCTGTCGCACGAACGAGTCGCTACAGGAGTCGGCGCGTGCGTAGGAAAACGGCCCGAGCGTCCGGCCGTGCCCAGGCATATCGGGCACGAAGACGCGCAAGTTCAGCAGCGCAAATCCTCGCGCCAGATAGGACATGATTTTTTTGTTGGCGGCGAGGCCGTGTAACAGGACTACGGATCCCTGCGTTTCATCCTCGCCGGCATCGACGATGTCGGTGACCATCCGGCAACCGCTGGCGTCCACGATGACTGTCGCCTCGCGGAATGGCGTCGCGCGCGCCAGCACAAATCCGATCACGCACAGCAGGACGCCGGAGCCCGCCCTGACCGCGCCCCGTGCTTTTCCCGGCGATTTCATCGACAACGATGCGCCCGCAGGCGCCACCGAGTACTCGCGTGATAAACTATACTTTCAGGAAGCGTCATCTTCTTTCGCCGCTGTGCCTGCACGGAGATCCCTTGAATCGTTCGGCGGTTCTCACTTTGGACGAAGCGATTCTGCGGTTTGGCCGCGAGAAACGCAACGGACGCCGCGTGGTGTTCACCAACGGCTGCTTCGACATCCTGCATCCCGGCCATATTCGGACCCTGGAGCAGGCGCGTGAACTTGGCGATGCGCTGATCGTCGGCCTGAACAGCGACGCCACTATCACTCAGCTCAAAGGTGTCGGCCGGCCTGTGATCCGGGAGTCTGAACGGGCTGAAATTCTGGCCGCGCTTGAATGCGTAGACGGGGTGGTTATTTTCAACGAGCCCACGCCTCACGAGATCATCGCTCGATTGCTTCCCGACGTACTGGTTAAAGGTGGAGATTGGCCAATAGACCAGATTGTTGGCCGTGAAGAAGTCGAGGCCGCGGGCGGACGCGTTGTTAGAGTTCCCGTGTTGACCGACCATTCCACCACGAATATCTTACGAAAGATTCGCGAAACCCCACGGGTCACTCGCGTAGATTCTTGACACCCCACGAATGATTCTTCCCGCCGTACGAGAACGATTGGAAAGTGTGCTGCGCCATCCTTCGATGGAAGGCGCACTCGCAGCCCTGCGCTCGGGCGGCAATCACATTTCCATAGCAGGTCTGCACGACGTGGCCAAGGCCCTCGTCGCCGCTTACGTCGCGCACGAGTTGCGCCGGCCCGCTTTCTTTGTCACGGAGTCCAATCGCCGCGCGGAATCGCTGGCCGAGACCATTCGGTTTTTCTCCGCGATTTTTCCGGGTGCCCTCGGCGGCGTTACGACCCTACCCGCGTTCGACACACTGCCCTGGCAGTCGCAAAGCCCGCACCCTGATATTTTAGAGCGGCGCGCCGCCACGCTATTTCGTCTGGCGGACGGCCAGATCTCGCTGGTGATCGCCCCGGTTACTGCCGCTCTTTGGCGTTACCAGGACCCTTACGTCTACCTTTCGTTGGCGCGTACGCTCGCGAGGGACACCGAAGTGCCGCTGGAGGATTTGCTGTTGCACCTCGGCTCCGTCGGCTACACGCGAACGGAAATGGTCGAGCTGCCCGGCCAGTTTGCCGTACGCGGCGGCATCATCGACGTTTTTTCTCCAGAATCACAGCGCCCGGTCCGCATCGAGCTCCTGGGCGATACTGTCGAATCTGTGCGGGAATTCGATCCGCGCACGCAGCGGTCGATCGCTCCGGTAGTACGCACGACGCTGCTTCCACTCACCGAATGGTCCGTTCCGCCGCCAGAACGCTCCCAGGGCGACGAGGAAGCCGCCTGGGAAAACCCATCCTTTTTCGGACCGCCAAGCGAAGCGGGGCAGAGCGCGTTGTTCGAGCTTTCCGAGAGTTCGCTTCGCCCACTCGTATTTCTGGACGAACCGGCGGCACTCCGCGAGGCTGCAACGAAGCATCTGGCCCAGGCGATCGAAAACTACGAGCGCCACGGTCACGCCAACGCGCCCACCGCCGAACACTATTTCTGGACCGAAGCGCAGTTCGCAACGGCGCTGGAGAAGACTTCCCAGATCAATCTCGAGCAACTCGCGCTAAGCATCGGCTCGATTCCACAATTTGAGTTACCGTCACGGCCAAGCTCACGCTTCCACGGCGACGTCGTTGCCTGCATGAGCGATGTCAAATCGCAGCTCGCCGATGGCGGCAAAGTTCTGCTGACCGCAGCCAGCACCGGCGAGCTGGAACGCCTGGCGGACATCTGCCGCGAATACGAAACTCCATACGTTCTGGGCGAATCCGAAGACGCCGCTGCGGGATTCACCTCGGAGCGCGCCCACGAATCGGCCGCGTTACTCCTGATCCGCGCCCCTTTCGCCGACGGCGTGGCGTTCCCAGAGTCGAAGCTCACGCTGTTCGGCAATTCGGACCTCTTCGAGGTCACGCCGTCGCTGGACCGCCCCAGCCGCAAGATCCGCACCTCCGGCTTCTTCAGCGATTTTGCCGAACTCAAGCCTGGCGACTTTGTCGTCCACGTGGACCACGGTATCGGCCAGTTCGAGGGGCTCCGCCAGATCGAGTCGGACGGACGCCGCGGCGAATTCATGCTGCTGCGGTACGCCGAGGACTCGCGCCTGTACGTTCCGCTCGAGCGCATGGACCTGGTGCAAAGCTATCGTGTCGTCGAGGGCGCTCATCCGCCGCTCGACAAACTCGGCGGCACCGGGTGGAATACGCGCAAGACGCGCGTCCGCAAATCCCTGGAAGACATGGCGGAACAACTCCTGGCGCTGTACGCAGCCAGAAAAACCGCGCCCGGCCTGGCATTTTCGCCGGACGGCAACTTCCAGCGCGAATTTGAAGACGCCTTCGAATTCGAAGAGACTCCCGATCAGAATTTCGCCATCGCCGACATCAAGCGCGACATGGAAAGCGCCACGCCGATGGATCGTCTGCTGTGCGGCGACGTCGGGTACGGCAAAACCGAAGTAGCCATGCGTGCCGCGTTCAAAGCTATCGCCGACTCCAAGCAAGTCGCCATTCTTGCGCCCACCACGGTACTCGCCTTTCAGCACTTCGAGACCTTCAAGCGGCGCTTCGCGGCTTTTCCAGCACGCATCGAAATGCTGAGCAGGTTCCGCACGACGGCGCAGCAAAAGGAAACCTTGGCAGCCCTCGAAGCCGGAAAGGCGGACATCGTCATTGGCACGCATCGCTTGCTATCCAAGGACGTAAAATTTCATGACTTGGGCCTGCTGATCGTCGACGAGGAACAACGCTTCGGCGTCGCACACAAGGAACGCCTGAAAGAGATGCGCAAAAATGTGGACGCCTTGGCGCTCTCGGCCACTCCCATTCCGCGCACGCTGCATATGTCACTGGTGGGCCTCCGCGATATGTCGCTGATCGAGACGCCGCCAAGAGATCGACTCGCCATTCAGACCGTCGTCGCTCCATTTGAAGAAGAACTGGTGAGGCGCGCGATCGAAAACGAAATGGCCCGCGACGGACAGGTCTATTTCATCCACAACCGCGTCGAGTCGATTTATTCGCTCGCGGCGCTCGTCACCAAGCTGGTCCCGAAAGCGCGCGTGGTTGTAGGCCACGGACAAATGGGTGAAAAAGAGCTCGAAAGTGTGATGCTGAAGTTTATTCGCGACGAAGCTGACGTGCTGGTGGCCACCACTATCGTGGAAAATGGCCTCGACATCCCGAGAGCGAACACCATCCTGATCAATCGCGCCGATCGTCTCGGCCTGGCGGAGCTATATCAGTTGCGTGGCCGTGTAGGCCGGGCGTCGCAACGCGCCTACGCTTACCTGCTCGTCCCACCCGAGACCACGCTCTCCGATATCGCTCGCAAGCGCCTCTCCGCCATGAAGGAGTTCAGCGAGCTCGGGGCGGGCTTCCGCATCGCCGCGCTCGACCTGGAACTCCGCGGCGCCGGCAACATGCTCGGCCGCCAGCAGCACGGCCACATCGAGTCCATCGGCTTCGACCTGTACTGCCAGATGTTGGAACGCGCCGTCTCCAAGCTAAAGGGAGAAGAAGCCGCGCCCGAGCTGCGCACCACGCTCAGCCTCGGCTTCGACGTGCGCATCCCGGAAAACTACATTCCCAGCGAAAACCTGCGCCTCCGCACGTACAAGCGCATCTCTTCAATCGCCTCGGACGAAGAAAAGCAGGACGTCCGCAAAGAGCTGGAAGATCGCTTTGGCACACCGCCAGGCACGGTGGATAACCTTTTGGAGTATGCCGTCCTCAAATCCATGTGCGAGCGCCTGCGCATCTCGGCGGTGGAGCGGCAAGGCAGCCGCATCGCCATTCGTTTTCATCCAGAAACGACCATTGACCCAGCTGCACTGGTGAATGTAGTACGCTCGCGAAAAGGCATCAAACTCGATCCTAGCGGCGTTTTGTGGATGGAAGTGACCCGCGGGGAACCCGTGCCTGCGGCGGTGAGAAACGTATTGCTCAGCCTTCGCGGGCAGGACTAAACTCTTTAGATATGAGGAAAGTAATGCGAAACCTTTTGACTCTCGCGACGACCTGCCTGATGGCAGTGAGCGTGACCGCTTGCGTGACATTCTGCATTGCCACCCCGCTTGCGGCCCAGGACCAACCACCTGCGCCCGCGCCCCAGGATCAGGACAAGAAGCCCTCGGCCCCCGGTCCCGCGCCGTCTCAAACGCCGACCCTGGAAAAGCCCGGCACTGCTCCTGCCACTGAAGACCAGCCCCCGGCGAAGCAGCCAGCGAAGACGCCTGCCAAGAAGCCGGCGGACAAGGCGGCGGAGGCTCCCGCCGAAGGAGCGAACTCCAAAACCGTCGAAGAGATCATCGCTCGCGTAAACAATGAAATCATCACCCGCTCCGAACTCGATAAAGCGCGCGCCACCGCCCAAGAGGACGCCGAGCAAGAGTGCAAAGGAAGGTGTACGGCCGAGGAATTGAGGATTCAGGTCGAGGACCGCCAGAAGAACGCATTGAAGGACTTGATAGACCAGTCGCTACTGGTGCAGCGTGGTAAGGATATGGGCATCAGCGTCGAGACCGAGGTCATCAAGCGCCTCGACCAGATTCGCATCCAGAACAATCTCAGCAGCATGGAAGATCTGGAGAAGGCCGTCTCTACCCAAGGCATCAACTGGGAAGATTTCAAAGACAACATCCGCAAGGGGCTGCTGACGCAGCGCGTGATCAGCCAGGAAGTCGGCTCGCACATCACCGTCGGAAAAGAAGAAATCGCCAAGTACTACGAAGACCACAAACAGGAATATATGCGGCCAGAGCAGGTGGCGCTTCGCGAGATCGTGGTCAGCACGGAAGGGAAGAAAGACAGCGAGCTTCCGGACTTGAAGAAGAAGGCGGAGACCGCGCTCAAGCGCGTGAAGGACGGCGAAGAATTCACCGAAATCGCCAAGCGTTTTTCGGACGGCAGCACCGCCAAGCAGGGTGGCTTCCTGGGCGTCTACAAGCGCGGCGAGCTCTCGAAGGAACTGGAAGACACCGTTTTCAAGATGAAAAAGAACGACCTCACGGACGTGCTGGACACCAAGCAGGGCTACCTGATCTTGCAGGTCCTGGAACACTACGACGAAGGCCTGCAGTCCCTCAGCAAGGTCGAGGGCGAGATCACGGACAAGATCTACTCCGAACGGATGGAACCCAAGCTGCATGAATATCTGAAAACACTTCGCGAACAAAGTTATGTGGTGATCAAGCCCGGATATCAAGACATGGCGGGCGGCGGCAACTCCGAAATCCAGGAAGTGAGTGCGACTCCCGAAGCCAGCAAGGGGCCCAAGAAGGGCCGCAAGAAATACCTGCTATTTGGAAAGAGGTCAGGGACGGCTTCCGGCGCATGAAGACAGGTTTTGTCACCGAACTGCTTTCCGAACAAACCATCACGAGCTTTTTCCTCGTTCACGAAAAAGAGGTCCGCAACACACGCGAAGGCCGCGCATATCTGCGCCTGGAACTCGGCGACCGCAGCGGCACGATCGAAGCGCGCATGTGGGAACAGTTTGAAATCGCCGCCAAGGACATCAATCGCGACGATTTCGTCAAGGTCCAGGCGCGCGTCGAGGTTTACCGCAACAGGCCGCAACTCGCCCTCGTTCAAGTACGCCTGGCCAAGCCCGAAGAGATCGATCTCGCGGACTATCTGCCGCACACCGCCGCCGACGTCGAAAAAATGTGGGCGGAGTTGCTCGTATATGCCGAGTCCATTCGCAATCCCTGGCTAAAAAAGCTGGTACTGGAAATCGTCACCGATCCCAGCACCGCCAGGTGCTTCAAGCGCGCCCCCGCCGCTAAAGTGATGCACCACGCGTATCTCGGCGGACTGCTCGAGCACGTTATCGGTCTGTGCGGCATGGCCAAGCTCGTCGCTGGACACTATCCCGAGCTCGATGTCGATCTCTTGCTGACTGCGGCCCTTTTGCATGATGTGGGAAAGCTCGAAGAACTGTGCTACGAGCGCGCCATCGGCTACACCACGCCGGGCCAGCTTCTCGGTCACATCGTCATGGAGCTTGAAACCGTCACCCGCGCTATGGACAAGATCGAGGGTTTTCCCGCGGCGCTGAAAACCGTGGTTCAACATCTGCTTATCAGCCATCACGGCCAATACGAATTTGGCTCGCCCAAGCTCCCCATGATTCGCGAAGCCATGGTGTTCCACTACCTCGACGATCTGGATTCCAAGATGGCCGCCGTCCGCGTGGCCCTCGCCAGCGGCGCCGGCGACGAAGAATGGTCGGCCTATAGCGGCGCTCTCGGCCGCAAATTCCTGAAGCTCGACGCATTTCTGAAAACCAGCGAAGCCACACTGCGGCTGCCCGAGCAGCTCCCCCTGCAGCCCGCAAGCGAACAAAAATGATTCCGGCGTCGTACAAAATTCGCGACTTGACGATCCGGCCCGCGACGATCCTCGCCCCCATGGCCGGCGTCACCGACACGCTATTTCGTCGCGTGATTCGGGGGCTCGGCGGCTGTGGCCTGCTGATGACCGAGTTCACCAGCTCCGAAGGCATCACGCGCAGCGCGAAAAAGACGCTGCGGTATCTGTACTTCCAGGAAGACGAGCACCCCATCACCGCGCAACTTTTCGGCGCCAATCCTGAGGTGATGGCCGATGCCGCCCGCATGGTCGAAGACCTGGGCTACGATGCCGTCGACATCAACCTAGGCTGTCCTGCGAAAAAAGTAGTGAAGTGCGGCGGCTCGGGCCTGCTCCGCGACCTGCCGCTGCTGGGCGAAATCTTCCGCTCCGTGCGTGCCGCGGTGAAAATTCCTCTCACCATCAAACTCCGCGCCGGCTGGGACGAAAACTCCGTCGTCGCGGTCGACGTAGCGAAAATGGCCGAAGACTCCGGAGTCGAGGGCGTCGCGGTCCATCCGCGAACCCGCACGCAAGGCTACAGCGGAAGTGCCGACTGGAACCTGATCGCGGCGGTCAAACGCGCCGTCCGCATCCCGGTGATCGGCAATGGCGACGTGAACTCCCCCGAAGACGCCGAACGCATCGTGAACGTCACCGGCTGCGACGCGGTCATGATCGGCCGCGCCGCCGCCACCAATCCCTGGATCTTCCGCCAGATGGCCCAATACGCCGCCACCGGGCGTTATGACACGCCCACCGACGCCGACCGCCACCGGTTACTTTCTGGCTACTACCAGGAAATTACCGCTGCCAACCTCCCCGATGGTGTTGGCAAAATGAAACAGTTCGCTTGCTGGTTCACGCATGGCGTGGGGAACGGCAGCGAACTGCGTCGCACCGTGCATGAAGCGCGAACTCAGCAGGAGGTGCTGGACTGTGTGGAACGATTCTTCGAGCAGCACGTCGGCGCAGGGGCAGGCGAGACCCCAGCGCACGATGCAGGAAACCAGCACCCCGTCCAGCTCGAAACCTCGCGCGGAACGTAGGATTTCCGTCCGCTTGCCCCTCAAGGTGAAAGGTCGCGACTCTCGCGGCATCAATTTTGAAGAAGAAACTTCCAGCGAAAATCTATGCAGGGGCGGCGCGGCGTTCATCACGCGCTTTGACGTCGCCATCGGTTCCGACCTAGAAATTTGCATTCCACAGTCGCAGTTCGGCGCCCGCCGCAAAGAAAAAGAAGCCGACTTCGCCACGCAAGGCCGCGTCGTGCACATCCGCGACGCCGAAACCGGCGAACGCCTGGTCGGCGTCCAGTTCACGGGCCCGCGCTTCCGCCGCCTCTTCCAGCCCGAAACCGCCGCCTAAATTGTTCTGGAGTCAGAGCGCAATATTCGACGCGCTCCATCGCGACGCGATGTAGGGCGCTTCAATCTACCCGGATGTAAGGAGGCCGCGTCCCGCGCTGTAAGGAGCAACTCCCGTGCGATCAGCCCAGCCACATCCTCACAACCTGTGTTGCGTGCCGAAGAAAAGCTATTCACACCTATCAACTCGCAGCAAAACTCCGCTTCCGCCTCGTATCTTTACCGGACCGCGCTTTGATTCCAGAACGATCTCGCCCAATGGTTCGGTCCGCCCGACGTGGCGGATCTCGAGATTGGGGAAGCCATAAAGGCCGCATGCGTCGGCGGAGAATACCCACAAAGCCTGTGGCCAGTCGTTCCCATAGACGCTACCCCGACAACGTCCGTCGGCGCTGGCGAGCGTCCGAACGAACACGCCATCATAGGTGCTCTCCCCCAGAATCCGAGTGCCCCGTTCGACCGGGCCTTCCTTACCGTAAACCACGTCGCCGCCAACCTGCACAGTGGTAAGCCAATCGTACACGTCGCTCTCGCCGGGACCCGACGTGGGAATCTGCGCCTGTTCGATCGCCACCGTCGTTGCCATCGCCCTTAAATGTGTTCGGATAGTCGTCGATTCTCCTCGTTGAACGAGCCTGTCAAACTTGATCGTCAGCGTTGCTCCGCTGCCCGCACCACCGCTTCCGATGTCCACCACGCTGCCAAACACGTTTGTGCCCCCTCGAATCCTCTTCCCGCCTTGCAGCCGAACGTCTTGCGCGAGTTTGCCCCTGATCTGGTCTCCTTTCTTAAGGCTTTTCGATGAGAGTGAGGGCAAGACGACGGGGAGGATCGTGCCGGCTGGAATCGCGTCATCACACGTGGTTTTCGAGCGTTCAGCCGATCTCGGATCAGTAGCCTGATGCTCGTCGGACGCGGCACCCGGGATTCGATTCGCGGCGCGGTCAGCAGGCGAGAACCCGGCTAGCAAAAGAAAAATCATGCAGAAAACGGCGGGATAACGAGAACGGAAAATCCTTCTCTGGGCGATCCTATGCATAGGCTTCCCGCGCATCGTGGGCCATCTTGAAGATGGGTTACGACGGCGCCCTACTAACGTCACTACAATAGGATGCAATATGCTTCAAACGGTGTTGCAGCCAAACTGTGGCGGAGTTTTTTTTTTCTTAATTGCGCTCTTCGACGATGCGGTCGTACGCCGCGCGCCTCGTCAATCCGCGTTCCTTCGCCGCCAATTTCAACGCGTCCTTGCGATCCAGCTTCGCTTGACGCATCAATTCTTCCACCCTCTCGGAAAGGCTCTGCGCCGAATCAAGATGCGCACCAGCCTCGCCAGGGACCGCCGCGCCGATCAACAGCGTAATCTCCCCCCGAGCCGGCCGCTCCTCGAGCGAATTTGCGATCACCGACAGCTTCCCCCGCCGGAATTCCTCATGCAGCTTGGTCACTTCGCGCGCCAAACACGCCGGGCGATCTCCCAAAATCTCGCTCGCGTCCGCGACGCATTCCGCGATCCGATGGGGCGCCTCGTAAAAAATAATGGTACGATCCTCGATGCGCAGCCGCTCCAGTGCCCGCCGCCGCTCTCCGCTGCGCTGCGGCAGAAATCCCACAAACAGAAACTCCTCGTTGGGTAATCCCGAAGCCGAAAGCGCCGCCAACAGCGCCGAGGGTCCCGGCACAGGCACTACGGGGATTTGGTGGCGCAAGCAAAGCGTCACAAGACGATGGCCAGGGTCCGACACGAGCGGCATGCCGGCATCGCTAACCAACGCGATCTTCGCGCCCTGTTCGAGCGCGATCAGCAACTCCGGCGCCCGCGTCATCTCATTATGTTCGTGATAACTCACTAGCGGCCGCGCGATTTGATAGTGCTGCAAAAGCTTCTGCGTATGACGCGTGTCTTCGGCCGCAATCTGGTCAGCTTCCCGCAAAGTCCGCAGCGCCCGGAGCGTAATGTCTTCCAGATTGCCGATCGGCGTGCCCACTAGATAGAGACACCCGGTCGGCGCGGTTGCCAACGTTGCGGCTCCATCCAACTGAACGTCCAATTCTTCAGACTCTTCCGCTGAACGCCCGCCGGTCATAAACGCTTCCCCGTCATGCGTTAGAGTCTAGCACGCGCTCCGAAGCCGAAAACGACCGCATGGTATACTGACCAGTTCAAACCCCTGAAGGAGGGTGTCTGTGCCCCTGTACGAGTACAAATGCCTCAAGTGTGGCCGTCTCACCGAAAAAATCGAACCGGTTTCCGGGCCGCATCTTAAAAAATGCCCGCACTGCGCAGGCAAAGTCGAAGCCCTGATTTCGGCGCCATCCATCCAGTTCAAGGGCTCCGGGTGGTACGTAACCGACTACGCAGGCAAAAAATCCGCAGGTGGCGACAGCGGCAAAGACGACAGACCCGCCTCCGACAAAAAAGACGAATCCCCGAAAGATTCATCTAAAGACACAGCGAAAGATTCGGGAAAAGACTCCGGAAACAAAGATACGTCCGCGAAGGACACCAAGGAAAAGAGAGATACAAAAGAAAAGAAATCCGAAAAATCCTCCAGCAAGAAATAGAGAAAATGGCAGGCCAGCTGAGATCCTGTAGCCGCCCTCTTTTACCCTGAGCTTCGAAGGGCCCAGAGAGCGGCGGGGTTTAGGTGCAAATCCACCCATCTGCCGCCGTCGAAGCCGAAACAAATGACCTGCAACGGCAAGTATTCAAATGTATCGCAATCCTAACGCGTCGCTACAGCTTCAAAGTTTTCAAGTACTCCCGAAAATCCGCCCCAAGCTCGGCATTCTGCAAAGCCAACTCCACGGTAGCCTTCAAAAATCCAAGCTTATCCCCGGCGTCATACGAAACGCCCTCATAAATGTAAGCCCAAAGTCCCTGCTCCTGCGCCAGCAGCCGCAATCCATCGGTCAACTGAATCTCGCCGCCCGCCCCAGGCTTGGTCCGCGCCAAACATTCGAATATCGCCGCAGGCAAAACATACCGCCCGGTAATCGCCAGATTCGAAGGGGCATCCGCGGGCTTCGGCTTTTCCACCAGATCCTTTATCCGCAACATCCTGGCCCCGAAAGGCGGCAGGGGGGCTGGTTCTCCCGCCACGATCCCATACAAATGCGTCCGATCCTTGGGCACTTCCTCGACAGCAATCGCGCCCACCCCAGTAGCCTCATACACATCGATCAGCTGCTTCGTGGCCGGATTCTCCCCCGGAATCAGCACATCCCCCAGCAACACCGCAAACGGTTCGTCGCCCACCAAATCCCGCGCCACCAGCACCGCATGCCCCAGACCCAGCGGCTCCTTCTGCCGCGTGTAACTCACTTGCACCAAGTTACTGATATCCCGAACCATCTCCGCCTGATGGTTCTTGCCCTTCGACTCCAGGAAACTTTCCAGCATCGGCGACGAATCGAAATGATCTTCGATCGAATTCTTCCCCTTGCCGGTCACAATGATGACATGCTCGATTCCCGACGCGACGCACTCTTCCACCACATATTGAATCTGCGGTTTATCGACAACCGTCAGCATCTCTTTCGGCTGAGCCTTGGTCGCAGGCAGGAACCTCGTCCCCAATCCGGCCGCCGGCAAAACAGCTTTGCGCACCTTCTTGACAGGAGCACGGTTCTGCGAAGACGCCATATCGTGAGCAGTCATAAATTTAGGTGTGATCTCGATCCAAAAAGGATTCTGCTACTTGTCCCTCCGCACAGTAGCGGCCCCGCCCAGCCTTTGTCAATCACGCCCCCGCCCTACTGTGCCCTACAATTTCCCATCCCTTCGACCGCCTGTCCTTCCAACGACAACCGTCTATCTTTCCTACTTCGCCTGCCTTTGTAGGGGCGGGGCTTGCCCCGCCCGCCTGCGACACCGGCGCAAACCTCCCGGCGAAGCGCCGATTTCCGTGCGCCAGCCGCGTGCCACCATGAATCACATCAGCTATAATTCGTAATTACCGCTGGCCAAAAGAACTCCCATGACCACCCGCATCCTAGGGATCGAATCCTCCTGCGACGAAACCGCCGCTGCCGTAGTCGCCGACGGCCGCGAAATCCTCTCCAGCATCGTGGCCTCCCAAATCGACATCCACCGCCAATACGGCGGCGTAGTCCCCGAACTAGCCTCCCGCGAACACTTGCGCCAAATCGTCCCAGTAGTCCGAGAAGCCATGCAGCAAGCAGACATGAAACTTTCCGACCTGGACGCTATCGGCGTAACGCACGGCCCAGGCTTGGTAGGCGCGCTGCTGGTTGGAATTACCTACGCCAAAACGCTGGCCCAGGCGTTAGGGAAGCCGCTGATCCCGGTCAATCACCTGGAAGGCCACGTCCACGCGGTATTTCTGGAAGCGCACAAAGCAGGGAAGTCCCCGAAGCTTCCAGCGGTCTGCTTGATCGTATCCGGAGGCCACACCGTCCTCTACGAAGTAATCCAGGACCCCGCCGGTCCGACGTTCCGCTACAAAAAAATCAGCCAAACTCGCGACGACGCCGCAGGCGAAGCGTACGATAAAGTGGCTAAACTCCTGGCCCTAGGCTACCCGGGCGGACCCATCCTCGATCGCCTCGCCGCCGCCGCAAACGGCGCCCCGGCCCCAATAAAATTTGGCCCCACCAAGACTCGCGGCAACCCGCTCGATTTCAGTTTCAGCGGCCTGAAAACCGCCGTGCTCTACCACGTCCGCGAACACTGCGAATACGGCGCGGAAATTCTGGCCAGACAAGCCGCCCTGTCCCGCGGCGAACGCAAATTCGAGCAACTCCTCCCACTCTGCACCCCGCAAACGCTAGCTTTGGTCCGCGAATTCCAAAACGCCGTAGTCCGCGACCTGGTCGACCGCACCATGCTCGCCACCCAACAACTCCACGCCGAAAGCATCCTGGTTTCCGGCGGAGTAGCCGCAAACTCCCAACTCCGCTCCACCTTTGAGCAACGCAGCGAATCCGCCGGCATCGAAGTATTCTTCCCCAGCCGCGCCCTCTCCACAGACAACGCCGCCATGATCGCCGCCGCCGCCTACCACCAGTTCCGCGCCAATCACTTCGCCGACACTACTCTCAACGCCGATCCCAGCTTGAAATTGGCGTAACGCACCCGCCCGACCTCGGAAGGTCATGCCAGCCTTCGTGCGGCTGCCGACACGAAATCTCCGAAATCTCGCCTCATGCGTCTAGCAACACGGCGCATCAAACGCACCAAATTCGCGAACCAATTTCAGCACACGTCGATTTTACCTTTCTCCCTGCATCCGTTCTTCGTGCGTAACATCAATGGCTTCGAGGGCAGGAAGTCTCTTCTCGCTGTTACTCTGAACTCCACCCGCCCCATCCCGCCGGCCCCGTGCAGCCCAAGAAAGGATGAGTCCCATGTCAGCAAAAGTCGCAGATCTTTTGTGGGAGATGCTCGCCAATGCTGGAGTCAAGCGCTGCTACGGAATTGTTGGCGACGCGCTAAATCCCGTCATCGATGGGCTCCGCCGCAAAAAGATCGAGTTCATCCACGTCCGCCATGAAGAATACGGTGTGTTCGCCGCTGTCGCCGAGGCCTACCTGACCGGCGACCCGGTTGCCGTGTGTGGCACGGCCGGCCCGGGTGTCACCCATCTGTTCAACGGGCTAATGGATGCCCGCAAAGAGGGCGCTCCGGTGATCGCGATTGCGGGCGATGTGGAGACCTCCCTCATCGACACCTCGGCGCTCGAGGAACTCAATCCTTACAAGTTTTTCGAGGCCGCGTCCCTCTGCACAGCTCGTCTCATCAACCCCCAGCAAGCCCGCCCCATCATCACCTCCGCCATTCTCACCGCCGTCATGGAACGCGGACCCGTAGTCATCTCGCTCCCGGGAGACATCGCAGCGGCGGATGCCGTCAACTATTGCGCCGAGATCACTATTCCGAACCCGCCCATCTCTCGCCCTTCCGAACCCGACATCAATCAGCTTGCAGCCATGATCAACGACGCAGAAAAGGTAGCGATCTTTGGCGGCGACGGCTGCAGGGATGGCCGCGATGAGGTTGTCGAACTCGCGAATAGGCTGAAGGCTCAGGTCGGCTATTCCTTCCGTGGCAAGCAATGGCTGGAACACGACAATCCCAACGCGGTCGGAATGACGGGCCTGCTCGGCTACGGCGGAGCCTACAAAGCCATCCATGAAGCCGACCTGTTGCTATTGCTCGGCACCGACTTCCCGTTCTCCGAATTTCTTCCCGGCGAGAGCGTGAAAAAAGTACAGATCGACAAAAATCCCAAACACATCGGCCGCCGCACCGCCGTTGATCTAGGCCTGGTCGGCGACATCAAGTCCACCGTCACAGCTCTGCTAGCACGCGTGCAAGACAAGACCGACCGCCGCTTTCTCGACAAGCAGCTCGAGGAGACCCAATCGTTCCACGATCTTTTGCAGCACTACGTCGACAAGGGCCCTGAGATCAAGCCCGTACGCCCGAGTTCCTGATCGCCACCCTCAACGAAGTGGCCGCCGATGACGCCATGTTTTTCGTCGACACCGGAACCGCTTGCATCTGGGCCGCCAGGTACCTCGTGGGCAGCAGAAATCGCCGCCTGTTTGGCTCCTTTTCCTGGGCCTCCATGGCCAACGCCGCGCCCAACGCCTTCGGCGCGCAACTGGCGTATCCCGGCCGCCAGACCGTCGCTATTTGCGGCGACGGAGGCTTCACCATGCTCGCGCTGGGCGACTTGCTGACCCAGGTCCAACGCAATACTCCAGTCGTTCAAATCATCCTCAACAACGATTCCCTTGATTTCGTGAATATCGAGATGCAAGAGGCCGGCATGATCCCCTTTGGCGTCGACTTCAAGAACCCGAACTTCGCCAAGGTCGCCGAAGCCATGGGCGCAAAGGGCATCCGCATCGAGAATCCCGCGGACGTTCGAGAAGGCCTCGCCGAGGCTCTCGCCCACAAGGGTGGGCCCGTCATAGTCGATGCCGTGGTCGACCCCTACGCCCTATCACTGCCGTCTCACGTCCCGTTCCACACCGCAAAAGGCTTCACCCTCAGCCTCGCCAAACAAGTACTAAGCGGCAAGATGGACACGGTGATCAAAACCATTGAACGCAATGTCCGGCTGGTCTGAGGGCCGGGGCTGTGTACAGCCTCGATGACTCACTAGGTCTTAATTGAGGGACGTTCGTCGGATTTTGTTGCGGATTTCAATCCGCGGGCACCGCCCGTGCTTTTGCCCACTCGCGAATCGCTTGAACATCCTCTGCCCGAGTCACGCTCAGCGGTTGCGTGCTGCGAATCTCGACAAGCAAAATCTCCGTCGTGAGCTGCTGCTTCTCTGCAAACGCCGAATATAGCGCCGACGCAATCGACTGCTCGATCTCCGCCCCGCTGAACCCGTTGCTAGCCTTTGCCAGCTTTGGCAAATCGAATGTCCCTGCGTCCCGCCCGCGCTTCTTCAAGTGCAGCGCATACATCGACCCGCGCACCTCTTCGGTCGGCAGATCCACGAAGAAAATCTCGTCGAACCGCCCCTTCCGCAACATCTCCGGCGGCAACTTATTAATGTTGTTTGACGTGGCCGCTAAAAATACACCACCCTTGCGATCCTGCATCCACGTCAGCAGCGTCGCCAGCAGCCGCTGCGACAACCCGGCGTCAGCATCCCCGCTCGACCCCGCCGATGCGAACGCCTTCTCAATCTCATCGATCCACAACACCATCGGCGACAGCTTCTCCGCCAGTTCCAACGCCCGGTGCAATTTCTTTTCGCTTTCGCCCACGAATTTGTCGTATAGCGCCCCGGCGTCAAGCCGCGCCAATTCATAGTCCAATTCGCCTGCCAGCGCCCGAACCGCCAAACTTTTTCCACAGCCCTGCACCCCGGTTATCAATACGCCCTTCGGCGGCTCCAGCCCAAATCTTTGTCCCTCGGGCGTCAATGCGCTCTTGCGCTTCACAATCCATTCCCGCAACCGCCGCAATCCCGCCACGTCCGCAAACGAGGTATCCCGTGCCACCGTTTCCAAAACTCCGTCGGTCCGCAAAGTCTGCCGCTTGGCCTCGCGTACCGCTTCCAACAACCCGGCATCCACCCGCCGCTTCTCCAGAATGCATTTCCGCAGCAACCGCATCGCCTCTTCTTGAGGCAAGCCCACCAGGCTCTGAGCCAGTTGCCGTACTCCGCCTCCATCCAGCGTCACCGGAATACGGTGTTCTGCGTTCGCCTGTCCGATGACCCCTCGCACGCTCCCAAAAAGCTCTTCCGCGCCAGCCAAACCCAATTCAAACGGCACCGCATCGCCCTGCAAATCAATTGGCAGCTGTACTGCGGTCGCCGTAATCACAATCGACCTCTTTTCCGCCCTGCACTTCTCCGCCAGTTCCCGCAACCTCCGGCACACCCGGTCGTTATCGCAATACCGCGCGAAATCCTTCAGCACAAAAATCCCATCCCCGCGAATCAGGTCGATGTTCGTCAGCGCCTGTTCCGGAGTTTGCGTGTTGTACAGCGGAGATCCTTTCATCCGCGCCAGCCCCGTTGTGACGCTCCACGTAAACAGCGGCACATCCAGCGCTGTCGCCACATCCAAAAGCAATTGTTCCAACCGCCCCTCTTCCGTCGTCTCCACGGTGATGATCGGGTGTCGCGAATTGATCAGCAGGCTCAACTCATCCTGCTTGCTCTGGGTCGGAGCTACAGGCTTCGGCGTTCCGCTAAGCGTTCTGGCAATCTGGGAGAGGATCTTTCTCATGGGCCCTTGTCGTCCTATGCTTGCGATGTCACACCATTCACTCGCTAATCCACGTTTGACAAAGCTGTTTGGC
>Ga0210401_10003005_pt1 | contig 18233 bp, 20 predicted proteins | sample IncBWH32MmetaG_FD_150866 | JGI IMG/M metagenome (GOLD analysis project Ga0210401, IMG submission 150866) | Forest soil microbial communities from Barre Woods Harvard Forest LTER site, Petersham, Massachusetts, United States - Inc-BW-H-32-M | ecosystem: Environmental > Terrestrial > Soil >... | reverse complement strand
AATCATCAATGCTCAGGTCATCAATGCTCAGGCGCTGTCCAGATGCACTTCCTGCGATCGTAGTACTCGCCTGTCGTTTGGCGTATCCCAGTCGATGATTTTCAGTTGCGATGCAACTATCTTGTATTCGAGGCTATAGGCCTTGAAAGAAAACGAGTCAAGAAACTTGCAAAACGCCGCGAGCTTTTCCTTTTCTTGCTCGATGCAGCGCATGGAATAGCCAAATTCAGATTGCAGCTGCAAATTGCTGAGTTCCGATTTCCGGGGAAGATGAACATGTTCAATTGCGTATGGCCAACCCCAGGAATATCGTGATGCCCTCACATAGGGGAACGCAAAATCACCAGAATAGGTCTCCAGCTTTCGCGGGCTGCCCCGCCACAGCTGTTCCACGAGTTGGGTCTTTCCACTGTCAGCTTCACTGAACACGATGCGGCCAGCCACACTGAAGACTTCAGAATCAATGCGCGTACGGCAATACCACGCTTCGAGGTAATTCTCGCGGCTGTGAGCGGTCAGAAACGTAACCAGCTGTTTCATCTGAGAAACTCGTTCTACGTTAAAGTTCGGAAGCTGACCGGGAAGATCAGCAGGCACTAACTTCACTACGTAAAAGCTACTGCGAGCCCGCCGCGAATCGTCCCGGAGATCGGACTCGATGTCACGGACCAAATGATGAACTTTCTTTACCTGATAACGCCGAATATCCGCGGCTAGCTCGTCTGCGGACTGGAAACCAAAATCGACCAGCGCAAGATATTTCTTCCACTTCATTGGTACCACCGGCACGCCGATGTTCATGCGACGCGAGATTCCTCACGCATGTGGGCCGTCACCAACTGCAACGCGTCCTCGTGATTGCGCATGCGCCCCTGCCGAAAAGATGACAGAAATTCGCTGCAGTAGAACTCACGCTGCTTTTGTTTCTCCTCGGCATAGCTGCGCGTAAGAGGAGTCGTCAGGAGTTGAGGGAGCGACTCCAAATAGCGCACGTAATCCATTGTGAAGGCGTTAAGGTCAGGGGTGCGTTCGCGGCATAGAGGGTCGGTTGGGTGACAAAGTGCTCTTCCAAGCCAGACCCCATACTGGAGCGTCATTCGTATTCCGGTGAAACCGAGCCGGTCGAGAGTATCACTATCACGGACGCACACTGCCTCGATCGGCAGCGGAGCCGGGAACGAAAGCTCTGCCTCGTGGTAACGAATTGTCGTCAAGAGAATATCCCGGACACGAGCCAGTTCAGGCATTTCCTCGCACAGTGTCAAGGCGATCTGCAGAGATCGCTCGATGTGTCCTGTTCTACCAATATCGGGGCGCATTCCTGCGTCATGGATGTAACAGCCGGCGCCCACAACCAGAGGGTCAGCCCCTAAGGCGGCGGCAAGCTGGAGCCCCATCGAATACACACGCAGGGCGTGATCGGGACCGTGGCCATGAATTTTATTTGGCTCCCAATAGTGGCACACTGCCTGCCAGATGCGTTGATGGAGGGCGTCAACTTCGGCCGCTAGCATAGGCTCTTCCAATTCGCAGCTCGTAGCGTGGCTACAGTTAAGCGAAGATTGTCGCTGAATATGTGACGGCGCCAATCCCAAAGCGGATCAGGAATCCCGATCCGCTTTGCTATTTCAGACCTGAAGAATAGCCTTTTAAGGTCGACAATTCGATCGGCAACAACGCGTTCGCCATCGCAACTCTCGAAGTAGATATACGCTTCATCACGAGCGGCACACTGTGATAGGTCGGAGAGACTCGCAATCGTGGTTGTGTTGAAGTTCAAGAGCGAATCACGAATGTCGATCGGGGCGGGAATGATGTGCAAGTGCGCGTGTGAAACGTGGTCGGCAACATCGTCGACCGACCTTGTGCCGTGCTCAAGAATCACGGATGGGCCATAGTGCTCTCGTATGATCGCACGCGTCGCATTCACCAGGCCCGCAAACTCGTCCCACGCGGCAGCCTCAACCGCCCCATAGCAGAGAATGTGAGCTTTCGGCACAATCATCACATGGCCAGGCACGAGGGGGCTGATATCGGGGATGACGACAAATCGCTTCGTCTCATGCAAAATGCGCGACTCGATATCCGCGTCACAAAAGTCAGGCAGCCTGCCACTCTGGAGTTCTCGACAAAATGGGCAATTTACCATTGGAATTTTCACCGGCTCCTACCGGTCAGTTCGAAAAGTAGCGATCCATCGCAAGTTTCAAGCGCCCCAATCAGTAGCACGGTCCTTACCCATTTGTGCCAGTTCGACTGCCTTTCGATGCCGCGACTGCGAGACCCTTATATTCACTCTTGAACCGTTGAAGAACGTCCCGCAGCGGCCTGGCGCGCCAATCCCATAACTCGGGCTCACCCAACGCTTGACAGGCAATTTGCCTCAGCAACTGGCTGGGCACATCTTGCGACAGTTGGACAGCGTGACTTGGGAGCCCTTCTTTTTGGTAGTACAGATAGGAAATCTGTTCGTCGTTGAAGCGCCGCAGCTCGCTGATGGACCCCAATTCACCAAAGGAGAATCTCTCGCTTAAGAGAGGATATAAGTCTGGGGCAAGAGGCATCAGGTGCAGATGAGCATGATCGATGCACGATCCCCCACGCTGGCAACGATTGATGGCACCATGCTCCAGAATCGTTATCGGGTGCGGGCAAAGGTTGTGCAGTTTGTCGAGGACAGTGTCTCTGAAAGCTTCAAGTTCGGGAAACAGGTGCTCGGGCAGATACGCGTAGCTGAGAAAGTGTTCTTTGGGGATAATCAGCGTATACCCAAAAACAAAGTGGCCCAAAGCCGCCTTGGCGTAGAAATTTTCGGATTCATCGATGATTTCGTCCTCCGGATTAGAAGGATTCGACATCTCTGGTATAGAACAAAACAGGCAATCCATCCGGAATCTCCTCCTTGACCTCGAAAACAGTTTTCGGGCAGGCGTCGAAGACAGTTTTCCGGCCGAAAATCATTTCGCCGTTGTGACAGGGAGAGAAATACATGCCGCACATGTTGTCGGCGGCATTTATTCCGGTGGTCGCCAGCCTGCATGGGAACCTATCTTGTTCGCTTCCGCCTAATTTGTCAATCGTGTAAAAGGTTGCAGTTCTGTCGAATCAGGCGGTCTCGCATGATTGTTGTTCAAAAGCCCCAATTACGCTCATCTTCCCTTGGGCGGGGAATAGGAGTGCGCGCCACGAGCACGGGATTCCACGCAGCGGCGCTGTCGCTACAAGGGCCAGATCGTGGATGAAGTGGCGTGGGCGAAGAACCGGACAAAGTCGAAGGTGCGGGCGAAAGTGGAGCACGTGTTTCAAGTGATGAAGCTGCAGTTCGGATTCGTGAAAGTACGCTATCGCGGGCTGAAGAAGAACGCGCACCGGCTGTTCGTTACCTGTGCCCTGGTGAATCTGTTTGTGAGCCGCAGAAAACTGCTCGCCGTGGCGTAGGCTCGTCCGGCTTCGCCCTGTACGCGCCGGTTGCAATGGCGGTGCCGACCAGTTCCGGCATCCGAGACCCGAACCGGCAGCGCGGTTTCCCTGAACACTGCTGTTAGTCGATTTAGATTGAGCGCTTATTCAGAGTGTCCCTAGCCGAGGGAATGTTTGGGGCCGTAAAGACCAAGGTCCGGTGTCGGCCTCGTCCAGTCAGTGTGCTGTCTGAAGCTGTTGTTCTTCTTTGCGTCGGACCAAACCACGAGACGCCAGCGCTGCGAACACATATGCTCCTCCCAATGCACCGAACCCTTTCCAGATGTGTGTCCACTGCACATCGCCACCGAACAGATTCACCAAGTGACCGGCGCTGAGGTAAACGTGAACGCAAGCAATGACCAACGCCGTGATCGGGTGCAACAAAAAGCCAGGCAAAGGGAGCACAAGCCGGAAAGGCATACCGTTCGGCGCTTTCATTTGAACAACTCCACGGTTGCGAACGGCTCAGCCGACCACGGCCGGAAGCGATTGATCGTGAACTTGGTTGGCTGTCCCGGCGTCACTTCCACATGCAAGTAGTTGTAATCCTCCTTGGGTGCCTCGCCCTTCCAATACTGATCCAGCGGGTAGCCCGCAGGAACCTCGATGTGCGTCCTGCCTGGAAGGATCGGGTCTTGTTCTGCACCCCCGCCACCGAGTACCCAGTACTTCACGCCGTCCACTTCGTAGGCTTCGGTCGTGTGCACGTGCCCGTTGAAAACGACGATGTCCAGGTCCTTGGCATATGCGGCAATCGTCTTGTGTGGATTCTGAGCTTCGGGGATGGCACCCATTCCAGAACGGCAGAATGTCGGGTTGTGAAATGCAATGAAGACCTTCTTCGTCCCCTGCGCCTTGGCCTCATCGAGCCACTGTTTTAGCTCTGTCATCTGCTCTTCGTACGTGGGGCGGGTGCCGACCCAACCCGTGGGATCGCGATAGTCGTACTTGCCGGTCCACAGGAAGATGAAGCGAACGCCGTCGTAGTCAAACTTGTAAGTGAGTTTCTTGTCAGAGACACCGAACTTCTTCAAATAGGGGAAAAAAGTCAGCAACCCTTCCACGTCGGTGTCGCCCCAGACTTCGTGATTGCCGACAGCGGGAAAGACTCGCCCATCCAAACCTGCTTCCTTCATTTGCTTGTCGGGGTGTGGCAACTGCTTCAATACGTCTTCATTCACCAGCTTCCAGTAAGGGCTGTCGGAGGGTTTGTTGCCCTGCTTAGCCCACCAAATCAGGTCTCCGGTGCTCAGGACAAACTTCGCGTTCTCGCTCTTCACGTCTTTTACGATTTCACGGGTAACCCAGTCGCCGCCTTCCAACCGGAACATCGTGCGGCTCACGCCGGGAAGCAGTTTTATGTCCTCGACTGAAGCTTCCGTGACCCAGCCTTTGTCCAGCTTTAGCGTCATTACTTGGCTGGCGGTCATGAACGGCATGACGACCTGCACCAACTCGTTGTTGGATGGGTCGTAAGTGAGCTTGACATTCTTCTGCACCACTTCGGCGGCGACTTTTTGGGGAAGTACGAGTTCAAACATGTCCACCATCAGTTCACGAGCTTCCGCTTCCTGCTCCGGTTTGTACGGAAGGTACATCATCGATCGCGAGTCGCCGTACACGTCAAATGAAAATGCGGCAGGGGCTGGGGTCTTCTGTGCGTGAACATTTCCCGCCGACATTGCCAGGACGAAGCCGACAACGCAGGCAGCTAACTTGAGGAGATTCGAAGTTCTTTTCATAGGTGACCTTTCCCCGTCTCACGAGAACGCGCTAATGAAACATCTATTCAGTTGGAGTGACAACTGGTAGTTGTGACAGGGCACGAGAGCCTCAGGTCAATTGGTGAAACTTGCGATTACGCTCATTGACCGAGAATTATTGTTGTTCTGCGACGCGGCCCTTCGCTGGCACTCCGTGCCCCGCGCCAGGGGGTGTCGGAATTTCCCAGCTAATATAGCTATCCCCGTCAATGCGTTTGCGGATGCGAATCAGGCGTTTGCGGTTAGTGTCCCGGTTTCTGAAGATTCCGGTCGATCCACTTCGACATCAGGTGATGTCCGCGATCCTCAAATCCGAGCTTCGGATAAAACTGCTGGGCGGCTGCGTTGTGGCGGGTTACTTCCAAATGTATGGCGCGAATCTCGAGCGCCCGGGCAGCTTCCTCGACGAATTCGATCGCTTTGCGTCCCCAGCCCTGACCGCGATGACTTTCGAGGATGAAGAATTCATCGACGAAGGCATCTCGGCCTAGTAATTCCAGACTGTAACCGAAGGTGAGCACGATGTACCCGACAACGTTATCTCCAGCGCAAATCAGCCAGACCCGGCCGAAAGCAGGATTCTGCAGCAGGCCAGTCAAAGCGGCGCGAGCTTTCTCAGGATCAAAAGGATGATGATCGAACGCGCAATATTCGCGCATCATCACGAGCAGCACATCGGTATCAGGCTCGGTGGCGGTGCGGAAAGATGGTTCCATGCGATCAGGCAACGTTCTCGATCGCCAGCGCCATGCCCAAGCCGCCACTCATGCATAGCGTCGCAACGCCCCGTTTGGATTTGCGCTTGAGCATCTCATGCAGCAAGGTGACCGTGATCCGCGTCCCAGTGCAGCCGATGGGATGGCCGAGCGCAATGGCGCCGCCATTGACGTTCAGCTTCGCGGAATCGAAATGCAATTCGCGGTCGCAGGCCAGGATCTGAGCGGCGAAGGCCTCGTTGAGTTCTACCAAGTCGAAGTCGGCCACGCAGAGGTGATGCTTCTGTTCCATCTTGCGCAACGCAGGTACTGGACCAATTCCCATGACGCGCGGATCCACGCCCGCGGCGGTCACGGCCAGAATGCGGGCGAGCGGCTTGAGGTTGTTTTTCCGGGCGAAGCCTTCGCTTGCGAGCACTACTGCTGCGGCACCATCCGTGATACCGGAAGAATTTCCCGCCGTGATAGTTCCGGTTTTCGAAAACACCGGAGACAGCTTCGCCAGTTTCTCCGTCGTAGCTCCGAGAAAAAGATGTTCGTCGCGGCTGAAAGTCTGAGGACCTTTCTTGCTTTCGAGAGTGACTGGGGCTAGCTCGCTGTCGAATTTCTTGGCGTCGACGGCGGCCGCCGCGCGTGTCTGCGAGCAGAGAGCGTATTGATCTTGCGCTTCGCGAGTAATCTTGTATTGCTCGGCCAATACTTCGGCGGTCTCACCCATCAACATTTTCGCTAGAGGACAGAAGAAGCCGTCGCGGTACATCCCATCGACCAGTTCCTGATTGCCCAGGCGATATCCCCAGCGCGCTCCGTCAAGGTAGTAGGGCAGACGAGACATGGATTCAGTGCCGCCAGCCAACACGCAATCGAGATTGCCGGTTGCGATCTCCTGATATCCCAGTGCGATGGATTTGAGTCCGGAACCGCAAGCCTGGTTGACGGTGTAAGCAGTCGCTTCTTTAGGGACCCCGCTGCGGATCGAGATCTGGCGAGCGGGATTCGGCCCTCCGCCAGCTTGACGTGCGTTCCCAATAATCGTTTCCTCGACCTGCTCGGGACGGACTCCGGCACGCTCCATTGCGGCTTGCGCCGCGACCACTCCCAAATCGACGGCCGTCATGGGGGCCAGCGAGCCTCCGAACTTACCAATAGGAGTGCGCACAGCAGAAAGAATGTAAACTTCGTGCATCAGTGTCTCCCTCTATTAGTCTAGCATCGGCCGTTGGACACCCTCGCCCGCGGAAGCTCTCAGGCATTAGACTAAGTCTTCATGAATTACATCTACGGTATTAACGCCGTTGCCGAGGCGCTGAAGGCGCGCGGGCGAACTTTTGCCTGGGTCGGAGTCGCCAAGGAGCGTCATGATCTGCGGTTGAAGCATGTCGTCGATGAATGCCGGCGGCAGGGAGTCGCCGTGCGCTTTGTGCCGCGCGAAGAACTCGATCAGATGGCGGGCAACAATGCGCATCAGGGAGTGGTCGCCGTCACTTCGGCCAAGCAGTACAACGATCTTGAGGATGTGGTCGCCGCCAAGCGCGGTGAGCATTCACTCATTGTCGTGCTCGACGGCGTGGAGGATCCGCACAACCTCGGCGCAATTCTTCGCACCGCCGATGCCGCGGGCGCGGATGGAGTGGTGATTCCCGAGCGCCGAGCTGCGGGAGTGACCGCAATCGTAACCAAGACCTCAGCCGGCGCCAGCGAGCATTTGCCCATCGCGAAAGTGACAAACATTGCCCGTACTTTGGAGGAATTGAAGGCCCAGAATTTGTGGATGGTTGGCCTGGACGAACGCGGCGAACAATCCTATGACTCGCTCGATTACAACATGGATTGCGCTATCGTGCTGGGCGCGGAAGGCAAGGGCCTGCACGATCTGGTGGCGAGAAAGTGCGATTTCCTCGTTTCGATTCCCATGCTAGGGAAAGTGCCGTCGCTGAATGTCTCCGTCGCGGCGGGAGTGATGTTGTACGAAATCGTGCGCCAGCGGAGAAAGAAGTCGGCATGAAGCTGCTCTCTGTTCTCTGCGTTCTATGTGGTTTGGTCGGACCGACCCTCGCTCTTGATCGTGAGGCATTCATTTTCACCAACTACGATTTGGACGTGCGGGTTGAACCGGAGCAGCAGCGTTTAGGCGTGCGCGGCCGAATTACTCTGCGGAACGACTCAGATGCTTCCCAGAAGAATGTGGTCTTGCAGATTTCTTCTTCGCTGAACTGGAGGTCGATTCAGATCGGTGGTCAGCCAGTGGAATTTGTCAGTCACGAATACACCTCCGACATCGATCACACGGGCGCACTTTCCGAAGCCATCGTAACTTTGCCGCGCGAAGTTCCACCAAAGGGCGTAGTCGAACTGGATGTCGGATATGAAGGAATCATTCCGCTCGATGTCACCCGCCTCAAGCAAATTGGCGTCCCCGAAGACAAAGCCAGGCACACCGATTGGGACCAGATCGGCAAACAGTTCAGCGCGGTTCGCGGGATTGGATATGTGGCTTGGTATCCGGTGGCAACGGAGTCGGCGAGCTTGTCAGAAGGAAACAGCGTAGCGGAGACGGTGGGTCGATGGAAGATAAGACATACTGACACCAAGATGGAGTTGCTTTTCAGGTCGACGGTGGATACCCCGATATTTTTCAGCGGCACTGCCAGCGGGGCCGTGGTCCAAGTGGACCCGTCGATAAAGAAAATCTTTGCGTTCACCATGGTCAAGCCGGGAATCAGCGTGCCGACTTTTGTGATCGCCAATTATGAAAAGCTCGCACCCAAGGACCTCCTCACCGTTTTGTATTTACCAGGTCAGGAAGAGGGCGCGAAAGACTATGGCGAAATTGCATCAAACATCGACCCCATTCTTCCAGTAGGACGCGGTTGGAGTGGCCTGCGGATTTTAAGTCTGCCCGATCCCGACGCGGCATCATTTGTGACCGAAGGAATGTTGCTTTGCTCTCTTAGGTCACCGGTGACCAACGAGGGTACGTTGGACATCGTGTATGCCAAGGCCCGCCATTTGGTTTTGTCTCCAAGGGCCTGGATACAAGATGGGCTTGCGCACTACGCTCAACCAGCGTTCATTGAAGAACAAGCCGGTCGGCAGGCCGCACTGGATTACCTAATTGCGCACCGGGCGCCGCTGATTGAAGCTGAGAAACCAGGGAAACAACACGCAGCCGGCTGGGAAGCGGCCAACTCTTTAATTAATGCGCCGGATGACTTATACCTTCAAACCAAGGCCATGAACGTTTGGTGGATGTTGCGAGACTTGCTGGGAAATCCGACTCTCGGAGTCTTGCTCGATTACCGTGCAGTCGACGACCAGGACGCCTCCTACATGCAGCGCGTGATTGAAAAGAAGACTGGCCGCGACTTGCAATGGTTCTTCGACGATTGGGTCTACCGTGACCGAGGATTGCCGGACTTCCGTGTCGACTCTGTGTATCCGCGTCCGATTGTGGGTGGCGGTTTCATAGTGACTATCAATGTGGAGAATCTCGGGGACGCCGGAGCCGAAGTTCCGGTGACGCTGCGAACGGAAAGCGGCGATGTCACCAAGCGCCTTGAGGTACACGCGAAATCCAAGGCTGCTGTGAGGATCGAAGCCACTACAATGCCGCTGGAAGTCGTCGTCAATGATGGCAGTGTGCCGGAAAGCGACGTGAGTAACAACGTCTTCAAGATTCCGCCGCCCGACGCGGCGAAATGATTTCTGATTGTTAATCGGAAATCGACAATCTCAGGCCGTGACCATGGAGGATTTTCTTGGCCTACATCCAATTTCTCGGTGCAGCTGGAACTGTCACCGGTTCCAAGCATCTGATCAATACTGGCGCTGATTCCGGCGGCAAGCTTGGTTTTAAAGTTCTCATCGATTGCGGCATGTTTCAGGGGCCGAAGGAGTGGCGCGAGCGCAACTGGCAGGATACGCCAATCCCCGCGAAGCAGATTGATGCCGTGGTGCTGACCCATGCGCACCTCGACCATTGCGGATGGATTCCGCGTCTGGTGAAAGCGGGGTTTCGGGGGTCGATTTACGCGACACCGGCGACCATTGATTTGTGCGGCATCCTGTTGCCTGACTCTGGCCACCTGCAGGAAGAAGACGCTGCGTTCTACAACAAGGTGAAAAAATCAAAGCATGACCCCGCGCTGCCGTTGTACACGCTGGAAGAAGCGCAGGAGTCGCTCCAGTATTTTCGTGCGGTGCTGTTCGACGAGACCAGGCAGCTCTGCCCGGAGATTGAGTTTCGCTTCGTGCGGGCGGCACACATTCTGGGATCGTCGATGGTTGAACTCACGCTGCGCAGCAACGGGCAAGATCGCCGTCTGTTGTTCACCGGAGACATTGGCCGCGTGCGGGACCAGAAAGTCGCGCCGGGAAAAGTTCTGCACTCAGGCCCGACGGAAGGCGAAACAGCGGACTTCCTCGTGATGGAGTCGACATACGGCAACCGGCCGCATCCGACAACGGACCCGCGACCGGAGTTAGCGACGCTCATTCGCCGCACTGCCGAACGCGGCGGAACTGTCGTCGTGCCCGCATTTGCGGTCGAGCGCACGCAGAAATTCCTTTTCATGGTGAAAGAATTGATGCAATCCGGTCAACTGGCATCGATCCCGGTCTTTTGCGACAGTCCGATGGCCATCAAGGCGGTCGAAATCTTCATGAAGCACAAGCAGGAATACAGTGAAGAGACGCGCCGGCTCGTCGGCCAATACGGCTCGCCGATCGAGTGGCCCGGCTTCACCTTCGCCTCAACAGCGGAACAATCGAAGAAGATTAACCAAGTGAAAACGCCTTCGATCATTGTTTCTTCCAGCGGCATGGTGACGGGAGGGCGCATCCTGCACCACCTCGCGCAAAGACTGCCTGACCCGAAAAACACCGTCATCTTCATCGGCTTCCAGGCGCCCGGAACGCGCGGATTCACCATCAAGAGCGGCGCACCGGAAGTTAAGATCTTCGGTGACATCGTTCCCATCCGCGCCCAGATAGCAGCACTTGAGCAATTCAGCGATCATGCCGACACGCCGGAATTGCTGCAATGGTTGCGCACGTTTCCCAGGAAGCCCCCCGCGACTTACCTGGTGCACGGTGAGCCTGCGGCATCGTCGCAGCTCCGCGATACGATGACGAAAGAACTGGGATGGAATGTCCAGGTGGCGCAGTGGATGCAGAAAGTGCAGGTCGTTTAGAAATTTAAGACTCGATTACCAACTAGAGGCCCCATGACAGAAGCTGATCTGAAAAAACATCTTGATGCAGCGGAGAAGAGTCCCAAGCAGATTGCGGCGGCGGTTTCAGGTTTACCCGACAAAATGTTGCGCTACAAACCGTCCCCTGACAAGTGGTGCATCCTGGAGATTCTGGGTCATCTGGCAGACATTGAGATCGTGTACGCGCATCGCTTCCGGCAGATGCTCGCCGACAAAAAGCCTGTGATCGCACCCATGGATCAGGATGCCTGGGCGAAAGATCTCGGGTACATGGAAACTCCCGCACCGGAACTGATTGCGCTCTACGGATTGAACCGGCACCACACTGCGCAGTTGTTGCGCCGCCTGAAGCCGGGTGACCTGGAGAAAACTGCGTACCATCCAGAACTAAAACACGACGTGACCGTGGCGGATTACGTGGAAAGGATTGCAACTCACGGCGCGAACCATCTGCAACAGATCGAGCGATTAAAAAAGCAGGCAACAACAATGTAGGCGCGGGCGTGCACGCCCGTGTTTTGTCTGGTGAATCAGTGGTCAGCATTCGTGAAGCGTATCAACGCTTCCAGTTTCGCAGCAGCGGCTCCCGAATCGATCGACTTCGATGCCAGCGGAAGAGCATCCGCCAGATGGTCTACACCGCCGGCTGCGACCAGCGCTGCGGCTGCATTCAGAAGGACCACATCCCGTCTCGGTGATTTCTTTCCGGCAAGGATGTTGCCAATAATCTCCGCGTTCACGGCAGCGTCTCCACCGGAGATATCGTCAAGCGTGCCCCGGCTCAGGCCAAACTCTTGCGGCGTGATTTCATAGGTGCGGACCGTTCCCTCACGTACTTCAGCAATCCGGGTGGGGCCGGTGATCGTGATTTCGTCCAGTCCGTCCAGTCCATGCACAACCAGAGCCCGGCGCAATCCCAGCATGCTGAGCGCTTCCGCCAGCTTTTCCACCAGCGCTGCGGAATATACGCCGACCACCTGGGCCGACGCCTGCGCCGGATTGGTCAGTGGTCCAAGCAGATTGAAAACCGTGCGTAAGCGCAGCTCGCGCCGAGCGGATTGAACATACTTCATCGCCGAGTGCAACGCCGGAGCGAACAGGAACGCAATACCAACTTCCTGCAGACATGCAGCCAGCCGGGCCGGCGGCAGATTGATGTTGACGCCCAGCGCTTCCATCACGTCCGCCGACCCGCATTTGGAAGTCACACTACGATTTCCGTGCTTGGCGACGCGCACGCCTGCACCGGCGACCACAAGCGCAGTCGCAGTTGAAATATTAAAGGTGCCGCTGGCGTCGCCACCCGTGCCGCAGGTATCGACCAGGGCATCGCGCTCGGTGCCGCTGACGTCTACCGCGTGGCTCGGGTGAAGGCCCACCGGAATTGCCGCAGCCCGGATGGCTTCGGCGAAACCCACGATCTCCTCGACCGTCTCGCCCTTCATGTGCAGAGCAACCAGTAGAGCCGCAATTTGCGCATCGGTGCATTTGCCGGTCAGTACATGCGTCATGACCGTCCTCGCCTCTTCACGAGAAAGCGATTGGCGGTGGTTGGCAATCCGATGGAGGCTCTCAGTGATCATCGACGAAATACCAGAGTAGCATCGACACGGCGGAGTCGCAGGCGAAAGCAACTATTCAAAATGAAATGCGAGACCGAATTTGCCAGCGTGGTCTCTTGGGTTTGCCCTATGCGCGGCCCTTCGATAGAATCAAATGTTTGCTGCCCGTAGTTCTAAGCCGCAAGCAAGCCTGCCCGAAATCGTGGTGAATCTGGAATTTTATGAAAATTCATGAGTATCAGGCCAAGGCAATCCTGAAAAAGTACGGCGTCGCAGTGCCGCGAGGCGAAATGGCGGAAACCCGCGAGCAGGCGGAGGCCGCCGCGAAGAGATTGTTTGACGCGGGCTCCAGCGGAGTTGTGGTCAAAGCTCAAATCCATGCAGGAGGCCGCGGCAAAGGCGGAGGGGTGAAGATCGCGAAGTCGGTGGAGGAAGCCGCTGAGATAGCCTCGAAAATCCTGGGGATGACACTGGTGACCCATCAGACTGGTCCTGAAGGTCGAGTGGTGCGCCGTCTCCTTATTGAAGAAACTTTGCCGATCGAGAAAGAACTCTACCTGGGAATTGTGATCGACCGTGTCGAGGCCAGGCCGGTGTTCATGGCGTCTGCTGCCGGTGGAATGGAAATCGAGCAGGTCGCAGCCGAGAATCCCGACGCTATCCTCAAAGAACACATCGAACCGGGGATGGGTCTGGAAGCTTTTCAGGCTCGCAAACTTGCGTTCAAGTTGGGACTGAAGCCGCTGCAGATTAACGAAGCCGTGCGTTTGATGACCGGACTTTTCCGTGCCTTTCAGGAGACAGATTCGTCGCTGATGGAAATCAATCCATTCGTCAGTTGCACCGACGGCCGCTTGTTCGCTCTCGATGCCAAGATCAATTTCGACGACAACGCCCTGTTCCGGCATCCTGATCTGCGCGAATTGCGCGACACCACTGAGGAGGATCCGCTCGAAGTCGAGGCTTCCAAGTACAGCCTGAATTACATCAAGCTCGACGGCAACGTGGGCTGCATGGTGAATGGCGCCGGACTGGCGATGGCCACCATGGACATCATCAAGTACGCTGGCGGAATGCCTGCGAACTTTCTCGATGTGGGCGGCGGAGCTAACGCCGAACAAGTTACGCATGCTTTCGAGATCCTGCTCAGCGACAAGAATGTAAAGGCAGTGCTGATCAATATCTTCGGCGGAATCCTTCGCGTAGACACCCTGGCCACGGGGGTAGTAGAGGCCGCACAGAAAACCCGTATTCAGTTGCCCATCGTGCTGCGTTTGGAAGGCACCAACGTGGAGGCTGGACGCGAGATTCTGAAGCAATCGGGATTAAACTTTATTGTCGCGGAAACCATGAAGGACGCGGCCGAGAAAGTAGTAGCGGCGGCGGCAGCGTGAGTAATTACCAAAGATAATTCTATGAGCATTCTGGTAGACAAATCGACGCGAGTCATCGTGCAGGGGCTGACCGGGCGGGAAGGCACGTTCCACGCCAAAGCCTGTGCGGAGTACGGAACCAAGATCGTCGGCGGAGTCACTCCCGGCAAGGGTGGGACCACTCACGAAGGATGGCCCATCTTTAACACCATGCAGGAAGCGGTCGACAAGACCGGCGCAGACGCATCGGTGATTTTCGTGCCGCCGCCATTTGCCGCTGACGCGATCATGGAAGCCGCCGATGCGGAGATCGAATTAATTGTCTGCATCACCGAAGGCGTTCCGACGCTTGATATGGTGCGCGCGTGGGAATACTTGCAGAACCGGCGCTCACGGCTGATTGGGCCGAATTGCCCCGGCATCATTTCGCCGGGCAAGTGCAAGATCGGCATTATGCCAGGGCGGATCCATCTTGAAGGCTCAGTGGGAATCGTTTCGCGTTCGGGCACCTTAACCTACGAAGCGGTTTATCAGCTGACCACGCGTGGGATTGGGCAGTCCACGGCAATTGGCATCGGCGGCGATCCAATTATCGGCACGAACTTTCTGGATGCGCTGGAGTTGTTCAATAAGGATTCGCAAACAGAAGTTGTCGTGATGATCGGAGAAATTGGTGGCAACGCAGAGGAGACTGCGGCGGAATATGTGAAGGCTCGGATGAAAAAGCCGGTGGTGGGATTCATCGCGGGTCAAACTGCGCCTCCGGGACGCCGCATGGGCCACGCGGGCGCCATCATCTCTGGAGGGAAGGGAACTGCTGCCGAGAAGATCAAAGCGATGGAGGCGGCGGGCATTCGCGTAGCCAAATCGCCTGCTGAAATTGGCGAGACTGTTGTGGCAGCCATGGGTGTCGCGGCGAAAGCTTAAAAACCAAAGACGAAAGACCAACGACGAAGGACAAACGACTGAACTATGAAGACTCTGCAACGCACTTTTACAATCATCAAACCCGATGCGGTAAGCAAGAATGCGGTTGGCGACATCATTGAGCAGTTCGAAAAAAATGGCTTCCGGATACTGGCCATGAAGATGCTTGAGATCTCGAAGCATCAGGCCGAGCAGTTTTACGCGGTCCACGCAAGCCGGCCCTTTTTCCGTTCACTCACCGATTTCATGTCGAGCGGGCCGATCGTAGTGCTCGCGCTCGAAAAGGAAAATGCCATCGCCGATCTGCGCAAGCTTATGGGCGCCACGAATCCGGCCAGCGCCGAGGAAGGTACGATCCGCAAGAAGTGGGCGAGCGACATTGAGCACAACGCGATTCATGGCTCGGATGCGGACGAGACCGCCCGCTTCGAACTGAGTTATTTCTTTGCTGGGTACGAATTGGCAAAGTGACGGCGTTTGCGCGGCGTCTGAGCCGCGCGCCGTCATCCCGAACGAAGTGAGGGATCTCAGTAGCTTGGAGCTGGGAGTTACTCTTTATGCCTTTGGTCCAAATAACCATGCTGACCGGCCGTACCGCCGATCAAAAACGCAAGCTGGCGCAACGCATCACCGATGCCATGGTGGAAGAAGCGGGTGCACGGAAAGAAGCCATCGTCGTGACGTTTGTGGAGGTGTCGAAGGAAAGTTACGCTTCCGGCGGTGTGTTGATGGCGGACAAGTAGTCAGTAATGCTTTAGCGGGGCGCTCGGTCACACTATCGCGATGAGCAATGCGGGCGCGGGTGCCCGGGCCACACGAGCTCATCCTAGCGGTTCGTACAGATGGCCCTCGATTCTCTCCCCGAACTTCGGCAACTCTTTCTTCGCATACTGCAAAAAGTGCGGCGAGGCGCGATGAGCCTCCAATGCGGCATCATCCTTGTATTGCTCATAGATGAAGAATCGGCGCGGCTCGGTCTTGTGCCGGTGGACCTGGGTACACAGGCATCCGGGCTCTTTGCGAGACTCTTCGGTCAGCTTGGAAAATACGCCGATAACATCCGTTTCGCGACCAGCTTTCGCCATCCACGTTACCACCAGAACAACCATCGTCCGCTCCGTTCTTAGTGTTTCGCCTGCGCCCTGGTTTTCGATCCCGTCAATTCCCGAAGTTTCGCCGCAAATTCATCGAGGAATATCGTCTCCTCGCGTCCCGGCCCGGTGGAGACCATTCCGATACGGGCCCCGCTTTCTTTCTCCACGAAGGCCAAATATTCGCGGGCTGCTTTCGGAAGTTTCTCCAGCTTTGTAATCCCCTGCGTTGTAGTGCGCCAGCCCGGCATTTTACGATAAACGCATTCGATCCGACCGTAGCCACTGTCCTGCGCCGGCACCTCTTCGGTTTCCTTGCCGTTGATTTTATAACCAACACATACCGGAATCTCCGCCAACTCATCCATCACGTCGAGTTTGGTTACAACCAGCCAGGAGATTCCGTTAATCATGCCAGCGTAGCGCAAGAGAGGCAAGTCGAGCCAACCGCAACGGCGCGGACGCCCCGTCACTGCGCCGAATTCGTTGCCGCGTTTGCGCAGCATGTCTCCGTTCGCATCGAGCGCCTCAGTGGGGAAAGGCCCGCCGCCAACTCGCGTGCAATAAGCCTTGGTGACGCCGATCACCGTATCGATCGCAGTGGGGGCAACGCCAGTCCCGGTGACCGCGCCTCCCGAAGTCGCGCTCGAAGAAGTCACAAATGGATAGGTTCCGTGGTCGATATCGAGCATCGTGCCCTGCGCGCCCTCGAATACCACTGAGTCACCGTGCGCCAGAGCCTTATTTAACAATGCAGCCGTGTCGCAGACGAACGGCGCAACCTTGGCCGAGGCCGCGGCATATTCCTCGTACATTTTGTCGGCATCGAGTGGTTCCGAGTTGAACAGCGCATGCGCGATCATGTTCTTCTCGTGGCAGGCGTTTTGAATGTGCGTCTTCAGCAGTTGCAGATCCAGCAGATCAGCGACACGCAGGCCACGGCGTCCCATCTTGTCTTCGTACGCCGGACCAATGCCGCGCGAGGTAGTGCCGATTTTCACTCGTCCCGGCGCATTCTCCGACGCAAGCTCGATCATGCGGTGGTAAGGCAGAATCACGTGGGCGCGGTTGCTGACGAACAGGCTACCATCCACTTTGACTCCGGTCTCGCGCAACGCGGCAACCTCTTTGAGGAAGGCGACGGGATCAAGAACGACTCCGTTGCCGATTATGCTGCGGCATCCGGTCCGCAGAACTCCGCACGGCACCAACTGCAAAACAAACTTCTTGCCATTGATGATGACGGTGTGGCCAGCGTTGTGTCCGCCAGCATAACGTGCCACGACAGAAAAATTCTCCGAGAGGACATCGACAATTTTGCCCTTGCCCTCGTCGCCCCATTGGGCGCCCACGATGACCGCAGCTTTGCCCTTCTTCAAATGCAATCTCCCTTGAACCTGAATGGTGCGGCCGCCCCGGCCGCAATTGCGGGGTCGCACACACTCGTTGCCCGCGGTGAACCAACGAGTCGCTGAGTTACAAAGGATATAAGCGGAGCAGAGGTGTACTTGTAATGATAACCCTGACGGGCGATAGATGGCAATGCGGGGTAGGCTTTGGGCTTTATTCTGTGCCGTCCGCCAACATCCCGGAAGCCTTGTAAACTGATTCCATGCCCGAACTCCCTGAGGTCGAAACCATTGCCCGTGGGCTGGCTAGCCGAGTCACTGGTGATGTCATCGAGTCGGTGTGGCTTGGATCCAAGCCTGAACCGTTAAAATCCAAGGCGTCCGAGATTGTAACCACTCTCGAATCGAAGCGCATTGCCAGCGTGCGCCGGGTCGGGAAGCACATCGTTTTCGATCTGGAAAATGGAGGGCGGGCGTCCGCGCCCGTCCTTATGAAGGCTCGCCAGAAATCCAAGAAAGCGCGGGCGAGGACGCCCGCGCATACATCAGACACGTCTCAGTGGATCGTGCATCTCGGCATGACAGGGCGGATGCTCGTCTGTAAACCCGATCAAGTGCTCGAGAAACACACCCACGCGGTTGCAAGGCTTGCATCGGGCCGGGAGTTGAGATTTGTAGACCCGCGCCGCTTTGGACGCCTGAGCGTGGCCCATGGATTTGACGCAGCCGGCTCCGAACCACTCGAGGTGGAATTGCATCCCTTTGTCGAGTTATTTC
>Ga0210401_10003002_pt1 | contig 18238 bp, 10 predicted proteins | sample IncBWH32MmetaG_FD_150866 | JGI IMG/M metagenome (GOLD analysis project Ga0210401, IMG submission 150866) | Forest soil microbial communities from Barre Woods Harvard Forest LTER site, Petersham, Massachusetts, United States - Inc-BW-H-32-M | ecosystem: Environmental > Terrestrial > Soil >... | reverse complement strand
CAAGCAGAAAGCATATTTCGATTCGGACGCGACCAAGTCTTACGAGTGGCGCATGGATCAGCTGACACGCCTTGAGAACTTGTGTAATGAGAACGCCGAGGCTCTTGAGGCCGCGATGAGCAGCGACTTCAAGACCGCCAGCCAAGAAAAAGTCTTCGAGATTATGGCGCCAGTTGGAACCGCCGCCTTCGCGAAGCAAGAGCTGAATGAGTGGATGAAGCCTGTAGATGTCGTCGTGCCGAAAGCCCTTCGGGAGAGCGGACATACTGCCAAGGTCTATCGAGAACCGTACGGTGTCACCTTGGTGATTGGTCCGTTCAATGGTCCATTGACTCTGCTTTTCGACCCGGCGTGCCAAGTTCTTGCGGCGGGCAATCCGTGCATTCTCAAACTCTCGGAGGGTTTGCCCGCCACCAGCAAGGTCTTACTGGATCTCATTCCGAAATATTTTGATCCCCGAGCCGTAACTGCCGTTACAGGTAGCAAGGACGAGGTGACGGAACTTCTCAAGCTGCCGTTCGACTTCATCTTCTTCACCGGCAGCGTCAAAGTAGGCAAGATTGTCATGGAAGCGGCTGCAAAGAATCTGACTCCCGTCCTTCTCGAACTCGGCGGCCAGAACCCAGCCTTCGTGGACGCAACAGCCAATATTCCGGATGCGGCCAAGAAGATTGTCTGGGGTGCGACGGCCTGGGGCGGCCAATGGTGCACCTCGCCCGGATATGCCTACGTGCACGAGTCAATCGCAGAGGAGTTTGTTGCGGAGTGCAAGAAGGCGATGGTCGAGCTCTATGGGACTGACCCCAAGAGCAGACCGGACGACTACTCCCGCATTATCAGCCCAAAGGCCACCGAACGTTTGGCGGGCCTGATCGATCAAAAGAAAGTTGTCATAGGCGGGGGTTCCGACCCGGACGCACGCTATCTCGATCCCACGGTCATCTATCCAGTGACTTGGGACGATCCGATCATGGAGGACGAGATCTTTGGGCCGCTCCTTCCAATCCTCACATACAAGGACATGGATGCGGCCATTCGCGAGGTGAAGAAGCATCCGAAGCCTCTTTCCGGCTTCCTCTTCAGCCGAGATCAGAAGGCGATCGATCACTTCCTCGCGAGCCTATCGTTCGGCGGGGGCGCGATCAATCAGGTAAACATTCACCTATTTATCGAAACCATGCCCTTTGGCGGGGTCGGATATTCCGGCATTGGTCACTACTACGGCAAGGCCGGGTTTGACGCCCTCACGCATGCGAAATCGGTTCTCATTTCGCCGCCCGACGTGGCCATCGAGCACCTGTTCCCGCCGTATACGGAGGAAAAGGTCAAAGCGCTCAGCCAATGGTTTGAATACTAGGCCACAAAGATCTCCAACAAAAGCGACCCCCACGGAGCACAGAGATGAAAACGAATGCGAAAGACTACGTATCGATTGCCCAACAGTTCTTCACCGCCTACGATGCCCACGACGTTGATGGCATGCTCGCTCTTTGCGCAGATGGCGCACTAGGACGATATACTCCGTATGGCCGCGAGAGCGTCGTACCAATCCGTGGTGGCATCGATGTTATTTGGCGCGCGTTTCCGAGTGCCGTTCCGAACTTCCGAGTCAAAGTGATCGAGCTGATCTCTGCAGAGGGAAACACAGTGGTGATCCAAGCCGAGATGAGCGGGCCCATACCTGCCGAAGTGCCTGGGGTTGCAAAGAAAGGCCAGGACGTACATATACCTCACTGCTACATTCTGCGTTTCGACACGGACTCCAAAATCACACGGCTCGACGCTTACTGGGATAACACCGTCCTCAACAGTATCAAGGCGAGCGGCGTGTGATGGAGCGACCTAGCCGCGGAGGCTCTTACTATCGGCAACGCTTTGTGTGCAGCATATATCACGAGGAAAGCCAACAGATGAGTGAACTCAATACTTTCAACCAATTGATAACTGATCTGTGCACGAACCGAACGGCGGAAGCCAATCGCCGACCACGGACTATGTGAAAGCGAGGGAGGTAAGGAATGACTTTAGCAGGAATCAAGATACCCGACACAGTTCTGGTTCGCGATGCGATTGATTTGTCACGGAGCACGTCAGAGCCATTTCTCTTCAACCATGTGATGCGCTCCTGGCTATTCAGCGTATTGCTTTCAGAAAGCGCTGAACGTGCTCCGGATGCCGAGTTGTTGGCAGTAGCCACGATTCTGCATGATCTGGGCTTGACTGACCGCTATACAGCGGAAAATCGTTTCGAGGTGGATGGCGCCAATGCGGCGCGCTCGTTTCTGAAGGGGCGAGGCATCTCGACGCAGCAGATGCAAATTGTTTGGGATGCCATCGCGCTTCATACCACACAATCTATCGCTCTTCACAAAGAGCGCGAAGTGGCTATGACCCATTCGGGAATAACGGCGGATGTTCTGGGGGCAGGCCTTGATCGAATTCCGCCGGACAAACAAGGCGCGATCCTAGCCGAATTTCCGCGCCTGGCACTTAAGAACGGACTCAAAGAGTGCCTTTGCAACATCGCTCGTCGGAAGCCGGAATCCACCTTTGACAACATCGTTCGGGATTTCGGCGTTCGATATGTCGAGGGATTCACATCCCCCAACTTCGCCGATGTCGTCGCAAATGCACCATTTTCCGAATAGACAACTTCCCGATCATCGAATCGCGCACGCGTATCAGCGCGGCTAATGAAGGAGACAACACGAACTACCAAATTCAAGGACTTTCCATCCATGCGGAGGTGCAGGGAACTGCCGAGCCGGAGGCGGCGTAGCGCCATTTCATTTTGCGCTCGCTGCATCGAATGCGGTCAGCCACCCGCGAGCTTGGCCCCAGTCGTCGAAGTTTATTTTGCCGAACCGCTTATGCGGTTCGCCTGACCGCGTGGTAAACCACAAGAAGCACGACTTCGCCGACTACCGCGACCAGCAAACCATAGAGATTTAATCCCGTAGCCATGATCCGCTTCCGCGGCTTCGCATGAGTAATGTCTGGCTGTCGCGGTAGGGACGATCATTGTTGACCGCCCCCCGCACAGATCCGTACGGGCGTAATTCACGCATACGGCTCCCGCCTCGGATGATTAGCGTCAAAGCGCGCCATCGGATAAGGATGCAGAACACGAGGAACTGGAATCCAGCGCTCCACCAGCCGGTTCAGCCGATTGAGCGCAACGCGGCAGCGCTGGCCGCGGCGCGATAGCGCACGCCACCACACCCATCGCAGCCGCCAGCGAAAAAGATTCAGTCGAGGCAAGTTGCCCGGCACAGCATGGTACTGGTAGTATCCGGCGACCACCTTCCGCAGCCGTTCACCGACGAGCGCAACGGGTGTGTGACGGAGGCGGGTCAGCTCCAGTTTGATTTCTTGGAGCTTGGCCACCATCCGCTTCTTGGCCGTCTCACGCCATACGATGAATGCTCCGTCTTTCCGCCGCTTCCCGCAATAGTGCGTGAAGCCCAGAAAAGTGAAGGTCTCCGGCTTTCCCTCACCACGCCGTTCCCGGTTCTGAGCGGCGAACCGCCCAAACTCGATCAACCGTGTCTTCTCCGGATGTAATTCCAGGCCGAACTTCGCTAAACGGTCCCGGAATGCCTCCAGGAAACGCTCCGCTTCTGCCCGGCTCTCAAAGCCCACCACCAGATCGTCGGCATACCGGATGACAATGACATCTCCCTGTGCCACTTTCTTGCGCCAGGCTTCAATCCACAAGTCGAACACGTAATGCAGATAGACATTGGCCAGCAGCGGTGAGATCACCGCGCCCTGGGGAGTGCCTATCTTCGTTTCCGACCACTGGCCGTCCTCCGATACTCCCGCCTTCAACCATTTCTGGATCAGGCGAAGAATACGAAGATCGGCCACGCGGTGCTGGACAAACTTCATCGTCCACTCGTGATTCATATGATCGAAGAACCCTCGAATGTCCGCGTCCAACACCCAGTTCACCCGCTTCCGATGGAGCCCCACACTGAGCGCGTCCAGCGCCTGATGCGGGTTACGTCCCGGCCGAAAGCCGTACGAAAAGCCTTGGAAGTCCACCTCATATATTTCATTGAGGATGGTCACCACGGCCTGTTGAACAATCTTGTCCTCCAGCGCCGCGACGCCCAACGGACGTTGTCGTCCATCGGCCTTCGGGATATAGACTCTTCGCGATGCCTGTGCCCGGTACACTCTCCGGTGAACCCGGCTGTGCAGATCGGCAAGCCGACTTTCCAGACCGGTCTCATACTCCTGCCACGTGACGCCGTCCACTCCCGGTGCAGCTTTCCGCTTTAGCGCGAGAAAGCTGTCTCGGAGCAGATCCACAGTCACATGGTGAAGCAACGCGGTGAACCGTTCCTGCCTCCTTTCCTTAGCTGCTTGTCGCACACCGCGCAATCCCTGGGACACTTGTTCCCCGCTCTGTGTCGGGCTCGTGTGGAACTGAACGATGTTCTCCTTGGCCCGCGCCCTTCCCTCCTCTGCCTCCGCCGAGGATTGCTCCTCTTTGTTCGGCAGATTCACAGGTACTATGGCGCGGTCCGACTCCTCCGGTGCCTGCCTGCCCGCAGTGCGGCCAATGGCCTTCTCGGGCCGGTCGCGATCCTGATTGGATCGAGAAGCTCCAGAGATCTCCCGGTTCTCGTGCATGTTGTTTCTCAGCGTGCGCGGGTTCTTAGACTACGCAGAGCCGGCGGACTACTCGCGATTTAATGCAGTCCGCCGCATTGCCTTCTCCGTCGGGGATGGGATCGGCGACTCTGATGGCATGTTTTTCGAAGCTCAATCACCCGGCCCACCGATGCCCTTATCTACGCTTCGACGAAGACCTCGCGGTCTTCCCCGCAAGACTCAGGGTCAGGATGGATTCGCTTTCTCCTTTCCTGTAGGGCTCTTTCATCCCCTACAACATGCCGGTTTAATCCCGGCGCACCCCCGGATTACATTTCGAACTGCGATTAACAGCTTTCGCGTTCCAGATCATATCCTGCTTCCCACGTTCGACGATTTTCCGTAGAATGTCGCGGGCTATGCGGGGCGCTCGAACGGATGCTTCAGGGTCCCGGCGCTTCAGCGAGCGTCATTCTACCTCGCAGTCAAAACCAGAATTGGAGGGATCTGTTTTGGAATGTAGAAGGTGTTAATCGGAGTTCGAACTTAATCGTGGGGAGGCAGCCATTCTTGTTCGAACTCTCTCCATGCGTTTAACAGGTGCTGTACCACTTGCTATCGATGACGCGTCCGTGGCCGGCAGTGATCTCGAACCGTCGTTGGGTTATCGCCTAGTCAACGAGGTCTTCAAATTGATTTTTCCTTCCGGGGAGAGCACTGAAAGCCACGAAGTTCCTGGGAGGGCTCAGTTGAGGAGAACACTTTCGGAATGTTTTTGGAAGGCGGGAACGATGAGGTCCTTGCCGCGTGGAGTGAGGGCGCCGATCCGCGCGCGCCGGTCTTCAGTGCTGACAATTTCGTGTCAAGCCGCGCGGCAGCCAGAAGGATACGCGGCTACCGGCTGACTAACCCAGGGGCACGAAGATTGTCCGCAGAAGCGCGCTCGCTCCGTTCCAAACCTGTACACCGATGCAAACGAGAATTGACGACGGTAAGGGAATCAGGATGTTCATCGCCGTCTTTCTTAAGATGCGCCTGATACGGTTTTGGGAGAACCGCCGAGACGCGCTCTTGAAGCCGTTGCAGCGCAAGAAGAAGAAAGCTAAAGCGAGGGCCTCCTTGATTCCGTCTTCCGGATGGGCGTCAATTACCGCACTTCGGAACCAGAGTCAGGGATACCTTAAGCCCTGAGCTCTTCAGCTACTGATGGCTATGATCACGCTCTCGTCGCCGGCTTGGGTTCCCACCTTGATATGAACGAGGTACGGTCCCACAAATGGTAAGTTTGCCGGAACGCGAAAGTTGATCTGAAATACGCCAGAGATGATTGTCGGTGCCGATCCCGCATATAGGATTTCCGCGTCAGTGCCGTTAACCTGCACCGAGATCGGACTTGTGAGCAACGCGAGTGGCGCAAGCGGTGCTATTCCTCCCGTGATCCCAGCCGGAGCTGTTGGCCCCGCGCCGGTACCGAAGATTGCTACTACGCTACCTATCTTGGCGGGATTGGATGCCGAGTTCAGAGTACCGTCTTCATTCAAAATCGCTCCTTGCCCCGATGTATCGGCCTGGAAGAAGGCTGGAGCGTACGGGACAACAGCAGCATCGGCGATCTGGGTCGAAAGACCGTTGTACTCGACATGAACCTTGGTGGCTGATTGGCCGGCCAACTCCCAAGGCACCTGCGCATTGATCTGCTGTGACTGAGCATAGAGGAGCGGTGCTGCCAGCGAATCGAAGAAAACCCGGACGCCGGACGCCTCGGTGGCAATGTTGCTGCTCGAATCTAACTGGGCGCCCACACCTACGTCGGGCCCAAACCGGAGGCCGCGCAGTGTAATCAACTCACCGGGCGCTATGGGCCCTTCCCGAAAAGTCGCTCCGTTCTGAAGGGCCAGGGTGAGGCACGGTGACGTAGCGTTGGCCGGATCTGAGATGTGAAACCTCGAGAGAAAATATCCAGGCGCCGTCAGCGGGGAGTCCCTCGTGACTGGAAAATCAGCGGAGCTAGTGTTGCCCATGAGCACCAACGTGCCGTCAACGGCAACAGCAATCGCGTAAGTGTTCTCGATGTTCGATCCGCCCAAATAAGTTGCCCTGGCTAGCGCACCATCGGCGCTGAACTCGGCAACAAAGATGTCGTCACCTCCTCCGCCATAACAAGGCTGTAGTGCATCGGAGGAGACCGAGAAGCCACTTCCCATCATGCCCGCGACATACGCATTCCCAGCGGCGTCAATATCGAAGGTGCTGGGCGGATGGGCGTTGGTTGCAAGAAACAAGGTGCTAGGCGGGGTTGACAGAAATGTGGAGTACACCAGCGCGGTTCCGTCCGCATTTAGCTTCGAGAGGAATCCCGCGCCCAGAGTATACGTGGTCTCAAAGGCATTCGGCGTGACAGGATAGCCTGGCGATTGCAGGCCACCCAACACGTAGACGTTCCCGGACCCATCCACGCGGATACGGTCAGTATACGCGAAGGAAGTTGCGCCCAGGTACGTGGCATATATCAGCTTGTCACCTGTGGTGTTGAGCTTGGCGACAAACGAATTGCTGACGCTGGACTGCAAACTCGTCTGTAACGCGCCAGCGGTGACGGGAAAATCTTGCGAATTCGTGCTGCCTGTGATGTAGACGTCGCCGGTGGAGTCCAGCGCGATTCCGCTCACGGAATCAGAGCCGGTTCCTCCCAAATATGTGCTGTAGAGGAGCGTCGAACCCGTAGGATCGAGTTTGCCGACGGCAATGGGCCCGCTCGCTTGCGAGGGGTGCTGTGTCACGGGAAACCCGGGGGCGCCATAACTGGCGAAGTAGGCATTTCCCGCCTGGTCCACGGCCATCGCAACGTTTGAGGCCGCCACATTCGAAAATCCACTTCGCATCTGGGACAGGTCGCCGGTACCGGGAATCAACGCCGTGTAGAGTAGGGCGGTCCCGGTCGGGTTTAGCTTCGCAAGAAAAGTAGTACCAGGTCCGGCGAATCGTGCACCTGGGGATCTCGGAAAGTTGGATGAACTAGTGCTGCCGGCGATATAGATGTTCCCGGCTCCATCGACATCGATGGAGGTCGCTTCGTCCCAACCGGAGCCCCCAAGATACGTGGCAAATGCAACTTTACCTTGGGCGTCCAATTTCATGACGAACGCATCTGGGCAAATAGTAAAGTTTAGCGGTATGGACGAAGGAAGAAGGATACAAAGGCCGCTACCGAATTTCGGTTGGACGACACCTTTCGTGACGGGAAAGGCGTCATTCATGGTGAAGCCGGCAGCATAGACGTTACCGGCGGAGTCGGTTGTCATTGCAGTAATGGTCGTTGAGTTCGGGGCCCCCAGAGAAGGAAGAATATGGGAATAGACAGGGCCGGTGGCGGCTTGAGCGGAAAAGGACAAGAATATTAATTCCACCGAAAAGAAGGAAGCGCGCGGTCGCATGATGGAAATGTGGACGAGCAATCGACGTTCCATAGCAAATCGGGTTGACACTACTGAGAGACCGGGGGGCACGCTGGAGCGCTATGACTCAGACGTGGCGCCATTCTCCACGAACAAACTCAAGAGTTCTTGAAGGAGCGCCGGCTACAGCGGATCGCCGCCGATTATAGCTTTCAAAGGCGAGTCCTCATTGCTGAACGTTCAAGGTCACCGTGTTACTTGGCGCACTGCCAACCATGACCGCTACTGGGACTGCTGGACCAGGTGTGACACCGCTCGGTATTCGCACGTTGACCTGCATCGCGCCTTGCACCAGGCCCGGAGCGATGCCGGCATAATAAACAGTCGCAGGCAACCCACCGACCATTGCGGTCGCTGGCAAAACGAGCTGGGGCAACCGGTCCGTGGTCAGAGCGCCGCCGCCTGTGCCATACAGAGCCACAACAGATCCTGCCGGCGCCGGATTGGAGGGCCCGTTCACTGTGTTGTCCTGATTGAGCGCTGCTGCCTGGCCCGTTCCGCTTGCATCAGAACTAAAGATACCTGGAGCGGCCGAGGTGACATTTAGGCTAACTGAGGGAGACGGAACACCGTTTGAGGAGATGACCATCGAGGTCATCTGTGCCCCACTAACCGAGTAGGGGACAGTGGCTGCCAATTGCGTCGCGGTGACGTAAACGAGCGTAGCGGGCAGTCCGTCAAACGTCACACTCGAGTTGCCTGGCGTTCCGAAATTCGAGCCGAACACGGTCACGATCTCTCCCGGCGCTACGCTGCCCGAGGCGTAGCTAGCAGCATTCACTACACCCGTGCCGGCGAACACCGGCGCCGGTGTGCCGATAGTAAACGTCACTGGGTTCGAAGGTACCGATTGGGGATTCAATACCGTAAAGGACAGCGTTCCGGGTTGCGTCAAGTTGGACTTGTCCAAAGTGATTTGGAGCGTACGGCTATCTACGAACGTGGTCGGGAACGCCGCCCCATTCAACTGGACCATGGCCCCTTGCTGAAAGCCGGACCCGCTGATTGTGATGACGATAGTGCCCGAGCCGACCGGCACGCTGGCGGGGGAGATGGCAGTCACTGTTGGAGCTGCCGCAAAGACACTGAAGTTAACTTGAACGCCTGTTTGTGGATCGATCTGAATCGAGCCCGTGTAGGTTCCCGGGTTCAGTCCAGTCGGGTTGACAGATATGGTCAGTGTCGCAGGGGTAACCGCGCTTGACGCGGTGACATTAAGCCACGCGGCAGTGGAAGATGGACTAAAACTGACTGCGCCTCCCGAGTTGGTCACTGACACTGTTTTTGACGGTGGAACCGCATCGCCTGTCACATAACGGAATGGAACGCTTGCCGGACTGGTACTGAATGGTGATGATGGCGCGACTTCGGGGGCAAGACGTAGATAAAATATGTCGTCGAATCCGCCGCCGAATGTGGCTTGTAGTGGGCTCTTGGTTGGGAAGTCTGTCGAATTCGTGACGCCGACAACGTGCACTGCGCCACGAGAGTCTAGTGCGATACCTCTAGCCTGATCATTTCCATCGCCGCCAATCACGGTCGAATAAAGTAGCACATCGCTAGGAGAAATCTTGGCGACGAAGGCGTCGTACTTCAGACTCGTGGATGAGCCGACGAACGGTTGCAGTGAATTCTTCAATGGGAAGTCCGCAGAAGATGTTGCTCCCGCGACGTACACGTTGCCGTCAAGATCAGTTACGAGACCAGAGGGTCCGTCGTTGCCGCTTCCGCCCAAATAGGTGGCATAGACGACCGAATCGCCCGCTGACGTTAGCTTTGCCAGCAACACATCGCTCTGGCCGCCACCGAAGGTGGACTGAATTGCGTTCTTGGTAGGTAGGCCATCACTGAAAGCGTAGCCGCAAACATAAATCGCGCCACTGCTATCCAAGGCAATAAAGTCCAATTCGCTGACCGCGGCGCCTCCGAAATAGGTCGAATACAAAAGCTTGTCCCCTGCAGACGATAGCTTTGCGATGAACCCATTTATCGAAGCGCCTAACGAGGCCTGAAGCGGCTTTTGGACTGGAAAGTCCGTTGAGATGGACTTTCCGACAACGATGGGATTTCCATTCGCATCTAGCGCGATAGTATAGCCGGTATCCAAGCTGCTGCCTCCAAGATAGGTTGCAAACTGGAACTGATCTCCAGCCGGCGCAAGCTTCGCCAGAAACGCGTCCGCTCCACCCGCCTTTACCGGCTGCAATGCATTTTTCACTGGGAAGTTCGCAGAATAGGTGAAACCCGTCACAAATACCGCACCACCGGATGCCAGGGCGATTCCATAGCCCTCCTCTTGATTGTTACCTCCCAGATATGTCGAATAAACGAGCGTGCCACTTGAAGAAAGCTTGACAATGATCGCGTTCTCATAACCGCCTCCGAACGTTGGTTGCGCGGCATTCTTCGTCGGAAAGTCGACGGATGATGTGGAACCTGTTATGTAGATATTATTGCCGGCGTCGACGGCTATGGCTTGTCCGTTGTTTTGCGAGGACCCGCCGATATATGTATAGAAAGCGAGAGCATTTCCGGATGGCGTGAACTTGGCGACAACAATGTCTTTGGATGTCCCCGATGCCTGTTGAAATGGATCTAGATTGGGATATGCAGGCGACTGAAGCGATCCAACGATGTAGGCGCTGTTGTTTCCGTCAACTGCAATTCCATTCGCGAAATCATCGCCGTTGCCGCCGAGGTAAGTGGAGTATTCGAGCACTGGGTCGACGGTTAGCGGCTTGGTGTGATCGTAATTACTGAGCCCTAGCTGAATGTGGTGTTCTTGATCGACGATATAGTCGCAAGTGATCTCGCGGCCATTCTGATAGACCCTTGGCCTACGTTGGCGCAGCTCTGCGATTAGCAGATCGCCATTGGAGTCCCGTTGAACAGGCCGGTTGTAGTTGACTTCAATCGCGTGCGGATCAGCACCCGCTTTCACGATGAAGTCATATTCCAAATTCCCCGAAGCGTTCCCGTAATAGATGAGGTCGATCCCGGGATAAATGTCGTGATAACGAACGCACGCAAAATGCGGCACATCGGTCCGCCACTTCTTGGGATCATTGCCGAGATAGTAGTTGCTGACGCCAGGAAGTCGATCGAGCGCTTCTGCGCGGGCGTTCGCATTGGCACGTTCCAGCGTGAAAACGATAGGCGAGCCGTCGACATGGATGGCGGCGCTGGTCGCACGCAAATAGAAGTTGCGAGATTGGAACTGGACCGAAGGATGCGCCTGGCCCTGGTTCGGCTCAAACCAGACCGTTTGTCCGCAAATAGCGTGCGGTAATAGCAACCCGAGGATTGTGAGTTTCATAAAGCCATCCGCTATTGAATCGCGAGCGTGACTGGGTTGCTCAACGCGTTGCCAACCATGACTGCGACCGGTACCGCTGCACCAGGCGTGACGCCGCTTGGTATCTGCACATTGACCTGCATTGCGCCTTGGACCAGCCCTGGAGCAATGCCGGCATAGAAGATCTGTGCTGGCAGCCCACCCACGGTCGCTGAGACCGGCAACGTAAGCCGGGGCAACGGGTCCGTCGTCAGAGCGCCGCCACCTGTCCCATATAGAGCGACAACCGATCCTGCCGCAGCCGGATTGGATGCTCCGTTCACAGTGTTGTCTTGATTGAGTGCCGCTGCTTGACCCATGCCGCTTGCATCAGAAGTGAAGATACCGGGAGCGGATGCGGTAACATTCAGGCTCACAGGTGTAGACGCAACAGCGTTCGAGGTGATGACCATCGAGGTCATTTGCCCCCCGCCAACCGAGTAAGGGACGGTGGCCGCCACTTGCATGGCGGCGACGTAGACGAGGGTAGCGGGCACGCCGTCAAACGTCACACTCGCATTGCCGGCCGTTCCGAGATTAGTGCCGAATACGGTCACGATCTCTCCCGGCGCCACGCTTCCCGAGGCGTAGCTCGCAGCATTCACCACAGCTGTGCCGACGAACACGGGTGGCGGAGAGCCAACGGTGAAGGTGAGGGGAGCGGAAAGCGCTGTTTGCGGGTTAGATACATTGACGGAGTACGTGCCGACTGCAGTGAAGAAGTTCTTAGGCAACGAGAATTGGAGGGTGCCCGAGTCGATAAAGGTCGTCGCTAACTCGGTTGACGCTTGAAATTTAATTATCGAGGCGGAAGTGAATCCAGAGCCCGTGACGATGAACGTTGCTTGTCCCGAGTTTAGGGCGACAATTGAAGGCACAATACTTGTCACCACAGGTGCGGGTGCGAGCACATTCAAGGTGACCGGAAGCGTAAACGGGGTACCCGAGGGGGGCATGATTTGGATGGTCCCTGAATAAACTTCGGGAGCGAGCCCATTCGGGTTCACGCTGATGGTCAGCGTCCCAGGTGTATTCCCCGATTGCGGTGATACAGACGCCCACGGCGCATTGGAAGTAGTAATCGAAAATGGGCCGCCCGAAGGAATTGAGATCGTCTGCGCAGCAGGCGCGCTCCCGCCCATGACAAACGTGAACTGCACCGTGCCGGGAGTCGGCGAAAACGGTGAAGGCGGGGCGACGTTGGGTGCGAACTTCAGCACAAAGGCGTCGCCAGCACCGCCGTACGTGCTCTGGAACGGATTCTTCAGCGGAAAGTCATCAGAATACGTGTCTCCAGTAACATAAACCGTTCCACTCGAATCAACCGTAATGGCACCGCCTCCATCTTCACCGTGTCCGCCGATCAACGTTGAATACACGAGACTGCCAGACGGTGTAAACATCAGGACGAAGGCATCCGTTCTGTAACCTGTGGTGGCGCCTATAAAAGACTGGATGGAATCCTTGAGAGGAAAGTCGCTCGAATACGTGAACCCGGTGACGTAGACGTTCCCGGCGGAATCGAGAGCTAGCGTATTTGAGTTTTGATAATCGGTATCCGAGCCACCGAAATAGGTGGAGAAGACCAGGTCGCTGCCCGCGGCATTGAGTCTGGCGACAAAAATATCTGATTGCCCGCCATACGTAGGCTGAAATGCATTCTTGGTCGTCAACCCACCGCTCGTGACGCCGCTTACATACGCGCTGCCTGAGGCGTCAACAGCGATGGAAAAGGCGCCGGTGCCGCCGAGAAACGTGGAGTATACAATGGCATCGGCGAGGGGTGTCAGCTTTGTCACGAACGACGACGGTGCAGTAAAGGAAGGCTGGAACGCGTTCTTCAGAGGGAAATTGATCGAGGATGTAAAACCCGTCAGGTAGATGAAACCCGAAGAATCGAGGGCCAGCCCATGGAGGGCGTCCAGCCCTGACCCGCCTAGGAATGTTGAGAATTCGAGGCTCTTGCCGTCTGGCGCCAGCCGAGTAATAAAGCCGTCCCCACCGCCCCCATAATATTGTTGGAGCGGGCTGTGGGTCGGGAAGTCCAACGAATAGGTCTGGCCACCCACAGTGACTGCGCCGCTCGCGTCCAAGGCGATTGCGCCGGCTCCGTCATCACCAGAGCCGCCGAGGTAGGTGGCATATACAATCGACCGGCCGTCGGCCGAGAACTTTACGGCGAACGCATCGCTATTCCCACCTCCGAATTGCGGTTGGAACGCGTTCTTCACCGGCAAATCAAGTACTGACGTGGTTCCAGTAACGTAGGTATTGCCAGCCTTGTCGACGGCGAGCGCGTCCGTAAAGGTATCGCCGGTTCCGCCGAGATATGCAACGTAGACGATGCCTTGACCATCTGGAGTGAACTTTACAACAAAGGCGGCATAGCCTACGCTGGATGTCTGTTGAAAAGGATTCAGCGTCGGATCCGAAGGAGCGCGCTCCCACATCGAAACATACATGAAGCCGTTAGAATCCACCCGGATTCCGGTTCCCTGCTCAAACGCCGGTCCACCGAGATAGGTGGAGTATTCCAGCACAGGGTCCACAGTCAGAGGCTGCGAGTGGTCGTAGGTTGCAATTGCGAGCTGAACGTGATTGTTCTGTTGGATTCGATAGGTGCACGCGATCTCGCGTCCATCCTGGAAAACCCTAGGGCGCTTTTGACGGATGCCCGCGATGAGGAGGTCCCCGTTTGAAGCTGTGACGACGCGGTGGTTGTAGGAGAGTTGTATGGCGCGTGTATCAGCTCCGGGCTGGACGACGAAATCGTATTCCAACCGACCCTCAGCATTGTGATAGTAGACCAGGTCGATGCCGGGATAAACATTATTGTAGAGGACGCGTGCGTAATGCGGCACACCGGAATGCCACTTCTTCGGATCGTTGCCCAGGAAATAGCTGGTGATGCCGGGCTGAGCGTCTAGCCCCTCAGCGCGGGCAGTTGGTCGGGCGCCTGCAAGTGTCATGACGACCGGCTCCGTACCATCGATCTGAATTGCGGCTTGATTTGACCCGAGATACACGCCGCGAGAGAGAAATTGAACACTATGGTGCGCTTGGCCCTGATTGGGCTCGAACCAGAGGGGCAGAGCCATCAGCCGCGAATGGATAAGCACTAATAGTGCGAACTTCTTCATGGCAGTGTGAACCTGAACGGCATGCTGGACGAATTGCCGGCCGTGAGGACGATGGTGAGTTGGCCGTAGGTGATATCTGCGGGTAGCTGGATGTTGATCTGGTTTGCGCCTTGAACCAATCCAGGAGCGATGCCGGCGTAAAGCACACTAGCGGGTTCGCCGTTCACAGTGACCGACACTGGAAGAGCGCAGCGCGGCAGGTCTTCGGTAGTGAGCGCGCCGCAGCCGGTGGCATATAGCACGACGATGTTGTCGCCAGCCGACACCGCAGCAAAGATTCCTGGCGCTGATGGCGCAACCTGCAATTGAACCAAGCTTGCACCCATCTGCAAGACCGTCGTCGGCCCCGCAACCGAGTACGGCACTGTTACGTTGACCTGTGTCGATGAGGAGAAAACCAACGTAGCAGGCGCTCCGTCGAAAGTCACGTTTGCCGTCAGATTTATTCCGAAGATGCTGATGATCTCTCCCGGCGCGACCGAGCCGCCAGCGAAACTAGCCGCGTTCACCACGCCTGCTGCTGTGAATGCAGGCGCGGGCGGCCCAATGGTCAGTATCACGGCGTTCGATGGCGTGGACTGAGGATTCACCACCGTGAAGGACACCGTCGCGGGTTGCGTCAGGTTAGACTTATCCAAAGTGATTTGGAGCGTACCGGTGTCTACGAACGTGGTCGGGAGCGCGCCCCCATTCAGCTGGACCACGGCCCCTGACTGAAAGCCGGACCCGCTGATTGTGAGGACGGTAGTGCCCGAGCCGACGGGCACGCTCGCTGGGGAGATGGCAGTCACTGTTGGAGCTGCCCCAAGGACACTAAAGTTAACTTGAACGCCTGATTGTGGATCGATCTGAATCGACCCCGTGTAGGTTCCCGGATTCAATCCAGTCGGGTTGACTGTTATGGTCAGTGTCGCAGGGGTAACCGCGCTTGACGCGGTGACATTAAGCCACGCGGCAGTGGAAGAGGGAGTAAAACTGACTGCGCCTCCCGAGTTGGTCACTGATACTGTTTTTGACGGTGGAACCGGATCGCCTATCACATAACGGAACGGAATGCTTGCCGGACTGGTGATGAACAGCGAGCTCGGAGCTGTTTCCGGCGCGAGCCGCACGATATACATGTCATAAGGCCCACCGCCGTAACTAGCTTGAAGTGGATTCTTGAGGGGAAAATCGAGAGCACTTGTGGAGCCAGCCAAATACACTGCCCCGTGAGCATCCACTGCGACGGCGCCATTGCGATTGTCACCATGGCCTCCAATCACCGTGGAGTAGATCAGCGTACCGCCAGAAGAAATATCGACAAGAAACGTATCGTCCGCAAATCCCTGCGTCGCGCTGGCAAAGGGTTGCAGCGAGTTCTTAACCGGAAAATCCTTTGAATACGTAAAGCCTGAGATGTAAATATTTCCGGCAGAATCCGAGGTCATCCCCGTAGCGATCTCAATATTTGAACCTCCAAAGTAGCTTGAAAAGAGAAGTGAATCGCCGATCGCACTCACTTCGGCGATCTGAAGATCCCATTCGCCTCCAGCGAAACTTGCCTGAATCGGGTTCTTCGTGGCTAATCCGGGGCCAGTCACCTGGCCAGCAACCCAGATATTATCGGAGGCGTCCAACTTCACTTGGTAAAGCGAAGAGTAGAGTGAACCGCCACCAAGGAACGTGGAATAAAGGAGCTTGTCGCCCGCCGAGGAGAACTTGGTAATAAACCCGGCCACCGGTGAACCTGTAACAGCACCTAACGCTGGTTGCAGAGGGTGGACGAGCGGGAAGTCAGTTGATGACGTGCTTCCAACCACCACCGGATTTCCACTGCTGTCCAAGTCCACGCGCTGCCCATAATCAGCGGCGCTTCCGCCGAGATAGGTCGCGAATAGAAAGTGATCTCCGGCAGGCGAGAGCTTGGCGAGAAATGCATCAGGTCGACCGGTCGTCGTGGGCTGGAGGGCATTCTTTACCGGGAAGTCTATCGACCACGTGAAGCCACTCACGAACGCCGCACCAGTGGCATCGACGGCCAAACCCTGCGCCCGTTCCTGATTGTCACCACCGAGGTATGTGGAGTAAACCAGTTTCCCATTCCCGTCGACTTTGACGATGACCGCATTCTCGGAACCCCCACCAAATACCGGCTGAGCAGCATTGCGGGTCGGGAAATCCGTCGAGGAAGTGAAGCCCGCAACGTAGCTGTTGCCCGAGGAGTCTAGGGCTATCTTTTCTGCATCGTTGAGCGCCGTGCCGCCAACGTAGGTGTACCAAATCAATGCATTTCCCGCTGCGGCGACCTTTGCAATGACCATCAGCTGAGCGGTTTCGGAAGCCTGCTGGAAAGGATTCAGATTTGGATACTGCGGAGACTGGAGCGATCCCGTTACATACATGTTCCCAGAGCTGTCTACCGCAATGTCGGCGGCCACATCTTGCGCATTGCCGCCGAGATAAGTGGAGTAGTCGATCACGGGATCGATAGTGAGTGGTGCATTGTGGTCATATCGCGAGAGCGCAAGCTCGACGTGCGTGTCATCGCGCACTATATATTTGCACTCGATTTCTCGTCCGGCTTGATAGACTTTCGGCCGGCGCTGCCGCAGCCTCGAAATGACCAGATCACCGCTCGAATCAGCGAGGACCTGCCGGTTGTAAGCGATGCGGATTGCGCCCGAATCAGCGCCTGGCTTCACGACGAAGTCGTATTCCAACTGGGCGTCTTTGTTCCCGTAATAGACGAGGTCAATTCCGGGATAAACGTCGTGATAACGGACGCGGGCGAAATGGGGCACATCGGTCCGCCATTTTTTAGGATCATTACCGAGATAGTAGTTGCTCACGCCGGGAAGTGGATCGAGCGGCTCCGCCTTGGCATTCGCGTTGGCATGTTCCAGTGTGAAAACGATAGGCGAGCCGTCGATGTGGATGGCAGCGCTCGTCGCACGCAGATAGATGTTGCGAGATTGGAATTGGACCGAGAGATGCGCTTGACCTTGGTTCGGCTCGAACCAGACCGGCAGAGCCATCAGCCTGGAATAAATGAAGGCGAATAGCGCGAGCTTCTTCATGGCAGGTTGAAACTGAACGGCGTGCTGGACGAATCCCCGGCCGTGAGGACGATGGTGAGCGGACCGGTGGTGATATCTGCCGGTAGCTGGACGTTGATCTGGTTCGCGCCTTGAACGAGTCCAGGAGCGATGCCGGCGTAGAGAACACTGGCCGGTTCGTCGTTCACTGTAACCGAAACTGGCAACATGCAGCGTGGCAAATCGTCCGCCGTCAGCGCGCCGCAGCCGGTTGCGTATAGAGCCAAGATATTTTCGCCGACGGCGACGGCGGCAAAGATGCCGGGCGCTGCGAGGGCAACTTGCAATTGAAGCGAGCTTGCACCGATCTGAAGGACCGTCGTCGGTCCGGTGACCGAGTATGGAACCGTGACGTTGACTTGGGAAGCTGAGAAGTAGACCAGGGTCGCAGGTATACCGTCGAAACTAACGTCCTCCAAAAGACTAGTCCCAAAGATTGAGACTATTTCTCCCGGAGCGACGCTTCCCGAGGCGTAACTGGCAGCATTTACTACGCCCGTACGGACGAACACTGGCGCCGGGGTACCGATCGTAAACGTTGCTGGGTTCGAAGCTGCCGATTGGGGATTCACCACCGTGAAAGGAAGCGTTGCTGGTTGCGTCAAGTTCGACTTGTCCAAAGTGATATGG
>Ga0210401_10003000_pt1 | contig 18246 bp, 10 predicted proteins | sample IncBWH32MmetaG_FD_150866 | JGI IMG/M metagenome (GOLD analysis project Ga0210401, IMG submission 150866) | Forest soil microbial communities from Barre Woods Harvard Forest LTER site, Petersham, Massachusetts, United States - Inc-BW-H-32-M | ecosystem: Environmental > Terrestrial > Soil >... | reverse complement strand
CTCCCCTCTCGCCGCCCGCTCGAGCAGCCCGCCGAAGCGTGCGCGAATGTGCTCATCGCGCCGCTGGCGCAGTGCGCAAGCTCCGTCCCCGAACCAGAAGAGGAGCCGCCGATTCAGCACGTCCGCCGACAGCGGCACCGTGCCGAACCAGAAATCGCGGACGCTGCGCGCCTCATCCATGTCGCCGCGTCGCTTCGGCACTCGCCTCGTCGGCCGCGAACAAGGTCTCGAGCTGCTGCGCGGCGGCGCGCGTGGTAGCGAGGAATTTCTCCTCGTCCTCCTTGACCTGGTACTGCGCCTGGAGAGTCTGCTGGTCGTGTTGGCGGAATCGCCGCACCGCTTCGCGCGCGCTGCTGGCGGTTTCCCCGAGCGCTTCCAGCACCGCGCCGGCCATCTCGAGGCTCGATGCATAAGTCTCGCGAATGATCTCGGTGACTCCGGCATCCATGAGCGCGAAAGCGTGCTGGCGGCTGCGGGCTCGCGCGAAGATGCGCAGGTGCGGGAACTGCTGGCGCACCACGCTCGCAGCGCGCACGGAAGCATCGACGTCGTCGATCGCCAACACCAGCACACGGGCGCTCTGTGCGCCGGCCGCGCGCAGCAGGTCGAGTCGCGATGCGTCGCCGTAGTAGACCTGGTTGCCGAAACGCCTGAGGAAATCGACGTGCGTCTGGCTGCTGTCGAGGGCTGTGAAGGGCATGCCCTTCACCTGCAGGACGCGCGCCACGATCTGACCGAAGCGTCCGAAGCCCGCGATGATCACGGGGATGTCGTGCACGTCGATATCGTCGTACGGAGCCTCCGCTGCCTTCTGCCAGCGGCGGCTCGCCGCCTCGTACGCAATGAGCAGCAGCGGCCCCAGCATCATCGACAGCGTCACGGCGAGAATCAGCAGGTCCGAGGTGGCCGCATCGATGAGCCGCCCGCGCTCGGCGAGCGTGAACAGCACGAAGGCAAACTCGCCCCCGGTCGGGAGCGCGAATCCCAGCCGCAGCGGGGAGTCCCCGCGCAGCCGCGCGAGCTTGCCGAGAGCGCTGATCGCGACGATCTTCACCAGCAGGAAGCCCACGGTGAGCGCCAGCAGCTCGAGCGGCTCAGAGCGCAGCAAGCCCAGGTTCGCCGCCATGCCGACGGATATGAAGAACAGGCCGAGCAGCAAACCCTTGAACGGCTCGAGGTCCGCCTCGAGCTCGTGCCGGAACTCGCTGTCCGCGAGCAGCACGCCCGCGAGAAACGCCCCCAGCGCCGCCGACAACCCCACGCGATTCGCGAGCAATGCAGTGAGAATTACCGTGAGCAGCGCCGCCGCCGTGAATACCTCGCTCACCTGCACACGCGCGACGAGGCGCAACGCGGGCCGCAGCACGAGCCGCCCGCCGCCGACCAGCACCACGACTCCCACGGCGAGCAGCTTCAGCAGGCTGAGCCACCAGGGGCCGCCGTGCGCCGGTGCGGTCGGGTTCGGCTCGAGCAGCGGCAGGACCGCGAGGGCCGGGAGCACCGCGAGATCCTGGAAGAGCAAGATGCCGAAGGCAGCGCGGCCGTGCTGGGTGTGCAGCTCGCGCCGCTCGGCGAGCACCTGCAGCACGAGAGGCGTCGAGGACAGCGACAGACCGAAGCCGATGACCGCGGCGGCGATCGGGGCTTGTCCGAGCGCCCACGCGATCCCACCCAGCAGCAACGTACACAGCACGACCTGTGCGGTGCCGAGCCCGAAAACGATCCGGCGCATCACCCACAGCCGCGTCGGCTGCAGCTCGAGCCCGATGATGAAGAGCAGCAGGACGATGCCGAACTCGGCCACCTGCATGATGCGATCGACATTGCCGATGAGATTCAGGCCCCACGGGCCGATCGCGAGCCCCGCCGCCAGGTAGCCGAGGATCGAGGAGAGGCGCGCGAACCGAGAGAGCGACACCGCGAGGACGGCCGCTGCCAAGAGTATGGCGGTTTGCGTGAGGGTGATCATGCGGCTGTCGAACGATTCTCGCAGGAATCGGGGCCCGCGTGTCCCATCCCTTGAGTTTCATCCCGACGGTCCCCATCCCAGCGCGAATGCTCGACAGCGAACTGCCTGCGTCGCACGACGCATCCGAGGAGCCAACTGCGTCCGGCCCGCCGCAATCCGCGGTGGTGAGTGAGCCGCTCGATGGATACTCCACTGCCGTGGTGGGAGCCGTGGAGCGGGTGGGTCCGGCGGTGGTCAGCGTCTACGTAGGCGGTGCGCTCGAGGCCGAGCGCGCCCGCGGCGGCGCCGGTTCGGGCGTCGTGGTAACCCCCGATGGGTATCTGCTCACCAACGAGCACGTCGTGCAGCGGGTGAACGACGCGCGTGTCACCTTCGTCGATGGCCGCACCGTTGCGGCCGTGGTCGCAGGGCGTGACCCCGCGACCGATCTGGCCGTACTGCGTGCCCAGGCGGCGGCGCTGCCTTACGCACGGCTCGTGCCGGAGCAGCGTCTGCGACCGGGTCAACTCGTCATCGCAGTCGGCAATCCCTTCGGCTTCGAATCCACGGTCTCGGCGGGAGTCGTGAGCGCGCTCGGGCGCTCGCTGCGCAGCCGCCAGGGACGGCTCATCGAGAGCGTCGTGCAGCACACCGCTGCGCTCAATCCCGGTAACTCCGGCGGCCCGCTGGTCGATTCGCTCGGACGCGTTGCCGGTATCAACACTGCCATCATCGCCATGGCGCAGGGAATCGGCTTCGCCATTCCCGCATCGACCGCGCAATGGGTGTTGACGGAGATCCTGACGCAGGGCCGGGTGCGCCGCGCCTGGCTCGGGATCGCCGCGCGCGATCGTCCGCTCGACCTGCGGCTGGTGCGAGCGCTCGGCCTCACCGCGCGGCATGCGGTGGAAGTGCTGTCGCGCGAGAGCTCAGGACCGGCCGCGACCTCCGACCTGCGGCCGGGAGATCTCATCGTGACGGTGAACCGCGAGCCGGTGGACGGCATCGACGCGCTGCACCGCCTGTTGAGCCGCGTGCCTCCGGGGAGCGAGCTGACGCTGCAGGTGGTGCGGCGCACGCAGCTGTTGGACGTGGGGCTTATCGTGCGCGAGCCGCCAACCTGAGGCCGCGCCTGTGCAGTCAACGCGTTGGACGAGGGCGTTCGCACGACGCGACGGATGCTTTTGCGGATAGTTTGGTGACACGCCCGCTACCCTGTCGTCGCCCGCCGCCATTCCTGCCGCCGCAGCCGGTAGAGCACGTGGCGACGCAAGGGGTGTCCCTCGGGGAGGCGCGGATGATCGAAGTCGCCGTCCGCATCGCGCACCATCCCGAGCCGCTCCATCACGGCTCGCGAGCGGCGGTTTTCCGGCACCGTGAAGGAAACCACCTCGGGCAGACCCAACGTCTCGAACGCGAATCGCAGGCACTCGAGGCCGGCTTCCGTGACGAAGCCGTTGCCCCAGCTCGCCCGCTCGAGGCGCCAGCCGATCTCCACGCACGGCGTGAAGTGGGCCTCGAACGAGGGAGCGCGCAGGCCCACGAAGCCAACGAATGCCCCGCTTGCGCGCAGCTCCAGTGCCCACAGCCCCCACCCCTGCCGCGCGATCTCCGCGTCGGCGTCGCGCGCGAACTGATCGCTCATCGTGCGGTTGAGGCCACCGGACATGAACTCCATCACCATCGGGTCGGCGTTCAGCCGGGCGAAAGGCTCGCGATCGCTCGCGCGCCATTGCCGCAGGCGGAGCCGAGGGGTGAAGAGGTCGGTCATGCGGATCGGCGCTTGCAAGAGCTTCGCAGGCCGGTATTATCGGACGCATAGTGATGGTGTAAGACAGTCGGTCCGCGGAGCGCGCTCGAATGCCCTCCGTACGCGGCTGCTCGTCCGCGAGCTCTCGAGCCGCTCGAGAGTGCCGCGGATCTCCTGAGCGAACGAATTGCCGGTGTGCGCTCGAGGTGCTGGCCGTGAGGCCTGGGGCATCGGGCGCGCGCCTTCGTTTCGACGCGCAGCCGGGACTTCACCATGCACTCCTTTTCCCGCGGACTCTACAAAGACAGCTACGAACGCGACAGCTGCGGTTTCGGCCTCATCGCGAGCCTCGACGACGCCGCGAGCCACTGGCTGATCCGCACCGCCATCACCTCTCTCAACCGCCTCACGCACCGCGGGGCCATCGCTGCCGATGGCAAGACCGGCGATGGCTGCGGGCTGCTGCTGAAGCGGCCGGAGCGCTTCCTGCGCGCAGTCGCCGCGGAGTGTGGCATCGCACTTTCCACCCGCTTCGCTTCAGGGCTCGTGTTCCTCGCGCGGAGCGAGCAGCAGGCGGCCGCGGCGCGGCAGGCGCTCGAGTCGCAGCTCACGCACCAGGGGCTCGAGGTGGCCGGCTGGCGCAAGGTGCCGACCGACGCGGGGGCGTGTGGCCCTGACGCGCTGAAATCCCTGCCGCGCATCGAGCAACTGTTCGTCAATTCCCCGGCGACGGTGCTCGATGAGGCAGCGTTCAACCGGCGGCTGTTCATGGCACGGCGTCTCGCCGAGAAGGCCTGCGCGCAGGATGCCGCCTTCTACGTGCCGAGCCTTTCCGCCAGCACCTTGGTCTACAAGGGCATGGTGATGCCGCAGCACCTCGTGCAGTTCTACCCTGATCTCGATGACCCGCGGCTCGAGAGCTCGGTGGCGGTGTTCCACCAGCGCTTCTCCACCAACACCTTGCCGCAGTGGCGGCTCGCGCACCCCTTTCGCTACCTGGCGCACAACGGCGAGATCAACACGATCCAGGGCAACCGCAACTGGGCGACCGCACGCGGGCCGCTGCTGCGCTCACCGCTCTTGCCTGCGCTGCAGGAGGTGCTGCCGCTGGTGTCGCTCGGCGGCTCGGACTCACAGAGCCTGGACAACATGCTGGAAGTGCTGCTGATGGGCGGTCTCGACCCGCTGCACGCCATGCGGCTGCTCATGCCACCGGCGTGGCACGGCCTCGACTCCATCGACCCGGAGTTGCGCGCCTTCTACGAGTACTACTCCGTGCACATGGAACCCTGGGACGGACCGGCGGGAGTGGTGCTCACCGACGGCCGCTACGCGCTGTGCACGCTCGATCGCAACGGACTGCGCCCGGCACGCTACGTGCTCACGACCAACCGCTGTTTCACGATCGCCTCCGAGAGCGGCGTATGGGACTACCAGCCCGAGGAGGTGGTGAAGCAGGGCAAGCTCGGGCCCGGCGATATGATCGCGCTCGATTTGGAGAGCCGCGTGCTGATGTCCACGCAGGATGTAGACCAGCTGCTGAAGGCTCGCCATCCCTACAAGACATGGCTGAAGAAAGGAGTGCGCTACCTGGAGAGCGACCTGGTCGACCCGCGACTCGCGGCGGAGCCCATGGACAGCGCGACGCTGTCGCTCTACCAGAAGATGTTCAACGTCACCCAGGAGGAGCGCGAGGACATCATCCGCGTCCTGGCGCAGGATGAGAACGAGGCGGTGGGCTCGATGGGCGATGACACACCGCTGCCGGTGCTCTCGAGCAGGGCGCGCTCGCTGTACGACTACTTCCGCCAGCAGTTCGCCCAGGTCACCAACCCGCCGATCGACCCGCTGCGCGAGTCGCTCGTCATGTCGTTGCAGACGCAGATCGGACCCGAGTGCAACATCTTCCTGCCCGCACCCGAGCACGCGCTGCAGGTGGTGCTCGGCTCGCCGATCCTCTCGCAGCGCAAGCTCCGCCAGATACTCGCGATCGAGGAAGTGACGCACGAGTTCCTCGATCTGCAGTACGACCCGGCCGAGGGCCTGAGGCAGGCGATCGAACGGCTGTGCGCGCAGGCCGAGAGCGCGGTGCGCGAAGGCCGGCTCGTGCTGCTGCTCTCGGATCGGTACCTGGTGAAGGGGCGCATTCCCGCCCACGCACTGCTCGCGACCGGCGCCGTGCATCAGCACCTGGTGAGGGCCGGGCTGCGCTGCAAATGCAACCTGCTCATCGAAACCGGCACCGCCCGCGAGCCGCATCACTTCGCCTGCCTCATCGGCTACGGGGCGACGGCCGTGTATCCCTACATGGCTTACCAGGTCTTGTTCGAGATGATGCGCAAGGGACGGGTGAAGCTCGACTTCGCCGCGCGCCTCGAGCTCGGCCGCAGTTACCGTGCGGGGCTGCGCAAGGGCCTGTTCAAGATCATGTCGAAGATGGGCATCTCCACCATCTCGAGCTACCGCAGCTCGCAGCTGTTCGAGATCGTGGGGCTCGCGGATGAGGTGGTGCAGCTGTGCTTCACCGGCACCGAGAGCCGTGTGCAGGGCGCTGACTTCGGCGATCTCGAGGCGGACGCACTCGCGCTCGCAACGCTCGCCTGGGATCCGCGCGAAGCGATCGCCCAGGGGGGACTGCTGAAGTACGTGCACGGCGGGGAGTACCACATGTACAACCCGGACGTGATCGCCGCGTTGCAGGCGGCGGTGATCTCCGGCGATCAGGCGCATTATCGCGAGTTCGCGCGGCTGGTGAACCATCGTCCACCTTCGACCTTCCGCGACCTGCTCGCGCTGAGACCGCTCGGCGCAGCGCTGCCGCTCACGCAGGTCGAGCCCGTCGAGGACGTGCTAGCGCGCTTCGACAGCGCCGGCATGTCGCTCGGTGCACTTTCCCCCGAGGCGCACGAAGCGCTCGCCATTGCCATGAACCGGCTTGGCGCGCGTTCCAACTCGGGCGAGGGCGGTGAGGACCCCGCGCGCTATCGCGGTGAGAGGAACTCGAAGATCAAGCAGGTGGCCTCCGGACGCTTCGGTGTCACCCCGGAGTACCTGATCAACGCCGAGGTCCTGCAGATCAAGATCGCCCAGGGCGCCAAGCCCGGCGAGGGCGGCCAGCTGCCCGGGCACAAGGTCAACGACATGATCGCCACGCTGCGCTTCGCGCGGCCGGGCGTCGGACTGATCTCACCGCCGCCGCACCACGACATCTACTCCATCGAGGATCTCGCGCAGCTGATCTTCGACCTGAAGCAGGTGAATCCCGAGGCGCTGGTGTCGGTGAAGCTGGTGGCCGAGCCCGGTGTCGGCACGGTGGCGGCCGGAGTGGCCAAGGCTTACGCGGACCTCATCACCGTCTCCGGCTACGACGGCGGCACCGGCGCAAGCCCGCTCTCCTCGATCAAGTACGCGGGCACGCCCTGGGAGCTCGGCCTCGCCGAGACACATCAGACGCTGCGCTTCAACGAGCTGCGTCATCGCGTGCGGCTGCAAGCCGACGGAGGACTGAAGACCGGGCTCGATGTGGTGAAGGCCGCCATCATCGGCGCCGAGAGCTTCGGCTTCGGCAGCGCGCCCATGGTGGCGCTCGGATGCAAGTACCTGCGCATCTGCCATCTCAACAACTGCGCGACCGGAGTGGCGACGCAGCACCAGGTGCTGCGCTCGAAGTACTTCACGGGGCTGCCGGAGATGGTGATCAACTACTTTCGCTTCGTCGCCGAGGAAGTCCGCGAGATCCTCGCCTCGCTCGGGGTACGGAGCCTGAACGAGATCATCGGCCGCACCGAGTGCCTGCAGTTGTTGCCCGGCACGACGGCGAAGCAGCGCAAGCTCGATCTCGGGCCGATACTGTCGACGGCAGGGGCGAGGAGCGATGCACCGCAGTTCTGCAACACTACCCGCAACGCGCCCTTCGACACGGGCGAGCTCGCCGAGCGCATGGTGCGCGACATGCTGCCGGCGATAGCCTCGAAGAGCGGTGGCGAATGGAGCTACCCACTCTGCAACTCCCACCGCTCGATCGGCGCACGCCTGTCAGGAGAGATCGCGCGCCGCTGGGGCAACTACGGCATGGAGGATGCCCCCATCCTCGTGCGCTGCAGCGGCCACGCTGGACAGAGCTTCGGAGTATGGAATGCGGGTGGCCTGCATCTGTGTCTCGAGGGCGATGCCAACGACTACGTCGGCAAGGGCATGGCGGCCGGCAGGATCGTGCTGCGCCATCCGCCCGGTGCGCGCTTCGTGGCACGCGACACTATCATCATGGGCAACACCTGCCTGTACGGTGCCACCGGCGGGGAGTTGTATGCCGCCGGAGTCGCCGGCGAGCGCTTCGCGGTGCGCAACTCCGGCGCCGTGGCGGTGATCGAGGGCGCAGGCGATCACTGTTGCGAGTACATGACCGGGGGCGCGGTGTGCGTGCTCGGGCGCAGCGGAGTCAACTTCGGAGCCGGCTTTACCGGTGGCTTCGCCTACGTGCTCGATCTCGAGCGCAATTTCGTCGACCGCTACAACCATGATCTGATCGACATCAGCCGCATCCACCCCGAGGCCATGCAGTCGCACGTCCAGCACCTCGAGGGGCTGCTCGAGCGGCACGTGGCGGCGACCGGCAGCGCCTGGGCAGAGGAGATCGCTGGCGACCTGCGCACCTTCCTGCCGAAGTTCTGGGTGGTGAAGCCCAAGGCCGCCTCCATCGATTCGCTCATCGAAAACCTGCGGCGCGCGGCCTGAAGGAGCTGCCGGGCAAATCCATGGCCGACAAGAACCTGCAGTTCCTCGACATCCCACGAGCCGAGCCTGCCAAGGCTGCGGCCGAAGCGCGCATCGGCAACTTCCGCGAGATCTACGCGAGCTTCGATGCGAGCGGCGCCGCTCAGCAGGCGGGCCGCTGTCTCGCCTGCGGCAGTCCGTTCTGCGAATGGAAGTGTCCGGTCCACAACTACATCCCCAACTGGCTGAAGCTCATCGAGGAGGGCAATCTGTTCGAAGCGGCGGAGCTCTCGCACAAGACCAACTCGCTCCCCGAGGTTTGCGGGCGCATCTGCCCGCAGGACCGGCTGTGCGAAGGTGCATGCACGCTGAACGACGGGCTCGGCGCGGTCACCATTGGCTCGATCGAGAAATACATCACCGACGAGGCGCTGAGGCGGGGGTGGAAGCCCGACATGTCGCACGTGCAGCGCACGGATAAGCGCGTGGCGATCGTCGGCGCCGGCCCGGCCGGGCTCGCGTGTGCCGACGTGTTGGTGCGCAACGGCGTACAGCCGGTGGTGTTCGACCGGCAAGCGCGCATCGGCGGACTCCTCACCTTCGGCATCCCGCCGTTCAAGCTGGCGAAGGAGGTGGTGGAGACGCGCCGCGAGCTGCTGCAGGGTATGGGCGTCGAATTTCGCCTCGGATGCGAGATCGGTCGCGATCTTCCCTTCGCGCAGCTGCTCGCCGCCTACGACGCCGTCTTTCTCGGCATGGGCACGTACACCTGTGTGCGCGGTGGATTTCCCGGGGAAGAGCTGCCGGGAGTGTACGAGGCCCTGCCATACCTCGTTTCCAACATCCGTTGCGAGCTCGGCTTCGAAGGTGCCGCGCACGCCCTCATCAGCATGCGCGGGCTGCGGGTCCTCGTGTTGGGTGGCGGCGATACCGCCATGGACTGCAATCGCACCGCGCTCCGGCAGGGGGCGCAGAGCGTCACCTGCACCTATCGGCGCGACGAGGACAACATGCCCGGCTCCCGGCGCGACTACCGCAACAGCCGCGAAGAAGGCGTGGAGTTCCTCTTCAACCGACAGCCGGTCGAGATCGTGGGCGCGGAGCGCGTCGAGGGCGTGAAGCTCGTGGAGACTGCGCTCGGCCCAGCCGATGCGCGCGGCCGGCGCGTACCGCAGCCGCTCGCCGGCTCCGAGCAGATTGTGGCGGCGGACGCAGTCATCATCGCCTTCGGCTTCCTGCCGAGTCCGCCGCCCTGGCTCACGAACCACGGCATCCGTGTGCACGACAGCGGCCGCGTGCGTGTCCTGCTTGGCGCGAACAACGCCTTCCAGACGACCAATCCGAAAGTGTTCGCCGGCGGTGACATGGTGCGCGGCTCGGATCTCGTCGTGACCGCGGTGTTCGAGGGACGCGAGGCCGCGCGCGGCATCCTCCAATATCTCGACGTGCTCTGAAAAGCCAACCGGCAAAAGAAAGGCCCCGCACGTGGCGGGGCCTGAGAGGTTTGGTCGCGTCGTCAATGACCCGGTGGTTCGCTGTCAGCTCCGGCCGGGCGCGCGTATCGCACTCAAAGTGAGTCGGCGCATCGCCTCGACAGGTCGCGTCATCACGAGCATCTACTCTTTGCGGCTGAAACGCTTGGAGCTATTGAGCTCCGGCTCCTATCGCGAGGCCCGCGTGTTGATCCACGCGTTGTGTCGTTCCTGACAACCCACAGCAAGTTAGTGGCTGCCGTACCCGTGCCCGCGTCGATCCCCGAGCTTTCTGTTGTAAGTTCCCTCCTACTGGAGCGGCTTGTACGCATCAACGGCCGAAGGCACCGCTGAGTCAAGACCAGAAATTTCTTTTCCGAACAGTCCCTTCCCGCAGTTATTGTACTCATTCCTGCCGAGAATGCCATGTCGCAAATTATCGACAAATGAGCAATCAGGCATTGGCGTGGACGCGACAGTAGCGGGAATGCGGTCAGCGCGGGAGCCGCACGCTCACGCGAACCCCCGAGCCACCCGGGAGGCTCATTGCGCTCGCCTCCCCGCCGTGGAACTCGGCGATCAGGCGGACGATATAGAGGCCAAGGCCGAAATGCGGCCGGCTATCCGCGTCGGGCCGCGATTGCCAGAGAGATTCGAACAATCGCCCCTGCAGGTGGGCCGGAAGCGGGGGTCCGGGATTCTCAACCTCGATGATGCTGGCGGCGGCCGGAAGGAGCAGGCGCACGCAGATCGCCGCACCCGCCGGGCTGAAATCGACCGCGTTGTCGATCAGCTTATCGAGCATCTGCACGATCAGATCCGGCGCACCGTGCAACATAATCTGTCCGGGCGGTAACTCGCAGGCGAACACGCGCTCAGGGAAGGCAGTGCGGTAAGCCGCCACGGCGGACTCGAGCACGGCAACGAGGTCGAAATCGACCCGCTCGGCGCTGCCGATCGCCTCCTCCACGCGGCTCGCAGCCCCCATTGCGAGGAGGATCGCATTCAGCCGCTCACTTCCGTGCCGTGCCCGCGCCAGGTACGTGTGCGCCGCCTCGCCCACGGGCTCCGCCTCGAGGTTCTCGAGCGATGAGCGCACGATCGTGAGCGGCGTGCGGATCTCGTGAGCGAGCTTGCCGGCGAGGGTCCGCAGATAATCCGTGTACGCGTTGAGTCGCGCGAGCAGCGTGGAGAAGCTGCGGGCGACGTCCCCGAGCTCATCGCTTGAGGAGGTCTCGGGGAACGCCGTAATGAGACCCGCGCGCGTCAGGGCAGATTCGCTCGCCCGTCGCAACCGCGCGAGTCGCAGCGCGAGCCACGCGGCAAAGGCAAACATCAGGACGACGGCCGCGACGCTCGTGCCGAGGGTGAAATTCAGCATGCGGGTGAGCGCGCGATCGCGCAGCCGCAGCCACCGATCGGGGGTCTGCGTGACCTGGAGCGCGCCGATCACTTCGAGGTGATCCCGATCGTAGATCGGTGCCTGCGCCTCGATCAGGCTTGGTGCGCCGGGGCGATCGATGAAGCGGCGGTAGAGCCGCGCGAGGAGTGGTGCGCCGCTGCTGAGCGTGCGTCCTTGCGCCAGCGCATCGACGTGTGCCAGCGCACGCCCATCGGGCGCGCTGAGCGCGAGTTTCAGGCCCGGTTGCATGAACTGCGCGAGGTAGGACGAGAGCTCGGGTGCCGCAACGATCAGGCGGCCGAGCGTGTGCAGGTCATCACTGCGCAAGGTGCCGTAGCTGATGGGAGCAGCGCCGCGCGCATCGCGGTCATCGACCAGCACTCCGAAGCGCTCGCCGAGCATCGAGAGTGGCACGCCGATCTCGACCCGGTAGCCCTCCCGGTATGGCTGCCACGCGGCGCGTACGCGCGGCTCGATGAGGACGCGCTGCTCACCGTATTCCCCCGATTCGATGCGCCGCGCGGTGAGCGCCCCGGGGCCGCTCGCCCCGAGGAACACCTGCTGCTCCTCGCCCTGACTGTCCTGGTAGCCGATCCACACGCGGTCTCCAAAGGTAGCGGGGTCCAGCCAGTTGCTGCCCGGAGCGTCGAACACCGGACGCTCATCGTGCACTTCGAGCAGCACGTACAGCATCCGCTCGTAGACACCGCTCAGGATGGCGAAGTGATGCTGCGCGTCGTGACTGAAATGGGCCCACGCGCCCGGCTCGCGCGGCCAGTCGTCCGGGTAGCCATCGATGAGCGGTGCAGCGGACAGCGCGAGCGGCCTGAGGTCGTAGGCACCGGACGCCGTCCGCGTGCGCCCCGCGGCGGGCGCAGCCGCCGCGGGGCTCGGCTCCTGCGGCGGCGCAACTTGCGGCGTGTCGGACGCGGGCAGGGGCTCGCGGTACAGCAGATCGGTGCGCCCCTGGAGTGATGCCGCGATGGTCTGCGCCACTGCCTGGAGCGAAGTCTGCTCACCCTCGCGCAGCGCCGCCTCCATCTCGCGCGCGTAGCGGCAGCCAGCCCAGGGGAGCCCGAGCGTGGCGAGGCCGAGTGCCAGGAGCTTGAGGCGCAGCGACATCGCTCGAGGGGTTTACTCGACCCAGCGGTAGCCCATGCCGTAGACGGTCTGCAGGCATTCGAACTTCGCGTCGATGCTCTGGAACTTGCGCCGGATGCGCTTCACGTGCGAGGTGATGGTGTTGTCATCGAGCACCACGTTGGCCGCATCCATGAGCTGCTGACGGCTGCGCACGTGTCCGGGATGGCGGGCGAGGGCATGCACGATCCAGAACTCGGTGAGCGACAGCAGCACCACCTTGCCGTCCCACTGCGCCTGCATGCGCTCGGCATCGAGCGCGAGCGCTCCGCGCCGCACGATCTCGCTCGAGGTGTCGGGCCGGCGCAGCGCGTCCACGCGACGGAACAGCGCGTTCACCCGCGCCGTGAGGTGGGCGAGGCTCAGGTCCTTGGTGAGGAAGTCGTCCGCTCCGAGCCGCAGACCGGACACGGCGTCGAGCTCGCTGTCGCGTGCGGTGAGAAAGATGATCGGCAGCTCCGCCGACAATCCCCGCAGCTCCCGGCACAACTCGAACCCGCCCTCGGGCTCGTCCTCGAGTGAGATGTCGATGACCGCGAGGTCGGGTAGCCGGGTGTTGAACGCTGCCATGGCCTGCGCACGGTTGGCATAGCAGCGCACCGCGTAGCCCTCGCGCGTGAAGGCGGCGGCGTAGTTGTCGCGAATGGCCGCTTCGTCCTCGACGATGGCGATGAGGCGCTTCATGCAGGACTCAAGGCTACAGACTGTACGCGTGCCGCGAAAGCGCGCCGCGACCGCCACTTTGCGCCACAATTCGTCGCCACGGCGGCACTTTCGCCCCCTCACCCTGACCGGCGGCGGCCGCGCAATGCTCCCGTGTACTACGGGAAACTCTGCGCGACGCCAGCACCGCTCACCACAGCGCTCACGCGCCGCCGCGAGCGGCTCAGGAACTGGCTGGCGCTCCTCGCACTGCTGGCGATCGGCATCGTCTGATCAGAGAGCTCGTTGAGCTTATGACGAGAGCCGTGCTAGGTTGTCGCGGGCGTCGACCCACCAAGGCGCTGACGAAAGACAACAATCAAGCCGCGGCAGCTACCGACAGCACGCCTGCGGCGCGGCGGATATCGGGGAGGCCTCATGTTCACGCAGCTGATCGACCCGCTCGGCAATCTGACGCTGACCTGCCTGGTGGCTCTGGTGCCTGTCGTGTCACTGCTTGTCATGCTCGCGGTGTGGCGGCTTCCGGCCTGGCTGGCGACACTGCTCGGCTCGGCCCTCACGTTCCTGCTGGCGTTGTGGATATGGAAGATGCCGTTCAGCAACGGCGCGCACGCGTACGTGTTCGGCGCCGCAACGGGCGTGTGGAACGTCGACTGGATCACTTTCTGGGGCATGGTGCTGTTCAACACCCTGGCGGTGAGCGGCGTATTCGAGAACTTCCGCCGCTGGCTGATCGCCCAAGGCAGTCTCGATGTGCGGGTGCAGACCATGCTGTTCGCCTGGGCCTTTGGCGCGTTGCTCGAGGGCCTGGTCGGGTTCGGTTATCCGTGGGCGGTCGTGGCCCCGATTTTGATTTCACTCGGCATTTCCGATCTCAACGCGATCCGCGTCGCCGCGATCGCCAACAATGCGCCGGTTTCCTACGGCGCGCTCGGTGCGCCGATCATCGCGCTCGCGGCCGTCACCAACTATCCGTTGCTTGCGCTGTCGGGTTCGGTCGGCACCCTCGTCGCGGTGCTGGCGCTGCTACCGCCATGGGTGCTGCTGTACCTGGTGTCCGGCTGGGAGGGACTAAAGGGCGGCTGGCCGCTCGCCGTGGTCGGCTCGCTCGGCTACATCGCCGGGCAGTATCCGGTTGCCGTCCATCTCGGGCCGTACCTGCCGGACGTCGCGGGCGCCATCGTCTGCTTCGCCGCGCTGTTGCTGCTTTTGAAGGTGTGGCAACCGAGCAGGGTGCTCGGCTACGGCGGGGTGCCGGTCGATGCCGCGGCAGCACGGCAGACGCAGGGACATGGCCTTTCGCCCGGCGAAGTGCTGCAGGCGTGGATGCCGTTCGTGGTGCTGCTCATCGTGGTGGCCGCCTGGACCGGCCCCTGGTCGCCGCTGCCGAAGGTGAGCTGGTTCAAGGCTCAGGCGGTGGCCTGCTCGGCGCTCTCCGCCACCTGTCCCGAGAAGGGCAACGTCACCGCCGTGTTCAATTTCGCGCCCTACATCGGCGGCAGCGCGATACTGGTGTCGTGGCTCATCGTGGCCGTGCTGCTGCTCACCTCCGGGCGGCTCAAGAGCACGCAGATCGGCGAGGTGTTCCGGCGCACCTTCCATCAAATGTGGGGCGCCTGCCTGGTCGGCGTATTCATCTTCGGCCTTGCCTACACATTCAACTACTCCGGCATGGCGGCCTCCCTGGCGAAGGGCTTCTCCAGCATGGGCAGCGCCTTCATCATCGTCGCCCCGATACTCGGCTTCATCGGTGTGGCGCTGTCGGGCTCGAACACCTCCACCAACGCCATGTTCGGCAAGTTCCAGGCGCTGGTGGGCACGCAGCTGGGACTCCCGCCGCTGCTGCTGCCGTCGCTGAACTCGGTCGGCGCGGAAATCGGCAAGCCCGTCGCTCCGCAGACCGCAAGCGTCGGCGTCTCCACCAGCAAGTTCGTGCGCAAGGAGGGCGAGGTCATCCGCCACAACATGGGATGGACATTCATCCTGCTCGCGTACCTGATCTTGATCGCCATCGGCTGCTACCTCGCGCACCCGGCGGCGATGACGCTGAAATGAGGCTCGCGCTACACCGGCAGTGTCAGCGCACCATGTAGTAGGCACCGGGAAGACCGGGGCCGCCGGGGTACTCTGCGCGCACGAATCCGAGGCGCTGGTACAGAGCCAGGGCCGCAGTGTTGGTGGTGGAGACGAACAGCGAACACTGCTCGACGCCCAACGCTGCCTTGCCCGCATCGGCGAGCAGCTCGATCAGTCTCGTGCCGAATCCGCGACCGCGACAGGTGGGCGCGATGACCAGGCGGGCGAGGTGACAGCGCCCGGCGCGCAGATAGTACTGGCCGAATCCGCACAGCGCTGCGTCAGCGTCGAGCAATGCGAACGAGGGCAGGTCCAGCAGCTGGCAGTCGGCCCGGAAAGTCTCCGCGCTGAAAGAAAAACGAAACTCCGGTCCGCCCCAGATCCGGCAGCTTTCGGCGCTCGGAAACCAGTTCATCATCTCGAGCAGCTGCGGCGGCGTCGCACGCGCGAGCGTCAGCGGTGGACCACCGGTCATGTCAAGAAAACCAGGTCTCAGAACGCGTTGATCCCGGTGAGCTCCCGCCCGAGAGTGAGCTGATGAATCGTCTCCGTGCCTTCGTAGGTGATGACGCTTTCGAGGTTCAACATGTGACGGATCGGCGCGTACTCGGCGCTGATGCCGGCGCCGCCGAGCATGTCGCGGCAGTCGCGGGCGATGTCGAGCGCCATGCGGCAGTTATTCCACTTGGCGAGCGAGACCTGTACCGGCTGCGCCGTACCGGCATCCTTCAGCCGCCCGAGCTGCAGCGCCAGGAGCTGTGCGGCGGTGATGCGCCGCGCCATGTCGGCGAGGCGTACCTGGATGGTCTGATTCGCGGCTAGCGGCCGTCCGAAGAGCTGACGTGTCGCGGTGTACTCGAGCAGCTGCTTCAGGCAAGCCTGCGCGGCGCCGATCACGCCCCAGCAGATGCCATAGCGCGCCTGCGTGAGACACGACAGCGGCCCCTTGAGGCCCACCACACCCGGCAGCACGCGGCTCTCGGGCACCACGACGTTGTCGAAGAACAGCGCCGCGGTCACGGAAGCGCGCAGCGAGAACTTGTGCTGGATCTCCGGCGCCGAGAAACCTGGCGTACCTTTGTCGATGAGAAAGCCGCGAATGCCATCGGGTGTCATGGCCCACACCACTGCGACGTCCGCGATCGCCCCGTTGGTGATCCACATCTTCGAGCCATTCAGTACCCAGTCCCCGCCGCGCCGCTTGGCGTGGGTCTTCATGTTGGCGGGATCGGAGCCGCCGTGAGGCTCGGTGAGCCCGAAGCAGCCAATGAGCTCTCCACGCGTCATGCGCGGCAGGTAATGCTGCTTCTGCTCGGCTGAGCCGTACGCGAAGATCGGATACATGCACAGCGATGACTGCACGGACACGAAGCTGCGGATGCCTGAGTCACCGCGCTCGAGCTCCTGGCAGATCAGCCCGTAGCAGACGGCGTTGAGTCCGGCGCAGTCGTAGCCCTGGATCGAGGAGCCGAGCAGCCCCTGGGCAGCGAGTTTCGCAATCAGCTCCTGCGGAAAGCGATGTTCCTCGAAGCAGCGCTGGATGATCGGCAGCACTTCGGCATCGACTAGCCGCGCCACCGAGTCCTGAACCAGGCGCTCCTCCTCGCTGAGGGTCGCGCGCACTCCGTACAGATCCAGCGGATCGAGCGCGCCGGCAGCCGCGGTGCCCGCGGCCTCGGGGCTGGAAGCGGCGGCTTTGGCCACGAGTGTCTCTCCTGCAGGAAAAAGGGGCTCCCCACTTGGGGGCGCGCATGATAACGGGTATCAGGAACCGCGGCATCCGCACCCCCGGGGTCCCCGAGAAATCATGCGTCTCGCTCGACGCTGCGAATCCCCGCCCGGAGTGAGCATGATTTCTTGGGGTGGGGCCGCAGTGGATTCGCGGCCAAGCTTGGGGCACCCTTCCGGCGTATGAAAATCCCGGAGATCATCATCGTCGAGACGGTCCATCAGCCGGGCAGTCTCGCCAAGGTGCTCCAGGTCATCGCAGACGCGGGGCTCGCCATCGAGCAGCTGGTCGCGCTGCGGCGCGACCAGGGACGCACGCTCTGGGAGATCACGCTCGAGATGGACGAGGAAGCCGATCGCTCGCTCTACGAGCGCATCGGTCAGCTGCCCAACGCGCGCTTCGTCGGCAAGTCCGATCGTGTCTTCAACCGTCACCGCGGCGGCAAGATCCGCACCGTGTCGACGCTGCCAATCAACACCCGCGAGATACTGCGCGACGTCTATACACCGGGCGTCGCGCGCGTGTGCCTCGCGATCCGCAAGAACCCCGAGGCGGCCTACGAATACACCGCACTCGGCAACACCGTCGCAGTCGTCACCAACGGCACGGCGGTTCTGGGACTCGGCAACATCGGCGCGCTCGCCGGGCTACCGGTGATGGAAGGAAAAGCCGCGCTGTTCGCAGACCTCATCGGCATCAACGGTGTGCCGATCCTCATCGAGGAGACGCTGCCGGCGCGCGTGGTCGAGATCGTCTGCGGCATCGCGACCACCTTCGGCGCGATCCAGCTCGAGGACTTCGCCGCGCCCGAATGCTTCGAGATCGAGGAGCAGTTGCGCGCGAGGCTGCCGAAACCGGTGCTGCATGATGACCAGCACGGCACCGCGGTGGTGACGCTCGCTGCGCTCATCAACGCCGCGCAGCGCTCGGGCGTCGATCTGCGCGCGAGCATCGTCGGGCAGATCGGCCTCGGGGCAGCCGGCAGCGGCATCGTGCGCCTGCTGCAGGCCTACGGGGTGCGCCACGTGCTCGGAACCGACCCTAACGCGGGTGCGGTGGCGCGCCTGGCGGCCTCGGGCGGGGAAGGCGTGACGCTCGAAGCGCTCATGCAGCGCGCCGACATCGTCATCGCCTGCACCGGCGTCAAGGGCCTCATCCCTCCCAAGTGGATTAGAAAGGGTCAGGTCATCCTCGCCCTGTCGAATCCGGACCCCGAGATCGAGCCGCTGGTGGCACGCGCCCACGGGGCCGCATTCGCAGCCGATGGCAAGGGCATCAACAACGTGCTGGCGTTTCCCGGCCTTTTCAAAGGTGCACTGCAAGCGCGGGCAAAGTGCTTCACGGATGCCATGC
>Ga0210401_10002996_pt1 | contig 18268 bp, 22 predicted proteins | sample IncBWH32MmetaG_FD_150866 | JGI IMG/M metagenome (GOLD analysis project Ga0210401, IMG submission 150866) | Forest soil microbial communities from Barre Woods Harvard Forest LTER site, Petersham, Massachusetts, United States - Inc-BW-H-32-M | ecosystem: Environmental > Terrestrial > Soil >... | reverse complement strand
ATGATATCGAAGACTGGGTCCGAGCTGAAAAAGAGCTGACCAGCGAAGTTGTTGCAGCGCCAGCAAAGACGATGGCTACTCCAGCCGGTCGTAACCAACATAATTAACATGAAAACCACCAAGAGAGTTTGATCCTCTGGAAGGGACGGGTTCCCCGCCCCTCCATTTCTCCATTTGGTTGCTAATCGTGAAACGAACCGTTCTCCCTCACCTAGCTGGGACTCGTCCGTTGAAGGGGAACCTAGAACGTGCGGGCTGCCTTCGAATTTGGCTCAACGATTCTCTGTGCTGTGCGGTAGGCCATCAGTTTTCCAAGTGAGGCTCACAATGATTCAGGAAATAACGCAACGCCATTATTCGGGTGTCCTCTGCTCTCGCGGTAAGGAACGAATTCCTGCTCCGAAGAGGGCCGTGGCGCTTTATGAAGAGATAAAGCACGGCGAAGGAAGCGATGGGCAAGAGGCCAGTCTCGCGCATTCACGCTCCGATGCAAGATCTGCGATGAAGAGGGCGTATACGGCTTCAAACAAATTCAGGAATTTGGTCTGAAAGGAAGCGAGCCTCATCTAACGCATCGTGACCAGCGCCGGAATTGCTGCCGCCCTGACAAGAAAGTTGATGTCCCAAATGGATCTCGACACGAAGCAGTCCGTCTGAATGCCTTAAAGCTTGAGGCAGACTAGATCCGACAGTATTATGAATGATGTGGCCGGAAACGAATCGAAACTGAAGGCGACATCGGGTGTCAGACGTGAGACGGGCTACGGAGCGAGGGCGCGTAATCGCTTGGATCCTATACAAACGAGACATTCTCATCGTTCTGCTCGCTCTGGTGACGCCGACTTGGACTTTTCCTTATTCCATACACGCGCAGGAAGCGAAAGTAGCCGCGCCAAATCTGAACTCGATTCTCGATTCTTTGGAGCGAACCGAGGAACGGAACCCAGCCCTGTCTCGGCCACACAACGTGACGCGGGAATATAAGGTATTTCAGGACGACGATCCAAACCCCATCTCGGAGGTAATGACCCAAATCAGCTTTGCTCCTCCCGACATCAAAACTTTCAGGATTACTGATGCGCAGGGTAGTCCGAGAGGTCAAAAGATCGTAAGCGCGATTCTGGAGCAGGAAGTTGTTTCTGCCAAGGGCGGTCACCGAGGAGATATCAGCCGATCCAACTATGATTTCGTTTTCCTGCGCGAGCAAGACTTTGGGGTGGTTCCAGAGTACGTGCTGCACATCATTCCCAAGCGCAAGGAAAAGGGTCTCCTCCTTGGCGACATTTGGGTGGATGCTAAGACATACCGCATCAGGCAAATCATTGGAGTCCCGCTCAAGACTCCCTCTTTCTGGATCAAAGACCTCCACATCACCGTCCAATACGCTGCGGTGAATGACATGTGGATTCCCGTTTCTGTGGACGCCATCGCCACAATCCGGTTTCTGGGCATGTACTCGCTTTCAGGTCACGATTTGGCGCCGCCCGTCGCCGCTTCAACCGCGCCAAGCCCCTGACAAAGCGTGCCCCTGATTACTGGAAAACTCAACGACCACGCTCCAATCGACACCGACGAACGGCCTAAACGAGTTCCTCGGGATCGCCGCGCGCCCCCTCGAACTGCTTCACAAAGACTCTCCGCGGAGCGTGGCCGAGATTTCTGCCCCGCCCTCACAGACTTGCCGCGGTTGAGAACGCGTAGCGTGGTTCAGATCGTCCGCCGTGATACACTCCGGCAACGTGACCTTCGAACGAAAAATCGTTGTGGGTCTGGAAGAGATTCGCGCCATTTCGTTTGAATGTCATAAATGTAAATCCCGGCTGACAGTTTCACCTGACGATATCCGCGACATTCCCTCCGCGTGCCCGCATTGCAATTTTGCCTGGAGGCTGCCCGAGGATCCCAATGCCAGTGCGATTGCGTCACCGCCGAGGAACTTTGCGATGGGAATCAGAGAGATAAGGATACGTTTTGGAGCCGATGTGATCGGTTTCAAAATCCTCCTGGAATTCGACGAACCGCGAAGAGACGCACTTTAAGCGGCGCAGAACTCAATCCATTCTTTCTGGAGCCTTTCTACCCAAAAATTTCAATGACTGTAGACCTGCTCCAACTGTATATTTTTGCCCCCAAGTCCTTGGTCCTCTGTCTCGCCGTTGAAGGCAGCATCTTAAGAGCAGCCAAGCTGTGACTGTGCAATATTGAACAGTCAGCAGGCCGGGGGTCTGAGGTATTCTGCCGCATGGCTTCTTCCGCTGTCCGGCGTCTCTCTGTCAAAGCTTCCCCGCACTTTGCTCGAAATGCGAAGGCAAGTGGCCCTGCGTTTGATGTGAAACTATTTCTCGACTCCGCTGGACTCGGCAGAAAAGTGGCCAAATTCGAGAAAAAAGCAACTGTCTTCGCGCAAGGTGATGCCGCCAAGAACGTCATGTACATTCAACAAGGCGGCGTCAAGCTTACTGTGGTCAATAAATCTGGTAAGGAAGCGGTTGTAGCGATTCTAGGACCCGGTGATTTCTTTGGGGAAGGTTGCCTGGCGGGCCAGGCGATTTGCATGGCGGCTGCAACTACAGTTGCGCCCACGACCGTTCTAGTCATTGAGAAAAAAGAGATGATTCGCGCGCTTCACAAGGAAAATCAGTTGTCCGATCGCTTCATCGCCTACATGCTGGCGCGCAACATTCGTGTTGAAGAGGACTTGATCGACCAGCTCTTCAACTCGAGCGAGAAGCGGCTGGCTCGCACTTTGCTGCTACTTGCTCGCTATGGCGAGCCAGGCGATCCTCAGAGCGCTCTCCCCAAAGTGTCGCAAGACATGCTGGCGGACATGATCGGCACAACGCGGTCCCGAGTCAATTTCTTCATGAACAAATTTAGGAAGCTGGGCTTCATCCAGTACAACGGCGAAATCCACATCAATAAATCCCTCCTCAGTGTTGTCCTGCACGACTAGGTTAATCTTGGCGACGTCGGGAAATACAGAACTTCTGAAAAGTTACCTCCCCGTACCGAACGTGTGCAAAATTGAACATTCTCGTGGGGAGGAATGTCGCACTCTGTTGCAATGAAGAAACGAGAGCTAACGTCGAAGCAGGCTTCCTCGGTCCCCTGTCCCACTTGTGGAGTCGCTGTCGGTAAGCGCTGTGTGCTGCATTCAGGCGGGGCACGCTCAGAGCCGCACGTTGACCGAAAGTACGCCGCCACTGAAAAAATCGAAGGGAATTGATTGGCTCGCTGGCCGCCCGCGAAATGACTCCCACAGTGGCGGTCAAGGTCCAGGTAGTGTAACTGGACGACCCCAAAATACTTCGTTCCTGAGTGCTTCTTCACTAAAACAACTATCTAAGGGTAAACCTGCTCTCGCCAGATCGCCGCCCTTAAACCAAGGATGGGAAATATCGATTCTCTCGAATCGGTACAAGACATCTTTTTCTCTGCAATGTGCTGTACAGCGCATCTTTGCACCTGACCCCGGCACACAATCGTGCCACCGTGATTTCAAAATCGAGAAACTAGGAATCGCGCTCTGGAGGTCTACTCTATATGCACCACGCACATCGATTCGTAAGCGCACTGGTTCTGACAGCCGCTCTTTCGGCCAGCGGACCCGTTTTGGCTGCAACGCCGCAGGAAGCCAGCGTTCAGGTTCGAGTCTACGACACAGGCCACCATGACTACCACAACTGGGACGACCGCGAAGATCATGCGTACCGAGGATATCTGACAGAAAGGCACGAGCATTATCGCGCGTACGAGAAACAGAGCAACAAACATCAACACCAATACTGGAATTGGCGCCACAGTCATCCCGGTCATGACTAAACAAGGCGTTTCCTTGGATGAGAGCACGGATCGGTCACACCGTTTGCCCGGAAGCCGGAGAAGCGGTGTGACCCTGCTTTGTACAACGCGAGGTACGTGAGGAAAGGTAAGAGCCGTGAAACGCCCCACCGGTGTGACGATCCAGCAGTACTGACGTTCTGTGCAGCGGCATTTCTGGCTGTGGGCTCAGTCGCTTTTTTGTCGTTCCGGTGATGGATATGACGGGTGGAGATTCAGGCGATGCGGCTTCGGTGGCAATCGCTGGAATTGGGAGTCGCCGGAGGGTTCTCGCTGCTACTTCTCGCGGGCATTGCCGTCTGTCTGGCGATGGGCGTGTTGGAATTGTGTGAATGGGCGCGAATCGTATCAATCGTATCCATTGCCGTGGGCCTAGGGTGCACGGTCCTCAGCCTATTCGCTCTTGAAGGGCATCTGATGATCCCGGTTGTGCCGTCGATCGTTTGCCATTTCCTTCTAATGGCCCCAGCCGTGTGGATGTTGGCATGCCTCTTGCTTCCCCGAATCAAGCAGGCTTTCGGCATGGTAGCGGATTACTCGAGTGAGTGAATGAACTTGGGAGCGGCCCTTCGCACGGCTCCGGAACGACAGTTTGCGCGGAAGCTACCAACCGATCTTGCCGTAAGACATCGTCCCACTCGTCATCCTCGATTTTATCCATGCCGGTGCTAAACGGTTTAGACCCGTCCAGGGAACTGGAAAAAATAAAGCCCAGCGTCTGGACATCTTGTCCACTCAGTACGCTGATCTTAGGGATGGGCTACTCGGTGCCGGCCTGCTCGTTGATGGACGGTAAGGTCAGTGATCCGGGTCTGAAGGGTTGTGAAGTTCATCGCGTTCCTGCTTCAGAGTTTGCAGTGCCTCTCGTGATTCCTGAAGCGCCAAGTGTTCTTCGGTAGCCACCCGTGCGTCGGGCGACGAACGTCCCGCAATCGCCTTTTGTGCCGCTTGGACACGTTCGTGCAGCTTGTCGTCGTCCATCTGTAAAACTGCTTCTCGATACAGCTTCCACCAAAACCCCTGCTGGTACAAAGGACCTCCGACCAGACGTGAGTCTGGTTCCTAGATTGTCTGATGTCGCAGGAGGCCGGATCAAAAGGCGGGAGGCACGGCACATGCTAGTAAGACCTTACGACCATACTCCTTTTGTTCGTCATTTGATATCAAATCGGAATCACAGAACGGACAACTACGCTTTCCCGCCGCAGGTGTTTCGGCGGGAAGACCGACGGACATTCTCGTGGTTTTCGTGCATGATGGTTCCACGACCTCGAGGCCGGCGAACTTATTTCTGCCATCTTCTTCTGATTCTTCATCAACTAAAGTGCGGCGGCGGATCGACGAGATCCGGGAATTCGACGGTCCACCGAGAGCCCGAACGTCTGAAGAAAGCGCGCAGCTTCTGCGTGACCATAATAAGGGTCGGTGTTGCTGCGGCGCTAAAAAGAAACTCGATTTGCCGATGGATTCCCGACTAAGCCCCGGATCGAGGCCCTCGAAACTTCTTGTTATCAGTTAAGCGGCAAACCGAACGACATTTTCGCCAGTTACCATCTCGTGCGTGGTGTGCTGTTTTGAACAGATACGTCTTATCTGTTCCAAATATGGTGATCATTGGTTGCTTCTGAACCAGGTCCGGCGAGCAGTTCGCGAAGCGACCGGCTACCGTCGAGCGTTTGGTGGCTTTCAATGGCTTTAGCATCACAAGATCGCATCAAACAAGCTCTGCGCTTGGCCTTTAACGGACCGGCGCGCAGAGACCTCCCATTGCGCATACTGTTTGTCCGTAGCGATGCCGCGAACGTAGAGCTTTGCGTCCAAGCACTCACTAGGGCGCATTTAAAGGTTAGCGCAGACGTAGTTCTGACTCCGGAGCAGTTTGTTGGACGCCTGAGGTCAAAATACTATGACATGGTGCTGGCTGAATACCCAGCCGCGAACTGGCAAGGACCCTCGGTGTTGGAAATCCTCCGCGTCAGCGATAGGCAGATCCCCTGCATCTTCCTGACCAACACAATGGAATTGGAAACCGAGGCGGAGCTTATTACAGCAGGCGCTGCCGATTGCGTGGGAATAGATCACATCGGGCACCTTCCTGTGGCCATTCGTCGAGCCCTCAATGACAACAGGCTGCGCCAAGAGCGCGATCAAACGGAAAGAAGACTGCGCCATTCAGAAGCACGCTACCGGGCCCTTGTAGGTAACCTGATTTATGGAATGTGTCGGTGCAACATAAAAGGCAAGTTCCTGGATGTCAATCCCGCGTTGGTGACTATGCTTGGTTATCCTTCCCGAGCGGAGCTCTTAGCAGTGAACCTTGCAACTGACATCCTTTGTGACCCCTCCAAACGAGCGCAATTGCTGGACCACTCCGTCGAACCGGATCGTGCAGACCCGTTGGAAATTGAATGGAAGCAGAAGAATGGCACGATCCTAAAAGTTCGGCTCAGCGGCCGCAAGGTCAGCCATCATGGCGAGATGGACAGTTACGAGATCATCGTCGAGAACGTCACTCAGCAACGCAAACTCGAGGATCATTTGCGTCAACAGGCGGCCAAAGATTCTCTGACCGGACTGGCCAACTACCGCCACCTGGTGGAAACCGTTGATACTGAGATCAAGCGTTCCGAGCGCACCGCACGCGAGTTCGCGCTCTTGTTCCTTGACTTGGACGGGTTGAAACAGATCAACGATCGTTTCGGCCACCTCGTTGGAAGTCAGGCACTTTGCCGGCTAGCCGACGTCTTGTCAATCTGCAGCAGGAATGTGGATACTCCGGCCCGTTTCGGTGGGGATGAGTTTGCGCTTGTTCTACCCGAAACAGGGCAAGTGCCGGCCAATTTAGTAGCCGGGCGCATTTGCGACAGTCTTGCGAATGATGGCAGGAAGCCAACGCTGTCGGTCAGCATCGGCGTTGCTATTTATCCTAAAGACGGCCGAAAGTTAGACTCCCTCTTGGGCGCGGCAGATGCGGCTTTGTATTCGATGAAAACCAAGACACGCGGCCCGGACGCGAGCACCCAAAAGAAGACCGCGGAGCTCCGCCGTGGAGCCGCGGGGCGACGTTCCTTCGCATGACAGGCGGCATGCGGGAAAAGTTCGGGACGGCGGACAACTATTCCCTCATCGAGTGGGCGAAGCGGCACATCAAAGGGGTCGACCAAAGAATCGACAGACCGGAAAGATATGCACGCGCCGCGTAAGACGAACGAAGTTGCGGGCCTAGCGGGGGGATGATTAGTCGTGCAGGACAACACTCATAAGCGAGTTGTTGATTTGCAGCCCGCCGTTGTACTTGATGAGGCCCAGCTTTCGGAATTTGTTCATAAAGAAGTTCACGCGCGAGCGCGTGGTGCCCACCATTTCCGCCAGCATCTCTTGCGATATTTTGGGGAGCACTCTTTGCGGAGTATCTTCCTGGCCATAGCGCGCGAGCAGCAACAATGTGCGCGCCAGCCGCTTCTCGCTCGAGTTGAAGAGCTGATCTACTAAATCCTCTTCGATTCGGATGTTCCTGGCCAGCATGAAGGTGATGAAACGATCGGAAAATTCGTGTTCCGCGTGGAGGACTCGAATCATCTCCTTCTTTTCTATCACCAGCGCCGTGGTCGGCGTTATCGCCGTCGCCGTCCCGATCCGCAGCGGCTGGGCGGCCAGGCAGCCCTCGCCGAAGAAATCTCCGGGTCCTAACACCGCCACTACCGCTTCTTTCCCGGATTCATTCACCACCGAGAGCCTCACCCCGCCCTTTTGGATGTACAGGACATTCGTGCCGAGATCGCCTTGCGAGAAGATCGTCTCCTTTTTTTTGAATTCCGCGACCTTCCGGAACACACCGGCCGAATCAAGAAAATCCTGGGCGTTGAATGCCCCTTTGGCATTGGTCTTTCGGCGAGTTATAGGTTTGCGCGCCACTATTTTCTGGGAGGTATCGTAGCACGCAGCAGCCAGTCTGCAAGAAATCCGCGAATGTGTGCACAAGTGAACAGATACCTGTAGTCGCTTCTTCTAAGATGTTGGCGTGTGAGTCGCGCAAAGCAACCGAAGCGAAAACAAGTAGGAGCTTCCGTAATTAGCACACTATAAATCGCGGGCTCCTTCCCATTCCACCCGGCGCCAAAAGTTCTCGGTCCAACACAGAAATTTACTGCACCGCCCTGGGGCCGGCCGGAGTGTCTGCCTGCGAAGACAAGGAGATAGCAACATGCCTCTATTTCAATTACTCGGCACTCTGATCGTAGTCGGCGTTCTGCTTTGGCTTGTTAACTTGATACCGATGCAGGGAACGATCAAGTCCATCTTGAATGCGGTCGTGGTTATTGCCGTGGTTTTGTGGCTTCTGAACATCTTTGGCATTTTTCATTCCTTCTCTCACATCCGCGTGGGGGCGTAAGCGGGCTTGAACAATAGGGAGATCGGCCGTCTGTCATTGAATGCAACAACAAAGCGCGCGGGGGCGATCAACGCCCGGCGCATGAATGCGCTGTAACGGAGGTAACACTCATGAAAGCAGTTGGAGTCATCAGCACAACCGTGCTGTTCTTGCTTGTCGGATACGCTGTTCCGGCCTTCGCACAGGACGAGCATCACGAAGACGCCAAGCCCGAACATCAGGAAGAAAAGGCCAAGCCGGCGCAACACGAAGAGCAGGCTAAACCAGACAAACAACAGGAGCAGGCCAAACCGGAAGAACATCAAGCGCAAGCTCAGAAGCAGGAACCACAGGCGAAGCCTGCGAAACAAGAGGAGCAAGCTAAACCCGCGAAGCGCGAAGAGCAGGCCAAATCGGACAAGCAGGAGCCGAAGGCCAAGCCGGTAAAACAAGATGAACAAGCCAAGCCTGGAAAACAGCAAGAGGGCAACTCCGTAAGGCACGAACAGCAAGCCCAGGGTCAAGAGCAGGCCAATTCGAACAATCACCAGCGTCCCGAGCGCAACGCGGCTGAAGAGCAGCATCAACGCGAGCAGCCGGCGCTCAGATTGAGTGCCAGAGGCGAAGGCCGCATACCTGAAGACCGCTTCCGTGACAATTTCGGTGAAGGGCATAGGTTCGTAATCCGCGAACCGGTGATGGTCGGCGGATATTCGCGTTTCCAGTACGGCGGCTTCTGGTTTGGATTCGTCAATCCGTGGCCAGTGGACTGGTATTACACCGACGACGTTTACGTTGACTACATTGACGGCGGCTATTACCTGTGCAACCCGTATTATCCCGGCGAGCGCATCAGTATTAGCGTGGTGATGTAACCACTCGGATCGAGCCTCAGGGGCGATTGGCCGGTACGCTGGTCCAGTCGCCTGGCAGTGCTGCTAGCACGGCTGCGCGACGGTCATATTTGGATCGGATAGAGAATCGAGGAGAAGAAAAATGCTCGGAACAATATTGATCGTGGTTTTGGTGATGGCGCTTCTTGGTGTCTTGCTAGGTGGTCCCATAGCCGAGACTGGGGTTATGCCCCGTCGGGGGGAGTGGGGCTGGTCCTGGTCATTGTCGTTGTGCTCCTGCTGCTCGGTCGCCTCTAGGGCGCGTAGACCTACAACGTACCGCTTCGGATCTTTATGTGCAGGCGGTCCTGCTCGAGCAAGCGCACTCAATCAAGGGAGGCTCGCCCGGGAGCCGAGCCCCTTTCTCTTTTTCAAGCTTTGACATCCGAAGCAATGCTGGGGTGAAAAATGGATGAATCGAAACGGCTGGCAGCTCAGTTTCTGGAAAAGGAAATTAAGACCTACATGGCGCTGGCCCTATTTCTGACGAAAGAGGGCATCAAGGAACGTGTGCAAGTGGGAGACAAGAAAGTCCTCATAAGCCCGCGGTACTACAAGGAAAGAATGCGAGAGGCCAGGAAGATCGTGACTGAACTCAGAAGGCCGAGTTAGAGCATTGTCCTCGCTCCTCGCAATTCCGCCCGCGCACCGCCCTTTGTGCCTCTGCATCCGTGCGCTGGCGCTCCTGCTGATTGCGCTGATTTCTAGCGGCGCCACTTTCGCATATTCTGTTCTCACCCACGAGGCCATCGTGGACCTTGTGTGGAGCGATACGATCCAGCCTCTGCTGCTCAAGCGCTTCCCCGGATTGTCTGTAGACCAGCTCAAGGAAGCGCACGCCTACGCGTATGGAGGGGCCGTCATTCAGGACCTCGGCTACTACCCCTTCGGCAGCACGGAATTCAGCGACCTGGTGCATTACGTCCGTAGCGGAGATTTCGTTCTTGAATTACTGCGCGAGAGCCGCGACGCTGATGAGTACGCCTTCGCGCTTGGCGCTCTGGCACATTATGCATCGGATATCGCCGGACACCCTGCCGTGAACCAAGCGGTCGCAATCCAATATCCCAAGCTTCGCGCAAAATATGGAAACTCCGTCAAGTATGCGCAGGACAAAACGGCGCATTTAAAAACGGAGTTCGGATTCGATATGGTGCAGGTCGCCAAGAACCGCTACGCACCGCAGCAGTACCACGACTTCATCGGATTTCAAGTCTCGAAGTCACTGCTCGAGAGGGTCTTCCCTGTCGTGTACGGCGTCGAGTTGCAGGAAGTGTTGCCCCATGAGGATTTGGCCGTTGGTTCCTATCGCTTCGCCGTTAGCCGTTTGATTCCAGAAATGACTCAGGTGGCCCTTCAAACTCACAAGAAAGACATGATGCGTGAGACGCCGACTTTCGCGAAGCGAAAGTTCCTCTATCGCCTCTCTCGTTCCGATTATGAACAGGCGTGGGGGAAGGATTACATGAGGCCCGGATTCGGCACTCGCGTGTTATCAACGCTTTTGCGCTACATGCCGAAAATTGGTCCTTTCAAACCGCTCGGGTTTAATAATCCCACTGCGCAGACAGAGGACATGTATTTCAAGAGCATCAACACGACCGTGGACGAATATCGCAGTTTTCTCGATCAACTGCGCCTCGGAACTCTCCAGCTCCCTAATCGTGACCTGGATAGCGGCAAGGAAACCACAGCCGCGGAGTACTCGCTCGCCGACGAGAGTTTTGCAAAGTTGCTGGCACAACTAACCGTACGGAAATTTGACCTGACCACGCCTGACCTTCGCGACTGTTTTCTCCACTTCTATGCCGATCTCTCCGCTCCGATCGAGACAAAGAAAGACATGGCTCAATGGCAAGCCGTGTTGATGTCACTGGACGAGTTGAGGTCGGTGACTCCGATTTCGCCCGTGGCCGCCGGAGCTGCTCAGCGAAATCCACCGCTATCCATTCGAGTCACCGCATTGCCGGGCAGCTCCTTGGGTCCTGCCTCTCAGAAGATCCAATGAAACACGGGTGCAGTAACGAGGTGTCCCATGCGCGTTCGCCTCGTCAAATGACCTCTTTACGCGTTCTCTTCCGCATGCTTCCTGCGGCGGGACTACTTGCCTTTTTCTTTGGCACCGCTCTCACCCTCGGCCAGATTTCTTCAATCCGCCCTGTCGTCTGGACCGACATTCCCATAGGATCGCCAGCCATCGTTATCGGATTCGTCGGAGGGTTCATCAAATACGACAATCCTGTCCACAGCGAGGTTCAGCTCGCTGAGCGCTTGCGCAAGGAGTATCCCACGGGCGTGGATGTGGAGACTTTTGAAAGTTATCGTGGAGCAAGAGCCCGCCGAAAAATTTTGCAACTCTTGGACGTCAACCATAGCGGAACTCTGACGGCGGAAGAGAAAAAAAATGCCCAAATCATTATTTACGGGCATAGCTGGGGCGGCTCGGAATCCCTGGTCTTGGCACGTGCGCTGGAAAAAGAGGGCATTCCAGTGCTTCTTACCGTGCAAGTAGATAGTGTCTCCAAGCCCGGCGTCGACGGCACGCTTATACCTGCCAACGTGGTTGAGGCCGCCAACTTTTATCAATCCCATGGACTTGTCCACGGCCATGGAATTCGCGCCGCCGATCCGGCACGAACGCGCATCATTGGAAACTTCCGTTTTGACTATGACGCCAGCCCCCTCCAATGTTCTGAATATCCCTGGTACGACCGGCTTTTCGTGAAGCCACACACTCAAATTGAGTGTGATCCGGACATTTGGAATCGAGTGGAATCCTTGATCCGGCTTGATTTGCCTTCTGCACCACTACCAACCTCCACGGCCGAGGCGCATTCCCCTTGAAAGGCGGCTCAGGCGGATAGTGAAATGTGTGCACTAGTGAACAGATAAGCCTGCGGGACTGGTCTACTATTCTCTTGCGTAGGACAGCAAGAGCGCCGTTTCGCAAATCAGTCCGCCCGCTTCAGCCTGACCGCGTCTGCTTGTGGCCCGCCATGAGAACAAGGGAATAGAGGAAAGAAATGCTTGTGACAATTTTTATGATCTTACTCGCTCTGTGGATTGTGGCAGTCGCCACGTCTGGCACATTCGGTGGATTCATCTACATTTTGCCGATCTTGGCCGTCTTGGCTACTTTGATCAGCTTCATCCGGAGCCGAAGGATCGCCTCCTAGTCACCGAGGAACTCACATGAAATCACTATCTTTGCTGGGGATTCTGTTAGTGGTTCTGGGTGCTCTGGCGCTCGCCTATCAGGGCATCACCTACACGCATCGGGAAAAAGTTTTTGATGTGGGCCCGATTCACGCCAGCAAAGATACTCAAGAACAAATACCGCTTCCTCCCATTCTCGGAGGCTTGGCGCTGGTTGGAGGAGTCGCTCTCCTCGTCGTTGGCGCAAGACAAAAAGCTTAATGGAAGTTTTCGGCCCCGGCCGGCTCGTGAGTGCTATGCGCTTATCGGCTTTCCCCGGCTCTCGGGCGTGGTTGACGCGCCCTCATCAAGGTTCTGCAGAGACCAAACTTTCGCAGCCGCAATTCTGATCATGGAGGTCAGCGATGATACGCAAATTAATGCTTTTGCTGTGTTTCGGACTGGTTGTAACAGCGGTGCTCTATGCCGCAAACAAAGAACAAGAGCGGCTCGAGAATTCCGGGGTCGTTATGCAGGAAATCATGAGCGTGCCGGACAATATCCCGCAGGAAGTAATTGAGAAAGCCGAGTGCGTAATCGTGTTTCCGTCGGTTCTGAAGGCGGCGTTCGTGGTCGGAGCAAGCTACGGCCGCGGAGCGATGGTTTGTCGGACAGGGAAGAATTTTCGAGGACCATGGGGAGCGCCAGCAATGTATGCGCTCGAAGGCGGCAGCGTTGGATTTCAAATTGGCGGGCAAGCTACCGATCTCGTCTTGTTAGTCATGAACGAGAGAGGCGCGGATTCGATTCTCAACAGCAAAGTCAAGCTGGGCGGAGATGCCTCCGTTGCGGCAGGTCCCGTAGGACGTGACGCTTCCGCGAACACGGATGCGTACATGCGCGCCGAGATACTCAGCTATTCGCGCTCGCGCGGTCTTTTTGCCGGCATTTCACTCGAAGGATCCACGCTTCGTCCCGACGACGACGCTACGGCAGACGTCTACGGCCGCAAACTGACGGCCAGAGAAATCGTGATCGACGGAAAGGCCGGAATTCCCAAGTCGGGCCGTCACTTGGTTGCCGTGTTGCAGAAAAACGCGCCGCGCAATGAATCGAAAGAATCCGCAAGCAAGTAGTTGTTGACTGCGTGTGGTTCTGGGCTGTGTGCCGGTTTGGGAGCTCGACGGGAGTTCCTCAACGAACTCTCACTCCGGTCACAATACGAATGCTGCAAGGCGCGATGTGCGGTGTAGATGCCGGGGAGAAATAATATGCAAAAGGCAATTGGGTCAGGAACCATCCTCATTAAGGAAGGCACGCCCTTGCCGGAAACGCTGCGGCTTGATGGCCAGTCGTTTGTAACGGACTGGACGCAGGTCAACGACCTTGACGGATATGGACTGGACCGAAGAATCCGCGAATCGGGATGGACATTCTTCTACTTGGCCGGTGAAATCAAGACAACCACCTTTGGTTTTGACGCACAAAAAACGGTGCGCAGAGCAGTCATGAGAATCTTGGCGAAGCTGAAACCCGAGAAATTTAACTCCCTGGAAATTACGCAAATAGTCTCGAAGCATTTCCTCGGAGTGCCTTGCACCCAGGTTTATGCTCACCCTCGGCACGTCCAGAAAAGCATGTTCCTTTTTCGCGACGAAAACCTTCAAGACTGGGAGCAGACAAGGATTCCCGGCGACGCGAACACCAGGGCAGTGCCGGCTAAGGGCAAGTTACTGCCTCTGGAAAAAGTCATCACCCAGCCAGATGTGGCAACGTCCTGAATCGGCAATCGTTCGAAGGAGACACTCAAATGAAAATGATTCGCAGATTGGCAATTTCCCTTGCACTTGTTTCGCTTACGACTCCCCTGCTTTCCGCCCAGGACCTTTCCAGGTACAGGAAATTTGCGCTGGGAACAAGTCTGGCCGCACTCTCGAAGCAGATCGGCCAGGACCCGCACCAGGCCACCCTGATCCACCAAAGCCCCGCAGTGATCCAGGAGTTGAAATACTGGCCGGTGGAAACTTCTTATTCTGCCGTGCCGGCGGAACCGGTTTCGCAGATTCTATTCAGCTTCTACAACGGGGAGCTCTACCGCATCGCAGTTACATACGATCAGAGCGCCATAGAAGGCATGACCGAGGACGACATGGTGCGAGCCGTCTCTGCCCGCTACGGAACCGGAACGAGGCTTTATCCGGAGATCGACTTTCCCACCCACGATCAGTACGCACCGCTGGAGAAAGTCGTCGCCCGCTGGGACGATCCGCAAAACTCGGTGACCCTTTTTCGTGCCAACAGTTCGGATTCTTTCGGCCTCGTAGTGTCTTCAAAACGGTTGGACGCCGCGGCCGAGGTTGCCATCGCCGAATCGGTGAAGCTCGACGAGCAACAGGCGCCCCAGAAGGAAATCGACCGTCAGAAAAAGGTAGCGGATGACCTTGATATAGCCAGACAGAAAAACATGAAAACCTTTCGACCTTAGGCGTCGCTCCAGGCCGACAGATATGACTTTGAACTTTTCACAATCGTAAACGGAGGTTAAAGAAATGGCTTTGAATGTGACACCACTGCACGACCGCATATTGGTAACAAGACTGGAAGCAAAAGAAGTAGCGAAATCGGGCATCATCATTCCGGACACGGCCAAAGAGAAACCGCAAGAGGGTGAAGTGGTGGCCGTCGGACCCGGAAAAATCGAGAAGGGTCGGCGCGTCCCGATGGATGTGAAGGTGGGAGATCGGATTTTGTTTGGCAAGTACACCGGGAGTGACATCAACGTCGACGATCAGGAATACCTGATCCTCCGTGAAGAAGAAATCCTCGCGAAATTTAGTATGTTCGCAAAAGCGGCAGGCGGTAAGAAGTAGATTCCCGGGTTTGAGGTTTTTGGGGCCGGGCAGAAGTGTGCATTCACCCAGGAGGGTGAAATCCAATGGCAAAACAAATTGTAACGGGTGCAAGCTCACGTCAAGCTATCTTGCGAGGCGTCAACATTCTGGCCGATGCAGTCAAGATCACGCTGGGCCCGAAAGGGCGTAATGCCGTCATCGAGAAGAAGTTTGGCGCGCCGATTATTACCAAGGACGGTGTAACTGTTGCCAAGGAGATCGAGCTACAAGACCCACTTGAAAATATGGGGGCGCAGATGGTGAAAGAGGTTGCCGCGAAGACTTCCGACGTTGCCGGCGACGGCACCACGACGGCGACAGTGCTCGCGCAGGCGATCTTTCGCGAAGGGGTAAGGACTTTAGCGGCGGGCGCAAATCCGATGGCGCTGAAGCGCGGTATCGAGAAGGCCGTTGCAGTGGCCGTCGAGGAAATCAAGAAACTACAAAAGGACGTGAAGGGTGACATGATCGTTCAAGTCGGAACGATCAGCGCCAATAACGATAAGCACATCGGCGAGATCATCGCCGAAGCCATGAAGAAAGTGGGCAAGGACGGCGTCATCACTGTGGAAGAATCGAAGACCATGGAGACGACGCTCGAAGTGGTCGAAGGCATGCAATTTGATCGCGGATATCTCTCCCCCTACTTTGTTACTGCTCCCGAGCGCATGGAGTGCGTTCTCGAAGACGTCTATATCCTGATTCACGAAAAGAAGGTGAGCTCGCTCCGAGAGCTGTTACCGCTGCTTGAACAGACTACCAAGATGAACAAACCCTTGTTGATTATCTCGGAAGACGTCGAGGGCGAGGCTCTTGCGACACTCGTCGTGAACAAGCTCCGGGGGACTCTGCAATGCGTTGCGGTAAAGGCTCCCGGCTTCGGCGACCGCCGCAAAGCAATGCTAGAAGACATTGCGGTTCTGACTGGCGGAAAGGCCATCAGCGAAGATCTCGGCATCAAGCTCGAGAATGTGAAGCTCGAAGAGCTCGGCCACGCCAAGAAGGTTACCATCGACAAGGACAACACTACGATTATAGCGGGGGCTGGCAAAGCCCTAGAGATAGAGGCTCGCATTAAACAGCTTCGTGCGCAGATCGAAGACGCCACTTCCGACTATGACAAGGAGAAGCTCCAGGAACGCTTGGCCAAGCTGGTTGGTGGCGTAGCAGTCATTAAGGTGGGTGCGGCAACTGAGACGGAGCTCAAGGAGAAGAAAGCTCGCGTCGAGGACGCCATGCACGCCACTCGAGCGGCTGTCGAAGAAGGCATCGTTCCCGGAGGCGGCGTGGCGCTGCTTCGCTGCATCCCGGCGCTTGACAAGCTCAAATTGCGAGAAGATGAGGCCATTGGCGTCAACATTGTCAAGCGAGCTCTTGAGGAGCCTACCCGGCAAATTGCCCAGAACGCGGGGCATGAAGGGGCGATCATCGTCGATCGTATACGGGATTCGAAGGAAGAGAACTTCGGATTCAACGCAGAGAGTGGCGAATTCGGCGACATGATCAAGGCAGGAGTAATTGATCCAGCCAAGGTCACTCGCCTCGCGCTGCAGAACGCCGCGTCGATCGTCGCGCTGATGCTGACCACCGAGGTCTTGATCGCCGACATCAAGGAAGACGAGGAAAGGGCTGCGGTGGGAGCAGGGCATGGCGGCGGCATGGGCGGAATGTACTAAGAAAGTTGAGGCGTCTCGATTCCCTGCTTGCTGGTTTCATTCCTTGCCGCGAACCGTAAGTCGGCTTCGGGCCCAATTCTTGCGGCACGGACGGCAAGCCGGCGGAGACTCCACACCGCGATCACGCGTGGTGGTAGACCTCGATTCGGAATGAGGCGGTAAACTGCTCGGCCGGCGCAATCACGCGCAGACCCTCGCCGGAACATAGTGCGTTCGTGGCCGCAGTCATCGGTTCAATGGCGATGAACTCCTTATCCTTCGGAGCAAAGATCTGGGCGAAGGGGAAACCGCTTTCGAATTCGATGACGACGGAGTAGCCGTCACCGGCAATCGAGAACGTGGCCTGCTCACCCGAAAGGGCAAAGCCATCGTCGTAGCCGGTGTTTCCGAGCCGCGCGGCGAGGGACATCGACGGAGTTTCCTGGCCGGTGGGAATCCCTTGCGCATCGAGAGCCAGCTTGCACATGGCAGGAGCGTTCAGTGTCCACTCTTCCCGCGGGATCCCCGGAAGGCCGAAATAGGGATGGAAACCGAAACTGATCGGAACCGGTGAACCTGAATCTGCAAAGACTGTAGTTTGAATCTCCAAATCGACAGGCCGCAGCCGCACCGCCATCTCGACGTGATGCGGGAATGGAAAAATCGCGAGCAGTTCCTGACTCAACCAATCCAAACGCGCAGTTAGTGCATCCGCGTGGCTCGAAACGACGTTCCACTGCAGTTGGGACCAGGGAACGCCGTGCATAGGGAGTTTGTGATCATCGAAATGCAAACGCGGTGAGGAGGAATCCAGTGAGACCTGACGTCCAGCCGCGCGATATTGCAAACTGCCGAGGCGATTTGCCCAAGGATACAGAAGTGGAATGCCGGCAGTGCTTCCTTTGATGCGGGCGGCATCGAGATCGTCCACGCGGCGCAGAAGCTCAACTCCACCGAAGCGAAGAGATGCGCCGAGCATTCCCGCGGCGGGCCAGAATGTTGCTTGCAAGTCACCAGCAGTAAGGATAAGCGTGGAAGAGCTGCTCATAACGCTCCGCGGGATGTTTTTGTCACACGCTAGTGTACGGCAATCAGGTCTTTCCTAGAATCTGCCGCTCCCAACCGCGGCTTATGAAATTACGGCTAAGGTTGGTTGCAAGAGCGAAAAGCGCGTTTTTCGTCGAAGTGAAATGCGCACCATGGCGTCCGGTGCCTCGCAAGATCCATGCAGTCCGCTGGAGGGAATGGGTCAGCATTGCGCTCTTCCTCGCATTGAGCTTACGGGCGTAGTGCTCGACCCGAGCCTGCCCGTCGCTGCGTGATTGGATTGCCAGCCCCTGCTCAACCTGGGCACAGGTTATTCGCGAAGAAGTTGATGGACCAAGGGAATCGCGATTGAACCTTCGCCTACTGCCGACGCAACACGCTTGACGTTCCCGCCGCGCACATCACCGGCGGCGAACACACCCGGCAGACTGGTTT
>Ga0210401_10002995_pt1 | contig 18272 bp, 17 predicted proteins | sample IncBWH32MmetaG_FD_150866 | JGI IMG/M metagenome (GOLD analysis project Ga0210401, IMG submission 150866) | Forest soil microbial communities from Barre Woods Harvard Forest LTER site, Petersham, Massachusetts, United States - Inc-BW-H-32-M | ecosystem: Environmental > Terrestrial > Soil >... | reverse complement strand
ATAGACGATGGCGGCCTCGGTCTCGCGCTCGTCCTCCTCGACCGAGGTGACGAAGAACTGGCCCCAGCGCTCCCGGGCGCCCTCCAGCATCGCCTCGACGGGGGTGATGTCGCCCTGCCCCTCCGCCGCCTGGCTGATGGCGGCAATCAGGAGATTGCGGTCGCGCGCATTGACGGCCCGGACAATCGACTTGGTGGCGATCGAATCGGGGCTGAGACTCTGGGCGAGCTTGGCATAGCGGGCATTGGCGCGCACCACGGCGCCGGCGCGGTCGACGGTCGCGATCGCCATCGGGGTGTGGTCGAAGAAGCGCATGAAGCGCACCTCGGCGGCGCGCTCGGGATCGGAGCGCTCGTCGCGGGCGCGGCTGATCACCAGTGTGCGCGACGGGCCCGGAGCTCCGTCGGCGCCGAAGGCGAGCTTGTGATAGAGCCGCGCCGGCATGGTCTTGCCGGTGCGCATGCGCAGGTCGATGTCGAACACCTCGGTCTTGACCTCGCCGGGCGCCGCCACGATCGAGGTCAGGAGCGAGGCGCCATCGCCGGAGACGATGTCGGCCAGCTTCAGGCCGCCCGAGCCGATCTCGGCCAGATCGTGGTCGAGCCAGTTCGCCAGCGTCGCGTTGACATAGACCAGTTCGCCCGAGCCGTTGACCGAGAAGAAGCCGCACGGCGCATGGTCGAGATATTCGATCGCGTGCTGCAGCTCCTGGAAAACGTCCTCCTGGCGCTCGCGGTCGCGCGTGATGTCGCCGACCGACCACACCGAAAATTTCGCATCCCGCTTGCTCTCGCCGAGCGGGCGCACCCGCATCCTGAGCCAGCGCCCCGCGCCGCCGTCCTGGGCTGCGATGCGCACCTCCTCCTGCAGCCGCTTGCCCTCGCGCGCCGCCTTCAGGAGCCGGAACACAGCCTCGGACACATCGGGATTGCCGATGAAGACCCGCTCGACCGGGCGCACGTCCTGCGGGCCGGCGGCGCCGGTCAACGCGAGATAGGCGGCATTGGCAAAGACGACATGACCGCGGGGATCGGTGACGGCGAGCCCGTCCGGGGCGAGATCGGGCACCTTGGCCATCACGGGATCGTCCGTGGTGCGGTCGGCGAAGCGGATGATGCCGGCGGCGAAGGCGAACAGGTTGAACAGCCCGACCATCGCCAAAAGCGCAAGCAGGCCGAGGATATAGGGTTGGGCCTGGGCCCGGCCGATGCTCATCAGCACGAGCGCCGCCACCACCAGTCCGCCTGCGACCAGCAGGACCAGCACAATGCTACCACTGCGCCGCGGCGGCTCGTGCAAAGTCACGGGCTCGCGGGACGCCTCAAGTTCGGAATCGGCGGTCATTGCTGGCACGGCCTGTCCACTCATCCTGGCGCGATTCGCACGCGCCAGCTCTCCAAGTGCCTGACTCGGGCCGGCGAGCGCAAGTCCGGCAAACCGCTATTTTACCGCCATTTCACAGCCGATCCTCATCCTGACCGCCGGCCATTCAGGCCGCGCCGGAGCCCCATCACGTAGCCGATGATTTCGGCGACCGCATGATAATGCTCGACCGGGATCTCGTCGTCGATGTCGACGGTGGCATAGAGCGCCCGCGCCAACGCCACGTTCTCGACGATCGGGACATCGTGCGCGCCTGCGATCTCCCTGATCTTGAGCGCGATCAGGTCGACACCCTTGGCGACGCAGACCGGCGCCGACATGCCGCGCTCGTAGGACAGCGCCACCGAATAGTGGGTCGGGTTGGTGATCACGACCGAGGCCTTCGGCACCGCCGCCATCATGCGCTTCTTCATGCGCTGCTGGCGCAACTGCCGGATCTTGCCCTTGATGTGCGGATCGCCTTCGGACTGCTTGAACTCCTCCTTCATCTCCTGCAGCGACATCTTCAGCCGCTCATGCCATTGCCGGTACTGGAACAGATAGTCGGCGATCGCAACGAGCGCGAGCATCGCAACCACCGCCCCCATCAGGTGCACGGTCATGCCGGTGGTGAGGCCAAGCAGGACCGCCGGGTCGGCCCGCACCAGCGATTCCAGACGAAAGCGCTCCGGCCACAGGATCATGGTCATGACGGTGCCGAGCGCCACCACCTTGAACAGGCCTTTTGCGAAGTTGACCGCGGCCTGCTTGCCGAACAGCCGCTTGAACCCCGACGCCGGCGAGATCTTGGAAAATTTCGGTTTCAGCTGTTCGCCCGACCAGATCAGGCGATGCTGCATCATGTTGCCGGCGATCGCGGCGAACGCCAGCAACAGGATCGGCACGCCGATCGCGGCGATCACGGCGATGGCGAGGCTCCTGGCAAGCTGCAGCAGGCCCGGCCCATCGGCATGGATCATCCAGGAATTGGCGATCAGGTTCTGCAGCGGCACCATGAGCCCGCCGCCGATCTGGTCGGAGAAGGTCGACATGATCAGCGTACCGCCCGCGATCACGAACCAGGTGTTGATTTCCTGGCTTTTCGCGACGTCGCCACGCTCGGCCGCCTCGTCGAGCCGTTTTTGGGTCGGGTCTTCTGTTTTGTCTTCACTTTCGCTCTCGTCAGCCATGTCGCTGGAACCTCACTTGAGCGGCATCATCTGGTGCATCACGCCGATGAAATAGTCGAGGAAGGTTCCCATCATCGCCGCGATGACGATGCCGAAGATGAGAAAGCCCGCGAAGATCGACAGCGGAACGCCGACGAAATACACCTGCATCTGCGGCATCAGGCGCGCCAGCACGCCGAGCCCGATATTGAACACCAGGCCGAAAACCAGAAACGGCGCCGAGAGTTGCAGGCCGATCCTGAATGCCGCCGTGAACGCGCTCGTGGCGAGCGCGGCGACGTCGCCGCTCGGCATGATCTCCCCCGGCCCGAACACCGCATAGCTGTCGTTGAGCGCCGTGATCACCAGATGATGGCTGTCGGTGGCGAACAGCAGCGTCACCCCGAGCATAGTGAGAAAATTGCCGATCAAGACGCCCTGCTGCCCCTGGGTCGGATCGACCGAGGTCACGAAGCCGAGCCCCATCTGCTGCGCGATCACGGCGCCGGCGACCTGCAGCGCCGACAGCGTCACCCGCGCGGTCGCGCCCAGCACGATGCCGATCACGATCTCATGCACCATCAAGACCATCGGCCCGGCCAGCGACTGCAGATCGACCTGGTAGGCTGCGCGGTGCAGCGGCAGGATGATCAAGGTGAGCAGCAGCGCGATCGACAACTTGACCCGCACCGGAATGTTCTGCTCGCCGAGCCCCGGCAACAGCATCACCATGGCGCCGATGCGGGCGAAGGCCAGCACGAAGACGGCGGCAAGCGCGGGCAGGAACGAGATGTCGATGCGCATGGTGGCCCCTCATCCCTCCCCCGCGAGCTCTTGCGAGCGGGGGCAGGGATACGCCGCCCCACGTCAAGCTGATCTCATCTCACCCTAGCCTCATCCGCCGATGATTCGCGACGAGATCCGCATCATGTGACTCTGCAGCGAATCGGCCATGAACGGCAGCGCCAGCAGCAGCGTCACGAAGATCGCGAGAATTTTCGGCACGAACACCAGCGTCTGTTCCTGGATCTGGGTCAGCGCCTGGAACAGCGATACCACGACGCCGACCAAGAGGCCGACGCCCATCAATGGCGATGACACCACCACGATGGTCCAGATTGCATCGCGTGCCACGTCGAGAGTTTCAGGTCCGGTCATTTTTCTACTCACTTTCTCAACCTTGCTTCGTCATTCCGGGGGGATGCGAAGCATCGAACTCTGGTGCGCAATTGCGCACCAGAGAATCTCGAGATTCCGGGTTCGCCCTGCGGGCGCCCCGGAATGACAGAAGTCAAATCGGCATCTTCATGATGTCTTCATAGGCCGCGATCACGCGATCGCGCACCGACACCAGGGTGGAGACCGCGACGTCGGTTTCGGCAACCGCCGTCACCACGTCCATCACATTGGCCTTGCCCTGCGCCATCGAAACGGTCTGCGCATCCGCCTTGCGGCCGACCTCGGCGACGCTGCCGACCGCATCCTTGAGCAGCGCGCTGAAGGACGGACCGTTGCTCTCGCCGCTCTTGCCGGGACCGGATTCGAGGATGCGGGCGAGATTGGCATAGGCGTTGGCGGCGACTGTCGGTGAAGCCATGGCTCAAGTTTCCCTGTTCAGCTCTTGAGGATGTCCAGCGTGCGCTGGATCATCCGGCGGGTGGCGCCGATGACGTTGAGATTGGCCTCGTAGGAGCGCTGGGCGTCGCGCATGTCGGTCATTTCGACCAGCGAATTGACGTTGGGATATTTGACGTTGCCGGCCGCATCCGCCGCCGGATTGTTGGGCTCGTACTTGACCCGGAACGCGGAATTGTCGCGCGCGACGCGGCCGAGCGCCACGACTTGGGCATCCAGCGCGCGATCGAGCTGCGCCGAGAAGGTCGGCACCTTGCGCCGGTAAGGATCGCCGCCTGATGTCGGCGCCGTCGAATCGGCATTGGCGATGTTTTCCGAGATCACGCGCATCCGTCCGGCCTGCGCGCGCAGGCCCGATGTCGCGATCCCCATCGAGCGCATGAAGTCGTTGCCGTCGTCTGCCATGGCTTGCGCGCCTCCTTGATTTCCGTGAGCCTTGCTGAGCCTTGCCGCCTCAACCCTCATCAACCCTTGCCGATCGCCGTCTTCAGAAGGTGCAGGCTCTTGCTGTAGAGCGCGCTGACCGCGGCAAAATCCATCTGGTTGGAGGAGACCTTCATCATCTCCTCCTCGAGACTGACGGCGTTGCCGGCCGGACGGGTCTCGAAGCCGACCCGCTTGTTCTGGTCGAAGCTCGGCGCGCCGCTGGCCGAGGCCATGTGGGCGGCGCTGGTCTGCGCCATCGCCAGGGGGCCCATGGTTCCCTGCGGCTGCCCGGATGGCTGGAATTTCGGCTCGACCAGGTCGCGCGGCCGGAAATTCGGCGTATCGGAATTCGAGACGTTTTCGGCCAGGACGCGCTGGCGCTCCTGGTGCCACTGCATCTTGGTGCGCAACGCGTTCAGAACCGGAAGATCGCCGATGGACATCGCGCCACTCCGCTTTCGCCCCGCGCCGGAAGTGCTCGGAGTAGGCAGAATTTGCCGCGTGTATGGTTAATGGCCGGTTAAGATCAAAGCCTGTGGGGGAGCAAAAAGATACCCTCAGGAGGCTGTTTCAAACCGTTTCGCCGGCGGGCATTTGCAGCGAAAACCGCGTTAACCCCGTCACTTAGCGCGGGTCTAGATCCTGAAGAAGTAATTTTGGTTCGGCCGATTCATGGGCTATTAAGGGTTTGGCCGGCGGGCACTTCCTGCCGCTTGTGGTTAAGACCTCGTGTCCCGGTCCTGACATTCGTATCATTTCGCGGCGAGTTCGTTTACGAATGTCGGAACTGAAGGACACTGGGAAAACATTGATTCTCGGGTGGCTTAGGAGCTGACATTCGCTATGACTACGCGCCGATATGCCGTAGCGAAGGCGAGCTCCCGCCACACGAGTTCCGGTCTCGGGCCCCTGGCTCTCTTTTGTCCGCAACGGATGAGAGATCGGACGAACGGCATTTGCGGGGACATCGCATGCAGGCAGTACAATTCTTCTTCGCATTCTTAGCCGTCCTGGTGCTGATCATTGCTGCCGCGTGGCTGGTTCGCCGATTCGCGGGCAACCGGCTCGGCACCAACACCAATCGCGGACGCATGCCGCGGCTGGCCGTGATCGATGCGGCCGCCGTCGATGGAAGGCGCCGTCTCGTGCTGGTCCGGCGCGACAATGTCGAACATCTGCTGATGATCGGCGGCCCGACCGACATCGTGGTGGAAGCCAACATCGTGCGCGCGATGCCGGCCCGCGAGCAGTTGCCGCAACGCGCGCCTGCTGCGCCGGCGGAACCGCCGCCGCGCCTTGCGCCGCTACCCGAGGCTGCGAACTGGGGCGACAACGACGACCACGGCGAATCGCCGATCCCCTCGATGCCGCCGCTGCCGCCAATGCCCGAACTGCCGTCGCGCCCGGCGCGCCCCGCCTTTGCCGAAGAGCTGCGGCGGCCCGCGCCGATGGCCGCCGAGCGGCGCATCGATCCGCTCGCGGGCTTTGCGCTGGAGCCGCTCGGCCGTCCGGAACCGCGGCCCGAGCCGCCGCTGCGTGCCGAACCGCCGTTGCGCGCCGAACAGCGGCCGGAGCCGCCCATACGTTCTGAGACATTGCGGCCTGAGACACTGCGTCCTGAATCACTGCGTCCTGAGACATTGCGGCCTGAGACATTGCGGCCTGAGACACTACGGCCTGAGACATTGCGTCCCGAGCCGCCGCCGCGGCCTGAGCCGCTGCCGCCGCGCGCACCGGCGCGCGCTGAACCGATGATTTCGCGTCCACCGCGGCCGAGCGAGCCGCCGAAGCCGCCGCTCCGTGCGCCTGTACCTGAACGCGAACGAGCCGCCGCGCCGCCGCTGCCGCCGAGCGCCGACCAGAGCCTTGCGGAAATGGCGCAGCGGCTGGAAGCCGCGCTGCGCCGTGCGCCGGGCGAACCGGCCTCACCGCCCGTGGCACCCGAGCCGCCGCAGCAGCCACCGCAACGCGCCACGGCACCGCGCAGCGAGCCGCCGCCGCCCCCGGCTCCCACGTCCTCGCCGGCCAGCGCCTTCGACAGCCTGGAAGACGAGATGGCGTCGCTGCTTGGCCGCTCGAAGTCGTCGTCTTCGTGAGGCGCGCGCGTTCCCCGCGTAGAGTTCTCATTCGTGCCGCCCTGATCCCAGCCACAGCACTTGTCGTGCTGGCGGCGCTGGCAGGCTTGGCGGCGCCCGCGGCTGCGCAGGACATCAGCATCAATCTCGGGGGTGCGGGTGGCGGCGGCGTGACCGAGCGCGCGATCCAGCTGATCGCGCTGTTGACGGTGCTGTCGATCGCGCCGTCGATCCTGATCATGATGACGTCATTCACTCGGATCGTGGTGGTGCTGTCGCTGTTGCGCACCGCGATGGGAACGGCGACCGCGCCGCCGAACTCCGTCATCATCGCGCTCGCGATGTTCCTGACCGCCTTCGTGATGGGGCCGGTGCTGCAGAAATCCTATGACGACGGCGTCCGCCCTTTGATCGCCAACCAGATCACGGTCGAAGAGGCACTGCCGCGCGCCGCGGGTCCGTTGCGCAGCTTCATGGAAAAGAACGTGCGCGAGAAGGACCTGAAGCTGTTCCTGGATCTTTCGGGTGAGCCGCCTCCGGCAACGCCGGAGGAGATGTCGCTCAGGATCCTGGTGCCGGCCTTCATGATCTCCGAGCTGAAGCGCGCCTTCGAGATCGGCTTCCTGTTGTTCCTGCCCTTCCTGATCATCGACCTCGTGGTCGCCTCGGTCCTGATGTCGATGGGCATGATGATGCTGCCGCCGGTCGTGGTGTCGCTGCCGTTCAAGCTGATCTTCTTCGTGCTGGTCGACGGCTGGTCGCTGGTCGCAGGCAGCCTGGTGCAAAGCTACGGGGGATAGGTTCATCGCTCCCCGCCGCTTCGCTGCGCGTGGGGAGAAGGCGGAGTCAATGCGACACGAGGCCCCGCAGCGCGTCGCGGCCCCTGCGCACCAGCGAGGTGAGCGTGCCATGGCCGTGGCGGTGCACGGATGCCAGAACGTGGTGGGTGCCCTCGGGAAGCCTGTGGAATTCGGCGTCCAGATCAGCGGCAACCTGGGCCATCAGGCCGTCGAGCTTCGGCCCCCAATCGGATGTCTCGAGGTGGCCGATCTCGTCCCGAAACGCGGTTTCCATCTCGTAGATGTCGGCGAGATTTTCCTTGGCAACCTGAATTCGATCGCCCCTCAGGGCCTGTTTCAACCCCAGCCGCGTGTCGTCGAGGTGATCCAAGGCGATGGTGATGCTCATCGCAAAGCGCGACCCGGCAATCGCGGCGGCCCCTCTGCCGTCCGCGGTCGAGGTCGCAAGACGGATCAGTTGCCACCGCGCCTCCAGATGCCTGGCAACGGACGCCAAAGCGAACGGCACCGCCTCGCTGCCCTGCTCGGCGGCGAATGCATCCAGCAATCCCCGCACACTGGCGAGCACTTTACCGTGGAGATCGTCGATCTTGGGCGGCAAGGCCCGGTTCAACTTTTCCAGTGCATCACGGACCCGCAACGCGGCCATGACCTTGGTCAGGTCGTCGAAAGCGGCCCGGGAGGTGGTGTATTGAGCGAGGCCGTTCCGCGCACGCTTGATCCCCTCATCGGACTCGAGCGTTCCTTCGAGCGATTTGAGCACCTTGGACTGGAAGTCGCGGGCGACGACGCGCGCCTTCGGCGCTTCGCCCTTGATCAGCGCATCCCTGATCGTGTCGGAATAGTCGCGGGTCATGGTCGGCAGGAGGCTGTTGCCGATCCATTCCCAGATCGGCGTCAGCGAGCCGCGCGAGATCTGCGCCGGACTGGTCCGCTCCGCCGGACGATTGACGAACAGTGCCTCGATCGGCTGAAAGAAGTGCCGCGACGGATTGCCGAGGCGATCCTGGGTCTCGCCGCTGCCGCGAAACTCGGCGTGCAGCAGCGCAAGCAGCACGTCGGCGCCGGGCATCGTCTCGCCGTACATCTGCATCCGCTCGATCTCGGCGAGCAGATTCTTGCGCGCCTGCAGCGACATGTGCTTGAGATAGTCCCGGACCCGGTCGACCGGCAGATCAGCTTCCATCATCGGCGCCATTGCCTCAAATAGGTCTTGCGTGCCGATGATCGACCCGCCTGGCCTTCAGGTCCCGGGCTCCTCGCCATCGGCTGGTCGCGATGTGGCGACCACCAAATCCGTGCCCACTTTGCGGGGCACACCATCAAAAAGCGCTACACTGATGCATGATCCGGAGATCATGCCTTAAACTATAAACCCGGCGAGGTGGTGCAAGACAGGCTCAAACTGGATACCGCTCCACCCCGCTCGTTTCGCAAACATTCCCAGCCAAAGTTGAAATCAGCGCTAATTTCGCGTTACGCAGTACTACTGAGGTCGTTCAGGGGGGTCGCGCGCCATCCGCAGGACATACCCCCCGGCCATCCGGAGTCCGCATCACCGGAGTACCCGCTTCATCGCCCTCGCGAGCTCACTCCGCCACGTCGTACTGTTTGGCGAGATGGTCGCCGATCTGCACCAGCATGGCGACGCATTCGGGATAGCCGGGCTTGGCGACGGTCGCGCCATCCGCGCTGGCACGGAATTCCCAGGAGCCCCCGTCACGAATCACCGAGATCACCATCCCCTCGGGACAGTCGGCGTGAACCTTCAGCTCGGCCCTCGCCATCGCAATGAGTTCGGCTGCGGTCTTTGCGGGCTTGCTCATGGGCCGTCTGCCTCCGGCTGTTCTCTCGAGGCCACGCTTCGTCGCTGCGATTGGACACGCCTCGAGGCCGGTCAGGTTGCCGCTTTGCCGCGCCCTTGTCGAGAGGACGGAAGGAGCTACCTGGTCGCGCCGACGCGGCGCAGGCCTGCGATCTCCGGCAGCGCGGCCGCGGTGTGTTCGCCGCCCGCGCCATCTGCCTGCGGCTTGGTCGCCGTGTCGGGGAAACGCGCCTTCATCTCGCGCAGGAAGCCGTCGAGCGTGTCGACGCTCGCGGCCATCTTCGCGATCTGCGCAAATTCGGCGCTGGAGCCGGAGGCCGGCTTGCTCGCGACATCGAAGGCGATCTTGTCGGCTTCGCCGGTCATCAGGGGCGCGTATTTTTCGCGGAACCGTGCCAGCCCGATGGCGTCCTCGGCCAGCGCATAGCCGATCACTGCGCGCAGGATGTCGCTGCGCTCCGCGGCATTGAGCGGCTTGAAATCGCGGAAACGGTCGCCGTAATACAATTCGATCTGCTCGGACGCCTCGCGCCAGCGGCGCGCTGCCCAGTAGATGTCCGAGCGCAGCCGCATTGCCTCGCGGCCGGAGATGTTTGAGACGATGTCGAGCGCGAGGTCATGGCGTCCGACGTCGCTCTGCGCTCGCGCCTCCAGCAGCAGCCGCTGCTGGCGCAGCTCGCCGTTGAGATCGGCGATCCGCGTCGAGCGCAGCGCGGCGATGGCGCGATCGGGCTTGCGGTTGGTCAGGTAGACCATGGCGAGCCGCGCGGCCACCTGCGCGCGCGCGGCGCCTTCGAGGCGCTTGTCGACCTGATACTGCAGAAGCTCGGCGGCCTGGTCCAGCAGGTCGACCGCGACCAGACGGTCGGAGAGCCGCCGGATCATCTCGTCGCCGCGGCGGCCGATCGGCGTCAGCTCGCGATACTCGTAGAACAGGCCGAGCGCCTCGATCGGCGGCAATTCGTCGCCCTTGGCGCTGAGGAAGATGTCGGAAAAGAGGTCGGAGGCGGCATCCTGGGCCTGCCGCGAGATCTCCGAATTGGGTGCGAGCTTGGAGGCCTGGCGCGCCGCGGCCAGCGCCTCGAAATAATGCGCGGTGTCGCTGTAGATCTGTGACAGCATCTGCAACGTCCGCAGTTCGATGGCGTCGCCCCGCCAGGTCAGCGCGAGTATCTCCAGCTCGTGCAAGGCGTCGGTCTGGTTGATCTCGTTGCGGCGCTGCTTCAGCGCGACCTCGAGTTGCTTGGCTTCCGCGGCCGCCTCCCGGTTGGGCGACTTGATCGCATAGGTGTAGTCGTCGAGCGCGTCCAGGTCCTGGCCGAGCGCTTCGGCAAGGCGGCCGCGCAGCACCGTGAACTGAGGCTTCATGTCCGCAGGAACACCCACCACGTCGAGTTCGGCGCGCCGCTTCGAGGCCCCCGCAAAGTCCTTCACCTCGAGCGAGGCGCGCATCGCGTCCAGCGTGACGATGCGCTGCAGTTCCAGCGGCAGCGACGCGATCGCGAACTCTACGTTCTTGAATTTCTCGCGCGCATCGGCCCATCTGGCCTGCCGGGCAAACGCCAGCCCCTTCCACAGCTGTGAGTCGTAATTGTTGCCGATGGCGGGATTTGCCAGATCCTTCAACCCCTGGTCGGGCCGGCCCATCAGGATGCTCGCGATCGCGTGGATCATCAGCACGACGGACTGATCGGTCCTCGGATCGCCGTCGGAGACGATAAGGTTGGCGACGCCTCTGGCCTCCTGGTACAGGCCGCGCGCCATGTAGAAGCGGGCGAACTCGAGTCTCGCCTGCGCGCGCTGCTCCGGCTCGGCGGCGGCCGCCGCCGCAATCAGCGCGTCCTTGCGCGCGATGAAATTCTCGGTCTGGTTCTTGTGCCAGTCGTCGATGTCGAACAGCGGCCGCACCGCGGTCGGCGCCCGCTCGCTGGCGACGCCGACCGACGACAGCGTCAGTCCGCCGGGCCGGCCGACGATGATCTTGTCCGGCGCAAGCTCGACGGCGACATCATCCGAATTCGGACGGATCGCGACGCCGTGCGCGGAATCGAGCACCGCGAAGTCGACGAAATCCTGCCGCTTGATGAAGCCACGTACCGGCGGCGGCGCGGTCACCACCAGCAGCGTGTCACCGGCGTCCGGATCGACCAGCCGGTGCAACCGGCCGGGACCAGACAGCGACACCGCGACATTGGCATGCGCGGGATCGGTGACGTTGCGCACCAAAGCGAGCGGCTGCGGCGGGTTCTGCACCTTGTCGGCAAAGATCAGCGTCCACTGCGTGCCGCTGGCGCGCTCGTCCGAGATCAGCGACGGCATCAGCGGGCGATTGAGATGAATCCGCAAGGCCTGGCCGTTCTCGAGCGGCACCAGGGCGACGTCGCCGATGATCGTGCCGCTCTTGGAGCGAATCGGCTCGAGGTCGAGCGGCCTCGCCGCATCGAACACCAGCCAGACCGTATCGCCGCGGCGGAACGAGGCCGCCGGCGTCGCCGATGCAAAGGAGAATGTCAGGCGCAGACCCTCGCTGTCCCTGATCGCCTCGACCTTGCCGGCATCGCCGGTCATTGACGCTTTCGCCGCGGCGTCCGGTGCCTTCATCGCCGCGTCAGCGCCCTCACCCGCAGGCGGCGGAGCAGCAGACCGGGGCTCGGCCTTGGGCGTTTCGGTTGCGGCTTTCGCAACCTCTTCGGGTTTCGCCTCAGGCGGCATTTCGGGCCTGGCTTCAGGCTTTGCCTCAGAATTGACCTCAACCTTGGCTTCAGGCTTCGCCTCCGCTTTGGGTTCAGGCTTGGCTTCGGCCTTGATCTGCGGCGCGGGCGCCGGGGCGGCCTCGGTCTTCGGCGCCTCGGAAGCCGCAGCTGCCTTCGCGGGCGCCTCCTGCGGGCTCGCCATGTTCATCTGGCGGGCGATCGACTCCGAGGTCGGCGGCGAGATCTGCAGCGCGGTGACCGGCTTGTCGGCGCTCGCGCCGGCCGGCTTGGCGCCGTGCGACGCCTCGGCGGCCAGCGCTTCCTTCGGCTTCTCCGGCTGCTGGAAAGCGACGTCGACGATGTAGTTCTTCTCCTCGCGGAAGGCGTGCACATTGACGTCGCCGATCAGCGCGATCTCGACCGAGGTCGTCGCAGCGTCAACCTTCTGGTTGATCGAGGCGACGTTCGGCGGGGCTGCGACCTTGGCGTCGGCCAGGTCGAAATTGAGCATGCCGGAGAACTGCACGATGAGCTTCTGGTCGTTCAGGACCGACGAGCCGCCGATGCCATCGGGCATTTCGAACACGAAGCGGACGAAGGTCGGCTGCACCAGCGCGCGGACCCGGATCGGCGGATGTTTTTGCGCCTCGGCCGCGGCCCGTTGCAGGCGCAGCACGCGCTCGGCGGCGCGCGCGCGTTCGGCAAGCTCCCGCACCACATCGGCCGGAAGGCTCGGCGGCGGGCCTTTCCAGCCGTCGGGCAGCATGTCGATGAACACCCGCTCGCCGGCCGCCATGGTGCTGACGGTCACCTTGCGCACCAGCGACATCCGGATCGCGGTGCCGTCGGGATCGCGGCGGACTGACGACACGTAAGGCGGCACCGCATCGCCCAGGCCTTCGATCGGAACATCGACGGGCCGGTTGAAGCGGATCACCAGGATCTGGCCGGCGCCGACGACGTCGGTTGCCACTTCGTCTTCGAATTTCAGAACGAGGCGGGCAAAGCCTCCGGGGGCCGAGAACGTCGCCTCGCCCTTGACCGGCTCGACCCTGACCGGATCTCCTTGCGCTGCAGCCGGCGCACCGAAGGCCGGCAGCAGCGGGAGCAGGCCGAATGCGAGCAGCCAGCCCCGCACGCTCCGCGCCCAGGCGCGGAGAAGCAAGCCATGTCCAGCGGCGGCCTTTCTCGCCATCCCAGCATATCTTCCGGTTCAACGATGCCCGCAGGCGAACTCCGTCGCCTCGGCCCGTCCGAATGTAGGATCGGCGCATTAAGGACTTGTTAACGTCGTCTCGTTGATTTCGCTGGCAGTCAATTTCGCAAGCAGAACGCCGTCACTCCACGATCTTCTTCTTGAGGGCGTCGCAGGTCGTGCGCACCTCCTCGGTGATGATCGAGCAGGACTCGATGTCGTTGAAGATGCGCTTGGCTTCCTCGCGGAAGTGGGCGGCGGTGGTCTTCACGTCCTCGAGCATGCCGAACACGCTCGCCGTGATCGCCTCGCACCGCTTCGCGGTCTCCTGGCCCATGGCCTCGATTTCCCTGGCCGCCGCCTCGTATTCGCGAATGACGGCTTCGGCCGAGAGTTTTCCGATCTCGCTGACCCCGTCGAGGTGTGTGACATAGTCGGGCAACGGTACTGTGCGGTTCGCAGGCGGCGCATAGCTGCGCACCTCTTCGCCGGGGAGCGCCGGCGGGCGTTGCGGTGCCAAGGTGGCGATATCCTTTTCGAGCTGATCGGCGATACTGAGCTTGATCTCGTTCCGGTCGAACGCTTTCACGGCCGTACTTCGCATAACAAACTCCTTTGGTTGGAAAAAATCGCGCGTCCAGAGGTGGATAAAATCGCCGCCAGCCAAAATTGTTTTTGTCGTACTCCTGCGGTGATCCGATGCTTCAACGCTAGAACATGTATCGGCCGACCAGACGCTCGCACGCCCCCCGCCAACTCCCACGTCGATTAGATCGATGATTCGTGGCGAAATCCGGAAAATAGTGTTGCCGCCGTGCCGCACTGAGGACGAGATCAACCACAATCCACAGCGTGCTCACCTAGACCCGAGCTCAGCCTGCTCCGCGGGCGTCACGACTCCGTCACACGACGCCGTGCTCTCTGCAAAGTACCACAGGACCCCGGATGGGTCGAACACGCTAGGCGACGGTCAGGCCCCACGGCTCAGGGCGGGGGCGCCACCGGCGGTGAAACGCCGAACTCACCAGCCAGTCAAGTAAAGCGATGTGTTGCCACGACGCGTGCACGTCGTTTACGAGGACGTGCATCACGGTGTTTTCGGCCAACTCCATGACGGAGTAGCCTTGGAGCAGGAAATGCGTGTGGGCCAACGTTCAGTTCAGCGAGCGCACCCCCCGACCGAGCAGGCTTCGAAACCGATCGCCTCATCGAAGCGCAGACTTGTCTCGAAGTCCTTCACCGGAAGGAAGTGACGAAACGCCGGAATCCCGGGAACAAGACAAGCAACAGGGTTCACCGACGGCTCTCTGGTTGGCCGCCGGCGCGCTATTGTTCTGACGTCAACTCAATCATCCGGCGCCCGCCATTCATCTCCTTCAGACTGTTGACGTAGTTCTCGGGACGCGTCCAGCGAGAGGGCGTCTTCAATCCCATGTACTCTGCAATATTGCCGATGAAGCCGGTGCAATTGGCTGTCTCGGCGTTCCAGACCGGCGAACTCGCCTGCAATTTCTTGATATAGGCGAATACCCTCTTGGCGTCCGCCTCGTTCAAATAGACGCGGTAGCTCGCGGTCAGATATTGCGGATCGAGATCCCCATAGCTCGCCCCGGTCTCGGACGGCACCCAGCTGAAATAGCCAACCATATATTCCAACGTGTCGCCCGCGGGCGTCAGCCCCGCGACCTCGACCTGCCGCTCGCTGGTCTTGCCATACCAGACGAAAGCGTGCCCCCAGCTCGCGGCTGTCCTGGCTCTGAAATCGACGTAGTACGGGCCCCTTGCCGACCCGCCCCCCAGCCGTCTGCTCGAGCGAGGTGCAAGCGCCTCGCTCGAAACAAGCGCATTCGCGTCAGCGGTGCGCTTCTGTTGCCAACTGACACCAGTTGCAGCCTCGACCGCAGAAGCCGATCGCGTTTCGCAGGCGAGCGAAACAGCGAGCGTGCAGACGCCCGCAAGCAGGCTCAGGCCTGATCTCATCAGTCTATTCGCCACGCCTTGTCCCTTCTCGTTACGTCTAACAAGACAGTCGAGCCGTGAGCCGATATTCGATCAGTAGGCCCGGGTCACGACCGGCCCTTTGCCGATCGGGCTCTTGCCGATCGGGGCCTTGCCGATGGGAGCCTTGCCAATCGGCATCTTGCCGACTTGAGCCGCCTGATAGACCGGCTGCGGGTGCGGAAGATCGGCGGCAGCCGCAGCACTGACAAAGGCAAAGGTTGCAGCAGTTGCAATCAGAAATTTGACCACGTTACTTCTCCTTAAACGTTAGAAGGAACCGGGCGCACTCCTCACGATTCGAGGAACAAGAACTAACCGCCCGGGCATACCCCTTCAATTGCTCTGCACAAGAAAACTCCGAATTCGTTCAGAGTGCGGCAGATATGGCACGCTCGGGAACTCCGGGCCGCTGAGATCACGATTCACCGCTCCGCGTCACGATCGTGTGAAGTTCAGGCGCCCTTGGGCTTTAGGTCGTTGTTTGAGCGTGCTCTTTTGCGCAAAGCCGCCTCGCACTTTTCCACATCATCTTCTAGTTCGGCTTGGTCGGCACGACCTTGCCTTCGATCTTCGGCAGGTCGGGTGCGGCCACGGATTTGTCAGCCCCGGCCCGGCGCGCCATTTCGACCGTCAGCCGTTCGGCGACTTCCGGCTGCATCAACCCCATGATGTCGGACATCTTCTGTGGCTTGATCTGCACTGCGATCTCGATCAGCACACCCATCTCCAGCCGGTCGAACACTCTTGCCGCATCCTTCGGCTTCATGGCTTCATACATCGTGATGATGTTCTTCAGCCGCGCGCTCTCGGCCTCGTCCTTCTGGCCGTTGGCGGCCGTGATCCGCGCTTCCGTGGCCTTGATGTCCATGCTCTGCTGCTCGATGCGCTTTTCGGCGGCCTTCAACAGGCTCTCGCGAATGTCGATCTCCCGCGCGCGGGCATCCAGCTCCTGCCGCCGCGCCTGCAGCCGTTCGAGAATGGCCCGCTCCGACGCCGACACCGGCGGCGGAGTGTCGGCCTCGGCCTTGGTCTCGGGCGCATCGGGTTTCGGCGCCTCGGCCTTCTCTTCTTTCTTCCCCTCCTTCGCCGCGCCCTGGACGGAGCCGGTGACGTCCTCCTCCTTCGCTCCGCCGGGGAAATTCAGATTGTCCTGCGCCCAGGATTTCTTGGCCGCACGCGCGCCGTAGTCGAACACATAGCCGCCATCGAGCACGAGGCCGGCGATCTTCAGCACGGCGAGGCCCGCGATCGCCACCACGACGACCGGAATGACGCGGATGTCGCGAAGCGGTTTCATGCCGCAAGGCCGCCGGCCCGCTGGCGCTCCGAGAACGCCTGCGCGGCGGCCGCGATCGCCTTGGCGGGCGAGACCGGAGTGGCCGGCTCGACGTCGGGCGCAGGCGTGGCCGCCGGGGACTGTGGCCGCGCCGCGATCGCGATCTTCGACAGGCGGCGGACCACGTAGTCGCTCTCGGCGAGCTGCTTCTTCAGATGATCCGACATCTGGTTGGCCTGATCGAGCTGGGATCCGAGATTTTCGTTGACGTCGCGCACGGTGAGCTTCAGTCCGCCGATCGCCCGCTCGGCGATCTCGGTCGCGGTGATCAGTTCGGCGATGACCGCCTTCAGCGAATGCTCATCAGCCTTCAGCCGCGTCAGCCGCTTGTTGAGCAGCATGCAGTAGCCGATCGTAACGAGCAGCAGGACCGCCACCAGGGCTTCGATGGTCATACCGACGGTGTGGCTCATTGGGCCTCCAGCAACTTGTTCTGCTCGTCCGCCCGCTCGAACATCGCAAGCGTGGTGTGCGGTTTGCGCAACGGCTTGGTGACGCGGATCGCGACGCGGTCGCCGACCCGCCCCATCCTTCCCTCCGTCAAGGTCACGTCGCCGCAGCGCACCGACACCAGCGCATCGGAGCGCAGATCGAGCGGCAGCGTGTCGCCGACCTTCAGCCGCATCAGCTGCTTCAGCGGAATGTCGGCCTCATAGAGTACCGCGTCGACCGAGATCTCGGCCTGCGCGATCTGGGTGGCGAAGTGCCCTTCCCAGACCGGGTCACGGCCGAATTTCTCGCCCATGAACATCTGCAGCAGCACGCTGCGGATCGGCTCGATGGTCGCATAGGGCAGCAAGAGCTCGACATTGCCGCCGCGGTCCTCCATGTCGATCCGCAGCCGCACCAGGATCGCCGCATTGGCCGGCCGGCTGATCGCCGCGAAGCGCGGATTGGTCTCGAGCCGGTCGATGGAGAATTTCACCGGCGACAGCGGCCGGAACGCCTGCTCGGCATCGGAGAGCACGACCTCGATCAGGCGCTTGACCAGATTGGTCTCGATCGTGGTGTAGGGCCGGCCCTCGATGCGCAGCGAGGAATTGCCGCGCCGGCCGCCGAGCAGCACGTCGATCATCGAATAGATCAGGTTGGAGTCGACGGTGGCGAGCCCGAAATTCTCCCACTCCTCGGCCTTGAACACCGAGAGCACCGCCGGCAGGGGAATCGAATTCATGTAGTCGCCGAAGCGGACCGAGGTGATGCGGTCGAGCGACACTTCGACGTTGTCGGAGGTGAAGTTGCGCAAGCTCGTCGTCATCAGCCGCACCAGGCGGTCGAAGACGATTTCGAGCATCGGCAGACGCTCGTAGGACACCATCGCCGAATCGATGATGGCGCGAATGCCGGAATGGTCGTCGAGCGTGATCTCGCCCGCCGTGAAGCCCAGCAGGTTGTCGATTTCCTCCTGCGAGAGGACGCGCTCGCCATTGTTCTTGGTGTTGCCGAAGTCGCGGCTGCCGTCCTCGACCATCGCGGCCCATTGCAGGGCCATGGTCTCGGAGAGTTCATTGGCCGCGGCCGCCTTCGCGGCCTCGGCGGGATCCTCGGAATCCAGCGAGGCTTCCCATTGCGCCGCTATTGCATCTTGATCGACCGGATCGTTGCCCGCCATGACCTTAAACCTGCACCCTCACTGGACCACGATTTCCTTGAACAGCACCGCGCTGATCGGGATCGGCGCCACCGCCGCGTTGACGCGCTTGGTCAGCTCTTCCTTCAGCCGGAACAGGCCGGCCGAGCCATTGATGTCGCTTG
>Ga0210401_10002994_pt1 | contig 18277 bp, 18 predicted proteins | sample IncBWH32MmetaG_FD_150866 | JGI IMG/M metagenome (GOLD analysis project Ga0210401, IMG submission 150866) | Forest soil microbial communities from Barre Woods Harvard Forest LTER site, Petersham, Massachusetts, United States - Inc-BW-H-32-M | ecosystem: Environmental > Terrestrial > Soil >... | reverse complement strand
TGTAGCTCGACAATGCTTCACCATATCGGCCCATTTCATTCAGGCAATTTCCGCGATTGCTGTGGGCTTCAGCGTAATCAGGTTTGAGCGCAATCGCACGGTCATAGTTCGCGAGCGCTTCATCGAAGCGCCGGAGATCCTTCAATGCGTTGCCCTTGTTGTTGAACAGTTCCGCCAAACCGGGGGAGATTGAAAGCGCGCGATCAAGGATCGTCAGGGCCTCTTCACATCGCCTCAGAAGAATGAGAGCAATGCCGCAGTTGTTGAGGGGGGCGACAGAATTGGGTTCGAGCTCGATCGCCTTGCGAAAATCCATCAAGGCCTTGTCGACCTGCCACAAATCAAGCAGCGTCCGGCCCCGATTGTTCAAGGTATCGACGTGATCGGGGGAAATCGCCAGCACTTTACCGAAGCTAATACAGGCCTCTTCGAATCTCATCAGATGTCGGAAGCAGACCCCGCTGTTGTAAAATGCATCTGCCCGTCTTAGATTTTTTTCGACCCCGGTGTGAGGAGGATCGATTTTCAACGCCTGATCATAGGCAAGAAGCGCTTCCTCGAATCGCTCCTGCCTCTGCAAGGTAAAGCCAATTTTGATCCATGTATCGATGAAGTCCGGCTTTAGCGCCAGCGCCAGATCGAAACTCTTGAGCGCCTCCTCAAATCTGTCTTGACGCTCCAGCATCGTTCCGAGATTCGAAAAGTAATCTGCGTTATTCGGGTTTTTCCTGATCGCCTGAGCGAAGAACTCTGTCGCCTGATCATATTTGTTCGTCCTGGCGGAGATCAGGCCGAGTAAATGAAACGAGTCCGCATGATCGGGATCGGCAGCCAAAATCTCGCGGCAACATTTTTCGGCTTCGGAAAATTGACCCGATTGCAGATATCGCAGCCCGGATTCGAGGAGGATCGCGGGCGATCGGTTCGATGACCTGTCGGCCTTTTGGGCAGCGCGGCGCTGTTTGCGATTCATCGTGATGTGCTTGCTCCAGAATCACCGCCGGACGTCCGACCATGTCATGGACTTATTAACTCCGCTCACAGCGAGCGGCTGACCGCCAGCGGCGTGATGTGGCTCGGTCCCGGCGTCACGCGCCGTCCGCCTGACGTGTAGGTGTTGGGAATATTGCGGCGCTGGACCTCGGCGTTGACGCCGCGCACGATGCCTTCGGACACCGCGTGTGCCGTGGCGAGCACGGTGAGGTTGATCTGCAGCATGGCGCGGAACACGTCATGATGACGATGCAGCATGGTCAGAAGCTCCGGCGCCGCCTCCGTCAGGTATGTGTGGCTGGCTTTCAGATGCGTGACGGCGTTGACATAGCGGCGGGACAATTCCGCTTTCTTCCGCTCGGATGCCATCGCCTCGCGAATCTTGCCGGCGCGCACCAGCTCGGTTTCCTGCTCGATGACGCCGAGCAGAGCGCTCATGACATCCATCAGGTTCTCGGCAAGCTTGCGCGCCTCGGCGGGCGTCGATGCCATCGGAATCGGCGCGGGCGCTGCTTGCCGCTGAGGATGCTGGTTCATGCTTGTTTCCCCTGGGTCTGGCCGACGCGGCTGGCTTGCTGCAGAATCAGCGTGCGATACACATCGTTCGAAATTCCGATGCCGCCGGCTTTGGCGAACGATTTCGAATATTGTTCGGTCAGCATGGAGCGCCACACGCCGGTGCCGGTCGTATTGCCGAACGGGCCTTCACCCTTGAGGCCGCTCGTCATCTGCGAGAACATCGAATTGAGAAACACCGCCTCGAAATCCTGCGCCGTGGCCCTGGCCTTTGCCTGCACCTGCGGCGAGACTTTTCTCAAGGCGGCGGCGAGGTCGTAGTCCGGCCGGCCGTTGATGGAGGGGATCGGCGCCTTGGCGAGGCCGCCATTGTGGATGCCGTTGACCGGGCCTGCTTGCATCACATCACCTCGATGTCGGCCTGGATCGCGCCGGCCGCCTTGATCGCCTGCAGAATACTGATCAGGTCGCGCGGGCCGATGCCAAGTCCGTTGAGGCCATCGACGAGCTGTTGCAGCGATACGCCGTCCTTTACGAGCGCCAGTTTCTTGCCGTCTTCCGTGACGCCGACGCTGCTGCGCGGCGTCACCACGGTCCGCCCCCGGGAGAGCGGATTGGGCTGGCTTACCTGCGGGCTTTCCGAGATCGAGACCGTGAGGTTGCCTTGCGCCACGGCGACAGTGGCGACACGGACGTCGCGACCCATCACGATGATGCCGGAGCGCTCGTCGATGATGATCTTGGCGGCGAGATCCGGCTCGACCTGCAACTGCTCGATCTCGGTCAGGAAGGCGACGACATTACCCTTGAATTCCGCGGGGATCGAAAGCTGCACCGTCGAGGGATCGATCGGTTCGGCGGACTTGGCGCCGAGAAAGTCGTTGACCGCCGCGGCAATGCGCTTTGCGGTGGTGAAATCGGCATTGCGCAGGGCGAGCCGGACATTGGGCAGGCGATTGAGGGCGAACTCGATCTCGCGTTCGATGATGGCGCCGTTGGCAATCCGGCCAACCGTCGGCACGCCGCGAGTGACGCTGGCGGCCGCTCCTTCGGCCTGGAAGCCGCCGATCGCGACCGAGCCCTGGGCCACCGCGTAGACGTTACCGTCGGCGCCGAGCAGGGGGGTGACGAGCAGGGTGCCGCCTTGCAGATTCTTGGAATCGCCGAGCGCGGAAACCGTGACGTCCATCCGGGTACCCTGGGTGCCGAACGCGGGCAGGTTGCCGGTGACCATCACGGCGGCGACGTTGCCGGTGCGGATGGTGGCGCCGCGGATATTGACCCCCATGCGCTCGAGCATCGCCTGCAGCGACTGCTTGGTGAAGGGAATGTTGTTGAGGGTGTCGCCGGTCCCGTTGAGGCCGACGACGAGGCCGTAGCCAACCAGCTGATTCTGCCGTACGCCTTCGATATTGGCGAGGTCCTTGATGCGGGACGTCGCGCCTGCAGGAAGGGCGGATAGCGCCAGCGCCACCAGTGCGGCACAGCCCAGCCGAAACACTTTTCCTGAAAAAACGCTTGGCATCCTCTGCTCCCCGCTGAGGTATTGGCTGGATCCGCGCATCACTCCCATGACGGCGATCCGGCATTGACCATGCGAGGGTCGTGCCATGCTGCTTTAAGCTTATAACTATTTGATACAGCTATGTAATTTCTCTGGCGGCGCTTGGGGGACCGGCTGCCGCAGCGGCGAAATTGCCTCCTGGCGGCAGATTTTGCCGGGTCCTTTACGTTGCGTTAACTTTACAAGGTGATGCTGCGCCCGACTCTTGGCGGGAACCAACGATGCGCATCTCAGGACCGAACGGTACCACTCTTGGGTCTCAGGCGGCCAACGTCCGGCGAACCAGCTCCAGCGGCTTTGCGTTGCCGGATGCAGCATCCACCCCCGAGACTCGCGCGGCGATCGCGCCCAAGGCGGCGGCGAGCATCGACGCGCTGCTGGCGATGCAGGGCATCGAGGATCCGGTTGAACGGCGCAAGCGCTCAGTGCAGCGCGGCAAAAGCGCGCTCGACGTGCTGGACGACCTCAAGATCGGCCTGTTATCGGGCAATTTCGATAGTTCGACGGTCGGTCGGTTACGCGACGCTGCCGCGAACCTCAAATCCTCTTCGGGCGACCCCGGTCTCGATGCGGTCTTGTCCGAGATCGAGCTGAGGGTTGAGGTCGAGCTGGCCAAGGCCGGCCAGTTCTGAGCCGGGCTTTGCCGAGGGTTCCGGCGGGAAATCCAGCGCAGCGCCGTTTCCCGTCCGTGGGCGATATTGTCTGTCACAACACGCCGCTATATAAGGCGCGCGCGGGCGGAACCTTTCTGCCGTCTGACTAGCGCCGTCGATTTGAGTTTCCTGCGGTATTACCGCGAGTTCGAGTAGGAACTTCAGAAAGAACAACGGCACTGGAAACTTAAATTTGGAAGTGCCCCTTTGTCTCTGAAGTTCGTGTAAGGGAATGCCGCAAGGGATTACGGAATGCGGAAACGGGCACTCGAACTCACACAGATGGGCTGGCCTTGGAAAAGTTGAAGAACTATCGACCCTCCGAAAAAGAGCCTTTCATGAACGACCGCCAGCGCGACTATTTTCGCGCCAAGCTGCTGGCGTGGAAGGACGAGATTTTGCGGGAGTCGCGGATCACGTTGCAGACGCTCCAGGAAGAGAACGTCAATCATCCCGATCTCGCCGACCGCGCATCGTCTGAGACCGACCGCGCGATCGAGCTGCGGGCCCGCGACCGGCAGCGCAAGCTGATCTCCAAGATCGACGCGGCGCTGCAGCGTATCGAGGATAACACCTACGGCTATTGCGAGGAGACCGGCGAGCCGATCTCGCTGAAGCGGCTGGAAGCCCGCCCGATCGCAACGCTGTCGGTGGAGGCGCAGGAGCGCCACGAGAAGCGCGAGAAGGTCTATCGCGACGAATAGAGGCGGGGCCGGTCAGCCGCCGCGCGCCGCCTGCTTGAGCGCGGCCGCAAGCCCTTGCGGGTCATCGGTGCCGATGCGGCGGATGTCGCCGGATTTCAGCGCAATCTCGACGGCGTCGAGGCCGGACACGTTATAGAGGCTGAAGCCGCGCGCCTTCCTGATGCCAAATCCGTTCCACCAATGGTTACGCACGATCGCGACGGAGCGGATTTCGTCGAGCGGAAGCCGATAGGTCCACAATCCCGGGCCGAAATACCAGCGCAGCTCGCCATCGCCGACCTCCACCGTGAGCGAATAGAAGACAATGGCGACGGCGAAGAGGATGATCAGCGTGACGATCATCGGCATCAGTTCGGTTTGCCAGGCGATCGCGGCGCCGACCGCGCCGCTCGCCAGACAAACCACGACAACCACGATTCCTGGCTGTGTGTGACGATACGGCATCACGCCAACTCCGGCGGCCTTCGCTGTTTCCCTCCCTTCGCTGCATTTGCCGATGCAGCGAAGCGAGCGAGGTCGCGCGGAGGCGCTATCAGATTGCCCTCACGCCTCAGTTGGCCAGTGGATCCGGCCGCATCTGCACCTTGAAGACCTTTGGCAGGACGCCCTTGCCGCCTTCGCTGTGGAAATTGGCGCGTGTGCCCGACGTGGTCCAGATCGCGCGGCCTTTCCACCCCGCGTTCGGATCATCGATCCGGCCGTCGACGTTCTTGCTGAAGAAGCCGAGCGGGTAGGGGACTCGAAGGTCGACGAACTCCCCGTTGACCAGGGCAAGCAGCGACTCGCCGCCATTGGTCGACGCGATCGGCACATTCGCCCCGAGGCCAAGCGTGTTGTACAGATCGACCCAGATATAATAGGCGTGATTGGCGCTGCCCTTGGCGTCGACTCCCTTGAATTGAGGCCCGGGCATCCGGTAGAGCATCCAGCCCTCGGCGCATTGCTTGCCGGTCGCCGCGTCCGGCCCGGAGAGCGGCGATTTGCATTTGGATCGGTCGAAACTGGCAACATGTCCGCTGGCGAGAACCGTCCAGGCGACGCCGTTGGAATCGACGTCCACGCCGCGCGAGCCGAAGCCTCCTTCCGGCGCCTGGAAAATCTCGGAGACGGCCGTCTTTGCAGGATCGCTTCCCGGTATCAGGCGGATCAGCAGGCTCGGTTGCCCGATGCGCGAGAAACCCGGACCCATCGCCTGGCCCCAGATCACGTCGCCCTTCGGACTCGGGCTGACGCCATAAAACGCCGCCTTGACCCATTTATCCTTGTCAGGATCGGTCGGTTGATCCGCGGCGACAAAAGCCTCGCGTTTGCCGGTGCCGCTGACATTGGTGACGACCGGGGTCCAGCCCTGCGATTTCATCTCGTCGCCGGTCGCATCGAACTGCTTGGTATTCAGCCACCCGACAACGCCGCTATAAGGCTGCCCCTGGCTGAGCCAGAGCGTGTTGTTCGCATCGCGCCCGAAGTAGAGATGGTGCGTGTTGAAACACGTATCGATCAGGGTCCATTTTTCGGTCTTTGGATCGTACATCGAAAGTTGCCGGCCCGATTCCGCCAGCGGCGCGACCTGGGCCGAGGGGTGGTCTGATCCGGCCTTGCAACTGTCGGGATTTTTAGCCGGGCGGATGCGGGCGGTGAACCAGACGCGGCCTTTCTCGTCCATGATGGGATTGTGGATACTGGTGTGGCCGTCCCAGATCGGCTCCTCGCCCCAGAACACCGACGGTCCCATTGGATCATCCTTTGAACTCGGTGTCGCCGGATCCCGGTAGGGATGTTTGATGAGCTTCGCGGTGTTGTGAACCGGGTCCAGGACGGGGACGAAATCGGAGCTCTCTTCCGGCGAACCGTAGATCAGGCCGTTGGCGTTGACCGTTGGGTTTCGCTTATCGGTCGAGACCGCGTCGTGCAGATACAGTTTTGGCGTGCCCCAGTCCCAGGCACTTATGACCACATTGCGCTCGAGGCCCTTCGGACGCTGCGGTTTGTCGAAAGGAAGTTCACCTTTCGCGATGCGATCGGTCCAGTCCGCGAACATCTTGTAGCCGCGGTCCGGCCCGAGGCGCGTGATGCCGAGCGCCATTCCCGTCATGGCCTGTCCGGATTGCAGGCGGCGCGCCCACATGTCGGCCGAATTCCCGAATTCGCCGAGCTCGGCAACGTGCGGAGAACGAACGTTCTTGCTGCCGAGCGCGTGGCATGACTGGCAGGAATTCTTGATGGTATCGATCCAGTCGGATTGCGTTTTCATGCCGGCTGGCATTCCGTTCGGATTCTTGTCCGAGCCAGGAAATTCGCCTTCGGCGGGGATGTTGAGCATGGAGTACCAGTACATGCCCGGATAAAATTCCGCAGCGGCGGCCTCATTCGGCGCAGGATTTGCGGTCAGATCGATGGTTTTTCCGGGAGCGGCGTCCTGCTTGTCCGAGTCGATCAGCCCGTAGCCGCGTACCCAGATCTTGTATTTCGCCGAGGGAAGCTGCGGAATAACGAACTGGCCCTGATCATTGGTGACGACCATCTTGGCGAACCTGGTCGGAAGATCGGTGGTTTCCGCGATCACCCAGACGCCGGCCTCGGGCCCTTTGGCGCCGGTGACCTGGCCGCCGATCGCATCGGCAGCGACAACCAAAGCCGGCTTCTGCTGGGCATTCAGCGGGCCGCTGCATGCCATCGCGAACGAGGCAATGACGAGCGCGGTGAGACTGGCGCGCTGATGGCGATGAAGGATCATGCGATTGGCTCCCGTTGGCTGTGGAGCTTCAATGCTCCAGCGTTTTTTCTGCATGTGAAATAGCGAATTGTAATGCCAAACAACATCTGACGAATGCGGATTGCTGTCAACGTGGCTTCAGGCGGCCGAACATGCGCCAAGCATGGCGAATTCCCAAAAACAGTCGCGGCCTCCGCCAGGGGAGCTGGCGGAGGCCGCGTAGAACATCTCATCGCGCCTAGGTTCGCGATGCGATGTGGGAGCTCGCTTTCATTCGGGCATCAACTACGTGCGAAATCCGAAATCAGGGTCGATGGCTAGAACGGCAGCAGCACGTCCATCACCTGGCTGCCGTAACGGGGTTGCTGCACGTCGGTGATCTGGCCGTGGCCGCCATAGGCGATGCGGGCCTGCGCGATCTTGCTTGAATCGATGGTGTTGTCGCTCTGGATGTCCTCCGGCCGCACGATGCCGGCCACGATCAGTTCGCGCTTTTCATAATTGACGCGCACCTCCTGTTTGCCTTCGACCACGAGATTGCCGTTCGGCAACAGCTGCGTGACCACGGCGGCGATGTTGGTCTGCAGCGTTTCCTGGCGCACTACCGAGCCCTTGCCGTCGTACGAGTTGTTGGAATCCGCGGTCAGCAGGCGGCCGGGAAGGACGTTGGTTCCCGACAAAAGATTGCTGCCGAGGAAGGCGGTAATGCCTGAGTCTTCGGTAGTCTTGCGACTGCGCTGGGATTCGTTGGCGAAGTTGGCCTGATCGGTGATGTTGACCGTGACGGTCAGGAGATCGCCGATCTGATGGGCGCGCTGGTCCTTGAAGAACGATCGCGAGCCATTTCGCCACAGCGAATTGGCGTTGTAGGACACCGCTTCCGGTTTCGGCATCGGCATCTGCACCGGCTTGTAGCCGGGCCTGGCCGTGGGATTGTCTATCTCCGACAGTTTCGGTTGCTCGCCGATCTGGGAAAGTCGATCGATCGACGAACAGCCGCCCGCGACGCTGACGATGGTCAGCAAGGTGCCGGTGAGCGCGATACGATTGATACTGGAGGTCAACATGTACGTTTACTCGGCTTTTGGAGACGTCTGCGCATTACTGGTGGCGGCAACCGAAACCGGCGCAGCCGTTTCAGTTGCTCCGATCGTGGTGGTTGCGTCCGCAGCAGCGGGAAGCCGTGGAGTTGCGATCGAGATTGCGACCTGGTCGCGGCCGATGACGAGGCCGGACACCGTGCGCTTCGATTGTAGGTTCAGAACGTTGACCGTGTCGCCCTCGGTGCCGGCCTCCAGCGCCTTGCCGCGCATGGTGAGATAGAGACCGGTGGATTCGTAGATCAGCGTGACATTGTCGTCGCGCTGCACCAGATCCGGCTTGCCGAGATCGGAAGCCTTCAACGCCTGTCCGGCGCGAAGTTGTTTGCGCATCTGCATGCCGATGGCGCGGCTGCGGGCCGCGGCGTCGCCGCCTACTTCGGCCTTCGGGCGCCGCTCGGTGGCGACGTCGGCGGATTTCAGGACTTCGTTGCGCTCGACGTTGCGCGTCAGCACGGCGGTTTCCACGGTTTCGATCGCGATGCCGGTAAAGCGCAGTTTTGTCCGCGTGTTATTGGTGTCGTTGGTGATTTCGAAGCTGACGTCGAAGCGGCCGTTGCGCGGGTCGTGGCGGACCGCGACCGGCTGCATGGCGCCGGTGTTCCAGGCCTCGAGCCTGATGTCCTGCACGTCGCGGTCGAATGTCAGGTTAAGGTTGGCGGCGTCGCCGAGGCCGTTGCGATGTTCCAGCGCATGGGCGACCTGAGATTCGATCTCCTTGCCCTCGATCGTGCGGGCCAGCCGGGTAACCGAGACCGTCTTGATGTCCCTGGTGTCGACGCCGATCACCTGATGCGCTTGCAGGGCGGCGATCACCTGCGCGGTCGGCAGCGAGCCGGTGGTGCCGAGATCGGGCGCGCGATAGATCGCGATCAGCGCCGAGGTGCCGGCGTTGTCGATCATGTCGCCGATCCGCACCACATCGCTTTCCACGGTGACGCTGGCGCGAAGCAGGGGAGCGGCGATAGCGTCCTCGCTGACCTGCGCGAATGCCGTCACCGAAGTGGCGGCGAGCAGTGCGGCGGCGAGGAAAAGCGAACGAGCAGTCATCCCTCAGTCCCCTCAGCGGAACAGCGCGGTGGTGGATTGCAGCATCTGGTCGGCGGCGGTGATCACCTTGGCGTTCATTTCGTAAGCGCGCTGCGCGGCGATCAGGTCGGACATCTCGGAGACGACGTCGACATTTGCCTGTTCGAGGCTGCCTTGGTTGATGGTTCCGAAGGCTTCGACGGTGGCAATACCGTCCTGCGGCGGGCCGGACGACGGCGTGTCGGTGAAGAGGTTGTTTCCCACCGGCTGCAGGCCACCCTTGTTGATGAATCGCGTCAGCCCGATCTGGCCGATGATGGTGGAGGTCGTCGTTCCCGGCAACGTCACGGAGACCTGGCCCTGGGTGTTGACCGTCAGGCCCGAAGCATTCTGCGGAATCGTAATCGTCGGCTGCACCGGATTTCCTTGCGCGTTCACGATGCGCCCGGTGTTATCCATCTGGAAGGTGCCGTCCCTGGTGTATTGGAAGGTGCCGTCGGGCATCTGGATCTTGAAGAAACCTTCGCCGGTGATCGCGAGATCGAGATCGTTGCCGGTCTGCGAAAGCGTTCCCTGTGTCATCGTTCGCGGCGTTCCGACGGTCTTGACGCCGCCGCCGATGTCGATGCCGACCGGCAGGATGGTGCCCTGGTCGGATGCCTGCGCGCCGACCCGGCGGATATGCTCGTAGATCAAATCCTGAAAGGCTGCGGTCTGCTTCTTGAAGCCGGTGGTGCGCAGGTTCGCGATGTTGTTGGAGATGACCTGAACGTTAAGTTCCTGGGCCGCCATTCCAGTCGCAGCGGTATGAAGAGCTTGCATGGATCGTCTCCTGAATGGCCGTTAGGCCGGAACATCGGCGAGTTGCTGGATTGCGGTTTTGTGCAGGTCGCTCTGTTGCTGCAGCAGCGTCGAGATTTGCGTGTAGGCGCGCGTGACCTCCATCATGCGGCTCATCTCGGCAACCGCATTGACATTGGACTTCTCGATGAAACCCTGGCGCACCGTGGATTTGGTGTTGGGCTGCGCCGGGCCTTCGCCGGCGGTGTAGAGGTTCAAGCCCTCCTTCAGCATTTTTTGCGCGTCGGAGAAGCTGACCAGCCGGAGCTTGCCGCGGATCGAATCTGTCCTGCCATTGCCTTCCACCACGGTGATGGTGCCGTCGGGCGTAATGGTGATGTCGTGGTCGGTCGGCTGAAAGACGATCGGGCCGGCCGTGCCGAGAACCGGATTGCCCGCGACCGTCACAAGCTGGCCCCGGTTGTTGAGCTGCAGGCCGCCGTCGCGGGTGTAGCGTTCGCCGGCCGGCGTCTGCACCGCCAGAAAGGCGGAGCCGTCGATGGCAACGTCCAGGGGATTATTGGTCGGCTCGAGGGGACCTTGCGAGTAATCGCGGAAGGTGCCGCGGTCCTGCACGAAGCTGGGGCGACGGTCGGTCGCCGCGAAGTTGTCTTCGTGCGCGCCCGACGACAGAAATTCCTCAAACAGCGTGCGGTCAGCCTTGTAGCCGGCCGTGTTGACGTTCGCGATGTTGTTGGCCACGACATCGAGCTGCCGTTCCAGAGCCGTTTGCCGCGAAAGTCCGATGAGAAGCGTATTCTGCATCGCCCGTTCTCCCCTGAACGATCCGCGGCCGTGCCCTCCCAGGCTGACTTGCGGATCCTGCAAACCGCCAGGCTCTCCCAAGCCTGCGGTTCGCAAGCATCACAGCGAAAGCCGTGCCAGTTTGGAAATTGGAAATTTTACAAGGGCTTGGATGTCTGGAAGGGGCGCGTTCGGGGCGGCAATAAGGTCTTGTTGACCATGTTTGCCCGGCAACTTTTTCCTAGTTGGAGGGCAAAAGAAAGGTTCCATTAACCATTATTACCTTAGCGTCCGGATCGAGAGCGCAGTGCTGGCGGCATTTGTATCGCGTCATCGGGCCGCCTGCCGGCATCGAGTTCATTTCCAAACCGACCGGGCGGGCGATGGCAGGCAACGAACAGGCAGAAAGCGGCGCGGAAGTAGCCGAAGTCGCCGCGCCCAAGGGCAGGCTCAAACTGATCATCGCCGCCGCTTTTGTGCTTGCCGTCGTCGGTGCAGGGGCGATCTGGTTCTTTTTCTTGCGCCATCACGGCGAAGAGATGCATGCCGAGGCGCCGCCGCCGCCGAAGCCGCCGGGTTATGTCGAAGTGCCGGACATGCTGGTCAATCTGGTCGGCTTGCCCGGCGAGCGCGTGCAGTACCTCAAGGTCAAGCTTGTGCTTGAGGTGAAGGAAGAAAAGCAGGTCGAAGCGATCAAGCCGACGCTGCCGCGCGTCACCGACATCTTTCAAACCTACCTGCGCGAGCTGCGACCGAGCGACCTCAGCGGCTCGGCCGGCCTGTTTCGCCTGAAGGAGGAACTGACCCGGCGCGTCAATGTGGCGGTGTCGCCAAGTCAGGTCACCGCCGTGCTGTTCAAGGAAATCGTCGTTCAGTGACGGGACGGATTTAAGATCATGGCGGGCAACGATCCAGTCGACCAGGATGCAATTGCAGCCCAATGGGAAGCATCGCTGGATTCCGAGGATCCGGCGGAGGCCGCGGAAGCGGCTGCGGCCAATGAACTCTCCGGCACCATGGCGCTGCAATGGGCCGCCATGGTCGAGGACGGCAGTCGCGACTTCGGCGGCGGCAAGAACGGCGGCGAGCGGGTCCTGTCGCAGGAGGAAATCGACAACCTGCTCGGTTTCAATGTCGGCGAAGTCAACCTCGACGACAATTCCGGCATTCGCGCGATCATCGATTCGGCGATGGTTTCCTACGAGCGTCTGCCGATGCTCGAAATCGTTTTCGACCGGCTGGTGCGGCTGATGACCACCAGCCTGCGCAACTTCACCTCCGACAACGTCGAAGTCTCGCTCGATCGCATCACCTCGGTACGGTTCGGCGACTACATGAACTCGATCCCGCTGCCCGCGGTGCTGTGTGTGTTCAAGGCCGAGGAGTGGGAAAATTTCGGCCTGGCGACGGTGGATTCGAGCCTGATCTACTCGATGATCGACGTTCTGCTGGGCGGCCGGCGCGGGCAAACCTCGATGCGGATCGAGGGTCGCCCCTATACCACGATCGAAACCAACCTCGTGAAACGGCTGGTCGAAGTGGTGATGGCGGATGCCGAGCAGGCGTTCCGGCCGCTATCGCCCGTGACATTCACCATCGACCGCCTGGAAACCAATCCGCGTTTCGCCGCGATCAGCCGGCCCGCCAATGCCGCCATCCTGGTGCGGTTGCGCATCGACATGGAGGATCGCGGCGGCAATGTCGAATTGCTGCTGCCCTACGCGACCATCGAACCGATCCGCAACGTGCTGTTGCAGATGTTCATGGGCGAAAAATTCGGCCGCGATCCGATCTGGGAAGGACATTTCGCAACCGAAGTCGCCCAGGCGGAGATTTCCGTCGATGCCGTGCTCTACGAGGCCGATATCCCGCTCAAGCAATTGATGAAGTTGAAGGTCGGCGACACCCTGCCGCTCGAGATGCGCGCCGATGCACTGGTGGCGGTGCGTTGCGGCAGCGTGGTGCTGACGGAGGGGCGGATGGGCCGCGTCGGCGACCGCGTCGCCATTCGCGTCACCAAGCAACTGCGCAAGCCCAATACTACCTTTGCCATGTTCGAGAAGGCCGATGAGCAAACCAAATTGATGGAGGCCCAATGAGTCACTCATTCGGAATTGCGATCGAGAGTCTGGTAGCGATTTTGCTCATTCTCACCATCGGTTATTGCATGTTGTTGAACGCCCGATTGAAGCGCCTGAAGGCCGACGAGCATTCCCTGAAGGCGACGATCGCCGAGCTGATCACGGCGACCGAGATCGCCGAGCGCGCCATCGGCGGCCTCAAGCACACCGTGCGTGACGTCAACGAGAATCTCGGCAACCAGCTGACCTCTGCGACCCAGATGTCCCTGCAGCTGAAGAAGCAATTGCTGGAGGGTGACAATATTTTCCGGCGGCTGTCCAAGATAGCGATCGCCGCGCGGCCGCCCGAGCCCGAGCCGACGACCTCCGGCGTGTCGACAGCCAAGGCCGTCGCCGCGGCGGCTCAAGCGTTTTCCGACCGCAGAAGGTCTGATGGTCTCGCCGCATGAAGTCCTTCCGTAACATTCGTGTGCTTCCGTTTGTCCTGGTTGCGATCTTCGGCCTTGCCGTTCTGAAGATTGCCGGGCTCGTGATCGATGGCGGCTATGTGTTCGACTATCAGCCGAATTCGACCAAACAATCCTGGGCGCAGGAAGTCCTCAACTTTCCCGGCGGAAACAAATTCGACAGCGCGGAAATTACGGGTTCGGTCAAGGACAAGCCGAAGGAGGAGGAGGCCGCCAAACCTGCGGCCGCTCCGGAAGTAGGCAAGGCCGAGGCCGTCATGCGTCCCGAGCAGGGTCCGCCGGTCTCGCCGTCGGAGCGCGCGATCCTCGAGCGGCTGCAGTCGCGGCGACAGGAACTGGAGGCTCGTGCGCGCGAAATCGACATTCGCGAGAGTCTCCTGAAGGCCGCCGAAAAGCGGGTCGAGGCGCGCGTCGAGGAGTTGAAGGCAATCGAGTCGCGGATCACGACGGCGACCCAACAGAAAACCGACGCGGATGCCGCGCGCTTCAAGGGCATCATCACGATGTACGAGGGCATGAAGCCGAAGGACGCCGCCAAGGTGTTCGACCGGCTCGAAATGCCGGTGCTGTTCGAAATCGCTTCCCAGATCGCGCCGCGCAAGATGGCCGATATCCTAGGCCTGATGTCGGCCGAAGCGGCTGAGCGGCTCACCGTCGAGATGGCGCGCCGTGCTGGCACGGACAAGTCCGCCTCCACGGCCGATCTTCCCAAAATCGAGGGCAAGATGGTGGCGCCGCAAAAGGTCAATTAGCTTTTTCAAAACCGACGATAAGCTAACAGCCTCTCACAGCCTGATCGGAAGACTCGAGGGGGCACTGATCGACTGCGCCTGATCCCAAAAGCTATGGAACGGTTCGGCCGAGCGGTTTGCCCCGTCGGGATTGCCGGGCTGAACTGGTTCGATAGGGCGCGGAAAGCAGCAACAGGAAAAGTGCTCTGTTAGCGTTGTATTTGGCGGCGGGCCGGCTGCCCTCCGATCCCCCAATGACGGCATCGCCGTCGGTCGTGGACACGCGCCACAACCATTTTCGGCGACGTTTCTTCAAGACTACTTCAAAAACTTGAAATTGATCAGGCGTCACGATCTCGGAATTCCATCCCCGGCAGGCGGCGGAACTTTCACGGCGATTTTGTAGCATACAATCGGCCACCAGCTAAAGACGCTTATGCCTTATGCACTTTCATGAAAATTATTTAAAACTAGAAATATTGCATTGATTCGTTCGGGGCGCTCTAACCACGCAACTGTGGGAATGACTTAGGCTGCCTCATTGCCGACTCGTTGCTTTTCCAGGTTCAAGCAAAGGTTCGATCGGCCTGCTCGTTGGCTTGTCTAACTTTTGTAAAGGTCACTACTGAATGCCATCTTCCTCCAACAAGATTGCATTGTTCATCGATGGCGCCAATCTCTACGCTACAGCCAGGACGCTCGGTTTCGACATCGACTACAAGCGCTTGCTCAAGGAATTCCAAAGTCGTGGAACCCTGGTGCGCGCCATCTACTACACGGCAATCATCGAAGATCAGGAATTCTCGTCGATCCGCCCGCTGATCGACTGGCTCGATTACAACGGCTATACGGTCGTTTCAAAACCGGCAAAAGAGTTCGACGATGGGGATGGCCGCCGCAAGTTCAAGCGCAGCATGAGCATGGAACTGGTTGTCGATGCCCTGGAGTTGTCAATCCATATCGATCACATGGTACTATTTTCCGGCGACGGCGATTTCCGCTCGCTGGTCGAAGCCGTGCAGCGCCGAGGCGTCCAGGTGACTGTGATCTCGGCCCTGCCGATGATTGCAGACGAACTCCGGCGGCAGGCAGATGTCTTTACCGACTTGGTGGAATTGAAGTCCAGGATCGGTCGCGATCCCGCCTGAGTGAGCTTGCCGCAGCACGGTCAGTCACCTTGCCGGCCATCATCGATAGGACAGCCACGCTGGCTTGATCAACATCATCGCTGGTGACAGCATCCCACGCCATCGGGGACCGTTGGCCCGACACACTGGCAACGCACCGGAGCCTCATTGAGGCCGTGCGTCCCATGGCAAGGCAGGCATGGCTACGTTCGACACTGCTCGACGCAGCACACCGCCACGCAAACGCAACGCAACGGCGAGCCGTCGAGGGAAACCTTGGCGGCTTTTGCGTTTGCAAGATGTGCGGACTGAAACGGCCCGGCGCGGATGGCGTGCCGAGGCTGCTTGTGTCGGAACCGGTGGGGTCTCCGGGGATGGTTGGCCGGCCGAGGGTTCTTGCACTCGGGTATGAGCCAGGCCGCCTTAGCCGCGCTTGGGCTTCGGCTGCCGCTTGGGCTCGGGCTGCGTATTGCGGACGGCCTCTGCCAGCATCTCGCGTAGCTCAGCCTTGGTTTTCGGGGGTTCCCGCTTGGGTGGTTGCCATTGGGTCATGCATCGTATGTGGGGATGCCGGACGGGGAATTAAACCCCAAGGGAGCTTACAAGTCAGTAACCGCGGGCCGCCAGGGCGCATCGTTCCATGTCCGCTTTTGATCTGCCGCAACGGACATATGTCGGACATCGCGTCATGTCCGCCAAGTGCCCAACAGCGGACATGGCCCATGGCATAGCAGCCAAAAGAAAGAGCCGCCCGAAGGCGGCTTATCAGTTCAAACCCAATGATCTTGCGATCAGGCGGCCATCAAAGAGACGTCGCGCGGTCTGGCCGCCGCCATCACCGCGCGCGAGGCCGTCTCATCCGCTGTAGTCGTCGGTGATAATTGGTCCGAAACCTTCCCAGCGCTCTCCGTTGAACCGCATCATCTGCAGCTGCCTGATTGAGCGGTAGTCAGTCGGGGAGCCACTGATTGTGATGCCCGGCAGCAAAAGATCAAATTCGACGTCCTTCAAATTCAAAAGGTGATCCATCACGCTCTCACGGGTGAGATTGTCGCCGCAGGCGCGCAACACATTCACGAGCGTCTGGGCGTTGCCGTACCCATAAGTGTTGAAGCTCGAATGCTTATCGCCCTCCGGATAGTACTTGTCCATGAAGGCGCGCCACCTCTTCATGCCGGGATCGTTGTCCCATGTCGGATCGTCGGGGTCCTTGCCGTAGTTCACGCTGATGATACCGCGGGAAGCCTCGAGGCCCGCCGGTTTCAGCACTCCGCCAACCGAGGTGGAATTGATGGTCAGAATATGAACCGGCTTCCAGTTGAGTTCGACGATCTTCCGAATCGCCTGTGCAGCGAACTTCGGAGTAGAAATGTCGTAGAAAACGTCGGCCCCGGCAGATTTCAGCCTTACAATCTGGGAATCGACCGTCGGATCGGTCGGTTCATAGGCCGCTTCGGCAACGATCATTGACGCCGCCTTGTCGCCAAGGGCTTGCTTGAGGCCGATGACGTAGTCTTTGCCGAGATCGTCGTTCTGATAAAGGATACCGATCTTGGCGCTGGGGTAATTTGCGAGGATGTAGCGCCCGTAGACCCGAGCTTCGGTCTGGTAGCTGGGGTTCGCTGGCGTCGTCCACCGAAAATTGACGGGGTCGGAGAAGCGCGTTGCACCAGTTGCCACGAATAGTTGCGGCACCTTTTTGTCATTTAGATATTTTTGCACGGCGGCGTTTTGCGCCGAACCGAGACTCCCGAATACCAGCAGGACCTCGTCGCTTTCCACCAGCCTGCGCGTTTGCTCTACCGTTTTCGCAGGGTTATATCCATCGTCATAAGCGATCAGGTTGATCTTGCGGCCGTTGATGCCGCCTTGATCGTTTATCATGCGAAAATAAGCAGCCTCCGCCTTGCCAACGGTGGCGTAAGCCGAGGCTGGCCCGCTGAACGGCATGGTTTGGCCGATCTTGATCTCGGTATCGCTTGCTCCAGGGTCATACTTCTTTTGAGCACTCGCCGGAGCTGTGGCCAGTACTGCGCAGGCCGTCAGCACTGCAATCGTGGACCATTTCATTTGGACCTGGATCATTCTTGCCTCCTCCCTGGATGAATTGCCGTGATTGAACCTTTTATCGGCTCACGGCCGTCTTTGCGAACTTTTGACTGCCTTCAGGTATCGGTGTCCATGGCTCCTTGCTGTCGCAATAGACGTGCACTTTAGGATCAAGCCAACTCGTGTCATCGAGGGTGCCAGCGTGAACAAAGGTGAGGCCGGGGAATACAGCGGCCTCAAAGACGATTGGCGAGCCGCACTCCGGGCAAAAGCTTCGATCGACAGGTTGACTGCTATCGCCCTTATCGTGAAATGCCTTAAGCCGCCCCTGAATCGAGATTGCCGATTTCGGAATTCCGACTAGGACCGCGAAAGCCGTTCCCGTCTGTTTTTGGCAATGCTCGCAATGGCACACCCCGACGAAGCCAGGATCCGCATTCGCGGAGTATCGAACTTGTCCGCAGAGACAACCGCCGATCATTTCGCGCATATCGCCCTCCTTCGAATGGCCTCGCTCAGATGGCAGGAGGCAGTAAACTGCATGCCCAATTTGGTCTCGGCCTTAACGCGCCAGTGCATCCAGCAACGCCTTGGCCTCCTTTAGATCGCGCGTGTCGAAGCCTTCGGTGAACCAATTATACACGGGAGCCAGCAATTCACGAGCCTGTTGCGGCTTGCCCTGATCGCGCCAGAGCCTCGCCATGCTCATCGCTGCGACCAGTTCCCGTGACTTCGCCTGCTGCTGACGTGCAACGGTGAGCGCGCGCTCAAATAAGGCTTCCGCTTTCGCGGCATCCGGCTCAGGCGATTTCAACGCGATTTCGCCAGCCGTAAGATAGACTGCGGCCTCGCACCATTTTTCCCCGGTCGCATCCATCGCAGTCTTCGCTTCGTCAATCCTACGCCAAGCCTCGTCAAATTGACCGAGCTCCGCATAAGCGCGGGCCAAGCAGGACAGATTGAACG
>Ga0210401_10002993_pt1 | contig 18279 bp, 15 predicted proteins | sample IncBWH32MmetaG_FD_150866 | JGI IMG/M metagenome (GOLD analysis project Ga0210401, IMG submission 150866) | Forest soil microbial communities from Barre Woods Harvard Forest LTER site, Petersham, Massachusetts, United States - Inc-BW-H-32-M | ecosystem: Environmental > Terrestrial > Soil >... | reverse complement strand
CCAAAGCTTGCCGCGACCCTTCGATCCCGCACCGCGGGATCTCAGGATGAATCGCTCTGCAGGGCGATTCATAAATTCAAAACCTAGGGCACTATTGCTCGCGGGGCGCGGTTGGAACCAAGCGCTTGTCGCGGACGTAAAATTCGCGACCGCGCCAGTGGATGCGCTGGGGGAAGAAGCTGGCGACCCAGACGATGAAGGCGAAGGCGTCGCGCAGCGGCAACAATTCCATGTGCCTGCGCACGCCGGCGTCGCGCATGCCATGCACACCGACGACCCACGCGGAAATTCCCCGCAGCAGCAGATAACCTATCAGCAGGCTGATGGCCGACGCTGCGGATGGCGCGACGATCGCAGCCAGCAACGCCAGCGGCAATGCTTGCGTGAAAATCAATCCGAGGTGCCCAGCGGGGCGCGAGAACCGAATGCTTACGTTCCAGCGCAACTGGTGACGAAAAGCGTCGGCGAGCGTCTGCTGCGGATACACGATGGAAACCGGAAAAGTGCTGAGTTCGACGCGATGGCCGCGCGCAGCGATGCGATTGCCAAGCTCGTAATCGTCGGAAAAATGGTCCACCAGCGATTCGAAGCCGCCGATTTCGGCCAAGCACTTTTTGGTGGCGGCCATAGTGGCGCCGAGAGTGAAATTGACTGGAGCGAAGAGCCACGCCACGAGCACGCCCGCGGTGAAATCTGTGCTGTTGCCAATCGCTTCCAGGTTTGCGGCGAGCGAGCCGTCGGTGAGGCCGCGATAGAGGCACGTGACAGCGCCGACGGCCGGATCGCGAAAGGGCGCGGCGATAGCACGCAGGTATTCGGGCTCGACGCGCACGTCGCTGTCGCTGACCGCGAGAATTTCGTGCCGGGCTTCTCGCGCCATGCGGCAAAGCTTGTTGACCTTGTCGCTGACGCCGAGCGGCTGCGAGCCGATCAGAAGGTTGATGCGGCGCTGGGGAAAATCGCTCGCTAGTTTTGCAATCATCGGAATCGCGAGATCCTGCTCGTCACTCACGCAGAACAATATTTCGTAATCCGGATAGTCCTGCGCGCAAAGGCTGGCGTAATTCAGGTAGGTCTCGCGGTCCAGTCCATAGATTGGCTTGAGGATGCTGATGGGCGGCGTGAAATCGGAAGGCAGCGCGGCGGCATCACGACGGCGAAAGAACCGCAGCGCCGCGACGATCGCGACCACGTAGTAGGCGAACGATGCGAGCGCCAGCAACAGCAGCGCGTCGCGAGTCACCGTCCAGGCCATCAGACTCGCTCTGTAGTTCGCGGCGGCGTGTAGCCCACAATCAAAACACCCATGCAGAGCAGTGCAATGCCCGCCCAGCGCAACGGGCTGACAAACTCATGCAGCAAAAAATGGCCCAGCAGCGCCACGATCACGTAGGACAGCGAAGAAGCCGGCTGCACGAAACTGAAATCCGCCCAGGAAAGGACCAGCGTGTAGGAAATAAAAAACGCGAGCAGCAGAATCACGCCGAGCCAGACCGCTCCAGAAGAAAATGCGCGCACGAAAAAGTGAAATACCGCGACGGGATCCTGCATGTTGAGCGCGCCTACTTTTTTCATGCCGTCGGCCAAAAACACGTCGCCCAATGGGCCGAACGTGACCATAAACAAAAGGAAAACGTAGGTTTTCAGGTGCAGGCCTTGCGAAGACGTCATGCGCCCCGTGATTCGCCCGCCGCTCCGGAAGTTTGCGGCTCCATGGGGGGCGCTTGTACTTGCACCATGGCTTTTTTCTGCACGCCTTTTTTGGCCACCTTGCGACGGTCGTGGCGCAGCTTCATGAAGTCCACGGCTTCGTGGAAGAGGCGTTTGCGTTCGTGGGAATCCCACAGGGCTTCGCGCACGATGCGCCAAGCCACGCGTGGGCGGAAATAATATTCGTCGTAAAAGCGGTTGACGGATTCGACCATGTACTCGCGCGAGAGGTGCGGATATTCGAGGTGCGGAAGCTGGTGGCCCATGTCGTCCGTAATGGCTTCACCGGCGAGAAAACCTTCGCGCATGCCTTGATCGTAAAGCTCGGTGCCAGGATAGGCGTGCGCCATGGAAACCTGAATCGTCTCGCAATCCAGTTCCTTGGCGTAGTTGATGGTTTTTTCGATGGTTTCCTTCGTTTCGCCAGGAAGTCCGATGATGAAATCGCCGTGCACGTGGATGCCGACTTTCTTGCAGTTCTGCACGAAGGTGCGGCCCATCTCGACTGTGGCGCCCTTTTTCAGGTTCTTCAGAATTTGCGGGTCGCCGGATTCGAAGCCGACGATCAGCAGACGGGCGCCGGCATCAGCCATGGCTTTGAGCGTCTCATAATCGCTGTGCACGCGCGCGGTGCAGGACCACTGGAAGCCCACGGGCTTGAATTCCTTGCAGAGCGCCAGCACGCGGTCTTTGCGGATGTTAAAGGTGTCGTCGTCGAAGAAAAATTCCTTCGCTTGCGGGAACATTTTGTGCGCTTGCTTGAATTCGCGCGCTACGTTTTCCACCGAGCGCACGCGCCACGCGTGGCCTGAAAGCGTCTGCGGCCACAGGCAGAAGGTACAGAGAGCCGGGCAGCCGCGCGTGGTGTAAAAGGAAACGTAAGGATTCAGCAGGAACGGGACATTGTATTTTTCGATGGTGAGATGCTTCTGGTAAACCTCGGTGGCGAAGGGCAGCGCGTCCAGTTCGGCGGTCTGCAGCATGGGCCGCTGCGGATTGTGCACGACTTTGCCATCTTTAATGTAGCTTGCGCTCTGAATTTCGGAGAGCGGCTTGCCTTGCGCGTATTCGACGACGGAATGATCGAACTCACCGCGCACCACAAAATCAATGTCCGGGCTGGCCAGCAGGCTTTCCGCCGGTTTGATCTGCACTTGCGGCCCCACGAAAGCGATTTTCAACCCGGGCTTTTTTTCCTTCATGGCCCGCGCCATTTTCAAGTCGCTCCAGAAACCGACCGTGGAGGTGAACAGCACGACGAACTCGTAATCCTGCGCGATCTGCACCACTTCCGCGGGCGTGATGCCGTGCGGAGGGCCGTCCAACAGGCGGCTGCCCTCGAGCATTCCGGCGGGATACGTGAGCCAGACGGGATACCAGTACGATTCGATTTCGCGCGTGGCGGGCCAACGCGAGCCCGCGCCGCCATCAAATTTTTCAAAGCTCGGCGGATTCAAGAGCAACGTTTTCATTACAGACGCCATGTACTATGACCCCCTCAGGGTTTCCAGAAAGACATATAAACTCCAGTCTAACCACCAACCACTAATTTTACTCGATTTCCACAGCCAGCCCAAGCCATGCTTTTCGTGCGACGTGCTACTGGAACACCTTCGCCAACTGACCGGTAGCCTGCATCAGCGTCAATTGGCTGCGCTGGCGCGCGAAATCCGCGTCCAGGAAGGCGACCCACTTGTCGCTCTCGTCAAGCCGGGCATTTTCGATATCGCGCAGGTTGGCCCGGCCCTCATCGAACTTGGCCTGCAGGAGCTGCAGGCTTTCCTGGGCGAGCTTCAAGTCCAGCCGCGCGACTTCCCGGGTGGCATCGAGTTCCAGCACGTTGCGCTGTTTCTGCTGCAGGTCGAGGCGCACTTGTTGGCGTTTGTTCCCCAGCGTGAGTTCTGAGGCGCTTAATTCGCTTTTGGCCAGCGTAATAGCTGCACGGGTCTTCGCGGAGAAAATCGGGATGGTGTACTGGATCCCCACTGCGACGTTGTTTCGTTCAAACTTGTTGTAAAACTCGAGATAATTGTTGGTGTTGCTGAGAACGGAATATTGGCCGAGAACGCTGAGCGTCCCGAAATAGCCCAACTTTGCGCCGTGAAGAATGCGCTGGCGGGCGAGTCGGTCATTTTCCGCTTCCTGAATGTCGCGGTCGCTCTGCATGCCGAGATCCAGCAACTGCGCGTCTTGCAGGTCGATGTCGAAGCCGGGATCTTCCGGTTGCACTGCGATCGCTTCGCCATCGGCCATGCCCGTTAAGCTGCGGATTTGCTGGGTTAGCGCTTCGTCGCGGCCCTGGAGCTTGATGATCCTCTCCTGGATGCGCGCGGCCGTGAGCTGGCTGCGGGTCACTTCAATGGAGAGTTCCTGATTGGCCTGCACGCGCTCCTGGGTCACTTGCAGGATTTTTTCGGCGCTGGCTTGCTCGGCGCGGAGCAGTTCGCGAGAGTGGCGAACGTTGGCCAATTCCAAAAATGCGGAAGCGGCACGCACGATGACGTCGTCGCGCGTGCGATCGACTTCCAGTTTCATGGATTTGGCGTGTTCTTCGGCAGCCTGTTGCTGCGCCTTCAACGCCGGGTCGAAGATATCCTGGTTGTAGTTCAATTGAAAAGCGGCGGGCGGCGAGCCACCCAGGGAAGGAAAGCCGGAAGTGTAGGCATAGCCGGAGCCGGTGTAAAGATTCGGCCGGAAGGCGGAACGATCCACGGCAGTTTGATTCAAGGCGACCGTATACTGTACGCGTGCCAGCGCCAGTTCTCGGCTGTTTTGCAGCGCCAGCGCCACCACCTCGCGCATGCTGAGCTTGCGATCTTCCTGTGCGCGCGCCGGGACCGCAGCGCACAGCGCGAGCAGCGTCAACAGCGCGCGCGACGCCAGAAACCCCACCGGAAACCAAGCCGCTCGCGAATTTCGTATTGGCATTCTATTCATAACGCAACGATTCCGTAGGCTGCAATCGCGCCGCGCGATTCGCCGGAAGATACCCGAACAGCAGTCCCGTGGAACAGGATACCAAAAACGCCAGAACCACCGAGACCCACGACACCGGAATATGCACGCCCGCGCTCGCCAATTCCGGCACGAGGCTGATGAAAATGTTCGCCACGACGGGAATCGCCACGGCGATGGCGATCCCCAGCAGCGCACCCGTCCCGCTGATCAGAAACGCTTCCATCAGGAATTGGTACAGGATGGCATCGTGCGGTGCCCCAATCGCTTTGCGAATGCCAATCTCGCGCGTGCGTTCGGTCACTGTTACCAGCATGATATTCATGATGCCGATGCCGCTGATGGTCAACGCGATCGTCGCGACTACGATCAACAACACCGTGAGCGCCAGAGAAATCCTGCGTGCGGAATCCAGGAGCGAACCGAGATTCCGCACGAGATACTCCGCGCCCGCGCGATGCCGGCTGCTGATAAGTTGCGCGACCTCGCTGGTAAGCACCGGCACATCTTCCGGCCGGTCGGCTTGCACATAGAAGGTGCGCAGGAAATCTTCTCCGGTATAGGACTTGATCAGCCCGATGGGCACCAGCACGGAATTCTGCGTAATTTCCGTTTGCCCGAAGGTGGCGGTTCTCTCATGAAACACGCCAATCACGGTGAAGTGTAGATCGCCCAGGCGAATGTCCTTACCCAGCGGATCTTCGTTCGGAAAAGCCAGGTCCGCGAGTTCCCTGGTGAGCAGGCACACTTTGCTATGCGCGATCATGTCGTCTTGATCGAAATAGCGGCCGTTGACAATGACCAAGCGCCGAATCTCTTGAAAACCATCGGTGACGCCCACCAGGTTGACCGGTCGGCTCGTGCCGTTCACCACGAAAGTCATGGGCGTGTCGTGCGTACCAGCCACTTGCGCCACGTGCGGCAGCGCCGCTTTGATCGCGGCGATGTCCGCCACACTAATTTCGTCGGCGAGCGTGGTGCGCTGCGCGTCGCCGGAATGCATCAGTTCGCCGTAAATCAGGTTTACGCCCACGCCTTCAATCTGGCCCACGATGTAGCGTTTTCCCGCTAGCGCCACGGTGACGACCAGCACAATGCAAGCGCTGCCGATAATCACGCCGAGCATGGTGAGCATCGCGCGCACTTTATTGGTGCGCAGCTCCTGCAGCGCCAGGCTCCAGGTTTCGGCCCAGAGAATCGGCGTGCTTTTCGGCGCTGGCGAAAGAGGAACCACTACGGGATGAGATGCTGTTTGACTAGCGCGAGTTTCGATTAAGTCTTTCACGGATTTAATGCGCGGACTTAGCGAGCTTGTCCAGGCGCGCCTTGGCGTCCTTATCGCTGGAATCCAGTTGCAACGCGGCGCGGTATTGCTCGGCGGCCTCGCTACGTTTTCCTTGCGCTTCGTACACGCGGCCCAGCCAGACGCGGGCGGCCGCGTGCGAAGGCCAATCACTGCGATCGGAGGTGCTGGCCAGATAAGCCTTTAGATACTTTTCGGCGTCGGCGAGATTCGAATTGGCCAGCGCCAACGCGGCGCCGCGCCAATATCCCAAGCGCGGATCGTTCGGCGCCACCAGCGCGGCGGCCTCGATCGCCGTTTCCATGTCCGCAGGCTTATTTTGTTGCTGAAAGAAAGCGATCACTTCCAGATACGGTTCAATTTTAGCGGGCTTCGCAGCCAGAACCTCGCGGTACTCTTTCTCCGCAAGATCCGCCTTCTTCGCGCCGTCCAGATCATAGACGCCGCGCGCCAGATGCCCTGCGACGGGATCGCGCGCGGTGATGGCGTCCACCTGGGCCTTGCCCTCATCCTTATTGCCGCCCACCACCCACGGCGCCTGCAAATCGTATTCTTCCAGGTCGCGCCGCGCCGCCACGTTGTCCGGATTCAGCTCCACCGCCGCTTCGAATTCCTTCTTCACTTTCCGCGCGTATGAAAAACTGCGGTCGCGGTCAGCCTTGCCGCCGTAAATTCTGCCCAGCCATTGATGGTAAACCGAATTTTTGGGATCGAGCGCGATGGATTTCTCGCCCGCGGCAATCGCATTGTCATAATCGTGGATTTCGTAATAGGTGCGTCCGAGCCAATAGTAAGCCTCGCCGCTGCTGGGATTTTGCGTGATGGCGGATTGCAAAGTGGTGATCGCCGCTGAATAGTTTCCGGCGTTGAATTGCCGTTGCGCGGTCTGCAGTAGCGCCGCAGTATCCGCTGGCGTAGCCGCGGCCGTGAAGGAACGCGGCTCGTCCACTGTGTGCGCGGATCGCGGCACGGCGTGCAGCGCAGGCGCGCCGATCGCCAGGAAGGTCACTCCGGCGAGCGCCGCCGCACTACCGGTTTTGGCAATCTTCGCGATGTTGGCGCCTTTCGCGATTCTCGCGCCATTCTCATGCCCCGTTCTCATTTGGCCTCCGCGGCTCGGACCTTCATGCCATCGCGCAAATCCACATCTCCCGGCAGCGCCACTTTGTCGCCCTGGGCCAGCCCGGAAAGCACCTCATATTTATCGGCGCCGGCGACTCCCACCTTAATCTCCCGCCGGTGCACCGCGTCGCCGTCGTAAGCCAGCACAAAATGCTGCCCCTGGTCGTAACGCGCCGCGCCCCGCGGAATCACCAGAACCCCGCGCTGCTCGTGCACCAGAACGCGCACTTCCACGTTCACATTCGGCAGCAACTCGACCTTATCGTTATCGACCGAACAGAGCACCTCACCGACGCTGCGCGAGCCACGCGCCACCACTTGCTTGGGCACCTGCTCGACCTTGCCATTCCAGACGCGGTTGGGCATCGCATCCCACAACACCTGCACACCCTCGTTCTGCGCAAGCGAACCCAAATCCGGTTCATCCACAAACGCGCGCACGCGCACGTGGCGCAGGTCCGCCATTTCCGCCAGCACGTCGCCCAGCTTCACGAAATCGCCTTTGTGCACGGGCAGAGAATAGAGTGTCCCATCCCCGGGCGCGATCACCGTCGCCGAGCGAACTTTTTCTTCCAGTGCGGCCACCAGATCGTGCTGCTGCTTCACGCGCAAGCTGGCACTCTCCACACTCACGGAAGCGCGCTGCTCGAGCGCCGCCTTCTTCTGCTGAAAAGTTTGCAGATTGGCGCGCGCGGTAGCCAGCGCTGCCTGGTTCTGCGCCACTTCCTCCTGCGTGGCCGCTCCCTTGGTGACCAATTGCGCCAGCGCCTGTTGCGTTCGTTCGAGGTTGGCTACTTGCGTTTCAGCTTTCCGCAAATCCCCTTGGAGCTGCGCTACGTCGTCCGGAGGCCCGCCAGCGTGGGCATTGCGCAAATCCGTCTGCGCTGCCAGCAGATCCGCGCGGGCTTGCGCTAGCTGTGCGCGAACATCCGCCGAATCCAAAGTTAAAATCAGCTGACCTTTGCGGACAGACTGTCCTTCGGTAGCCTTCACGTCCGCGACGAACGTGGGAAATTCCGCGCGCGCAACCGTCGGCGCAATCGGCTCGACCTTGCCATTGCCGGTGATCGAAGCGGTCAAATCCTCGCGCGTGACGCTCACAATCTGTACTTGCGGCGCCGGTCCGCGCTCTGCCAGCACAATCAGCAGCACCACGCACAAAGCCGCGGCGAGGCTCCCAATCACCCATTTTGGCTTGTTGCTTTCCGGCATGTAAGAGCGCGCACCGCTAAGGCGCAGGCTTCCCCCGAAGTCGTGAAATTGTAGCAGACCCTTTCCCGGCTTGCCCGCGCAAACGCCACCAGGGTGCTCCGGCCCGCATCCCTGCCGGCGCCTCGCCGAATCCGTGGCAATCCATTACTACACGCGACCATAGGTGACCACGAATAGTTGCGGCGCCAGCGGGATTCGCTTCATGCTAGAATCCGCCCATGAGCGAACCACAACCTACTCAGCATTCCGCGCATGCCACCGAGACCAGGCCGGGCGAAAAACCGCCGGCGAAAATCCATCGCGTGTGTATTGGATGCAACAACATGTTCGAAGTCACGATGGAAAATTACGAAGCCAAGCACTGCTCGGTCTGCCACAAGGGCTAAGCGGCGGCAAACATCGTCGCGCGGACCTTTGCGCGCGACGGACTCAAATCCTCCATAACTGCGGCGCGCCAAATTTCACTTTCTCGCGTCTAAGCTGCCAGACGGGTTGCAGGGGTACCCGGTGCGGCTGACGCGCCGCCTGTCGTCGCGCGCCGGCGTGCCGCGCCTGCGCTGATCCCCTGTAAATGCTAGAATTCACAATTGGATGAGCGCCGACTCCTTAATTCATGTCCACGAGCTTTCGAAGCACTTCCGCACCTTCAAGCGGCGCGAAGGCGTGTGGGGCTCGATTCAGAATCTTTTCGTTCGCGATTACCGCACCGTGGCGGCAGTGGACTGCGTCGGTTTTACCATCGAGCGCGGCGAAATGGTCGGCTACATTGGGCCCAACGGTGCGGGTAAATCCACTACCATCAAGATGCTCACTGGGATTCTGGTTCCCACCAGCGGCGAAATTCGCATCAATGGATACGTTCCCTACCGCCAGCGCCGCCAGTATGTGAAAACCATCGGCGTGGTGTTTGGCCAGCGCACGCAGCTGTGGTGGGACATTGCGGTGATCGAATCGTTCAAGCTGCTGCGGCGGATTTACGATGTCTCGCAGCGCGATTTTGACGCGCGCATGGAGCATTTCGACGCCATCCTGAATATCCGCGACTATCTGCACACGCCGGTGCGCAAACTTTCGCTCGGCGAACGCATGCGCTGCGACCTGGCTGCCGCGCTGCTGCACAATCCGCCGCTGCTGTTTCTGGACGAGCCAACCATCGGGCTGGACGTGGTGGCGAAAGATCACATCCGCCATTTTCTGCGCGCCATCAATCGCGAATTCCGCACCACCGTGCTGCTGACAACGCACGACCTCGACGACATTGAGGAGCTTTGCCGCCGCATCATGATTATTGACCACGGCAAAGTGCTCTACGACGGACACCTGGCGCAGTTGAAACAGCAACTGTTGCGGACCAAACAGATTAAATTCGTGCTGAAGGATCGCACGCAAGCCGACTGCCTCGATGCCTTCTCGCGCGACGGATTGGAACTGGAACAAGTGGACGAATTGACGTATCGCATCCGCTTCGATCGCGTAAAAGTTTCCACGTCCGATCTGATTCGCAAGGTCCTGGATGCCGTCGAGGTGCGCGACCTGCTGATCGAAGACGAACCCATCGAAGAAATCATCAAACGCATCTACGCAGGCGACGCGCATCTTGAGGTGAGCGTGTGAGCAGTTGGGTGCAGGCGCTGGTGCCTTATGCGGAATTTTCGCGCGTCGGATTCGTCAACATCCTGGCGTTCCGGCTGCGCTACTTCACCGGGATCATCACTTATTTTCTGAACGTCACCGTGTATTACTTCATCTGGAGCGCCGTGTACCGCGGCGGCATCACTATCGCCGGATACAACCTGGCGCAGATGATCACGTACGTGAGCGTCGGCTGGATGATTCGCTCGTTCTACTGGAACACGATTGATCAGGAAATGGCGTACGAAGTGATCGAAGGCAAGATCGCCATGGACCTGATCAAGCCGGTTTCCGTGCAGTGGATGTGGATTTCGCGCGCGATCGGCGAATCGGCGTTTCGGTTGGGGCTTTTAACGCTGCCGACGGCTGTCGTCGTGGCGCTGGTGTTTCCGGTGCAAGGCCCCGCGTCGCGAGAAAATTTTCTTCTGTTCCTGGTGGCGGTCTTCGGCAGCTTCTTCCTGATGGCCGCGATCAATTTCATGATCGGCACTTGCGCCATTCCGCTGAAGTCCATTCTTGCGTTGATTCGCGCGAAATACTGGCTGATCGAGCTGCTCTCCGGTTTGCTGATCCCCATGTCATTTTTCCCAGACCGGGTGCAACGAGCCCTGGCGTGGCTGCCGTTCGAACACATCGCCTACACGCCGCTGCAGATTTATCTGGGTAAGCTGGACCGCGCGACGGCCCTGCGCGCGCTGGGAATTCAGTGGCTGTGGGTAATCGCGCTGCTGTGGCTCGCGCACGTGTGGTGGGAGCGCGCGGCGCGCAAGATCACCATTCACGGGGGCTAGTTCGTAGCGCGCACCATGACAACGACTGCATCCAATCCGCAAGAATCTGGCATCGCCGACCTGCTCACGGCTGCGCAGCGCCACTTCCTGCTGTTCTTCGATTACTTCTCGCAGTATGCAAAAGTGCGCGTCAGCTATCGCGGCGATTTTTTCATTAGCTTGGCCACTAGCTTCGCCGCCACGATGTTTTCGCTGAGCTTCGTCGTGGTGCTGTTCCAGAAAGTTCCTCAGCTTGCGGGATGGCGCTTCGACGAAGTGCTATTCCTTTACGGCTTCTCGCTGATTCCTTACGGCATCTTCAATGTCGTCAGCCTGAACCTCTACGATTTCGGGAACAACTACATCATCGAGGGAAAATTCGATCGCGTGCTGCTGCGGCCGATTTCTTCGCTCTTTCAGGTGCTGTTCGAAACATTTCGCATCGAATCGCTGCAGGAAGTTGCGACCGGCGTGTTCTGCATTTGGTGGGCGACGCGCCATCTGGGCCTGGCGTGGACTCCCGCGAAAGTCGCCATGCTACTTTTCTTCGGCCTTTGCGCCGGTATCATCTATATATCGGTGTTCCTCATCCTCAGCACCGTGTCGTTCTGGTTCGAAGATCGCATCGGCGTGCACCCGCCCGTCTGGAACGTAATCGCCTTCGGCCGCTACCCGCTTTCAATTTACAGCGGCGTGGTGCAGTTTTTCCTGTGCTGGATTGTTCCGTTCGGCCTCGCGTCGTTCTATCCCAGCGTGCGCATGCTTGGCCGCACCATTTCGCCGCAATACGCGTCGCTGGTGCCGGTCGTCGCCGTGGTATTCCTCACTATAGCAATCTCGCTCTGGAATTTCGGCACGCGCCACTACTCTTCCACCGGCACGTAAAGTTGGTATCAACCGCGCGACTCTCCCACACGACGCTGAAACACTTAACCGTCTAATTTCGTAACATCCTGAGGGGCTCTCATGCGCTGGGTCACATATACGGCGATCGTCGTACTCGCGCTGCTCTCTGCGGCTTCCGGATATATCGGAGACGCCATCGGTCCAGGAGTGCTGCATCCGGCGAACTTAAACCCCGAGCGCCTTCAGGAAGCCGAACAAGCATTCAAGCGAACGAGCGCAGCGAAAACAGATTTCGCCGTGCGCGCGAACGACGGCGTCGAACTTCGCGGTTGGAAAGTCGTTCCGGCATCTCCGAACGGCGATTGGGTGCTGCTCTTTCACGGCGTCTCAGATAATCGCACCGGCGGTCTGGGCCACGCCGAATTTCTTCTGCGCCACGGCTACAGCGTCGTGATGATGGATTCGCGCGCCCACGGTAAAAGCGGCGGCGACATGGTCACCTACGGCTGGAAAGAACGCTACGACACCGTCGCGATCACCGACGCCCTCTACGCCACAGAAAAAGTCGGCCATCTTCACGCGCTCGGAGTTTCCCTGGGCGCCGCAATCGCGCTGCAATCCGCCGCCGTCGAGCCGCGCATCTCCGCCGTCTCCGCCGAAGATCCGCTCGCAAATCTTCGTGAGGTCAGTTACGACTACGCGGGCCTGGACGTGAGCCCCTTCCTCGGGAAGACGCTCTTTCGGCCCGCTTCGATCTTCGCGCTGCGTGCGCTAGAAAAAGCAGGCGGATTCAATCCCGACGAAGTCTCGCCGGAAAAATCTGTGGCGCAACGCCCTTTCCCCGTGCTGCTGATTTGCGGAACGAACGATCACAGAATTCCCTGCCGCCACGCGGAGGCCATATACGACGCAGCCACAGGCCCGAAAGAGTTGTGGATTGTGCAGGGCGCGGGGCACGCGTCTGCCCTGGGGCAAGCTCCGGCGGAATACGAAAACCGCGTAGTCAGTTTCTTCGAGAAATATCCAGGCAATCCGTGAGGCGCTGCAAAATCAGGAAACTTTGAGGATCAGAATCACGCGATCATCTTCATGCGTGCCGCCGCGCGAGAATGTATCCACCGAGGTCATCACCGCTTGCACGATTTCCTGCGCGGGCAGATGGCGCTCGCGCGTCACCAGGTCCACCAGGCGCTGCGTGCCGAATTCGTCTTCCGAAGAATTATTCGCCTCGGTGATTCCGTCGGTGCAGAAAACCACCACGTCGCCTGGATGCAGCTTCACGTGCCCGCGCTCGTAGCGCACGCCTGCGAAAAGTCCCACCACCATCCCGCCTTCGGTGAGGTATTCCACATCGCCATTCACGCGCACCACCGCGGGCTGCACGTGCCCCGCGTTTACGTAGTGCAATGTACGCCGCGGCTGATCGAGCAATCCCACAAACATGGTCATGAATTTCTGTCCGCGCGTATCGGCCAGCATCATGTCGTTCAGTGATTCCACCAGGCGCTCCAGTGAATGCAGATGCGCCAGCAACGCGTGCAGCGTCGCTTGCAAGTTGGCCATCACCATCGCCGAGCCGACGCCCTTGCCTTCGACGTCCGCCACCACGGTAAGAATCGTATCCGGCGCAAGCGCAATGAAATCGTAATAGTCGCCGCCCACTTCCAACGAAGGCCGATGCGCCACGCCAATTTCAAAACCGTCGAGGAGCGGCGGACGCTCGGGCAGCAAGCCCAACTGAATGCTGCGCGCCAGAGCTAGATCGCGCTCCATGCGCTGCTTGTGCAGCAAATCGCGGTGCAGCTGCGCATTCTCCAGCGCGAGAGCGACGTGATCGGAAATCGCGCGCAGCAGGTTTTCATTGGCGCGCGTGAACGGCCCCGATTTTTTGTTCAGCAATTGCAGCACGCCAATGGTTTCGCCGCTCTTGCTACGGATCGGCAGGCACAGCAGCGATTTGGTGCGGAAGCCAAGCCGTATATCCACTTCGGATTCAAAGCGCGGATCGGCGTAGGCGTCTTCCAGGTTCACGGTTTCGCTGTGTTCCGCCACCCAGCCTGCAATCCCGCGGCTGATCGGCAGGCGAATCTCGTGCTGGTCAAGGCCCAGCCCGACGAGCGACCAGATTTCACAGCGTTCGCGGTCCACCAGAAACACCGTGCCGCGTTCGGCGCCCGTGTGCCGCGTAGTCAACTGCAAAATAATGTTGAGCAATTCGGCAAGATCGAGCGTGGAATTCAGCCGCTTTGTCGCCTCCACAATCGTCGAAAGCTCTATCACCGCATGGCGCCGCTCGCTGCTCTCCAGCGCCACTTCGGCATAGCGCCGGAAAAGCTCCAGCCATCCGCGCGTGCGAGGATCGAGCGGTCCCTTGGGCCGCGCCTCCAGAATTCCCACAGGATGCGCGCCGTGCCCCAGTACAAAAGTGCAATAGTCGCCGTTGGTCCCGGAACCCTTGCCTTGCAGAATTCGTTCGATGCGCGCCGCGTCCGGCGCGGGCAGCTCGCCGCTTTCCTGCCACACCGATGGCACTCCGGCCACCACGCGCCACAGCCGCGCTCCCTCTAATCGCCCCGGCGCCGCCAGTATGCACACCATCTGCGCAGCGAGTTCGCCCGGTTCGGTTTCCGGATTGAGCGTCGCCACCACCTGCTCGAGCGTCTCAAGCGGCAGGCCGCCTTCGCTGGGCTGAGCGGATTTGCGTTTCACGCTGCGTTTCCCTTGTACTGAATCACCAGCATCGTAATGTCATCAGACTGCGCGGCGCCTTCGGTGAATGCGCGCATGCCTTCGCGAATGGCGTCGCCGAGCTGCGTGACGTTCTCGCCGGTAAATTCTTCCACGATCTTGCGCAGCCGGAATTCTTCGAACAACTCATTGCGCGTGTTGGTGGCTTCCGACACGCCATCTGTATAGATGACCAGAAAATCGCCAGGCTCGAATTGCGCGCGCGCGCTCTGGTATTCGGCTTCAGAAAACATGCCCACCGGGAAATTCGCCGAGCCCAGGCCTTCCAATCCACCCGCCTTGCGTTTCAGCAGCGGCGGAACGTGCCCGGCATTCACGTACTCGAATCGGCCCAGTTTATCCAAAATTCCGTAGAACACGGTGGCGTAGCGGTCCTCACCCGTGCGCTCGCATAAATATTGATTGACGCGTGAAAAAACTCCGGGCAGCGATATATCCATCGCTGCAGTGGTGAAGAAAACGCCCTGCAGCAGAGTAGCCAGCAACGCAGCCGTAACGCCCTTCCCCGAAATATCGCCCACAAAAAATCCGTGCCGCCCGCCGCCGAGCTCGATCACGTCAAAACAATCGCCGCCCACCGAATGGCAGGAAAGCGTCGAGCCCGCCACCGCGACGTCCGGCAAATTAGGCAGCGACTTGGGCAGCAGCTGCTTCTGAATCTGACTGGCAATTTCAATTTCGTGGTCCAGGCGTTGTTTCGCACGCGACGCGGCAAATAATCGCGCGTTCTCAACCACCGTCGCGGCCTCACGCGCCAGCGTGCGCAATACTTCGCGGTCCAAATCCGTGAACGCGCTGGATGGCACATGGCTATCGAGGTACAGCACGCCGAGTAGTTCGCCTTGGCGAGTAGATATGGTGGCATCGAGCGTTTCGATCACCGGCAGCTTATCCACGGGAATCGCGATTACTGTGTGCAACTCTAAGCGCGCAACGCTCTCCTGCTGGCTCATCCCGCCGTCTTCGCCCGTGTCGCTGACAATCAGCTCGCGCCGCGTCTGCGCCACGCGCTTCACCACTGATTGCGAAACCTGCAATTGATCGGGGCGCAAAGTGCGGCGCTGGGCGTCGCGCGCCACGATCATCTGCAATTCGTGGGACTCGTTCGCAAGAAGCAGCACGCCGCGTTCGGTGCGCGTCACTTGAATGGCGGCGTCCACCACGGCGGTCAGCACATCTTCCAGCGAGAGCCCGGTTCCGAGCGTGCGCGCAACTTCCAGCAGCACGCCCAGGTGATACAGCTCGCGGGAACCGGAATGTGTCGGCGCCGGCGCTTCCACGCGCTCCACCAATTCCTCAATCGTCGCGCCTTCGCCCAAAAAGAGAAGCTTGTACGAGTCCGCCATGCCGAAATCCACCTGGTCTTTCGGCTGGAGCTCGTGCTTGATCACCTTCTGGCCGTTGACGAACGTCCCGTGGCGGCTGCCCATGTCTTCCAGCACCATGGTGCCGTTCAGGGAAAGAATCTGTGCCTGCTCGCGGCTGATGCGACTGTCGCGCAGGGTCAATTCATTGCCGGCTTGCCGTCCTATGCGGAACGGCGTAGCGGTGATGGCGACTTCCCTGCGAACGCCATTCGGTTCAATAACAACGAGTCGTGCGGCACGTGGCATCGGTTTTAGTTGCTTTCTCGGGGTCGGGGTGCCGGAAAGGTATAGCTCGCCCAGGGGCGACCTTGCTGGCACCGCACATGGTAGGTAAACTCGCGTCCGAAGTAAATAGCTGCGGTTGCTTTCCAGCGCTTTTCCCTGGGCCACACAGGGGCCCGCTGTTGCCGGGATTTCGCCGCCCATGTAGAATCCACTGCGGTCTGCCGAAACTGCGTTTTCGTTCTCCGTAAGGGCCTTGCGCCGGGCGGCTGGACGAGTTTGTGCCGTTCGGAACGCCGAAAACGACTCAGGAGACTTGATGATCAAAGCTGTTGCCGCCGCGGGGTTGATCGCGGCGCTGATGCTCACGGCGCCCGAGGCCGAAAAAGAATGTGGCCGCGTGGAAGATGCCGGCCGGGTAATGAAAGAGATCATGAACATCCCGGACGATATTCCGAAGAGCGTGATCGGCAAGGCGGAATGTGTCGTGGTGCTTCCTTCGGTGGTGAAACTGGCGTTCGTCCTGGGCGCGAGCTACGGACGAGGCCTGATGACTTGCCGCAGCGGCCCTAATTTCAAAGGTCCCTGGGGCGCGCCAACCATGATGGCCCTCGAAGGCGGCAGTTTCGGCGTGCAGCTTGGCGGCCAGGCCACGGATTTTGTGCTGCTGCTCATGAACGATCGCGCCGCCAGCAGCATTCTTACCAGCAAGGTAAAACTCGGCGCTGATGCTTCCGTCGCGGCAGGCCCGGTGGGACGCAACGTCTCTGCCGAAACGGACGTGACCATGCACGCCGAAGTGTTTTCCTATTCGCGCGCGCGCGGATTGTTCGCGGGCATTTCGCTGGCAGGCTCTACTCTGCGCCCGGACAACAGCGCGAACACAATTCTGTACGGGAAGCCCGTGGCTGCGCGGGACGTGGTGCTTTTCGGCAAACTCCCCGCGCCGGACTGCGCCCGGCTGCTGATCGCCACGCTGAACCAGAAATCACCGAAAAATCTCTCGGGGGATTAACGCCCGAGGCCTTTGTAGCGGCGGTCTTCAGACCGCCATCGACCAGAAGCGCACCACCGATGGCGCACTGAAGTGCGCCGCTACAGAGTCAAAACCCTGACGCGCGTTTATTTTGCAAACTGAACTAACCGTGAATCTTTCCAGAACTCTTACGCTTGGTTTTCTCGCCGTGGCAATCTTCTCCGCTGCCTTTGCTGTACCCACGCCGTCGCCAGCCGTTGCGCAAACAAGCCCCGCCAGCGTCACTTCCTATCAAATTGACGTGGACGCCGCCAAACAGTGGGTGGACACAAAAATTGACCTGCGCTCCGGAGAAAAGCTTCGCCTGACCGCCACGGGCACCATTACCTACCCCGCGGATAAAAAACATCCCGATGGTCGAACGTTCGGCCCCGACGGACTCCCGCGCGGCTTCGGAGATTTAATTCACGAATACGCGGTCAGCGACGCAGGGCACGGCTCGCTGGTTGGGCGCCTCGGCGATGACGATGTCGCGCAGCCATTCGCAGTCGGCACGAGCACAGATTACGAAGCGCCGGTCGGGGGCCGGCTGCTTTTGGGAATCAACCAAAGCCTGCGCGACGCGGAAGGCGCCAAAGGCAACTTCCAAGTGAAAATCGAGGTGCTCAATCCGGGGCTGAGCACGGCCGCCGCTATGGCCATCGGCGGCCCGCCGGAAACGCCGGTTCCCTCCATCACCGCCCCGCTGCTGCGAAAAATTCCGCGGCGCGTTTCCGACCCGCAGGGCAAGCCGGGAGACATGGTCAACATCCTGCTCGTGGGCACGCCGGAACAGGTCCAGCAAGTTTTCGCGAGAGCCGGTTGGGTGCGCGTGGATCGTTCCGTGCAAGACGCAGTGGTGAACGCGGTGATTGACTCGCTCGAAAAAAAAGACTATCTCACCATGCCGATGAGCACGCTGTACCTCTTCGACCGTCCGCAAGATTATGGGTTCGCGCATGCCGAGCCGGTGCGCGTGGCCATGTCGCGCAATCACCTGCGCGTGTGGAAATCGCCTTACGTCGTGGATGGCCGCCCGCTGTGGTGCGTCGCCGCCACGCATGACGTCGGCTTCGAGCGCGATGAACGCAACAACAGCGTGACGCACAAGATTGACCCGGCCATTGACGGCGAGCGCGAGTACGTCAACGACACGCTGTCGCGCACCGGCCTGGTCACGCTACGCACCCACGTCATCCCCGCCGATCCGCTCACCGCAGCCAGCACAGCAACCGGTGGCAGCTTCCACTCCGATGGTCGCATCCTCGTGCTGGTGCTGAAAGCCGAAAACACCACCGGCAAAGCCAATTAAGAGCGGCTTCGTCACCGAGTTCTCTGCCATTTGAAAGAATGTCGCCGCTCGAGTCATACGAGACC
>Ga0210401_10002992_pt1 | contig 18280 bp, 16 predicted proteins | sample IncBWH32MmetaG_FD_150866 | JGI IMG/M metagenome (GOLD analysis project Ga0210401, IMG submission 150866) | Forest soil microbial communities from Barre Woods Harvard Forest LTER site, Petersham, Massachusetts, United States - Inc-BW-H-32-M | ecosystem: Environmental > Terrestrial > Soil >... | reverse complement strand
GACGGTCAGGCAGAGGTGGCCACCGGGGTGCAGCAGCCGTGCCGCCTCCTGCACCGTGCCGCGCATATCAGCCACGACCTGCAAGGAGTTGTACGCCACCACCAGGTCGAAGGCGTCGGACGCACAGGGAACCGCGGCGCCATCGGCGACGACGTACGAGCCGGCCGCATCGGCGTCGCGGGCGTGGCGCGCCAGCGTCCGGGCGGGTTCAAGGCCGATCACGCGGTGACCGCGTTGGACCAGGTCACGCGCCACCCGTCCCTCACCGCACCCCAACTCGATCGTCCGTGCGCCCGGGGACGGTAGGAGCTCGAAGAACGCGTCGCGGTAGTACCAGTAGGCGTCGTGGCCGGGTGTCCGAGCCCAACGCACCCAGTTCTCGGCCTCGGGCTCCCACTCCGTGACGCCGGACACGCGCCAAGGATAGGCAAGGTCCCGCGGCGATCAGGCGTGCTGCACGTGGTGACCCCGAAACGCGCAAGGGCGGCCGGGCTACGTTGACGCGATGTGGTCGGGGCGCCTGGGTGCGGAGGGCGACCGCTGATCTGGTCCATCACCGCCAACGAGTTGCGCCGGCGCGTCCGCGACCGCTCGGCCGTCCTCACGGTGCTCGTGGCGCCCCTGGCCATCGCCGCCATCCTCGGCTTCGCCTTCGCCGGCAACGCGTCGACCGGCTCGGTCCCGATCGGCGTCACCGGCGCTTCACCGGCCTTGGTCCGGGCCGCGGTGCAGGCCAGCCAGTTACCCCCGAACGTGTCGGTGCACTTCGTCGCCGGTGAGGATGCGCTCAAGCGCGAGGTCGCCGACGGCACCCTCGACGGGGGCATCGCGGTGCGCCGCGGCCACAAGAGCCTGGGGCACCTGCTGATCCCGATGGTCGCTCCCGGGGCAACCCCCTCCCCCGGCTTCGACGTCGTCGACCGCGGCAACGCGCTGATCGGCCAGGAGTACGCGGAATCGCTGGCCGCGGGGCTGGCGAGCCGGTTGTACGCCGGCCGCCTGTACCGGGGAACGGCCACCGACACGGCGGCCATCTCCATCCAGACGGGCATGGTCGGCAACGGAGGAAAGGCAGTCCTCAACTACTTCGCCCCGTCGATCGCCGTCGTATTCCTCTTCATCGGGAGCGGCCTCGGCATGCGCTCTCTGCTGATGGAACGAGCGACCGGGACGCTGGCCCGGCTGGTCGCAGCACCGATCCGTCCCCGCTCGATCGTGTGGGGCAAGTTGCTCGCCATCGCATTGACGGGGCTGTCGTCGATCCTCGTCGTCTGGGGGGTGACGGCCGCCGTCTTCGGCGCCGATTGGGGCGCACCCCTGGGGGTCCTCTTGATGTGCCTCGGCGCGACCGCTGCCGTGTGCGGCCTCGGGACGTTCCTCACCTCGTTCGCGCGCACGGCGCAGGAGGCGTTCGCGGCGTCACTCATCGTGGGGCTCGTCCTGGCGCTGCTCGGCGGCAACCTGCTGCCACCCGGCGCCCTCCCCGAGTTCCTCCAGGTGCTCAGCCTGGGCACCCCGAACGGGTGGGCGCTGGTCGGGTTCGGCCGCCTCGCCTTGCTGCACGATCCCGCGTCGTCCGTCCTCGGGCCGTTCGCCGGTCTGTGCGCGATCGCGCTCGTGACCGGCGGATTGGCGATGACCCGGATCCGCCGGATGGTGACACCGTGATCGCGATCCTGCGCGTCAACCTGCGCCGCGCCGGTGGTGACCGCCGCTTCGTCTTCGTGGCCACCGTCTTCCCCGTCCTCTTCATCCTCGTGACCGGTCTGCTGGCGGGAAGTCCCAAGGAGCCGGTCGGCGTCCTCCATCCCTCGGCGCGCCTGTTGCAGTTGGTGAACCAGACCGCCGACCTGAAAGTCAGGGTCGAGCCCAGCAGGGCGCAACTGTCCGACGACATCCTGCGCGGGCGGGTCGTCGCCGGTCTCGTTCTGCTGCCGTCGCCCGCCGGGTCGCAAAGGGCGGAGTTCGTCAGCCAGTCGGCCTCGACAAGCGCGGTCGCCGCCCGGACCGACGTGGTCGCCCTGCTCGACCTGATGGCGGCCGAGGGCCATCGCACCGCGGTGACCGACGTGACGCTGGCGCACACCGACGTCCCGGCGGCGCTCAGCCCGTTCTCCTACGTGGCGCCGGCGGACCTCGTCCTCTTCCTCGGCATCACCGTGCTGCTGCTCGCGTCGGGGGTGGTCGAGACGCGGCGGCTCGGCCTCATGGCCCGCATCGCCGCTGCACCCGTGCGCCGCCGCGCCGTCGTGGCCGCGCTCATCGCGACCAGCCTCTGCGTGGCCGCCGTGCAATGTGCGGGGCTGCTGCTCGTGGGGGTGCTCATCTTCGGCGTGCACTGGGGCAACCCGGCCGGGGTCTTCCTCGTACTGGCCATGCTCTCGCTCGCCTACTCCGGCGCCGCCGCCCTGATCTCGCTGCGCTCACGCTCAGAGGAACAGGCGATTTCGACGGCCGTCGTCCTCGGCATCGTGGGCGGACTGCTCGGGGGGTGCATGTACCCCCTGGACGTCGTGGGGCCGGCCGTCCGCGCCGTCGGCCACCTCGTGCCGCAGGCCTGGGCCATGGACGCGTTCGTGAAGCTGATCTACAGCCACGCCGGCCTGTCCGCGGTGTTGCCCGAGATCGGCGCCCTGGCGGTCTTCGCGGTCGTCCTGGGCGCGCTCGCGCTGCGCGCCTACGCGCGCACGGTGTACTCGCCCGGGTGAAAGCGCCGGGTCAACCGGCGGAATTTCCAGGTGTGGTCCGGCCAGAGGGTGGTGTTGCGGCCGCGGTGATCGAGGTACCAGCTGCCGCAGCCTCCCTCGACCCACACGGAGTGCTCGAGCCGGGCCTGCAGCCGCTCGTTGTAGCGCCGCTGCACGCCTTTCTTGACCTCGACCGTCCGCACCCCCGGCCGCGCCATGAAGGCCAGGGCGCTGGCGATGTAATTGATGTGTGACTCGATCATGTAGATCATCGAGTTGTGGGCCAGGGTCGAGTTGGGCCCGATCATGAGGAAGAGGTTGGGGAACCCGGCCACGGTGGAGCCGGCGTACGCCTCGACGCCGTCGGCCTTCCACAGCTCCGAAAGGCGGATGCCGTCGCAGCCGACGATGTGCTCCGCGTACGGGGGCTCGGCGGCCTCGAAGCCGGTGCCCATGATGACGACGTCGACCGGGCGCGCGATGCCGTCCTGGCCGACGACCTCGTGCGCGGTGAAGGAGGCGACCGGTACCTCCACCACCTCGACGTTGGGCAGGCTCAGCGACGGGTAGTAGTCGTCGGAGAGCAGGAGGCGCTTGCAGCCGGGCTCGTAGTGCGGCGTGAGCTTGGCGCGCAACGTCTCGTCGGGCACCTGCTTGGCCAGATGGTCGAGCGCTCGCTTTCGCACCACCGCCTTCGTGCGCTCGTGCTGCCCCACGAAGACGCCCAGCAGCGACTCGAAGATGGCGTAGATGCGCAGCCGTGAGAGGCGTTGGAGCGACGGCACCTTGCGGTAAGCCAGCTTGCGCAAGCGTGACACCGGCCGGTCACGGCGGGGCGCGATCCACGGCGGTGTCCGCTGGTGCAGGTACAGATGCTCGACCGCCGGCGCGATCTGGGGCACGAACTGGATGGCGGACGCGCCCGTGCCGACGACGCAGACGCGTTTGCCGCGCAGGTCGAAGGCGTGGTCCCACTTGGCCGAGTGGAACACCTTGCCGCGGAAGCCGTCGAGGCCGGGGAAGTCAGGGGCCTTCGGCTCACTGAGCGAGCCGGTCGCCCACACCAGCACCTCGGCGACGTACTCGTCCCCCGCCGCGCGCACCACCCAGCGCTCCGACTCCTCGTCCCAGCGGGCCTCGTCGACGGCATGGTCGAAGCGGAGCTGCCCGCCGACGTCGAACTTGTCGACGCAGGAGCGCATGTAGTCCCAGATCTCGGACTGGGAGGGGAACGAACGCGACCAATCCGGATTGAGCGCGAACGAGAACGAGTAGAGGTTGGAGGGGACGTCGCAGGCCGCCCCGGGATACGAGTTGTCGCGCCAGGTGCCACCGAGGTCGTGGCCGCGGTCGAGCACGACGAAGTCGTCGATGCCCATCGAGCGCAGGCGGGCCGCCATGCCGATGCCGGAGAACCCGGCGCCGACGACGACGACGCGGTGTGCGGAGGTCACGGAGTGGCGCGCACGAAGTCGGCGACGACCTGCGCCAGCTCCTCCCCGCAGTCCTCCTGGAGGAAGTGCCCTCCTCCGACGATCGTCGTGTGTGGTTGGCCCTTGGCGCCGGCGATGCGCTCCTTCAGGTTGCGGTCGGCCCCGCCGGTGATGGGGTCGCTGTCGCTGAAGGCGCACAGGAACGGCCGGTCGAAGGCCGCCAGGCCCACCCAGGCGGCCACGTTGTCGTCGTGGGCGGGGTCGTCGGGCCGCGACGGGACGAGCATGGGGAAGGCGCGTGCGCCGGCTTTGTAGGACTCGTCGGGGAACGGGGCGTCGTAGGCGGCCCGTATCTCTTCCGTGATCCCCTTGGCACAGCCGCCCTGCACGATGCCGCCCGTCGGGAACTCCTCGACCTCCTGGGAGAACTTCTGCCACGCGAAGAACGCCTCGCCCGGATTGGTGTCCCCCGTCGGGAGGAAGGTGTTGGCCGCCACGACGCGGGCAAAGCGCTCGGGATGCTCACCGACGAGCCGCAGGCCGATGAGGCCGCCCCAGTCCTGGCCCACCAGGGTCACGTCGCGCAGGTCGAGCCGGTCGAACAGGAGCTCACGCATCCACTCGACGTGGCGGGCGAACGTGTAGTCGCCGCGTTCGGTGGGCTTGTCGGAGCGGCCGAAGCCGACCAGGTCCGGGGCCACGATCTGCAGCCCGGCGCCGGTCAGGACAGGGATCATCTTGCGGTAGAGGTACGACCAGGAGGGCTCGCCGTGCATGAGCAACACCACTGGGGCGGCGGGATCTCCCTCGCGCAGGTAGTGCACCCGGAGGGTGCCGCCGTCGCCATCGGCGATGTCGGTGTAGTGGGGCTCGAAGTCGAAGCCGGGCAGGCCGGCGAAGCGTGCATCGGGGGTGCGGAGGGTCAACATGCAGGCGGGAGCCTACGCGGTCACGCCCCGCACCGCCCCGCCGGCGGGGTGGTGCGGCGACGCGTCGCAGACCTAACCTGACACCAACGTCACACCGCGCCCATTTCGGGGAGGGAAGCTTCACCATGACCACGTCCGAGGCCCAGGAGTACGACCCGTTCGCCGCGTTCGACGACGTGGTCGCCGGCACGTCACGGAACCCGTGGCCGGAGCTGGCGCAGAAGCGGCGCGACACGCCGGTGAGCAAGGGCTACACGATGTCGCCCGACGTGCTGCCCGAGGGGTTCGACGCCTCCGAGGAATGGATCGCCTACCGCTACGACGACTGCTCGCGCATCTTGCGCGACGCCAAGACCTTCTCCTCGACCGGCTACGACTCGTCGATCGGCATGGTGCTCGGGCACGTGATCCTGGGCATGGACGACCCCGAGCACCGCAGCAACCGCAACCTCGTCGCGCACGCGTTCCGGGAGAAGGCGCTGGCCCGCTGGGAGCCCGAGCTGATCGCGCCGATCATCGACGAGCAGATCGACCGCTTCGTGGCCGACGGCGAGGCGGACCTCGTCCGCCAGCTCACCTTCGAGTTCCCCGTCCGTGTGATCGCACGATTGCTCGGGTTGCCCGAGGAGGACTTCCCGCAGTTCCACCGCCGGGGCATCGAGCTGATCGGTCTCGTGGCCGACATCGACCGGGGGCTCGCGGCGTCCGAATGGCTACGGGAGTACTTCGCCGTGTTGTGCGCCGATCGACGGGCGCACCCGGCCGACGACCTGATCAGCGACCTCGTCGTGGCCGAGATCGACGGCGAGAAGCTGACCGACGAGGCCATCTGCTCGTTCCTGCGCCTCCTGCTGCCTGCCGGCGCCGAGACGACCTACCGCTCGTCGGGCAACCTGCTGTACCTGCTGCTCACCCACCCCGACCAGCTGGCCGCCGTCCAGGCCGACCGCTCCCTGCTGCCCCAGGCGATCGAGGAGGGCCTGCGGATCGAGCCGCCGCTGCTCACGATCACGCGCACGACGACCTGTGACGTGGAGGTGGGCGGGGTGCAGTTGGGCCCGGGCGTGCCGATCACCACGCACATCGGCTCGGCCAACCACGACGAGACCCGCTGGGACGACGCGGACAGCTTCGACATCTTCCGCCCGGCGCAGCCGCACATCGCGTTCGCGCACGGGCCGCACATGTGCCTCGGCATGCACCTGGCCCGGCTCGAGACCCGGGTGCTCCTCAACCGCGTCTTCGACCGCCTTCCGGAACTGACGCTCGACCGCACCAGCGATCCCTACATCCGGGGCGACGTGTTCCGCGCGCCGACCGCGCTGCCGGTCGTCTTCTCGGCCGCCTGAGCCGGCCGGCGCGGCCGGCCCTTCGCGCGCTCAGGTGATCCGGCGCGCCTCCACATCCTCGCCGCGAGCAATGAGGACGGTGCTCACCATGGACGGAGGGAACAGGCCGTGGGAGACCAGGCCGGGGACCGCATCGAGCCGTTCGGAGAGCAGGGCGGGGTCGCCGACCTCACCGTGAAAGTCGGCCAGGACGCCACCGTCGGGGGTGGGCGGGGCGTCGCGGAGGAGGGCGCCCGGCAGGGCGTGGAGCGTGGCGGCCAGGCCGAACGCGAGCAGCTCGAGGGGCACGGGCGCGTGCAGGCGCGGCACCGGCTTGTCGGAGGACACGATCACGACGAAGCGGTCGGCGGCCGCGGCCACGATCCGCTCGCGGGTCTGCGCGCCGCCGCCACCCTTCACCAGCCAGCCCGTCGGATCGACCTGGTCCGCCCCGTCGATGGCCAGGTCGAGTCGGTCGATGTCGGTGAACGGGCGCACGTCGAGCCCGTGCGCACGAGCCAGGTCCGCGGTCGCGGGAGAGGTGGCCACGCACGTGATGGCGAGGCTCCGGCGGCCGAGCGCGGGCACCAGCTCGGCGACCGTCGTACCGGTACCGAGGCCGACGCGCATCCCGCCCTCGACGAGGGCTGCCGCTGCTGCCGCGGCGACGCGCTTTTCGGCCGGGATGTCCGGCGTCACCGCTCCGAGGTGATCAGCTGCGCGGCACTTCCTTCCACGGCAGCTCCTTGTCGGTGCGCACGTCGCCGGGGAGGCCGAGGACCCGTTCACCGAGGATGTTGCGCATGACCTCGGAGGTGCCCCCCTCGATGGAGTTGGCCCGGACCCGAAGGAACATCTTGTGCACGTCGGGGGAGCCCATGCCGACCAGGTCGGGCCGCACCATGGGATAGCCGGCGGGGAACAGCATGGCGTCGCTGCCGAGCAGGTCCATGCACAGGTCGTAGACCCGCTTGTTCTCCTCGGCGAAGGCCAGCTTCGCGACAGAGCCCTCGGGCCCGGGTGTGCCCGCCTTGCGCGTGGCGGAGGCCCGTGCGTTCGTCATGTTCAGCGTCTCCATGCGGATGTAGCTCGACATCAGGCGGTCGCGCAGCGCCAGGGCGTGCGGTGAGGTGTCGCCCTGCCAGCGTTCCTTCCAGATCTTCAAGGCCTCGGCGATCGGCCCGCTGTTGCGCCGGCCGACGGCGCCCCCGATGGAGACGCGCTCGTTCATGAGCGTCGTGAGGGCGACGGGCCAGCCCTCTCCCTCGCCGCCGAGCCGCGCCGCCTCGGGCATGCGGACGTCGGTGAAGAAGACCTCGTTGAACTCGGCCTCGCCGGTGATCTGGAACAGGGGACGCACCTCGACGCCGGGCGCATGCATGTCCACGAGGAACGCCGTCATGCCCCGGTGCTTGGGCACGTCGGGATTCGTCCGGGCGATGATGAGCCCGTAGGACGAGACGTGCGCCAGCGTCGTCCAGACCTTCTGCCCGTTGAGGATCCACTCGTCGCCGTCGCGTTCGGCGCGTGACGAAAGTCCGGCCACGTCGGAGCCCGCACCCGGCTCGCTGAAGAGCTGGCACCAGATCTCCTCGTTGCTGAACAGCGGCCGCAGGTAACGCGCCTTCTGCTCGGACGTGCCGTGCGTGGAAATGGTGGGCGCGCACATGCCGTAACCGATCGGGTTGCGCACGCCGGCCGACGGCGCGCCGCCGGCGTGGAGGCGGGACTGGACGCGCTGTTGGTCCCTGGGCGTCAGTCCCAGGCCACCGCTGTCCTTTGGAAAGTGCACCCAAGCGAGGCCCCGGTCGAATTGCTCCTCGAAGAATCGTTGCGCCGGCGTGGAGGCCGGGGGGAAGTCGGCCAGAAGGCCATCGACCAGGTCGTCGACGTTCGCGCTCATGCCCGCACCCTATAGCGTGACCCCATGGTGGCTCCCGCAGACCTCGTGCCGCGGCGCGCGTGCGGCGAGCCGCGGGCCAACGGGCGACCGGGTTCTTCGTGACCGCATCGGTCGAGCTGCCCGACGGGCGCGTGCTGGCCTACGAGGACTACGGGGACCCGGGCGGGTTCCCCGTGTTGAGCTTCCACGGAGGCCTCAGCTCCCGGCTCGACGCCGAGCACGCAGAGGACGCCGCGGTCGCGTCGCACGTGCGCCTCGTCTCCCCGGACAGGCCCGGCATCGGGCTCTCGACGTTCCAACCGGGACGCCGCCTGCTCGACTGGCCGGACGACGTGGCGCATCTGACGGCCGCGCTCGGCATCGAGAAGTTCGCCGTCATGGGCTGGTCCGCGGGCGGGCCGTACGCCGCGGTGTGTGCCGCGAAGATGGCGGGACGGGTGACCGCCGTCGCCCTGTTGTCGAGCGCGGTGCCCCTCGACCAGTACGGGACGACGAAGGGGCTGACCGCCTCCGACCGGGCGCTGCTGTTCCTGACCCGCCGGACGCCCGGGCTGGCGTCGGCGGCCCTGAAGGCGAGCATCGTCAACGCCAGCAACGCGCGGTTGCTCCGCGCCGCCATGCGCTCGTTCCCGCCGGCGGACCGAACCGTGCTGCGCGAGTGGGGCCCGCCCGACCTGGCCCTGGCCTTCGTGCGCGAGGCGGTGCGTCAAGGCACGCAGGGGTGCATCCAGGACTACCGCATCTTCGGCGACCCGTGGGGGTTCGCGCTCGAGGAGATCGAAATGCCGGTCCACATCTGGGAGGGCTCGGACGACAGGACGGGGCCGCCGGGCTACCGCGCCTTCCTACAACGGCACCTCGCGCACGCGACGGTCACCGTGGTGCCCGGCGAGGGGCACCTGTCACTGCTCCCGCATCAGGCCCCGGCGATCTTCGCCGCGTTGTTGGGAGACCACAACGCCGAGTCCACCGCGCGGTGGAACGTCGGGTAGGCGAAGATCATCGTCCGCAGGGTCTCGAGGGTGAGCTCGGCGTGCACGGCGAGCGCCAACATGCTGAACACCTCGCCGCCGTAGGGGCACATCGCGGTCCCGCCGACGACCACGCCGTCGCGGGCCACGAGCTTCACGAAACCCTCGGCGCCGTGGAGCCAGCCCCGGGCCGAGTCGGCGACCGAGCCCCGGAGCACGACGACGTCGCCGCCCTCGCGCCGCGCCTGTTCCTCGGTGAGGCCGACCGAACCGACTTCCGGATCGGTGAAGGTCACACGCGGCAACGCCCGGTAATCCGCGTCGGGCCGCGGCCGGCCCAGGATGTCGGCCACGCAAAGACGGGCCTGGTACACCGCCACGTGGGTGAAGGCGCCCTTCCCCGTCACGTCACCGACGGCCCACACGCCGGGGGCCACCCGCATGCGTCCGTCCACCGGAAGGCTGCGCGCGTCCTCGTCCAGGCCGAGCGCACCCACGCCGAGCGCGCGCAGGTCGCTGCGGCGCCCGGTGGCGACGAGCATGCGCTCGCCGCGCAGCACGTTCCCGCCGGCCAGCTCGACCTGCGCGCCGGTCGGCCCGTACGGCTCCACGCGCTCGATGGCGACGCCCGTGTGGACGTCCACGCCGTCGCCCCGCAGGACGTCGGTGATGAGCTCGGAGGCCTCGGGCTCTTCGGAGCCGGCCAGGCGCGGCCCCGCCTCGACGATGGAGACGGCCGCGCCGAAGCGCTGCATGACCTGACCCAGCTCGAGGCCGACCGAGCCGCCACCGATGACGAGGAGGGACGCGGGCACCGACTCGGACTCGATCAGCTCGCGGTTCGTCCAGTGCGGCACCGGCTCGAACATCGGCGGGACCCACGCTCGCTGCCCCGTCGCGAGGACCAAGGCCCGCCGGGCCGTGATCGTGGTTCCGCCGACGTCGACACTGGACGGGCCGTTGAGTCGGGCGCGGCCTCGCACGAAGCGCCCGCCCTTGCTCTTCAGGCGCTCGACCGCGGCGCGGTCGTCCCACGAGGCGGTGACCTCCCGGACACGGCGCGCCACCGGTGCCCAGTCGGGCGCCACATCCGCCGTGCCCGCCCGGCCGGGGATGCGCCTGCCCTCGGCCAGCAGTTCGGCGGCGCGCACCATCGCCTTCGACGGGATGCAGCCCCAATAGGGGCACTCGCCGCCGACGAGGTCGGCCTCGATGCCCACGACCTCCAGACCGGCGTCGGCCAGGTCCTCTGCGACCTGTTCCCCGCCGGGGCCGAGACCGACGACGATGGCGTCGACCTCCACGGGCTCTACAGGCCGCCCCAGTTGGTGATCTGTACCGGCGCCACGACGGGCGTGCCTACGCTCAGCTGGATCTGGTAGTGGTTGCCCAGCGGCAGGTTGCGCGGGTCGCCCGTGTAGAGCATCGGGCCCTTGCCGGGCGAGGTGAAGAAGACGGTGACGTTGCCCGTCGCCGAGCCCACCTGGGTCGAGCTCAACGGCACGCCCCACTCGTCGAAGAACTGTCCCAGGGTGAAGCCCTGGGTCGTGCTCGGTGACTCGATGTGGATGATGCCGTCGGTGGCGTGGACGTGCAGCCAGTAGTAGCACGTGCCGGTCACCACGAAGGGACCGGGCCCGGCCGGGGCAGGTGGGTTGATCTCTTCCGCCTGGAAGCCGGGGATGCCCACACCGTAGGGGATCACCCGGGACTTCCCGTTGACGAAGACGGTCAGGTGCGTGTGCACGTGCGAGACGGTCTTCTCGCCCGCGTTGCACTGCACGCCGTCGACCGTCTGCCCGTTCGCCTCGTTGACCAAGGTGGCCAGCTTGGGACCGGTCGTGAGCGGGATCACCTCGGGGCCCGGCTTGCCGGCGGGCGGCTGCACCCAGCTCGCCTTCATGGAGGCCGGGATCGGCTCCAACGCGACGTGGGGATTCGTGAACACCTGCGGCGTGCCGCTGCTGCCGCCCGACACGACGACGATGAGCACGATGACCAGGGCCAGCACCACCACGGCACCGCCGACCCGCACGCCGAGGCGGGTGCGCTTCTTGCGCTTCTCGGCGGCACGCTGTTCAGCGGCGCGCCGCTGCGCCTCGGCCCTGCGCTGGGCTTTCGACTTGGTCTCTGGGCTCATTGGGGCGTCAGCGTAGCGAACCAGTCCCACCGGAAGGCATCAACCCGCTCCAGGGGACCCGCCCACTCCGGCGTGGCGCCGAGGTCCCCGACGGCGCCCCCGAGCGTGTCGGCCACCCGCCAGAGGTCCCCGTCGACGAAGGCCACCGTCACCGTGCGCTCGCCGTCGGCGAACTGCCACGCGCCGGCGACTCCCGGCGTCTCGACCAACGCGGCCCCGTCGATCGCGGGACCGACAACGGCATAGACCCCGTGCGAAGGCCGGAACGGAATGGCGCCGGCCGACACGGCGACACGCGGTACCGCCCACGATCCGACGACGTCGAACGGACCGGAGAGCACGGCACGCCGGGCGGCGAAGAACCTGTCCTCGTCGTGCAGGCGCTGGCCCAGCGCGAAGAACGGCGGCACCCAGTCGCGGTCGCGCAGCAAATAGAGCGTCATGTAGTGGAACGGGTCGAGCAGCGGGGCGCTCGCCACCTCCGCGGCCCGGCAACGGGGCGAGCGGACCCAGCGCTGACCGAACCGCACTCCTTCGAGCGTGAACTGTTCGGGGAGGTGGTCGAGCTGGTGCCACGCGTTGTACGCCTCGTGGGCGGAGGGGTCGGTGATCTCTGTGAACGAAAAGAAGCCGAGCACCAGATGAGGGTAACCGCGGACCGGAATGCAAGACTCGGCGACGATGAACCCGGCCCTCCTGTCCGGCCTGCGGGTCCTGGACCTGAGCATCTGGCGTCCCGGCCCCTACGCGACCTCCCTTCTGGTCGCGCTCGGCGCCGACGTCCTGAAGGTCGAGCCTCCGGGCGGCGACCCGATGCGGCACTACGCCGGCCTCTTCGAATCGATCAACGCGGGGAAGCGCAGCATCGAGCTCGACCTGAAGGACGGCGACGACCGGGACCGGGCCCTCGCGCTGGCCATGGAGGCCGACGTGCTCGTGGAGGGCTTCCGGCCCGGGGTGATGGCCCGGCTGGGGCTGGACGCCGCCACCGTGCACGGCGCCAAACCCGCGCTCGTGTACTGCTCCATCTCGGGCTACGGACAGGACGACCCGCGCGCCGAGCTCCCGGGCCACGACGTGAACTACCAGGCCTGGGCGGGGGCGCTCACGCCCGAGGGCGGCACGGCGAGAATCTCGCCGCTGCCGATCGCCGACCTGGCGGGCGGGATGGCCGCGGCGTTCGGTATCTGCGCGGCCGTGTTGGGCCGCAGCGCAACGGGCGAGGGCACGTATCTCGACGTCTCGATGACCGACGTGCTCGCCACCTGGACGGGTCGGATCGGCAGCGACGGCGGCGACAGCGCCGGCGGCGCGTCCCGGTCGGGCCCGGTTCCCGGCTACGGGATCTTCGAGACAGCCGACGGCGGGCAGGTGGCGCTCGGCGTCATCAGCGAGCAGCACTTCTGGTCGAACCTGTGCACCGAGCTCGGGTTGGACGACCTGGCGCCCTTGAGCTTCGCGGAACGTTCCGCCCGGGGCCCCGAGACGCAGCGCGCCGTCACAGAGGCGATCGCCGGGCGGAGCCGCGACGAATTGGTCGCGGCGCTCACCGCGGTCGCCGTGCCCGTCGCGCCCGTACTCGACCGCAAGGGCATGGTGGCGAGCGCACCGTTCCCACCCTTCCCGATCCGGCTGGCGTTGCCCGAAGTGACCGCGGCCGCACCCGCCCTCGACCAACACCACGGCGAAGGTTTCCCGGCGCGGTGACTCTGATCGACGACCTCTTGGCCGCGAACGAGGGCGCGCCGCGGCCCGCGTTGCTCGACCAACGCCCGACCCGCCGGCTGGCCGTCGTCACCTGCATGGACGCCCGCATCGACGTGTTCGCGGTTCTCGGGCTGGAGCTCGGCGACGCGCATGTCATCCGCAATGCGGGCGGACGTCTCACCGACGACGTGCTCCGCAGCCTGGCGCTCTCGAGCCGCATGCTGGGCGTCGAAACCGTGGTCGTCATGCAGCACACGAGATGCGGCCTGGCTGGTGCGAGCGACGCCGAGCTCCGCGCCCGGACGGGAGCCGACCTGGACTTCCTCCCGATTGCGGACCACGAGGCGTCACTGCGCGCGGACATCGAGCGACTCTCGAGCACGCCCTATCTCTCCGCCCTGCGCGCTATCGGCGGGTTCGTCTACGACGTCGACAGCGGGCGGGTCGAGGATGTCGTCCGCTGGGAGCGGCCCGGCTGAGCGTGTCGCGCCCAACCCCGGATGTAGGGTGAGCCGACCTTCGACCAGCTCGTCGGCGCCCCGGCCTACTGCGACAGGACAGGCGGCGGCGCCCTTCTCCCTTCCGACAGGAGTGCACGATGCCGCTCTTTGACTGCGCCCGACGCCACCGGCGCCGCCCTTCTGCAGGCAGTGCTCGGCTGCGCCAGCGACTCGCGGTGGCGCTGATCGGCGGGCTCGTCCTTGTTCCCGCGCTCGTGGCCGTCGCACCGGGCACGGCGGGAGCCGCCTACCCGGACAATCCGGCCCAGCCCGTCGGCTTCGGCAGTGCCGGCTCCTTCGGGCCGTCGGGAGGCCTGCAGCTGAACGCTCCCCCCGTCGCAATGGCCTCCACCTCGAACGGCCAGGGCTACTGGATCGTCGCGAGCGACGGCGGCATCTTCAATTACGGCAACGCGGGCTTCTTCGGCTCGGCCGGCAGTGTCCCGCTGAACAAGCCGATCGTCGGCATGGCGGCGACCCACGACGGCGGCGGCTACTGGCTGGTGGCCTCGGACGGGGGCATCTTCAACTACGGCGACGCGGGCTTCTTCGGCTCACGGGGTGGCCAGCCTCTCAACGCACCGATCGTCGGCATGGCGGCGACCGCGGACGGCCAGGGGTACTGGCTGGTGGCCTCGGACGGGGGCATCTTCAGCTACGGCGACGCCGTGTTCCAAGGGTCACGGGGCGGCCAGCCGCTCAACCAGCCCATCGTGGGCATGGCGGCGACCCACGACGGTGGCGGGTACTGGTTCGTCGCCCGCGACGGCGGCATCTTCAGCTACGGCGACGCCCCCTTCCTCGGGTCGACGGGAGGCACCCAACTGAACGCGCCGATCGTCGGGATGGCCAGCGCGCCGCAGGGCTACTGGATGGTGGCGTCCGACGGCGGCCTCTTCAATTACGGCACCTCGTTCTTCGGGTCCATGGGCGGCCAGTCGAACCCCAATCCGATCGCGGGCATGGCGGCGACGCCCGACGGGACCGGCTACTGGCTCCTGCCCGCCCCTCCCCCGCCCGCACCGCCGACGCTCAGCCCCGGTGCCGGCGGCGCCGCGGTCGTGCAGTTGCAGCAACAGCTCTACGCGGTGGGCTACTGGGTGGACACCACCAGCGGCTCGTTCGACGACAGCACCGAGCAGGCCGTCTACGCGCTCCAAAAGGCGGCGGGCCTACCCACCGACGGCGTCGTCGGGCCCCAAACGTGGGCCGCGCTCGGGGCCGGGGTCGTCCCGCATCCGCGTCCCATGGCGGGCTATCAGATCCAGATCGATCTCGAGAACGACCTGTTGATGGTCGTGAACAACGGGCATCTGGTGTGGACGCTCAACACGTCGACGGGTGGCGGCTACACCTACACGCAAGACGGAGTGACGTCGGTCGCGAATACCCCGACCGGTGTGTTCCAGACCTTCCGCGTGGTCGACGGGACCGTCGTCGACTCGCTCGGAACGCTGTACAGGCCCCGCTTCTTCTACGAGGGCTTTGCGATCCACGGTGACACCGACGTCCCGCCGGTGCCCGTTTCGCACGGCTGTGCGCGCATCAGCAACGAAGCCATCGATTGGGTATGGGCCAACAACATCGACCCCATCGGCACGACCGTCTGGGTGTACTGACGACTAGATGTCGTAGTAGAGCATGAACTCCCAAGGGTGCGGGCGGAGCCGGACCGCGTCCACCTCGTTGGTGCGCTTGTAGTCGACCCAGGTCTCGATCAGGTCAGGGGTGAAGACCCCGCCCACCTTGAGGTAGTCGTTGTCGGCCTCGAGCGCATCCATCGCCTCTTCGAGGGACGACGGCACCTGGCCGATCTTGGCGAGCTCCTCTGCCGGCATGTCGAAGAGGTCGTGATCGACGGGAGCCGGCGGCTCGATCTTCTTCGCCACGCCGTCGAGGCCTGCCATGAGGATGGCCGAGAAGGCCAGGTACGGGTTGCAGCTCGGGTCCGGGCAACGGAACTCCACCCGCTTCGCCTTCGGGCTCGGCGAGTACACGGGAATGCGGCAGGCGGCCGAACGGTTCCGCTGCGAGTAGACGAGGTTGACGGGTGCCTCGAAGCCGGGCACGAGCCGCTTGTACGAGTTGGTCGTCGGCGCCGCGAACGCCAGTATCGAGCGCGCGTGGGCGATGATGCCGCCGATGTACCACCGCCCGATGTCGGAGAGCCCGGCGTACGTGCCCTCGGCGTGGAACAGCGGCTCGCTCCCGTTCCACAACGACGAGTGCACGTGCATGCCCGAGCCGTTGTCGTCGAAGAGCGGCTTGGGCATGAACGTCGCCGTGAGCCCGGCCTGCGTGGCGACGCTCTTGACGATGTACTTGTAGAGCATCAACTTGTCGGCCATCCGCAGCAGGGTGTCGAACCGCATGTCGATCTCGGCCTGGCCGGCGGTCCCCACCTCGTGGTGCTGCACCTCGATCTCGATGCCCATCCTCTCCATGGTCAGGATCATCTCGGAGCGCAGGTCCTGGAAGTGGTCCATCGGCGGGACGGGGAAATAGCCCTCCTTGTACCGAGGCTTGTAGCCCAGGTTGGGACCTTCCTCGCGTGCCGAGTTCCAGATCCCCTCGACGGAGTCGACCTGGTAGAAGGCGGAGTGCTGGTCCTGCGAGAACCGCACGTCGTCGAAGATGAAGAACTCCGCTTCCGGGCCGAAGTACGAGGTGTCGGCGACGCCGGTCGACTTCACATGCGCCTCCGCCTTCTTTGCCACGTACCGCGGGTCGCGGCTGTAGGGCTCGAGCGTCAACGGGTCGTGCACGAAGCAGTTCAGGTTCAGCGTCTTGTGCTGGCGGAAGGGGTCGATGACCGCCGTCGAAGGGTCGGGCAGGAGGATCATGTCCGACTCGTGGATCTGCTGGAACCCCCGGATGGAGGAGCCGTCGAAACCGAACCCCTCGCTGAACCCGTCCTCGGTCAGGCCGTGGGCGGGGATGGAGAAGTGCTGCATGAGGCCGGGAAGGTCGCAGAACCGTAGGTCGACGACCTCGACCCCTTCGTCCTTCACGAGACGAACGACCTCGGCGGGGCTGCGCTCTTGCATGGTGGACTGCTCCTCTGCGATCTCGTCGAGCAGCCGCCAGCTGCCCGAGGCCTATGCGAGTCGAATGGGTGCTTAGCACAGCACCGATTCCAAATGCGCAGCTAAGAGGGCAGTTCATCAGTTATTCACAATGTGGAGTATCGGCCGGGAGGCGCGCGAAGAGCGCTTCCCAACATCTACCGCGACGCGAGGCGCCCCGAGATGAACAGCAGTCGATGCGCTCGGAACACAGGCCCGCGCGTCGCGCCGGACGTCGCTTTGCCGGTCGATGACCAACGCCGTACTCCCGAACGACTGCTTGGGAAAACCCTTTGCTACATTGACCTCACTGAGGTGTAGGGGGCGTTCACCTGGTGGGGGTGAGCATGGGTGAAGTCAGCCCGGAGCGGTATGGGCGCAGAGCATTCCTTGTTCGGACCGGCGTCATCGGCGCCGCCATCGCACTCGTCGACGTTCCGACGTTGCTCGAGCCCGGGCGTGCGGGTGCGGCGGGACCGACGCTCGCGGAGCTCTCGTCCGTCTTCGACGCCCTCGCGAAGGACACGATCAACGGGCTCGTTGCGTTCGTAGTGCCAGGCCCGGACCTGTACTCCGTGGCGCAGGGGGTCCACGACACCGCCCCGGGCGGACTGGCGGCGGACGGCTCCGCCTTCATGCTCAACGCGCTGGACAATTTCTATCCCGTGCCCCAGGAGCCGTTGCTGCTGCTCGTGCAGGCACTGGCCACGGGTATCAATGCCAACCTGCCCTCGGTCCACTTGCCCCCGGTCCTCCAGGAGCTCGCAGACGATCTCGACGAGGTCCTCAAGGTGCTGCTGTCGGGTGAGACGACGGTCCCGCTCTCGCTCCTCGTCGCGCTGCTGCTCAATTTCGTCGCCACGCTGGTCGACGCCACGGCGGTCAACGGTGCGTTCCTCTCGCCCTTCGCTCGCTTGAACTTCAAGCAGAAGACGCAGGCGTTCCAGTTGATGGAAACCGATGCCGCCAATATCGCAGCTGCGATCGACAGCAAGATCACCGAGCCCGTGCGCGATTCCATCTCGGGCCTCATCGAGTTCCTCGCCGGTGCCCTACTCGAGTTCGCTGCGTTCGGGGCGTTCAGCGAGTTCGGCACCTTCGACCCCGCGACGCGCACGCTGACGGCCACGCCGGTCGGCTGGACGTTGTCCAGTTACCTCGCGTTGGCGCCCAGCAACAGGCCCGTGGAGGGCTGGGACGAGTTCAAGGGGTATCTCGGCGGCGAGACCCAGGCGAGCGAGTGATGCGCGCGTCCCGACGTCAGGAGGTAGTCCATGGCCGTTGACGTGATCGTGATCGGAGCCGGCGGCGGCGGACCGGTCGTGGCCAAGGAACTCGCCGCGCAGGGGCTCGACGTCATCATGCTCGAAGCGGGACCGTTCTATACGGACCCCGAGACGGACTGGACGCACCTCGAGAACGACGCCAACAATCCGTTGACAGGGTATTTCCGGTTCGGCCCGGCCGACCGAACGCAGCCCGCCTGGTACCGCGAGACGCCGCAGAATTCCTTCCTGTGGCAGCTTTCGGGAGTCGGCGGCACGACGCTCCACTACTACGGCAATTGCCCCCGGGCCATGCCCGGGGTGTTCATGGGTTACACCGGCGCGGACGCGT